>Ga0209573_1004466_pt1 | contig 13724 bp, 14 predicted proteins | sample TNRBio252014_DNA_FD_185870 | JGI IMG/M metagenome (GOLD analysis project Ga0209573, IMG submission 185870) | Wastewater treatment Type I Accumulibacter community from EBPR Bioreactor in Madison, WI, USA - TNR Reactor_6/25/2014_ DNA (SPAdes)... | ecosystem: Engineered > Bioreactor > EBPR >...
CCGTGATGGACGCAAGGTGGCCTTCGCCAACGACCTCATGGAAGCGTTGATGGAGGCCAAGGCCGATGAACGCGGCGAAAAGAAGCTGCAACGCGCCCGCGATTTCCTGAAGCATGGCTGAGGTCGTTGATGTATCGGGCATCAGTAGCATACCTTTGCTACATGCCCACTTGGCAAGCACACATCGTTTCCGAACCGGAGGTCATGTACGGTAAACCGTGCATCAAGGGCACGCGCATTCCGGTGGACCTGATCTTGGACAAGCTGGCAGCGGGGCAATCCATGGAGGATCTGCTGGAAGGCTACCCGCAGTTGTCCAAGGCGGACCTCCTGGCGTGTCTGCAATACGGGGCGGATGCGGTGCGGAACAACATCAGCGTAGGTCATGATCAAGTACGATCGGCGATGGAGCTTGCCGCCAAGAAGCTGGATAAGGAATATCGGGAAGGCGGCGAGTTGACCGCATTCACAGCCATCGACTTGGACCGCTTCTATGAAGCAAGGTGAGATCTGGTCAGTGAACCTTGATCCGACACAAGGTGCTGAGATCCGAAAGACGCGGCCAGCGATCATCGTCAACGACAATGCAGTCGGTCGGCTTCCGCTGAAGATCATTGTGCCGCTGACCGACTGGAAGTCGCATTATACACAAGCTCCTTGGATGGTGGAACTGCTGCCTAACACGAGGAACCAATTGACCAAGCCCTCGGCAGCCGATTGTTTTCAGGTGCGGTCCATCAGCGAAGCCCGCTTCGTTAAACGGATCGGTACGATCGATCCCCGAACATTGGAACTGATCCAGGTCGCGTTGGCAGCGGTCCTTTCCATCGCACGGTAGTATTCCGTCCGGCGGCCCTCAACTTACCTTTGCATCCCCCGAACCCGATGCCGGAATTCCCCGGCACCGGGTTTCGGGCGTTTCGGGTTCCATGCCATCGAGTACAAGCACTGCCATTGCCACTTCCGCCGGAAGCGCCGTCCGCACCACGGCCGACCTCCTTTCCCTCTACCACACCGACCCGCGCATCACCCGCATCGCCGAAAACCTGCGGGAGAAAGCCGCCCGCGTGCAGGTGGGCGGGCTCGTGGGCTCCGCACAGGCGCTCGTGGCCCAGGCCGTGGCCAAGAAGCTCGGCGGCACGCACCTGTTCGTGCTGCGCGACAAGGAAGAAGCGGCCTATTTCCTGAATGACCTGGAGGCGTTGAAAGGGAAAGAGAGAGAGGGTGAGAGGGCGAGAGAGGGTGATGGGATCAGAGAGAAAAAGGGCCAAGAGCTCTACTTCTTTCCTGCACCCTCGCGTACGCCATACGATCCCGATGGCCACCACGACGGCGAGCGCGTGACACGCACCGAGGTGCTGGAGATGCTGATGTCGCGCAGTGCAGGTGAACGGTCATCGGTGAATGGTGAACAGAACAACGCCGCCCTCCAATCACCATTCACCGATCACCATTCACTCTACATAGTTTCTTACCCCGAGGCACTCGTGCCGCTCGTAGTGGCCAAGGAAACGATGGCGAAGAACACCCTCACCATCAAGCGCGGGGAGGAACTGCCCATCGACACGCTGGAGGAATGGTTGCACGAAACGGGCTTCCATCGCACGGAATTCGTGTACGAGCCGGGCAAGTTCAGCATCCGTGGCGGCATCGTGGACGTGTTCAGCTACGGCAGCGACAAGCCCTACCGCATCGAGCTTTTTGGAGATTCGGTGGAGAGCGTACGCCGCTTCGATCCGCAGGACCAGCTCACCGTGGAGTTCCTGGCCGAAGCGGTGATCGTGCCCGACCTGCAGGATGAGGACACCGCGCGCCAACAGAATTTCTTCGCACAATTGCCGGAAGATGCCGTGCTCTGGCTGCGCGACCTGCAAGCCATCGGCGATGCGGCGACGAAGCAGTTGAAGTTGTTGGGTGAAGCCTACGATCGTCTTTCTGCCAAGGATGAACATCCCGCGCCGAATGAATTGCTCGCAACCGACAGCGAGTTGGTCAAGGGGACATTGGGGTTCAGGAAGGTCTTCTGGGGGAATGCGGGTGCGGAGAGTGCAAGAGTGAGAGAGGGCGAGAGTGAGACCCTCGCACCCTCTCACTCACGCACCCTCTCACTCTTTGTGGATCTCCAACAACGCCCACAACCCTCCTTCGCCAAGGAATTCAAAGTCCTCAGCGGCGACCTGCACAACAAACAGAACGCCGGCTACACCAACGTGATCGCTTGCAACAGCGCCAAGCAGAGCGAACGCCTTTACACCATCTTCAACGACATGGAGCACGAGGTGGCCTTCACCCCTCTTGTTCTTGATCTGCATGAGGGCTTCATCGACCCCGATCTGAAGCTGGCGCTCTACACCGACCACCAGATCTTCGAGCGCTACCACCGCTACCGCCTCAAGGAAGGGTTCAGGAAGAACGCGCAGGCGCTCACCCTGAAGGAACTCACGCAACTGAAGCCCGGCGACCTGGTGGTACACATCGATCATGGCATCGGCGTGTTCAGCGGACTGGAGACGATCGAGACGCCGCGCGGGCCGGGCGAACCTCCGATCCGCCAAGAGGCCATCCGCCTGAAGTACCGCGACAACGACATCCTCTACGTGGGCATCCACAGCCTGCACCGCGTAAGCAAGTACAGCGGCGAGGAAGGCGGCGGCGCACCGCCCGTGAGCAAGCTCGGCAGCCCCGCGTGGAAGAACCTCAAGGAGAAGACCAAGAAGAAGATCAAGACCCTGGCCTTCGACCTGATCCAGCTCTACGCCAAGCGCAAGAGCAAGCCGGGCTTCGCCTTCCTGCCGGACACCTACTTGCAGGCCGAACTGGAAGCCAGCTTCATCTACGAGGACACGCCCGACCAGGAGAAGGCCACCGCCGACGTGAAGCGCGACATGGAAAAACCCACGCCCATGGACCGGCTCGTGTGCGGCGATGTGGGCTTCGGGAAAACGGAAGTCGCGATCCGCGCGGCGTTCAAGGCCGCCACCGACGGCAAGCAGGTGGCCGTGCTGGTGCCCACCACCATCCTCGCGCTGCAACATTGGAAGAGTTTCTCCGAACGCATGAAGGGCCTGCCCGTGCGCATCGACTACATCAACCGCTTCCGCAGCAGCGCGCAGCAGACGCAGATCCTCAAGGACCTCAAGGAGGGCAAGATCGACATCCTCATCGGCACCCACCGCCTGGTGAGCAAGGACGTGCAGTACAAGGACCTCGGCCTGCTGATCATCGACGAGGAACAGAAATTCGGCGTGAACGTGAAGGACAAGCTGAAGACCCTCCGCGCCACGGTGGATACGCTCACCCTCACCGCCACGCCCATCCCGCGCACCTTGCAGTTCAGCCTCATGGGCGCGCGCGACCTCAGCATCATCAGCACACCGCCGCCCAACCGCTACCCGGTGGCCACGATGTTGCAGCCGTATGATGAAGTGGTGATCCGTGGCGCCATCGAATACGAGCTCAGTCGCGGCGGCCAGGTGTACTTCCTGCACGACAAGGTGAAGAACATCGAGTTCATCGCCGACATGGTGCGCAAACTGGTGCCCGGCGTGAAGGTGGGCGTGGGCCACGGCCAGCTGGAAGGCCACAAGCTCGAAGAAGTGATGCTCGACTTCATCGAGGGCAACACCGATGTGCTCGTCTGCACCACCATCGTGGAGAACGGCCTCGACATCCCGAACGCGAACACCATCATCGTGAACGAGGCGCAGAACTTCGGCCTCAGCGACCTGCACCAATTGCGCGGCCGAGTGGGGCGCAGCAACAAGAAGGCGTACTGCTACCTGCTCGCGCCAAGCCCGCACCTGCTGCCCGACCTTTCGCGCAAGCGCCTGCAGGCCATCGAGCAGTTCAGCGACCTCGGCAGCGGCATCCACATCGCCATGAAGGACCTCGACATCCGCGGCGCGGGCGACCTGCTCGGCGCGGAGCAGAGCGGCTTCGTGAACGACATCGGCTTCGAGACCTACCACAAGATCCTCGAAGAGGCCGTGCGCGAACTGAAGGACGAGCACTTCAAGGAACTCTTCGCCGACGCGCAAGGTGGCAGCGCCCTGGCCCGTGGCTCCCGCCGCGACCAGAGCGACGATTGCATCATCGAGACGGACCTCACCATGCTGATCCCCAACAGCTACGTAAGCGAGACCGCCGAACGCCTTGCCCTCTACCGCCGCCTGGACGACATCAAGGACGAAACAGAACTGCAAGCCTTCGCCACCGAGGTGCAGGACCGCTTCGGCCCCATCCCCCACGAGGTGGAGGAACTGATGGAGGGCATCCGATTACGCTGGCTGGGCCAACGCATGGGCTTGGAGAAGATGGTGCTGAAAAATGGCGACCTGCGCGGCACCTTCATCGCTGACCAGCAACACCCCTTCTTCTCCGGCGACGGCTTCCAGGCCGTGCTGCGCGCGGTACAGGCGCAACCCAAGCGTTACAAGGTGTACGAGAAGAGCGGCAAGCTGAAGATCACCGTGGCGGCGGTGAAGAACATCGGGGAGGCGAAGCGGGCGTTGGAGGGGGTGGTAGGGTGAGCGTGAAGGTGAGGGCGTGCCCCGGCTCATCCCGTCGCTTCGCAGAGCCTCCGCTCGGGAGCAGCCGGGTCGCGTGCTTCGCTGTAGCCGGACTTGTCAGGGCCAGCAGCCACGGCGCTCCGGGGTCGCTCGTTCCTCGCGCCTCCTCGCTGCTCGTGGCTGCAAGGCCCTTCCTGCGCCGGGCTGCCGCTTCGCCCGCTCACGCGAACAGCCTACTTCGGCCGCAAGAACTCGAACAGCTTTTTGATACTCAACCCTATTCCCGCAATGTTGGGCTCGAGTATGATGGCATCGGCCAAAGCCCTGCCAGTCCCTCGTCGCATTACCTTGGCGACCTTGAAATCATCAAGATCTTTCCCAGCCTTGATGTCCTTGAACAATTGGTCGATAAGCACCACAACGTCAGTTGACGATCGGCAGAACAACCGTAGCGGAATGAGAACGAGCTTGAGGTCATCTTCGACCTTCGCATGGCCTGAACTTCCGTTCTCTCTGAATGCTGAAGGGTTCCTGTTTGTGATCAATACGGCTGGCAAAATACCCTCGGCCGACTCGCCGTTGACATTGTGCCAAGAAAGGACCTCATCTGTGAAATGCTCCTGATGCAAGCCACGAACAACGACTGCTTCACTGTCCGCAGCAAGGGCAGCCATTTTATCGTAGTTCTGTTCCAATACTTCTGACAACTGCTCATGCCATCCATAGTCCAAAAGGTAGATGAAGTACTTCCGTTGTGCAGATGCTGGGATGGTAGCCAGCGTTTTGATGTAAAGGCCCATGAACGTTGATCCGATTGTGATCGTGAAGGTATGAGTATTACCAGCTGAAGCGGTCCTTTCCCTGATTGCCTCCCTGCACTCTTCACATCTTGACTTGTAGCAGCGACAGTACATACCTATGAACGTCCTTGGTCTCTAACCAATCGCGTTTCGTGAGGTTCTCGCTTATCGCCATCAACTTGTCCATGTCAAGACCAGCAACTCTTCGGATCTGTTTCTTCAAATCGTTCCGGCGTTGTTCGTCATGGAAGAGGAACCGAATGCGGGTAAACAATGTCTCATAGGCGATGTACAGCGCGCTGAAGTAGTTGAACGGAAGGAATAGGAGCAACAGCAGGACCGGGAGTACGAGTTCAAGCGCCATGCGAGCGACGAACACTTGCTGATAACTCTGCACGGTCTTGAACACAACGAACCCGAACAGCCCGAACCCGACAAGGGCAATGGTCCGAGTCATCAGCTTGTGAACAGCCGCATACTCCTGCTTGCGTTCCGAGAACGCCTGCATTCCGTAGATCAGCACCAAGAAGGGCAACAGGATCAACTCGACCGGCAAGCTGAAAGTGTATAGGTTGATGAGATACTCAACGAGAACGGTCAACTTCAGCGCGTCGAGCAATTCACGTTTCATGAATGATCGGCTCTTCACCTTGCTGGCTCTATACGCAAGCGGCAGCCCAACACCAGCATACCAGAATACCGTGTCCTTCAGAAAGGACTTATCCCAGAAACCGATCCATGCAAGCAAGGTGACTGCACCAACGGCCCATGCCGCGAAGAGCCCGAAGTACAGCACGAGCTTTCGTGCGAACATTGCCTTGACCAAGAAACCGAGCGAACGACGCATACCCTTTAGGGCCAACGCGAACCCAAGAAAGGCCAGTACCCAAAGTGCAAACGCTTGTTCTCTGGTGGAGAGGACTTCCACAACGTTCATCAACGGATCGTGGCGCTCATCTACACCAAATACAGGTAGCTCTGCGGCGGCTTCAGGTTGTAATCCGCCTTCAGGCACTTGGGCTTGCGGTAGCGCTTGGTGGCCTTGATGCGGATGGCGTAGCCCACTGCCTTGTCGCCGAAGTACGCCATGAAGTAGTCCTTCGTGATGCCCGCATCCTTCCGCGTGCGGCTCCATAACTCCTCCGGGTGGTGCACCAGGATGTGGTCGATCTCGAACTCGCCGATCACCATCTGCACGGGCGAGCTGGCGTAGACCACCACTTTCTTCACGGCGGGCTGCTTAAAGATCATGCGGCGGAACTCGTAACGCTTGGAGCCGTCGAAGATCATGTCCGCGAACTCCGGCTTGATGGACATGAGAACTTTCATAGCCCGGCCAAGATGAGGAGTATTTTGAGCGAATCGAAAGGAACCTCGTTGATGGTTCTCACTATGTCCATGTTAGGAAAGATGCCGGCCTCCAGCAAAGCCTTGAGATTCGGACGTTTCTTGAGCGAATAAGCATGGAGAAAGTTGACCACGCACGGACGGTTCCGGGGATTACGCTCCCAGAACTCGCGCAGCTGATCAACGTTGAGCACCGATCGCTTCCGGCTGTGGAAGCGGAGCGTATCGAAGTCCGGAACAGGATTGATCACGTTCTCCACGATACCAATGGTCGTTGCCACTCCCTTGTACATTCCACCGGTACGATAGAAGATCAAGGTATCCCCTGACTGAAGGTCCCGATTCATGGTGTGCGACACGTACACCTTACTGATCGCGTTCTGGTGCGGCTCACCATCCTGTTGGGCGGACAAGTCCTCGGTGCGCAGGATCGAATCGGGCAGCAGCTCCGTGTGGAATTCCGGCCGGATCGGCACCACATAGACCTTCCTGTCCTTTCGCAACCAGGGGTAACGGTGCTTGGGCTCGGTTGCCGGGTTGTCCTTGCGCATGTTGCGCACGTATACCAGTTCTTCTCCGGACTGCGACCGCTTGACACCGTGCTTGGTGAAGCCCCAAGTCGTGAGCAGGTCGATGAGGCGCTTCTGCTCGTCGGTCCGCTCGAAGATGGTGACATAGATCTCCTCCACCTTGTTGATCCGTGCGTTGTCGAACACGATCTTCAGGAAGCGCTCGCCCAGCCGTCTTCCGTTCAGCACCACCTTGAGCGTTCCGATCTTCAGGCGTTTGGCTGGTGCCAGCGGCGGCGTGATGTCCGCGTAGCTCTCTGACTCGTCCTCGACTTTCAAGAACAGGAATCCGCCTATCGCTTCATCGCGGCGGCAGACATAAGCGTGGTCGTTGGCCTTCTTGTTGAACCAGGTGTCGAAGCCTTGGTAGTCCTCTCTGAACGAGTCGAAGAAGGCATCCGTCAGATTGATGTTCCCAAACAGTTCACGCCGAACGGAGAGGACCTTGTAGTCCACTTGTTCGGGATTCTCCGCCACCACCCGCTCCAGGAAGCGCTCGATGTTGAGCACTCGCGCTTCCAACCACAGGCGGCGCGCCTTCTCGTGGATCTTCTTGTCCTCGGTGATCAAGATGTCCACGCGACCAGTGAAGACCTCGTTGACCAGCGCGGTATCGCCCGTATCGTTGGCATCCACGTCGATCTCGGCGGCGACCTGCTTCACCTCGTCCGCCATTGGCGCAACCGTATGCAGCAAGACGTAGCTGTCCATCTTGATCGCCATGGCCTTCACCACCTTGGGGTCGCGATGGCCGCTGATCTCAGCCACGGTGACTTGGTGGATGCATTTCTCGTACTTCAACCGGTCCAGCCACTTGAAGAGCGTTCCCACGTCCGCATTCACCGCAGGCGTTACGGCCTCGCGATGGATGATGATGTTGGTATCGAGCAGGGCTTTCAAAAGGCGGCCAGTGTCACGATCGCCGGGAAATCCGGCAAGCGTGCGTGAACAAAGTAGGGGTTGAAGGGGAACGCAACGCTCTGTGGAGAACTTCAGGTCCGCGCTTCCACACAACGAATGACGTGCCTGCATTAAGTTGCCCTCTATACCTCGCCAGAAAGTCCGTCAAGCCCTTGTGATGCCCGACCCCAATCAAACCGATTTTCTGCTGTACACCGGCTCCGACGGCCAGACCCATGTGACGGTGCTGGTGCAGGATGAAACGGTTTGGATCACCCAGGAAGCCATGCAGCAGCTCTTCGGCAGGGTGAAGAGCACGATCAGTGAGCACATCAGCAACGTGTTCAGTGAGAGGGAGTTGGATGAAGATTCAGTTGTTCGGAAATTCCGAACAACTGCCGCCGATGGCAAGCTCTACGAAACCAACTACTACAACCTCGACGTGATCATTTCGGTGGGCTACCGCGTGAAGTCGCCCGAGGGCACGCGCTTCCGGATGTGGGCCACGCGCACGTTGCGGGAGTTCATCGTGAAGGGCTTCGTGCTGGACGACAAGCGCCTGAAGCAAGGCAGCCAAACCTTCGGGCAGGATTACTTCGAGGAGCTCCTGGAGCGCATCCGCGAGATCCGCGCGAGCGAGCGGCGCTTAACAGCCGATACCGCGCTGCGACTTTCCAAGTACTTCGGCAACTCGGCCAAGTTCTGGCTGGGGCTTCAGAACGACTTCGACCTGGAGGAAGAACTGCTGGGCAAAGGCAAGGAACTGGCGGAGATCCCCTTGGCAACGGGCAAAGCGGCCTGAGGCGATGGAGAGCGAGATGGAATGAAGGAGGTGTGCTGAATTATCTTCGTGGCACCATGGCCAAGAAGAACAAGCCGGTGAACGCCAGTACCGCGCGTGTGCGACCGGCACCCAAGCGCAAGGCGCGAGCGACCAAGAAGGTTGCGGCGGCATCACGGGCAAAGCGGGGCAAGCACGAAGGACCACCACAAAAGTTGTTCGATGCGATGAAGTGGTGCGGCATACTCCCGGAATTGGCTGGCGACTCCTTGAAGATCCAACGACAGATGCGCGATGAGTGGTGAACGTGTGGTTGCGGACACCAGCGTTCTGATCGATCTGGCAGCAGGGGACAAGTCCGCAGCCATCGCGCTGAACGGTCTTCAAATACATGTGTCGATCATTACCTGCATCGAGTTCCTGGCCTGGCCAAAGCTCACCGAGCCAGGATTGGCTTCCGCGACGGCCTTGTTGGACCAGTACAACACGGAGGATATCGGCCGTGCAATTCGCGACTACTCCGCTTGGCTCAAGCGCACCTACAAGCTCAAACTCCCCGATGCCGTGATCGCGGCCACCGCCAAGAACTTGAATATTCCCTTGTTGACCCGCGACAAAGGCTTCAACCCGGAATATGCAGCAGGACTTCTACTACGGCCCGAAATCGCTGCGGCAGCAAGCGTTTCACTGGCTTTCCTTTCGTCACAATAGCTTGGGCTATTGCTCCTCAACGAAACCCTTGCTGCCATTGCGCTTTCGACCCTCGTTACGAAACCTGCTGTATAATCCGGGTTCAACAAGATCGCACGCCTGATCGAAATACGATTGGTGTGACCTACAATGGGTAGCATAACTTCTTCGGAAGCGATGGATCCAACGTGGGCTACGCGCCGCGTAAATGGAGCGGAGCAACATCCACGCGCCAGCGTGGAACGACCAGGGCGGTACAACCTGTTTGAGAAAGCCGGGACGCTACGGATCAGCGTGCGGGCTTCCGAGTAGGCGGAACAAGTCGAGAAGAACATCCACGCGATGGAGGGGGTGGTGGGGTGAGCCGGACAAGCCTATCTTCGTGCTACCATGGCCAAGAAAGGCAAAACTGTTGATGCGGTGAAGACCCGGGCACGTATCCGGCAGGTGAAGTCCGCGCGCGCCAAGAAGAACGCACCGGCGGAACCGATCAAGCGGACTGCTCCGAAACGGGAGAGGAAAGGCTACGATGCTGAGAAGTACACCGGTGCGATCCCTGGCTTGGCGGACCGGATGAAGGAGTACTTGAGGACGATGCGCGATGATCGATGACCGGTTGCTTGTCGATACCAATGCGCTGATCCATCAGCTAAGCGGAGATGACCGCATCGGTTCGTTGCTCAAGGGCAAGAACATCCATATCTCCTTCGTCACCCAGATCGAACTTCTAAGCTGGCCAGGATACACCGCCGCTGAACGATCCGTGGTTGCCGGACTGCTCAAGGCGTTCGTCATCACGGACGCAAGCGAAGGGATCAAAATGCACGCGATCGATCTGCGCATCAGGCACAAACTGAAGTTCGCTGACGCGTTGATCGCAGCGACCGCGATCCATTTGAACATACCGTTGGTCACCCAGGACAAACACTTTCATCGATTGAAGAATGAGGTCACCATCTACTGGGTCTGATGCGCAGGACACGGCGTTCGCTTGAAGCACGAACGCATAGATCAACATACCCGGGATGTATCGCCCGATCGCCTGTTGGATGTACGGCGAACCTCAGTCGAACCAACGTACGAGTAGGGCCTGACTCGACCGGATCAAACTGTCCGCGACCGGTATGGCCCTTCAACACCCTGGACCCTCCGCTTCGCCAAATCGACCGACCTTTCCCTCCCCCATGAACGAGATCATCTGCCCCCACTGCCACAAGGCCTTCAAGATCGACGAGGCCGGTTATGCCGACATCCTCAAGCAGGTGCGCGACGGCGAGTTCGAGCGCAGCTTGCACGAGCGGCTGGAGCTGGCGGAGAAGGAGAAAAAGTCGGCCGTTGCGCTGGCGGAAGCCACGATCAAGGGCGATCTGGAAAAAGAGGCGGTGAAGAAGGATGCGGAGATCGCCCGCCTCCAGGAGGAGATGAAGACCCGCGTGGAGCTGGCGCGCACGAAGACTGCCGGGGAGCTCAAGGACGAAGCCGCGAAAAAGGATGCCGAGATCGAACGGCTCAAGCAAGAGTTGAAGTCGGCGGAAGTGGCCAAGAAGCTTGCGCTGAAGGAGACGCTTGGCGCGGTGGAAAAGGAGCGCGATGGCTTGGCCCAGGAGCTGGCGCAAGCGAAGAAGGACTATCAGACTGCCGCCCAGTTGGCCGAAGAAAAGCGGATCAACGAGTTGCAAAAAGCCGCCTCGGCCAAGGATGCAGAGATCCAGGGCCTGCAAGCGAAGCTCGAAGCCAGCGCAACGGCACAGAAACTCGCCATCACCGAGGCGCTGGGCGCCGTGGAGAAGGAGCGCGATGAACTGAAGAACGGACTGAAGCAGGCGGCATTGGAGAAGGAGCTTGCGGAGAAATCGCTCAAGGACAAATACCTCACGCAGATCAAGGACCGCGACGACACCATCGAGCGCCTGAAGGACATGAAGGCGAAGCTCTCCACCAAGATGGTGGGCGAAACGTTGGAGCAGCACTGCGAGATCGAGTTCGCCCGGATCCGCCACACCGCCTTCCCGCGCGCCTACTTCGAGAAGGACAACGATGCCAGCACCGGCAGCAAGGGCGACTTCATCTTCCGCGACACGGATGAGAACGGCACGGAGGCCGTCTCCATCATGTTCGAGATGAAGAACGAGAACGACGGCACCGCGACCAAGAAGAAGAACGAGGATTTTCTCAAGGAGCTTGACAAGGACCGCACGGAGAAAGGCTGCGAGTACGCCGTGCTCGTTTCATTGCTGGAGCCGGACAACGAACTCTACAATGGCGGCATCGTGGACGTGAGCCACCGCTTCCCCAAGATGTACGTGGTGCGCCCGCAGTTCTTCCTCCCGATCATCACCCTGTTGCGCAACGCGGCACAGCACGCGCTGCAGTACAAGAACGAACTGGCCTTGGTGAAGGCACAGAACATCGATATCACCAATTTCGAGGACGAATTGGAGAGTTTCAAGACCGCTTTTGGCAACAACTACCGGCTCGCATCGGAGAAGTTCAAAGCGGCGATCGATGAGATCGACAAGTCGATCAAGCACCTGGAGAAAACGAAGGAGGCCCTGATCGGCACCGACCGCAACCTGCGCCTGGCGAACGACAAGGCGCAGGATGTGACCATCAAAAAACTCACGCGCAAGAACCCCACGATGGCGGCGAAGTTCGCGGAGGTGAAGAAGGAGGGGCCGGGAGAGGAAGGGTAGTGGTTCCTTGATGCTGAGAATTCGGCCAACCAGGTTCTGCCATGTTTGTGAAAAACTAATCAGAATCATCCATGCTTGGATGACTGGTCAGTATTAAGTTGCTCCGCGTCCTCTGACGAAAAGCGCGTCAATCCGAAAATGACCAGTGTAGAGATCTGTGCAGGCGCAGGCGGGCAATCGCTCGGCTTGGAGAAGGCGGGCTTCGATCATGAAGCCTTGGTGGAGATCGACGACTCCTGCTGTGCCACACTTCGGATGAACCGCCCGCGATGGAACGTGCTGCACGGCGACGTGAACGATTTCAACGGCCGTCCTTTCCATGGGGTGGACCTGCTGGCCGGCGGGGTGCCCTGTCCGCCTTTTTCCGTTGCGGGCAAACAGTTGGGGGCCAAGGACGAGCGTGACCTGTTCCCGGAAGCGCTCAGGTTAACGGACGAGATCCGTCCCCGGGCGGTGATGCTGGAGAATGTGCGCGGCTTTCTGGATGCGGACTTCGAAGGGTATCGCAAACGCCTGTTCAGCCAGTTCCGCAAGTTGGGCTACAAGCCCGACATCAAGTTGCTACATGCCTCGGACTACGGTGTGCCGCAATTGCGCCCCCGCGTAGTGATCGTAGCATTGCGTTCCGAAGATGCCGATCACTTCGTTTGGCCGGAGAAGTTTGCAACTCCGGCACCATCCGTCGGCGACACCTTGCTGGACCTGATGGCCGCAAACAGCTGGCGGAACGCCGAACACTGGGCAGCCAATGCACGGGCTATCGCACCTACTATCGTAGGCGGCTCCAAAAAGCATGGCGGTCCCGACCTCGGCCCATCGCGTGCCCGCAAAGCGTGGGCACAATTGGGCGTGAACGGCGGCACCATCGCGGAATACGCACCCGAACGTGACTTCATTGGCATGCCGAAGCTGACCGTCCGCATGGTGGCCCGCATACAAGGCTTTCCCGACGACTGGCATTTCACGGGTAAGAAAACGGCCGCCTACCGTCAGGTGGGGAATGCCTTTCCGCCACCGGTGGCAGAGGTCGTGGGGCGTAGCATCATGCGGATGTTTGAGCTGGCGTCACGCCGTACTGTAATGGTGGCCTGATGGCGAAGAAGGAGGCTTTGTTCACTGAAGGGCGCAAGTCATTCCATGCCGCGCTGCTGGGTTCCGTGCTGAACGTGGATGCCGCTGGGATACCGACGAACGCGGACAAAGCGAACCGGGCGAGCATCGCCATCGCGAAAGGGATCATCGGCAAGATCGGGAAGCATAGCGGTTCCGAACGCATGGCCGGCCAAAGCTCCGGCAATCAGTTCGAGGAGATCTGTGCGGAGTACATCAGTAGCACGTTCAATGCACTGGGCCATTTACGGCCGGGAAAGTGGACCGTTTCAAAAGGCGTGGGCGGTGGCCGCATGGGCATAGCCCGCTTCGAGCAGTACTCCCAT
>Ga0209573_1004467_pt1 | contig 13720 bp, 12 predicted proteins | sample TNRBio252014_DNA_FD_185870 | JGI IMG/M metagenome (GOLD analysis project Ga0209573, IMG submission 185870) | Wastewater treatment Type I Accumulibacter community from EBPR Bioreactor in Madison, WI, USA - TNR Reactor_6/25/2014_ DNA (SPAdes)... | ecosystem: Engineered > Bioreactor > EBPR >...
GTTGATTTTGTTATAGACGTTGTACTTGCCCACCGGTTTGCGCATGGGTAGCCGCTTAACTTCCTTCAAGGTTTCCGCGTCATAAATCACCAGCGCCCCGTCATTTTCCCAGACGGACACCAAAGCATATTTGCCGTCGCGGGTGAATTCGGTATGAGCGGCGGTCTTGCCCAGTTCCGGGCGTAGTGTTTTCACTATTTCCAGAGTGCGTTTATCGAGCAACTGCATGGTGTCCTTGTTCTTACTCATCATGGCGTCCACCCAGGCGTAGGGCGTGTTCTCGTGGCTACGCATGAAAAACGCCGGGCCAGCGGTCTTGACCTCCTTGATCACCTTCCAGTCCTTCATATCAATCACGCTGACCAACCCTTCCTTGAGATTGGGCGTGGCCATGACCGGGCGGTCCTGATATTGCCAGGAAATCCCGGAACCCAGATGCGGCATGCCGGGCAGCGGCAGATCGGCAACCTTGCGCCGCACGTCCAGATTCACCACCTGGCCGCTGGGAATGGCTTGGCTGCTACCATCGGCGGGCCGCGCCGCGCCCAGCACATAGGCATAGTCCTGGCTGAAAAAGAAATCATCGAGAATGGCGTCGAGCTTAGTCACTCGGGGCGTCCACATTCCCGGCGCAGCGATGGCTTCACCCATCTTGTAGTCGTGGACGTAGCCCTTGAACACCGGCCCGGCCTTGGGGTCATATCTGAGTTCCCAGACTTCGGGAATGTCCTTGAGCGCGGCCACGAAGCTCTTGCGCGGCGCGGCGTCGTAAACCGCCGACACCCGCGAACTCTTGCCGGCCTCGTTGACCACCGGAATAATCCGGTCGAGGCTCAAATCCGCCGCGTTCAACAACACCAGGGTATGCGGCAGGTAATTGGCTGCCATCACCCATTGCCCGTCGCTGGACACCGCGAGATTGCGGGTGTTGATGCCGGCGCGGATTTCCGCTGTCGTCTTCAGGTTATAAATATCGAACTTGCTGATCCAGCCGTCGCGGGAGGCAAAAAATACATAGCGTCCGTCAGGCGTGAATTTTGGCCCGCCATGCAACGCGAACCGGCTGGGGAAGCGGTGAATCGGCTCGAACTTGTCGCCGTCAAGAATAGTGACATGATGATCGCCCGCCTCCACCACCACAAATAGATTAAGCGGGTCGGCGCTAAATTGTGGTTTGGTGGGCAGCCTATCGGCTTTGACATGCTCGACCCGCGAGGCGCGAATCTCGGCTTCGCCCCATTGCGGCACGACCGCCGGCGGGGTGTAGATGAAGTCCGTTAACACCTGAATTTCTTCGGGCTTCAGCTTGTCCTTGAAGCCTAGCATCTGGGTCGCCGGCCGCCCATCCGCAATCACGGCCAACGCCTCGGGTTTCTTCAACCGCTCCAGATTCTGCGGCAGCAGCGCCGGCCCCATCCCGCCCAGACGGTCGGCGCCGTGGCAGGAGACGCAATGCTGCTGGTACAGCGGTGCGGGGTCGGGCGCGGCGCTGGCCAAAATTCCAAACAACATCAGACAGGCGAAGATCAGCTTTTTTCTCATGACGCAGCGCTCCGGCGAGCGGCTCGATACGGAGTCACGGTCAGGCGTTCGCTGCCCGCCGTGACGCCGATTTCCTCATCGTCCAGATAGCACGCGGGGTCTTCGGCCCAGGGATCGCCGGTGAGTTGCTGGGCGCGCACCCGGGTATTGCCGCCGCAGATATCGAAATATTGGCACTGGCCGCAGCGACCCTTCACTCGGCGTGGTTTGGCCTTCAGGCCCGCCATCAGCGGGTCGGACGTGTCCGGCCAGATTGCCGAAAATGGCCGGTCGCGCACGTTGCCCAGGGTGTGATGCCACCACATGGTGTCAGGATGGACATTGCCGAGGTTGTCGATGTTGGCGACGTTGACCCCGGAGGCGTTGCCGCCCCACTGCGCCAGTTTGGCGCGGATGTGGTCCGCCAACTCCGGAAACCGCTGGCGCACCCAAAACAACAGATACACCCCGTCGGCGTCGTTATTCCCGGTCACAAATTCCCTGGGCCAGCCTTCCTGCACCAATTGCCAGCATGTCTCGAACAGCAAATTCATCGCCCGGCGGGTGGTCCGATGGTGGGCGTCATCCTTGCGGTTGCGGTTGCCGCGCCCGGCGTAGTTGAGATGGGAAAAATAGAATTTGTCGAGCTGCTCCCGTTCCAGCAATCCCAGCAGCGGCAACAGGTCGTGGGCGTTATCCTGGGTCATGGTGTAGCGAATCCCGACCTTGATGCCGTACTGCTGGCACAGGCGGATGCCGTTCAGCGACGCAGCAAACGCGCCCGCCTGGCGGCGGAAGCGGTCATGGGTTTCGGCGATGCCATCCAGACTGACGCCGACGTAATCGAAGCCGACCTCGGCGATGCGGGCGATGTTGGTTTTGTCAATCAGCGTACCGTTACTGGACAGGGCGACATAGAATCCGAGGTCCTTGGCCCGGTGGGCGATGGCGTAAATATCCGGGCGCAACAACGGCTCGCCGCCGGATAGAATCAACACCGGCACGCGGAAGCGCTTGAGATCGTCCATGACCGTGAATACTTCGTCAGTCGTCAATTCGCCGGGGAAATCGGTATCGGCGGAAATCGAGTAGCAATGCTTGCAGGCTAGATTGCAGCGCCGCACCAGATTCCAGATCACCACCGGGCCGGGTGGATTACGCTTGGGCATCAGCGACGTAGGCTGGGCGATTTCCTGCATGAACTGGGTGATGCGGAACACGAGCAGTCTCCTTCAACCATTCAGGCGCAGCCCGGTCTTTTTGAGAATCCGGGTGCTGTACAGAATGTCGCGGGCGCGGCAGGCGTCGCCCAGAATTTCGGCGATACGGTCGGCCTTGGCGGCCACCTCCTCGCGGCGCGCGCCATGGGCCATAGCGAACAGATTGTACGGCCAGTTCGGCAAATGCCGGGGCCGGCGGTAGCAATGCGTCACGAACTCCAGCGTCCCGACCCGCTCGCCGAGAGTGTCTACCAACTCGTCGGCCACGTCCCAAACCGTCATGCCGTTGGCGGCGTAACCGAGGCGGTAGTGATTCGGCACCACCCCGATGCGGCGGATCGCGCCGGCGTCCAGCAACGCTTGCAAGCCGGCGATGACCGTTACCTCGTCGCTGTTCAGTTGTGCGGCGATAGCGTGATATGGCTGAGGGGTCAGCGGCAAACCTGCCTGGGTGGCGACGATGAGCGGTCGCAATTCCGCCATCTGTTCCGGCGTCAGAGGCGACGCCGTCTTGCATTCGGCGGGTGGTCTGGAAGGTCCAACCCGGCCCGCGCCCACCGCGAACCGCGCCTCGATGAAATACTCGCGTTCCTTGGGAAAGTTGAACACCGGCAAGCCGGTCGCCGTTGCGATGCGCTCGACGGTATCGTTCATACCAGCAGGCGTTTCAGTCGCCAGTACGAACCACATATTGAAAACATGGTCGCGCCGGTAGTTGTGCGCGACTGCCGGGAATTCATTGACGATGCAGGTGATGCGCTCGAACTCCACTTCTGGCGCTTGTAACGCCGCCAGCGAGAAAACGCCACCCAGCCGTTCGATCTGGTACAGCGGCCCGAAGCGGGTCAGCGTACCGTCCGCCAGTAACTCCCGCAGGGCTTGCAGCACGGCATCCTCGCTGGCATCCAGCCGCTCGGCCACCACCGCGAATGGCTGTTCGCACAACGGGAATCCGCCCTGCCATTCGTCGATCAGACGGCGGCGCAACTCGTTCATGCGGCGTTTCTGAAATGGGTCGGCGGCGCTGACGTCGCCACCGGCAGGTAATACGCGCCCCGTTGCCGAAAACAGCGGGTACTGAACAGCACAGTGTAGGGATAAGCTGTCAAATTCCGTTCAATACGCAACTGCTCGATCCGTTCCAGCACCTGTTCGCGCTGGCGGCCGTGCATCATGCAGAACAGGTTATAAGGCCAGTGCGGCAATCTACGCGGGCGACGATAGCAGAGATTGATGCCGGGTTCCGCCGCCAGCACCCGCCCACCCGTGCTGACTTCAGCATCAGGAACGTCCCAAACCACCATCGCGTTGGCTCTGTAGCCCAGCGCACGATGGCGGACGATGACGCCCAATCGCTTGATCACACCCCGTTCGAGCCAGTACCCCAACCGCTCCAAAACCGTTCGCTCAGATAGACCTAATGGCCGGGCCAATGCGTGATAAGGGCGGTTGACCAGTGACAACCCCGGTTGCAGGGCTGCGAGCAGCGTTCGGTCGGATTCACCCAATTCGAGGACCACTGAATCGTTCACCGTCGCCATTCGGGATACCACCGATAGCGTTTCGCGCCCGCCATCGTGCAAATTGAAACCAAGGTCAATGTGAAATTCTTCCAGCAGCGGCAGATCGAGTACCGGTAGTCCGGTCTTATCCCTGATTTCCGTCAGCACCGCCTGCAGGCGCGATGCCGTGGCGGCAGTCAGCACGAACCAGAGATTGAAGTCGTGCTCGCGCTGGTAGTTGTGATTGACCTCGGGATACTCGTTGACGACCCGAGCCACCGCCTCCAGCCGCTCTGGTGAAGCGGCCAGCGCGGCCAGGGTGCTGACGCCCAGTCGCCGGGTAGCGAATACCGCACCGACCCGACTGACCTTGCCTTCGTCCCGCAACCGGCGCAGCGCCGCCAGCACCTCGGCCTCGCTCCATCCCAGCCGGTCGGCAATAACCCGAAATGGCTCGCTCGTCAGGGGAAAATCGCGCTGAAAGCGGTTGAGCAGTTCGAGATCGGCGACATCCATCTCAGAATCCGATGCGGTGGGCGCGCGAGGTGAAGAAAATACCACTGGGGCTTTCCGCCGGCAGTTCGGCCAGCTTGTTGAAATCGGCGGTGTCGTAGACCAGCACCTTGTTATCGTCGCGGGCCGAAATCCACACTGCTTCGCCGCGCGGAGTGAATTCCAGATGCAACACCGCCTTGCCCGGTTCCAGGGTCTGGACGATTTGCCCGCTCAGGGTATCGATCACCTGCACGAAGCCGTTGTCCGGGAAGGCGAAATTGACCCAGACCTGCCGGCCGTCGGGTCGGGCGACCACGAACACCGGCTGGCCGCGTACCGGAATGCGGGCGGTTTCCTTCCAGTGGATCGTATCGGCCACCAGCACTTCATGGCGACCGATGGCCGGCAGATAAACCTGATGCCCGGCGACCGCCCAGCCGCGTAGATGGGGCATTTTGTAGACCGGCAGCTTTTCCTCGCCTCGGCCGTAATTGGCCAGAATGCGTTGCACGCCCTGTTGTGGTTGCCAGGCATCAAGCAGTGCGATGCCGTCTTCACCAAACAATCCCGCCAGGTAATAGCGGCTGTCCGGCGTCACCAGTCCGTCGTAGGGCGCTTTGCCGATGTTGCTGAATTTCTCAACTTTAGGCGACTTGGGATCGCGCAGGTCGACGATCCAGATTTGATCGGCGTCGAACAGGGAGTAGATGAATCGGTCGCCCGGTAGATCGACGATACCGACCACTTTCGACAGCTTGCCGTCGCCATAGGCGGCAGGAATATCGGCCACTGGCTCCAGCGTGTCGGCGGCGAACACCTTGAGGCCACCCGGATCGTAATTGGCAACTGCGACCAGCCGCCCATCCTGGGAAATCGCCCCGCCGATGCTATTGCCGCCCTGGATGACGCGTTTCTCCAGCGTCCCGCGCAGCAGGTCCACCTTGCTCAACCCGCCGTCGCGCCCGAATACGTAGGCGTAACGCTGGTCGCGCGAGAATACCACCGAGGCGTGGGACAGGTCGCCCAAACCGTCCACCCGATTGATGATGCTGTTGCTGCTGGTGTTGACGATGAGGGCGCGTCCGACGCTGCGTTCGATGATGACACCCAGATCGCCGGTGCCGCGCAACGTCGGGTCCGCGCTCCATACCAGCAACGGCCACGGAGCAAGCAGTACCCACCACCAGAACAGTAATATCCTCGGCATCATCATTTGGGTTCCTCCGGGAAGCCGCGCAACAGTTGCGCTACGATCCAGTCGGCCTCGGCTTCGCTCAAAAAGGGTTTCCAGGGCGGCATGGCGGTGCCGGACCGGCCCAGCAAAATGGTGTATTTCAAACCGGCGGGCGGCTTGTCGCGCAAGGTTTCGGGCAACAACGCCGGACCCAGGCCGCCGCGCAGGGTCAGGCCATGACAGGAACCGCAATCCTGGCGCACCATGCGGATGAGTTCCCGGGTACGTTCCCAGGGCGGCGCAGGAGGCTCTTGCGCCAGCGCCAGCGGGCCAGAGCCAAGACCACCCAGCGCTAGAACCGCCAGTCCGATTCTGACGCCCGTCAAAAAGAAAACACCCACGCGGCTCGGCTTCGTATTCGGAGGCGAAAGTGAAAACCAGCGCCGGCGGGGGTGCGTAGCGACTAAGTGCTGCATGATTATTGTCTTTGTGTCAGCCCGTCGCAGCAGACGGGAATCAGTGATCGGTGTTCAGCCAGTCGCTGCTCTTGACGAACGGCGGCTGGAGAAATCCATCCTTTACTTGGCCATCCCCAAAATCCAGGTGACCAGCGCCTTGAGATCGGCGTCGGGCACGGTCGGATTGGGCGGCATTGGCACCTGACCCCAGACGCCCACGCCACCCGCCTTCACCTTGGCGGCCAGTTTGTCTGGCGCGTCAGCCTGGCCCTTGTACTTGGCGGCCACTTCCTGATAGGACGGCCCAACCAGCTTCTTGTCTGCACTGTGGCAAGCTAGGCAGTTGTACTTCTTGGCCAGTTCGTCGCTCGCCTGCGCCGTCGGGGCAATCAGCAGCGCCAGTGCCAAAGCGCTGAGGTACTTGATACGCATCATCAATCTCCTTTTTCTTCTCAGTAAATGTCGTTCTGAGTGTTATAAACGTTGAATTTGCCGGTCGGAGTGATCAGCTTGGGATCCTTGATGACCGTCTTTGGCTTCAGGGTCTTGTCGTCCACCACCACGATGGCCGATTCCTTGTCCTTGGCGCTCCACACCGAGAACCAAACCTCGTCGCCGACTTTATTATACTCCGGTTGCACCACCCGCTTGGCGCCATCATCTTTCAAACCCGCCCATTCGGCGATCGGCAACACCTGATAAGGTTTGTCCAGATTCTCAAGATCGAACACTGCCACCGACTGGTTGATCTTGGCGTCTGGGTTCAAGGGAGTATCAACATACAGGTTCTTGGATTTGGGATGGGTCTTGATGAACAGCGAACCGCCACCCTGTCCCTTCAGATTCTGGACCAGCTTCCAGGCTTGATCCTTGTGCTTTTCCGGATCGGTGCCGATCAGAGCTACGGATTCATCGCCCAAATGACCCGTGGCCCAGACCGGGCCAAACTTGGGATGGACGAAGTTAGCGCCGCGACCGGGATGCGGAATCTTGCCGACATCTACCAGTCCTTCCAGTTTACCCTCCTTGGTGTCCACCACCGCGACCTTGTTGGATTGATTGGCGGCCACCAGGAAATAGCGCTTGCTGGAATCCCAGCCGCCATCGTGCAGGAAGCGGGCGGCGCCGATTTCGGTGACCTTCAGGGCGTTGATATCGCTGTAGTCCACCAGCAGGATCTTGCCGGTTTCCTTGACGTTGACCACGAACTCCGGTTTGTCATGAGTCGCCACGATGGAGGCGACGCGCGGCTCGGGGTGGAAGTCCTGGGTGTCCACGGTCATGCCACGGGTGGAGACGATCTTCAACGGCTCCAGGGTGTCACCATCCATGATCACGAACTGCGGCGGCCAGTAAGAGCCGGCGATGGCGTACTTGTCCTCGAAGCCCTTGGCCTTGGAGGTTTCAACCGAACGCGCTTCCAGACCGATCTTGATCTCGGCGACGTTGTCCGGTTTTTCCATCCACAGGTCGATCAGATTGATCCGGGCGTCACGGCCAATGACGAACAGATAGCGACCCGAGGCCGAGGTGCGCGAAATATGCACTGCGTAGCCGGTCTTGACAATATTGATGATCTGCTTGGTGTCGCCATCGATCAGCGCCACTTCGCCGCTGTCGCGCAACGTGGTGGAGAAGATGTTGTCAAGATTGTAGTTGTTCATCTTCTTGGTAGGGCGCTGGTCCGGCGGGACGATCACCTTCCAGGTTGCTTTCATGTCCTGCAGGCTGAATTCCGGTGGGGTGGGTGGCTCTTGCTGGACGTAGCGCGCCATCAGATCGACCTCCTCAGCGGTCATCTCGCCCGAGGTCTGCCAGTTGGGCATACCCGCCGGCGAACCGTAGGCGATGAACACCTTGAGATATTCGGTGCCTTTCGCCAAAGTAATATCGGAGGTCAGGGGCTTGCCGGTCGCACCTTTGCGCAGCACGCCATGACAGCCGGCGCAGCGCTCAAAATAAATCTGGCGGGCCTTGGCAAACTCGGCGGCAGTCATCGGCGGGGCTTTGGGATTGATATTCTGGTGCATCGGCTCGCCAGCCAATGGCGAAGCGCCGGCCTGGTACTTGATTTCGGCCTCGGTGACGCCTTTCTTGGCTGCCGGACTTTCAGCCAGCGCGATACCGACGGCGAGCGGCAGCGCGGCGAGAGCAATAGTGATTTGTTTTAGTTTTAAGCGAGTTTGTGGCATGGTGCGCTCCCCCATGAGGAGGCAGACACTGCTACCCCCCCGGTTCGTGGTTTGGACGCCTATTGAATACGGCAACTGGGATTATCACACCTTGATTTACATCAAACTTACGCATGATTCCATGACCTGGAACATGGAATTGTCCGTAATCTCCGAGGATTAACAGACAAGAGGCATGGGAAAAGCAGTGCATAAGCCTATCGATATCCGCCGAACCTTGATCAATTTGCCGCTTTTCCAGCAATTGCATGATAGCGAGATTGCCCACCTGACGGTGGTTGCACGCGAAGTCGGATTGAGCAAAGGGCAAATCCTGTTTCAGAAGGGTACCCTGCTGAACGGTTTCTATGTGGTCGTGCATGGCCAGATCAAGCTGGCGTTTTCCTCGCCGCAGGGCCAGGAAAAGGTGGTATCTATCGTTGGACCGGGGCAAAGTTTCGGCGAGGCGGTCATGTTCATGGAACGACCCTGTCCGGTGTTCGCTCAAGCGCTGGCAGATACCCGCCTACTGTACATCGCCAAACAGGGCATCTTCGCAGCCATCGAGCACGACAGCGCCTTCGCCCGCCGCATGTTGGCGGGGCTGAGCATGCGCCTGCACGGTCTGATTCGGGATGTGGAGGACTACTCCCTACACTCCTCTACTCAGCGGGTGATCGGGTTTCTACTACAACTCGCCGGTACACCTACCAACGGCCCGATTGAATTTGAACTACCGGCCAGCAAGCAAGTGATCGCTTCGCGTTTGAATCTGACCCCGGAAACCCTGTCGCGGGTGTTGCACAGCCTTAGCGAACCTGGGCTGATTGCTGTAAAAGGCCGACAAATCATCGTGCTGGATGTGACTCTTTTAAGACAATTTGATGGTATGAGTCATCCGGCCTGCACCAAAAATTGAGAGATCCCGTTTTCCCGATGATAGCCAGAATATTCTAATGCCCCTTCCTTGGCTAAAGCAGCGCGCAATAGGCACTGAAAATCCAAGGGCTAAAGCAGCGCGCAATAGGCACTGAAAATCCAAGAGTCGTCACGTCGCGGCCAGCGCTCCGCCACAACTGCTGCCCTGCCCGGCGGTGCAGCCATAGCAATGATCGGCAACCCGAACCTGGGCGCCGGTCAGGTCCTGGTCCAACAGGTCGGCCAGATGGATGTGGCCCGATCCATTGACGCCCAGCGGCAGCTTCAGCATCTGATTAAAATCGCAGTCGTAGACGTAGCCCCGCCAGTCCACCGAAATCAGATTTCGGCACATCACTGCTCGCAGATTTTCATCCCGATGGGCGGATTTGAGCAGGTCCATGTAGGGTTTGAATTGCCCTTTGGAAATAAGCTGACTGCCAAAGCGCTGGATCGGCATATTGGCCAGCGCCAGCAGATGGTTGAAAACGATCCCGTAACGGGCGGCCAACTCGCACCGGTAGGCGGTTTCCAGGCCAGCTTGATCGGGCGGCAAAATCGGGCCCAGCGGATTGTAGACCAGATTCAGCATCAGACCGCTGCCGGGCTGGCCGTATCCCAGGGCATTGAGTTGCTGCAAACCGGCCAGGCTGGACGCAAAGACGCCATGACCGCGTTGCTGATCGACGTTTTCCTCCAGATAGCAGGGTAGAGAAGCCGTGATCTCGACCTGATGCTCCGCCAGGAATGCCGCCAGGTCTTCCTGGCCGGCTTCGTTCAGGATGGTCAGATTGCAACGGTCGATAACGCGCATTCCCTGACGCCGGGCGCGAACGACGAGGGTACGGAAATGCGGATTCAGTTCGGGAGCGCCACCGGTCAGGTCCAGGGTCGTGACATTTCGTGTTGCGGCATAGCGCAGTAATAATTCCATGGTCTCCCCATGCATTTCCTCGGTGCGCTGGGGGCTGGCGGCGACATGGCAATGGGTGCAGGACTGGTTGCAGCGATAGCCCAGGTTGGCTTGCAGCGTGTCGATGCGGTCGCGGTAAACAGGGGGAAAATCGGTGTTCACCAACAGTGGAAAGGTATCGCGCATACCGGCGTCCTCGCAGAGTTCGGGGAGTCTTGTCGACTGACGGATCGTAGAAAGATAGCGAATCCTGATCGCCGGCGAGCAGAAAAACGCCGGTTCGCTGATTTCGCGTCAGTGTGTCAGACCCCCTGGAACTCATGCCGGTTCGGTCATTCGTTCCAGGGTTTCCCGTAACTCACCCTCCAGCAGCGCCGCCTTCTCCGTTCGGGTATCCACGAGGACGAAGGTCACGTCGGCGTCGGCAATCACCGTCGCGGTTCCCTGAAGCGTGACGAGTTGATGCATGACGCAACTGCGGGCGCCAATCGCCTTGATGGCGGTGGTGATCTGCAGGACTTCGCCCAGATAGGCGGCGCGGCGATAGTTGATGTTGATGTTGACGACGGCAAAGGCATGGCTGCTCTTTTCGAGCGCTTCGAGATTGCTCCGGCTTTCCAGAAAGCTCCAGCGGGCTTCTTCCAGAAACTCCAGATAGCGGGCGTTGTTGACGTGGCGATATAAGTCGAGATGATAGCCCCGAACCTTGATGGTGATGGTGTGGCTCATGGCGGAATTCCAGTGAGTGACGGTTGAGAAGATGCAGTGTAAACAGTTCGGAGAAGGCCGCGCATGGTCATTTCGGTTATTCAGGAAGCGGGATTCGGGGTAAAAAAGTATGATCTCGCTGACGGTGAAATTCATGTCTGGCTGGCGAGTCTGGCCGTGTCGGAAGACCGGCTGGCGGCCCTGGCGGCGACGCTGACAGCGGACGAGCAGGAGCGGGCGGCGCGCTTCCGCTTTCCTGAACATCGGGATCGATTCATCGCCGCACGCGGTGGGTTGCGGGAACTGTTAAGCGCGTATGTGGGCGATCCGGCGGCGACTCTGCGGTTCCATCAGGGGACGCGGGGCAAACCGGCGCTGGCCGGCGCAGCGGCCAGGACGGGCCTGCATTTTAATCTCTCTCACAGCGGCGACCGGGTGTTGTACACCGTCGCCCGCCGTGCGGTGGGCGTTGATCTGGAGGTCGTGGATCGACAGGTGGACATAGCAGCAGTAGCTGAACGGATTTGTACAATGCGGGAATGGACGGCGTTTCAGGTGTTGCCCGCCGAACGCCAGCGGGACGCCTTCTTTTCCTGCTGGACCCGCAAGGAGGCCGTCGCCAAGGCTATTGGCGAGGGGCTGGCCAGTGGTTTGAGTACCCTGGACACCTGTCTTCGGGAAGATGCAGCGCCGGATGGTCGGGTGAGCCTGTGCGACGCCGCTGGCCGGGAATGGAGCGTGCTGAATTTACCTATGGAGTCCGGCTGGGCCGGAGCGCTGGCGGCAGCAGGAGCGAACTGGCGATGGACTCTCAGCCATTGCCAATAACACGATGTCCGGCAGTTCGCGTCCACACAGATTCAGCGTCATCATCATCCGCTACAGGAACGCGGGAGGGAGCCACGGCGTCAACTTTAACCGGCCCGGACCAGCACGGCCATGGACTCGACATGAGCGGTGTGGGGGAACATGTCCAGTACCCCGGCGCGCTCCAGGCGATAACCGAAGCGGTGAACCAGTTCGCCGACATCGCGGGCCAAAGTGGCGGGATGGCAAGAGACGTAGACCACCCGTCGCGCCCCTAGCGCAGCAATCTGCGGTATCATCTCCAAAGCGCCCGATCGAGGCGGGTCAAGCAATATTCGGTCATAACCGCCCTGCATCCACGGCTGGCCAGCCAGGTCACTGACCAGATCCGCAGCGTGAAACTGGACATTGGTGATCCCATTCAGCGCGGCGTTGCGCCTGGCCCATTCCACCAGACTGGCGTCACCTTCCACCCCGACCACGCTCCCCGCTTGTCGCGCCAGCGCCAGGGTGAAATTACCCAGTCCGCAAAACAGGTCGAGAACCCGGCTGCCTGGTTCCAGCGCCAGAAATTCGCTCGCTCGCTGAACCAGTTGCCGATTGATGGCGGCATTCACCTGAATGAAGTGCCAGGGCTGGAATTCCAGATTCAGATCAAACTCCGGCAGGCGATAATTCAACTTTCCCCTTGGCGGAAGAGGCGAAAAGTCCAATAACTGCACACTGTCCGGGCCACCGGGTTGCAAATACAGCGTGAAGCTGTGCCGTTCGCCGAACGCCTGCAACTGCGCCAAATCGGCTGTGTTCGGTGGTGCCAGGACCCGGAAATTCAGCCCCATCATCGTATCGCCGCCCGCCACTTCAATCTGCGGCAATCGGTCACGGATGGACAGCCCATCGATCAGCGTCGCCAGTTCTTCCAGCAGCCCGCCGATTCGCTCATCCAGCACTTCGCAACGGCGTAAATCTGCGACATACGGACTGTGCCGCTCGCGGAAACCGACCAGCACCCGGCCCTTTTTGGCAACGGACTTCACGCCCAGCCGCGCCCGCCGCCGATAGCCCCACAGCGGTCCGGTCATCGGTTCAAGTAACTGCGTCGGTTCAACTTTGCCGATATGTGTCAGGCTGTCCAGCAACCAGCGCTGCTTGATCACCAATTGACTCTCCGGTTGCAGATGTTGCAGGGCGCAGCCGCCGCATACTCCGAAATGCGCGCAACGCGGCTCCACCCGCTCCGGGGCGGCTTGCAAAATTTCGACGGTGCGCGCCTCATCGCGGCGACTGCGGCGGTTCGTGTAGACACAGCGGACCTCCTCGCCGGGCAACGCGCCCTCCACGAACACGGCCTTGCCGTCACGCCGCGCCACGCCCTGACCTTCGTGGGTCAGGTTATCAATGTCGACGGTGAAGGGTTCAGTGGGCAGTTTGGATTTTTTAGTCATCCTGCAAACAGCCCGGTGGACAAATAACGGTCGCCCCGGTCGCAAATGATGGTCACGATGACCGCATTCTCAACTTCCGCCGAGACGCGCAGCGCAGCAGCGACCGCGCCGCCCGCCGACACGCCGCAGCAAATCCCCTCTTCACGCGCCAAGCGCCGTGTCATGTCCTCCGCCTCGGCCTGGCTGATGTCGATGACCCGATCCACCCGCGCCGGATCATAAATTTTCGGCAGATACTCCAGCGGCCAGCGCCGGATGCCGGCAATCGAAGAACCCTCGGTGGGCTGGACGCCGATGATCTGCACCGCCGGATTTTGCTCCTTGAGATAGCGCGACACGCCCATGATGGTGCCGGTCGTGCCCATGGCGCTGACAAAGTGCGTGACAT
>Ga0209573_1004468_pt1 | contig 13714 bp, 2 predicted proteins | sample TNRBio252014_DNA_FD_185870 | JGI IMG/M metagenome (GOLD analysis project Ga0209573, IMG submission 185870) | Wastewater treatment Type I Accumulibacter community from EBPR Bioreactor in Madison, WI, USA - TNR Reactor_6/25/2014_ DNA (SPAdes)... | ecosystem: Engineered > Bioreactor > EBPR >...
CCTTCCCTCCCTCCCTCCCTCCCTCCCTCCCTCTCCCCCTCCCCCCCTCTCCCTCCCTCCACCCCTCAAATCCTCCTCATCGAAGACAACCCCGATGTAGTAGAATACCTGAGTCACTGTTTGGGCGAAAACTACCAGATCGATTACGCCTACAATGGCAGCGCCGGGATTGAAAAAGCGCTGGAAAAAAGCCCCGACCTCATCCTTTCCGATGTGATGATGCCCGAAAAAAACGGCTTTGAGGTTTGTGATTTTTTGAAAAATGACGAGCGCACCAGTCATATACCCGTAGTACTGCTGACGGCCAAAGCAGATGTAGAAAGCCGCATTGCCGGGCTTCGCAGAGGCGCCGACGCTTATTTGGCCAAGCCATTTCACCAGGAAGAATTGATGGTGACTTTGAAAAATCTGCTGGATTTGCGGCTGAAATTGCAGGCGAAATACCGGGAGCTGGCGCTGGAACGCACGGGCCCGCCCCCCTTGCCGCCTGCCCACGATCTGGAAAACGACTTTCTCCAAAAGTTGCGCGCTATTGTCGAAACCGACCTCTCTGATACAAGCCTTGATGTGGATGCCCTCTGCCGGAAAATGGGTATGAGCAGAACTAACCTGCACAACAAATTGAGCGCGCTGACCGGCCTGTCTACTACCATTTTCGTCCGCAAAATACGCCTCCAAAAGGCAAAACAACTGCTTGAAACCACAGAAATGAATATCTCGGAAATCGCCTATGCGGTAGGGTTCAACGACCCGAAGTTTTTTAGCAGGGTGTTCTCCGAAGAATTTGGCATACCGCCGAGCGAAGTTAGAAAGCGTTTGTAGTCTATTTTTTTAATAATATATAAAATATTAATAGTCAAAATATTAGTCTGAGTATTAAACAATATTCCACCATTTCAGAACAATACTCCACCTGGTCTGAACATCACTCCACCCATTGCGAACAATAATGGGAAGGCTTTTACCCAAGCTGCCCGTATCCTTGCATTGCAACTGAAAATGCAAACGGATCACTCATTTTTCATTTATAAACTTAATAATGCTATGAACCTAAGGTTTTCGAATTGGGTAAAAAAAGCAACCATTCCGGCAACTCGTTTATTACTCTTGTTGTCGATGTTTTTCTGGGCGGCGGGCAACTTGTCTTCGCAAACCACATGGACCGGCGACGTAAGCGCCAACTGGCATACTGCCGGCAACTGGTCGGCAGGCGTACCCGGTACTAACGACGACGCAATCATTCCCAACGTGACCAACGACCCCGTCATCAGTGCTGCTGGGGCAGTTGCGAAATCTGTCGTTGTGCAAAGCGACGGCTTGCTTACCATTAATACTTCGGGCACACTAGCCATAAACGGCTCTACTGCGAAAGGTTTCCTGAACCAGGGAACCGTGCAAAACAACGGCATTATCAATATCGGCAATGTGTCGGCGGTGGGAGATCATAGCCTCGCCAACGAAGCGGCTTTCAACAACAACCCGGGCGCTCAGCTTAATATTGACCGGGTTGCCTTAAGTAAGGCCGCCATTGATAATACAAGCGGCACATTTACCAACCAGGGCTCCATTCATGTCGGAGACCTCTCGGAAGGGGGATATGGCATATATAATACTGCTGTTTTTATGAACAACGGTAGCGCCCAAATAAACGTCGAGCGGTCGGTCAGAGGGATTTCCAATTATGGGACTTTTACCAACCAGGCTGTCATTCATCTTGGATCAGCCGCTAACGACGGCGCTTATGGTATTGAAAATGCCGGATTTTCGTCTGTTTTTAACAACAATACCGGAGGGGTAATAACCATCGATTTTTATTATTCCGGTATTTACGTTTTTTCGAACGAACTGAATAATAGTGGAACCGTTACGATAAACCAACTCGGCGGCGTGGCGGCTATATTACATGAACAAGGACTCGGCGATTTTAACAACAACACAGGCGGGGTTTTCAAATGCAGCGGCAGTATCAATGCGAGTGTATTCAACAACAACGGCGGCACATTGGCGCCGGGTTATTCGCCGGGCAGGATGACTTTTTTAGCGAGTGAAAATTTCAGCAACAGCAACATGGAAATTGAAATAGACGGGGCTGGCATGGCCGGTGTGAATTACGATCAGGTGCTTGTGTTAGGTGCGGCAACACTGGGAGGGACGCTGGAGCTTTCCATCAACTATACTCCTGTCAACGGCCATGAAATGACTATTATTAGCGCCGGCAGCATTACCGGTACATTCAGCACTGTAACAGGACTACCGTCAAATTGGACTATCTCTTACTTACCCGACCGCGTGGTAATAGCCTATGGGGCGAATTATTGGAACGGCAATACGAGTACCAATTGGAACACAGCCGGCAACTGGTCGCTGGGAACAGTGCCCGGCATTAATGACAATGTGATCATCCCGAATACGACCAATGACCCCGTCATCAATATTGCGGGCGCAGTTGCCAAGTCGGTTTGGGTACAAAGCGGCGGGCTATTAACGGTTGCAAATACCGGCACGCTGACAATTAACGGCTCATCCACTCAAGGCATCAGAAACGAGGGCACGGTACAAAACAACGGTACCATTAACATTGGCAACACATCAACTACCGGGACATTCGGCATTGTCAACGAAAGTGACTTCCACAACAACGCAAGTGGGCAAATTAATATAGATCGCTGCGCCATTGCAGGTATTTTTGCCAATAGCGGCTCTTTCAATAACGCAGGAACTATTTTGGTCGGCGCTCTGGTGAACCAGATTAATTTGTTGCACAACCTTGGGGCTACCGGCTCGTTCATTAATAACGCCGGCGGCCTTTTCAAGGGCAATGGCAATATTGGGGCAGCCCAATTTGCGCATGCCGGCGGCACGCTTTCACCGGGTTATTCTCCGGGTAAGGTTGTATACTCATCAAATGAAGATTTCAGCAATAGCACCCTGTTTATCGAAGCGGATGCAATCGGTACGCCAGGCGTCAATTACGATCAGGTAGTTGTAAATGGCGCGGCGACCCTTGGTGGAACGCTTTCTTTGGCAGTCAATTTTCCCGGAAACTATGGAGACGGCGTAGTTATCCTGAGCGCTACTAATGTTACCGGTACATTCAGCACTGTTACCGGTCTGCCGGCTAATTGGTATATTACCTATTTGACAACAGAAGTTATTTTGTCTTATGGCGTAGCTGCCCAAAGTACATGGACGGGCGCTGTGAATAGTGATTGGAATAATGCCGGCAACTGGTCGGCAGGCGTACCAGGCGCCGGCACCAATGTGATCATTCCCGATGTGACCAACGACCCCGTCATCAGCACTGCCGGAGCAATTGCCAGAAACATCACAATACTTAGCGGCGCCTTGCTCACCGTAAATGCTTCAGGATCATTGTCTATTAACGGCTCTTTTACGGATGGTTTCGTCAATCAGGGAACGGTGCAAAACCATGGCCTTATCAATATCGGCAATACGTCGGCAGTAGGAACGCGTTGCCTCGTCAACGAATCTTTGTTTTACAATAATCCGGGCGCTCAAATTAATATTGACCGGGTTGGAAGTGGTATGAGAGCCGTTGATAATGTAGGAGGTACATTTACCAACCAGGGCTCTATTCATGTAGGAGGCGTTACAGAGGGAGGTTATGGTATATATAACGCTGCTGTTTTTTTGAACGACGGTAACGCCCAAATAAACGTGGAACGGTCGGTCAGAGGGATTGCCAATTATGGTTCGTTTACCAATCAAGCCGTTATTCATCTTGGATCAGCCGCTAACGATGGCGCTTATGGTATTGAAAATGCCGGTCTAACGACTGTATTTAACAACAATGCCGGAGGGTTGATTACCGTTGATTATTATCATTCCGGCATGTACCTTTTTTCCGGTAATTTTAATAATAATGGAACGGTTGAGATAAACCTGACAGGCGGAGTGACAAAGATATTCTATGACCAGGGATTCGGCATGTTTAACAACCATACAGGCGGATTTTTCAAATGCAAAGGACAGGTTTATTCCCCTGTGTTCAATAGCAACGGCGGCACATTGGCGCCGGGAAACCCCATGGGCATAATGATGTTTTCAGCGAGCGAGAATTTGAGCAACAATATCGTGGAAATCGGATTAAACGGGACTGGTATTGCCGGAGTGAACTACGATCGGATCGTTGTGACTGGTACGGCAACACTGGGAGGAACACTGGCGCTGTCTGTCGGCTTCTCCCCCGACGATAGCCACGAAATAACCATTGTAAGCGCTACAACGATATCCGGCATATTTAGTACGGTAACAGGTCTCCCCGCAGACTGGACGATCATTTATTCTTCTAATACCGTCAAACTGTTGTATTGCACTACCCAGTCGCCACCCATTTCTCCAACTACCGCTGATAATGGATTGCATTTTGACGGCGTCGACGATTATATCAATATCAACAACAACTATTGTCCGACAATGCCTTTCCTCAATGGCGGCAATGCTATCACCATTGAATACTGGTTTAAAGGCAGCAGCAACCAATCAGCTGTGCGGTTACAAGCGCAGAGCGACGTCTATATTGTGGCCGGCTGGAATGGAAAGCACATTTTGTCCAACGACCAGGGCGCTGCTAACGGTATCAACATCGGCGCGGGCTACAACGACGGCAACTGGCATCACATTGCCATGACCTGGCAACGCAATACCACCAACGGATTTAAATCTTATCTGGACGGGCAACTTGTAGCGCAGCGCAATTCCGCTGACAGCCCCCTGCCCGTCTTTACTTTCGGTCTTTGTTTGGGCGCTTATAATGGCCAATCTGAGTTTATGCATGGCGCGCTTAATGAAGTGCGCATCTGGACGGTGGTCAGGTCGCAGGCCGAGATCCAGGCTAATCAAAACAGCTTGACTTTGCCGCAAACGGGCCTGTTGGGGTATTACAAATTTGACCACGGCGCCGCCGGCGGCAACAATGCGGGTATCAATGTAGTTGCTAACAGCGCCAACGCAAATGATTTCAAAGGCTTATTGCGCAACTTCGCCCTCAATGGCGCCACATCCAACTGGGTGGCTGCTCTCCAGCAGCCTGTTACCTGGTACCGCGACCTGGACGGCGATGGCTTCGGCAATCCCGGTATTACACAGCAAGCCGTTGATCAACCCATGGGATATGTTGACAATGACGATGACTGCAACGACAACAATGCGCTGGAAAAACCGGGCCAGGTATGGTACAAAGACAGCGACAATGACGGCTACGCCCAAACCAGCGCTACGACGATTACCCAGTGCCTGCGCCCCGCCGGCCACAAAGCAGTGGTCGAACTCATCTCGACCACAGGGGATTGCAACGACAATAACAACGCCATCAACCCCGCAGCCGCAGAAATCTGCGACGGCATCGACAACAACTGCAACGGCTCGACGGATGAAGGCGTATTGGCTACCTGGTACCGCGACCAGGACGGCGACGGCTTCGGCAACCCGGCCGTGACCCAAACGGCGTGCTCGCAACCCAGCGGTTATGTATCCAACAACACCGACTGCGCCGACAACGATCCGTTGGAGAAGCCGGGCCAGGTATGGTACAAAGACAGCGACAACGATGGCTACGCCCAAACCGGCGCTACGACGATTACCCAGTGTCTGCGCCCCGCCGGCTACAAGACGGCTATCGAACTTGCCTCGACCACAGGGGATTGCAACGACAATAACAACGCCATCAACCCCGCAGCCGCAGAAATCTGCGACGGCATCGACAACAACTGCAACGGCTCCACCGACGAAGGTGTGTTGACTACTTATTATCGCGACCAGGACGGCGACGGCTTCGGCAACCCGGCCGTGACCCAAACGGCGTGCTCGCACCCCAGCGGTTATGTAGCCAACAACACCGACTGCGACGACAACGATCCGTTGGAAAAGCCGGGCCAGGTATGGTACAAAGACAACGACAACGACGGCTACGCCGAAACCGGTGCTGCAACAATTACGCAGTGCCTGCGCCCCGCCGGCCACAAAGCAGCGGTCGAACTTGCCTCGACCACAGGGGATTGCAACGACAATAACAACGCCATCAACCCCGCAGCCGCAGAAATCTGCGACGGCATCGACAACAACTGCAACGGCTCGACGGATGAAGGCGTATTGGCTACCTGGTATCGCGACCAGGACGGCGACGGCTTCGGCAACCCGGCCGTGACCCAAACGGCTTGCTCGCAACCCAGCGGTTACGTTTTAAATAATACCGACTGCGACGACAACGACGCATTGGAAAAACCCGGCCAGGTATGGTACAAAGACAGCGACAACGATGGCTACGCCCAAACCGGCGCTGCTACAATTACCCAATGTTTGCGCCCCGCCGGCCACAAAGCAGCGGTCGAACTTGCCTCGACCACAGGGGATTGCAACGACAATAACAACGCCATCAACCCCGCAGCCGCAGAAATCTGCGACGGCATCGACAACAACTGCAACGGCTCGACGGATGAAGGCGTATTGGCTACCTACTATCGCGACCAGGACGGCGACGGCTTCGGCAACCCCTCGAATACGACCCAGGCCTGCTCGCTGCCCAGCGGTTATGTGACCAACAACACCGACTGCGACGACAACGATGCGTTGGAAAAACCGGGCCAGGTATGGTATGCCGATTTGGATGATGACGGCTACGGCACGGGCGAAACATTGACGCAATGTCTGCGGCCTTCAACCTACAAACTGGCAAACGAATTAATCGCCACCACCGGGGATTGTAATGACGATGCCCCCGGCGTAAACCCTGGAGCTGTAGACGTATGCGACGACATCGACAACGACTGCAACGGGCAGATAGATGAGCCGGGTAGCATAGACTCCTCCTGGGAGGTAGGCAACATAGGTACGGGGGCGAATGGTACCTCCAACCAGGGCTGTTCGATGGACAACCAGACTTCATTTGACCTGAACGCACAAGGCTTTTCCATGCCTGCTGCCGATGCGGGCCATTCGGTTTATCAGGAGTTCTGCGGCAATACATCGATCACCGTACGCGTCGTTGCAGTGAGCGGCGGCGGCTGGGCCGGCATTCAAATGCGGGAAAGCCTGGAGGGAGGTTCCCGAATGGTAGGGCTAAAAACGAGGTTGACGACGACCGGCATCCGCGAGAGCCGCGCCAATACCAATGCGCCCAAGCAGATGCAAAACTATCAGTCGACATTTATGCACCGTTGGTTGCGCATTACCCGTAACGGCAATACCTTCCAGTCTTTCATTTCCGTCGACGGCGTCGCTTGGCAGTTGGTGGGCACGGTGAACATCGCCATGAGTTCCTGCTTGTACGTGGGCATGGTTGTTGAAAGCATAAACGTGAATACCACTACGCTTGCTTCGTTTACCAATGTCAGCATAGGCGGAGGCGTAGCTCCGTTGGCGGGATCGCCTGACGTAAATCCGGCAGAAACACACACCCGGGTATACCCCAACCCCACCACCGGGGAGGTGAATTTGGGCCTGGAGGACTACCAGGGCCGCGCTGTGCGCATAGAAGTGTACAGCATGCTGGGGCAATTGCTAAACTTTGTAGAAATCGACGAGGTGCAAACAACGGTAACCGAACTAGACCTTTCGGCTTACCAAAACGGCTCGTATCTCATTCGCGTACATACGGATGGACAACCCGATACGTCGAAGTGGGTAAAACTGCTGAGGCCGTAAGCAGAATATTAGACGAATGCAAAGTAAGGGCCTTGCAGCAGTGCTGCGGGGCTCTTTTTTTTTTTATTTAAAAATTATTGGATGAAATACGTAACAATAAGCCGCACGCCGGAATAAACCCTCAATTATTCACCAATTTGAAAACTTCATTACACTATGAGAAAGCTATTTCTACTCACGCTGTGCGTGTGCACGGCCTTTTCTTTCCTGCAGGCACAGGAAAAATTTGAGATAAGAAACCCGGAAATTATTCAGGGTGTATTCCACGGAGAGACCGTTGCGCTGAAAGATTTCAGACCCGATCCCAATTTCCCGAACGAGATCACCAAGGTTGAAAAATTGGGCTACAGCCCTAAAAAAGACTGGCCGCTGCACGACAAGGTGAACCCAATTGCCTTGCCGCAGGGCGCCGACCCGGCCTGGCAGCAAGCCTATTCGGCGGAGGGTAGCCAAAAGGCTCTTGTGCAAAGCTTTGCCGGCCAGGGTTATACCTTCGTCAATCCTTCCGACCCTACTGTCGATGTGGGCCCCAACCATGTCATTCAAATGATCAACGCCACTTCGGGCGCTCGTTTTCAGGTATTTGACAAGGCGGGCACTTCGCTTGCCGGGCCCAATCAGTTTGATACCTTCTTCGGCCTGCCCGGCGGCAAAGGCGACCCCATTGTATTATACGACCAGATCGCCGACCGCTGGCTGATGAGCGAATTCTCTGCCGCCGGCAATATGTTCCTGGTCGCCGTGAGCACTACGCCCGATCCGCTGGGCACCTGGTTTACCTATGCCTTCACGGCGCCCATGTTTCCCGATTATCCCAAATATGCCGTCTGGCCCCAGGGTTATTTTATTACCACCAACGAAAGCTCTCCGGCTATTTATGCGCTCGACCGCAACCAGATGTTGGCAGGCCTTCCGGCTACCATGCAGCGGTTTGTGACGCCCAGCTACCCCACCATCGGTTTTCAGGCTACCACGCCGGTGAACTTCAAAGGTGCGGCCCTGCCGCCCGCCGGATCGCCCGCCATGTTTATGCGCATGGCCGACGACGCCTGGTCGGCCGCCATCCCCGCCGACCGCCTGGAAATTTATGAGCTGACTGTAGACTTTGCCGTGCCGGCCAATTCGGTGTTCACAGGCCCCACGTTTTTACCTACGGCGCCTTTTGATACCGAATTAAACGGATATACCGCTTTTGCCGCCTTCCCACAACCGGGCAGCGCCATTACGCTTGATCCGCTTCGCGAAGTGCTCATGTACCAGGTGCAATACCGCAATTTCGGTACCCACGAATCTATGGTGTGCAACCACGTGACCGATGTAGACGGCGCCGACCGCGGCGGTATTCGCTGGTATGAACTACGCCGCGTGGGCGCGGGACCCTGGACCATCTTCCAGCAGGGCACCTATTCGCCCGACACCGACAGCCGTTGGATGGGCGCTATTTCTATCAATGCCGACGGCGATATAGGTCTGATGTACAATATAAGCTCTACCACTACTTTCCCGGGTATTCGCTACACAGGCCGCCGGGTATGCGACGCACCGGGTGTGATGACCGAACCCGAAACCGTCATATCAACCGGCGCCGCCGCCAACGGCAGCAACCGCTACGGCGACTACAACGCCTTGAGCGTGGATCCGACTGACGGCAGAACTTTCTGGGGTACCGCACAATTCAACCCGGCAGCGCAATGGAGTACGAGCATAGCCTCCTTCACCATTACGCCCTGTTGCGACCTGAAAATCATCGGCATTTCCACTACCGACGAAATTTGCCCGGACGCCGAAGACGGTACGATCACCATTACGGCTGCAACTTCCGCCGGCCCGATTACTTATAGCATCTCAGGGCCGGTCAGCCAAAGCAATGGCGTCGGTGTTTTTACCGGCTTGCCCAGCGGTAATTACAGCATCACCGTGACTGACACAGGCGTTGCCAATTGCGAAGCCACTGATGCCGCTGTAATCAACCCGGGCGTAGACCTTACGCCGCCTGTACTTGTGTGCCCGGCAGACATTACCGTGCCTTGCGACAAACTAGACCAATTGGCCGCTACCGGCGAGGCTACCGCTACTGATAACTGCGACCCCGCCCCGGTAGTTACCTTCGAAGACCTGATCCTTTCGGGCGATTGCGAGTGGGAGTGTACCATACAGCGCACCTGGACGGCTACCGATAAGTATGCCAATTCCAGCACTTGCGTGCAAACTATCGTCAGCTCCGCAAAGCCCCTTATAGAAACCGCGCTTGCCGACCCAATGATCGTAGGCCGTTCCTTCCACACCGTCAGGCTCGACGTGGCCGATGCAGCGTGCATCATTGATTGGATGCCGGCGTCGGGTACCACTGCGACATCGCTCGAACGCGACAAAGCGCTGGTCGGCGCCGATTGTCTGCCTGGTGATAATGCGCTGGACATCAATGGCAAGATCGTCAACCCGCTCTTTGCACAAGGACTCGAACTCGCCCTTAAAGTGCGCCTGAATCCTGACTTTGGCAACACGCTTTTGTCGGAAACGGGTTGTACCTTCCACGAGGTATTATTCCAATACATGAACACCAATCCGACTATCAATAGCTTGTTGGAACTTACCAACCTGGGTTTGGGTAATATCATAGGGCCGCCGCACCTGGAATACCTGCTCGAGGCGGTAACCTGCCTGAATGATTTGTACCAGATATGCGATTCGGTAAACGGCAGTTTCTCGATGAGTATGCCCCTCGCACCCTCACCCTCTCACCCCCTCGCCCCCTCGCCTAAAGTCCGGGTATTCCCCAATCCGACCACCGGGCAGGTGAATGTGGACTTGTCGAGCTATGCCGGCAAACCCGTACGAATAGAGATCTACAATATGCAGGGAATCTTGCTGTATCAGGTCACGTTGGACGAAGCGCAAATAGAAGCCGTTGACCTGTCGGCTCACCCGGAAGGCTTGTACCTACTGCACTTGAAGTCAGATGGGTTTCCCGATGTGGCCAGGCGTATAGTATTTAGCGGTAAATAATTAGCCGGATGGCTACTAAAAAAGAAAGCCGGGGCATTTGCTCCGGCTTTTTTTATTTAAAAAAATCTGTCAGGAGAGGAAACCCGGTTGAAATCGGCCCACTTTAATAATAAATTGGAGAAAAATGGAACATATACAAACCATTTTGAAACAATAAGAAACCCTATATAGTATGAAATGGAACTATTTTTGCAACAGCATTCCTATTCTTCTTCCCATGCTTACACAATGAAATAGGCTGTCTGATTACTGTTTATTTAAGCGCGGATCTTATAACTCGCACCGCCAAGTTTTGGGCATGACCTAAGCTCGGGGGCGAGCCCGCCCAAAGCGGGGCGCAAAGCCGGAAAAGTTATGACTAACTTGTCCCGTACCGACAGGTCGGGATAACTTGACGGTGTGCGGTATAAATGCACAACATGGTATTGCTTTGTGCATCAAAAAACCTTTTGCTTTTCGGAATTAGTCATTTTATTAATAATAAGCTCATGAAAAAATTTACTTCCTTGTTTTACTTGTATTTGCTATTCCTTCAATTGTCATTGCCTTTTAGTGGCAATTGCCAGGTCATTAGCTCTGAATGGCATGATCCTGCGGATAGCGATAATCAATCCTATCAGGTAGTTAAGGACAAGCTTGTCAAGAATGATCCTCCTGCTACTGTGGGTAAAGAGAGCGTAAAGATGATGACCGAGGAATGTACTTTGGATACCTACCAATCCGGAACTTTCATCGGGCCAAACGATTTTCCTTATACAAGCCCTGTATCGGGCATCACGGTAAATGCAAGCACCAATGTGACGACTTTAAACAATGCAAGCTATTCTTGCTCAGAATATACCTTCGCTACTGCTCCGGTTTCCTGGTGGATTCAATACACCACTCAGTTTATTACACTAACTTTCTCAGAACCTGTCACCAATTTCTCGGTCGTAGTGAATGGAACGAATAATGGTGAAATCTTTATATTCAACGCAAACACAGGCACTATAACCTTGAGCAATTACTGCACAGCCGGGTTTGGTGTTATCGGCGCCGGCAATGAATTGCTAGCTCAAAACATTGTAGCTGTTGCCACGGGGACGCTGATCACTATTAATAATTCTGTAGGCGCCACAACATATACCATCACGCACAACGGCGCCGCAGCCGGCTCCCGGATTGTACTTCTCGATTGCTATACCTCGGATCCGGAACCCTGTGAAACCTGGTACCTCGATATGGATGGCGACGGCTTCGGCAATGCGGGCAGTACGACGCAGTCCTGCACGCAGCCTAGCGGCTACGTGGCCGACAACACAGATTGCGACGACGCCGACGCCCTGGAATTCCCGGGCCAGACCTGGTACGCCGACCTGGACGACGACGGCTACAGTAGCGGCGTTACCCAGGTTAGTTGCCTGCGCCCCGGCGGCCACAAAGTAGCGGTCGAGCTTGTCTCGACCACGGGTGATTGCAACGACAACAACGATGACATCAACCCCGCTGCGACGGAAATCTGCGACGGTATCGACAACAATTGCAACAGCTCCATCGACGAAGGCGTACAAACCACTTATTACGAAGATGTGGACGGCGACGGCTTCGGCGACCCCAATAGCTTTACAATGGATTGCAGCCCTCCCACGGGTTATGTAAGCAATGACGACGACTGCGACGACAGTGACGCCTTGGAATTCCCGGGCCAGACCTGGTACGCCGACCTGGACGACGACGGCTACAGTAGCGGCGTCACACAAGTTAGTTGCCTGCGCCCCGGCGGCCACAAAGTAGCGGTCGAGCTTGCCTCGACCACGGGGGATTGCAACGACAACAACGATGACATCAACCCCGCTGCTACGGAAATCTGCGACGGTATCGACAACAATTGCAACAGCTCCATCGACGAAGGCGTACAAACCACTTATTACGAAGATGTGGACGGCGACGGCTTCGGCGACCCCAATAGCTTTACAATGGATTGCAGCCCTCCCACGGGTTATGTAAGCAATGACGACGACTGCGACGACAGTGACGCCCTGGAATTCCCGGGCCAGACCTGGTACGCCGACCTGGACGACGACGGCTACGGTAGCGGCGTTACGCAAGTATCCTGCCTGCGCCCCGGCGGCCACAAAGTAGCGGTCGAGCTTGCCTCGACCACGGGGGATTGCAACGACAACAACGATAACATCAACCCGGCCGCCACGGAAATCTGCGACGGTATCGACAACAATTGCAACAGCTCCATTGACGAAGGTACCTTGACCACCTATTACAGGGATATGGACGGCGACAGCTACGGCAACCCGTCGAATACGACACAGGCGTGCAGTCAACCCACGGGTTATGTAAGCAATGACGACGACTGCGATGACAGCGACCCGCTGGAAAAACCGGGCCAAACCTGGTACGCCGACCTGGACGACGACGGCTACAGCAGCGGTGCTACGCAGATATCCTGCCTGCGCCCCGGCGGCCACAAAGTAGCGGTCGAGCTTGCCTCGACCACGGGGGATTGCAACGACAACAACGATGATATCAACCCGGCCGCTGCGGAAATCTGCGACGGTATCGACAATAACTGCGACGGCAACCTCGATGATGGCGTGTTGACCATCTATTACAGGGATATGGACGGCGACAGCTACGGCAACCCGTCGAATACGACACAGGCGTGCAGTCAACCGACGGGTTATGTAAGCAATGACGACGACTGCGATGACAGCGACCCGCTGGAAAAACCGGGCCAGACCTGGTACGCCGACCTGGACGACGACGGCTACGGTAGCGGCGTTACGCAGGTTAGTTGCCTGCGCCCCGGCGGCCACAAAGTAGCGGTCGAGCTTGCCTCGACCACGGGTGATTGCAACGACAACAACGATAACATCAACCCGGCCGCTGCGGAAATCTGCGACGGTATCGACAATAACTGCGACGGCAACCTCGATGATGGCGTGTTGACCATCTATTACAGGGATATGGACGGCGACAGCTATGGCAACCCTTCTAATACGACACAGGCATGCAGCCAGCCTTCGGGTTATGTGGCTAATGACGACGACTG
>Ga0209573_1004469_pt1 | contig 13714 bp, 10 predicted proteins | sample TNRBio252014_DNA_FD_185870 | JGI IMG/M metagenome (GOLD analysis project Ga0209573, IMG submission 185870) | Wastewater treatment Type I Accumulibacter community from EBPR Bioreactor in Madison, WI, USA - TNR Reactor_6/25/2014_ DNA (SPAdes)... | ecosystem: Engineered > Bioreactor > EBPR >...
ATGGCGGCCTGCTTGTCCAGGGGATTGTCGCACAGGACATAGACCACGGGAATGGTGAGCAACAGCAGAACGAACCGCGCCACCTTGAGAACTGCGCGCATCCAGGTCTCCCAGGTGCCCTGGGGTTCGGATGCGCGCAGTTCACGGTAGTTCATCGGCGTTTAGACTTTCATGCGGCCACCAAAGATGGCGTTCTCACCGAGTTCCTGCTCGATGCGCAGGAGCTGGTTGTACTTCGCGATACGGTCGCTGCGGCTCATGGAGCCGGTCTTGATCTGGCCGCAGTTCGTGGCGACGGCGAGGTCGGCAATCGTGTAATCTTCGGTTTCACCGGAGCGATGACTCATGACGGCGGTATAACCATGACGGTGGGCGAGATCGACGGCGTCGAGAGTCTCGGTGAGGGAGCCGATCTGGTTCACCTTCACGAGGATGGAGTTCGCCACGCCGAGGTCGATGCCCTTCTGGAGGAATTCGACGTTGGTGACGAAAAGATCGTCGCCAACGAGCTGGGTGGTGGCACCCATTTCCTTCGTGATGATGTCCCAGCCTGCCCAGTCGCCTTCGGCACAGCCGTCTTCGATGGAAATGATCGGGAACTTCTTCTTCAGCTCGGCGTAGTAGGCCACGAGTTCCGCGGCGGTGCGCTCGGACTTGTCGGACTTCTTGAAGACGTACTTGTTCTTCGCCTTGTCGAAGAACTCGGAGGAGGCGACGTCGAGGGCGATGAAGATGTCCTCACCGAGCTTGTAGCCAGCCTTGTCCACCGCCTGGGCGATGACTTCGAGGGCGTGGTCGGCGCTCTTGAGTGTCGGGGCAAAGCCGCCTTCGTCACCGACGGCGGTGCTGAGGCCGAGATCGTGCAGGATTTTCTTCAGCGAGTGGAAGATCTCCGCTCCATAGCGAAGTGCTTCGGAGAAGGTCGGAGCGCCTTTCGGCATGATCATGAACTCCTGGAAGTCGATCGGGGCATCGGAATGCGCGCCACCGTTGATGATGTTCATCATCGGCACAGGAAGAACCTTGGCGTTCGGGCCGCCGATGTATTTGTAGAACGGCACTCCAAGAGTGGCCGCAGCGGCCTTGGCAACGGCCAGAGAAACGCCGAGGATGGCGTTCGCGCCGCACTTGGACTTGGTCTTCGTGCCATCGACTTCGAGCATCGCCTTGTCGATGCCGACTTGGTCAGCAGCGTCAGCGCCGATGAGGGCGTCAGCGAGTTCGTTGTTCACGGCATCGACGGCCTTGAGCACACCTTTGCCGAGGAAGCGCTTCTTGTCGCCATCGCGCAGTTCCAAAGCCTCGTGTTCACCAGTGCTGGCACCGCTGGGTACTGCCGCACGGCCCATGGCACCACCTTCGATGTACACATCCACTTCAACAGTGGGGTTGCCGCGAGAGTCGATGATTTCGCGTCCGATGATGCGTGCGATGTTGAGTTCGTCCATGAGAATAGATTATTTAAGTTTTGCTAATTAATTGGGATTTTTCAAGAGGGGTTTCCAGAAATTTCCGGGGGCGGGCTCCATACACGGATGCGGCTGGCGCTCAAACGGTAGTTTTGATACCGGAGCAGGAGGCGAACCAAGTCCCCTTGGCAAAATGGGCAGGCCACCCGCTTATCCGATGATCTCCTTGATCGGATGCTGCGGCAGCACGCCGGTGAGGCGGGCGTCGAGGCCTTGGAACTTGTAGCTCAGGCGCTCGTGGTCGATGCCACACTGGTTGAGGATCGTGGCGTTGATGTCGTTCAGGTGGGCGGGGTCGGTGGCGATGTTGTAGCTGAAGTCATCGCTCTCGCCGTAGCTCACGCCGCCTTTGATGCCGCCGCCGGCCATCCACATGCAGAAGTTTCGCGGATGATGATCGCGACCGTAGTTCGTCTGCGAGAGACCGCCCTGCGAATAGACCGTGCGGCCAAATTCACCGCCCCAGATGACGAGCGTGCTGTCGAGCAGGCCGCGTTGTTTGAGATCGGTCAAAAGAGCGCCGATGGGCTGGTCGGTGTCGCGGCATTGCAGGCGGATGTCGGCAGGCAAATTGCCGTGCTGGTCCCAGCCGCGATGCAGCACCTGCACCACACGCGTGCCGCGCTCGATGAGGCGACGTGCGAGGATGGCGCTGGCGGCAAAGCTGCCCGGCTTGAGCACCTCGGGGCCATATAGGTCGAGCGTGGCCTGGCTCTCCTGTTTCAGATCGACCAGCTCCGGCACGCTCGTTTGCATGCGGAAGGCCATCTCATACTGCGAGATGCGCGTCTGGATCTCCGGATCACCGAATTTCTCAAAGCTGTGCGCATTCATCTCCGCCAGCGTATCCAGCATCGCGCGGCGATTCGTGGGCGAGACACCGTCCGGGTTCTTCATGTAGAGCACTGGATCACCCACGGCACGCAGCGCCACGCCGCTGAATTTGCTCGGCAAAAAGCCGCTGTTCCACATGCGGGTGAAAAGCGCCTGCGCCATGGCCTTCGCACTCCACGTCGGCGTCAGCACCACAAAGGCGGGCAAATCATTGCTCTCGCTGCCGAGACCGTAGGCCAGCCACGAGCCGAGGCTCGCAAAGCCCGGCACCTCGCGTCCAGTCATCACAAAGGTGCACGCGGGGTCGTGGTTGATCGCGTTCGTGTGCACCGTTTTGATCAAAGCGATGTCATCGACGTGCTTCGCCGTGTGCGGCAGCAACTCGCTCACCCAGCGCCCGCACTGGCCATGCTGCGCGAACTTGAAAAGGCTCGGTGCCACCGGAAACCGCGCCTGCTTGCTCGTCATGCCCGTCAGTCGCTGCCCGCCCTGCACGCTCGGCGGCAAATCCTTGTCATACCACTGCTGAAGGCCCGGTTTGTAATCCCAAGTATCGAGCTGCGACGGCCCACCGTTCATGTGCAGATAAATGACGGCCTTCGCCTTCGCCGCAAAGTGCGGCAACCCCGGCAACGGCTCATGCACCTGCGTTTTGGAAGCCGCAAAAGCATCGTGACCCATCGCATACGTCAAACCGAGCCCGCCAAGGCGTAGGCCGCTGTTCCCGAAAAACTGACGGCGGGTTTGGAGGAGATTGGATTCGAAGAGAGGGGACATGGTTTCAGGTTTCAGGTTTCAAGTGGAGCAGCCGAAGAGGCGAGAGCTTCCGTTTCGTAGTCGGCTAGTTCGTCGGGGTGGATCGACCAAGTGTCCTCGTTGACGGATTCGATGCCTTCTCGAACAACGGAAGAGTACTTGGTGCCCCGATATTCGGTACGGCGAAGGTAGGTCATCAATCCGGCAATGAGGCGACTGATGGAAAAAGCCAGACCTCGTAGTTGGTTTGCCTCCTGACGATCCAGATAACCCTGATCCTCGGCGAGATAGAGCTGTGAACGAACTTCTCCGCAGGAGCCTTTGGCAATCGAAAGGAACTGAATGAATTCCTGCCGCCCATCTCGCTCAAAGCCTTCGGCAATATTGGAAGTAATCGAAATCACAGCCCGGCGAATCTGATCCCTCAAAGCAAAATCCTTCGAAAAAGCCGAGCGCTGAGTCAGGTCATAAACCAACCGGGCGAGCTCGCGACCTTGCTGCCAAGATTTCAACTCTTCAAATTGGGTGACGGTTGGGTTCATGGGAGGGGAGTGGGTTTAGAGTTTCAGGTTCCAAGTTTCAGGTTTCAGGTTCCTGGGGCTTGAAACTTGAAACCAGAAACTTGAAACGGCTTCTGTCAGTTCCGAGTCACCGTTTCATCCAAGTTCAGCACCAAATTCGCGATCAAAGTCCACGCGGCGGTTTCAGCAGGTGCGGCGATCTTCTTGGGCAGCGATTCACCGACCTGAATGGCCTTCTCAGCCGCTTTTGGGTCCTTTTGATAAAGCTCGCGTTGTTTCGTCAAAGCGGCGGTGAGCATCGAAAGCTCCTTCGCGTCCGGTTTACGGCTCAAAACGGTGCGGAAGAGCCAGTGGAGGCGTTTTTCATCATCTGGGCCACCTTCGGCGATGACGCGTTCGGCGAGTGCTCGCGCAGCTTCGAAGTGCTGGACGTCGTTGAGGAGCTGGAGGGCTTGCATCGGCGTGTTGCTGCGTTCGCGGCGGGTGCAGCTTTGTTCGCGGTTCGGCGCGTCGAAGTTGCTCATGAAGGGAGGCGGGGCGGTGCGCTTGAGGAAGCTGTAAAGGCTGCGGCGATAGAGAGACGGGCCGTGGTCTTGCAGGTAGTAGCGCGTGTTGCTGTCGCCGTAGCCGACGGGTTCCCAGATGTTCGGAGGCTGGTAGGTGCGCACGCCGCGACCGCCCATCTCCAAGTTGATGAGACCGCTAACAAAGAGGGCATTGTCGCGGATCTGCTCGGCATCCAGGCGGATGCGCGGGCCGCGAGCGAGCAAGCGGTTGTCAGGATCGAGGCTGAGGAGATTCGATTCGACGGGCGAGGCTTGTTTGAAGGCCTTGGTCATGAGCAGTTCCTTGATCAGCGCCTTCACATTCCAGCCGCTCTTTTGAAAACGCACCGCAAGATCATCGAGCAGCTCGGGATGGCTCGGAGGTTCGCCTTGGGAGCCGAAGTCGTGACTCGTCTTCACCAAACCGATGCCGAAAACCTGCTGCCAGAAGCGATTCACCGTCACGCGGGCCGTCATCGGGTTTTCAGGAGCCACGAGCCAGTTCGCGAGATCGAGTCGCGTGGCGCGAGCACCGGATTTCTTCAGCGGATGAAAAGCGGCGGGCGTGGTGGGCTCGACCTTGTCGCCGAGTTTGTTGTAGGCGCCGCGCATGGCGATGAAGGTTTCGCGGGGCGTTTCGGCATCGCGGAAGACGAAGGTGCCTGGAATGGCCGAGTCAGCGGCAGCGCGAGCGACCTTCGCCTCTGCCCAAGTGGTGCGATGCTTGGCGAGTTCGTCCGTCATTGGATGCGCGATGCGGGCGAGGTAGAATCGCAGCAGGGCCTCGCGTTCTTTGGCTTCGGCAGCGCGGGCTTCACGCTCAGCGGCCTCCAATAGTTTGGCGGATGCAGCAGCGGCCTCAGGCGTCGGCGAGGCTGCGGCTTTCGGCAGTTTGGCCTTCAAGGCAGCAAGGCGAGTCTCAAACAGCTTGGCGGGATCTGTCATCAAGGTGCCCACCAGAGGCGCGGGGACTTCCGACGACTGTTTTTTGCCCGCGCTCACTGCTTTCCACCAGGCGGTGAATGACGCTAACAAATCTGCCGATGGCCGGACCTGGCCCGTCACCGCACACAAATCCCACATGACCGTGCCACCCACCTGCTGGACGGCGAGACTGCTAATGCGCGCGCCCGCTTTCAAGCCGAGCGTGGCAAGATCGAAGCTCATCAAGGTCCAAACACCGGGCTTCGGCAAGGGGCCGGCGGTGATGGCATCCTCTTTGCCGTAAGTCGTGGCATCAAAGACCTTGGCATCACCCCACAGGATGCGGCGACCATTGATCTCCATGCAGACGACGCCGGGAGTGTTCAGCGGATCGAGCCGCACCCACGCACTGACACGTGGAGAATCGCCCAGGACGACAGGCTCAAGCACAGGCGTGATGATTTCCTGGCTGAACTGCCCATTGCTGAGCTGCAGCACACGCCGGCCTGACTTGGCTCCAAAAGCGGGCTGCATCAGCCACACACTCGGATTTCGTGAGGTGTTCCGAATCTCGGAGCCGAGAGCGAAGTCATCGTCGAAAATCACCTGCGTCGTCGTTTGCAGTTCAGGTGCTGGCTTTAGCGTCGAGGGATCGGTGTAGGCCACGTTTTTCACGAAGGCTTCGAGTGCTTTCATGGCATCCGCCTCGGCTTTCGTCGCGGCTTCGAGTGCCTTTTGCTGCTCTGGAGTTGGCAGTCTCAAAAAGGGTTCTGTGCTCGCGATGTTCTTGTCCATCGCCGGATCGGCACCGCTGTAAAAGAAGGCGTAGAGCGAGTAAAACTCCGCCGTGGTCAGCGGATCGTATTTGTGATCGTGACACTGCGCGCAGCCGCCCGTGAGGCCCATCCAGGCCGTGGTCAGTGTCGCCGCACGATCCACGGCATAGAGGTGGCGATACTCTTCGTCAATGGCACCGCCTTCGCTCGTGGTGACATTGCAGCGGGAGAATCCAGTGGCCGTGACTTGATCCGTCGTGGCATTTGGGAGCTGATCACCCGCTATCTGCCAGACGGTGAACTGATCAAACGGCAGGTTCTCATTGAAAGCCTTCACCACCCAGTCGCGGTAGGCCCAGGTGCTGCGCTCGTTGTCGAGATGCAGGCCGTGCGTGTCGGCGTAGCGGGCCACATCCAGCCAATGCCGCGCCATCTCCTCGCCAAAGCGCTGCGACTTCATATACTGGTCCACCATCGCCTCGTAGGACTGGCCTTTGAGAAAAGCCTCCACCTCCGCAAGCGTCGGCGGCAACCCGGTGAGCGTGAACGACACACGACGAATGAGCGTCTCTTTGTCCGCTTCGTCGGCGAAAGTCAGTTTGTCCTTGGCCTGACGATCCGCGAGCAGGCTGTCGATGCTCGCTCCAGCTTTCTCGACGGGCTTCTCAAACGCCCAATGCTTCTGATACCCCGCGCCTTGCTCGATCCAGAGCTTAAGCGTGTCCTTTTGCTTCTGCGTGAGCTTCTTGTGCGACTTCGGGGGCGGCATGAGGTCGTCTTCGTCCGTCGTGATGATGCGCTGCCAGACCTCGCTCTTCGCAAGATCGCCCGGTTTGATCGGAAATGCGCCGTCCTTGGCCGTGTAAGCACCTTCCGGCGTATCGAGCCGTAGTTCCGCCTCACGCTTCTTCGAATCAAAGCCGTGACAGGCAAAGCAGTTCTCCGAGAGGATCGGGCGGATGTCGCGATTGAAGCTCAGTTTGCCAGCGGCGAAGGACGAACTGGCAACAAGCAGGTAGAGAATGGGCGCGGCACGAGTCATGGATGGGAAGGCTTACGCGGAAGGTTCGCCAAACCTTCCCCTCATCACTTGCCGTTTCCAGATAAACTCTTGGCTTATCTTGCTCGGCGCATGGCTCACCCAATCGCCCGTTTCAGAGCATTTGCAGTGATCCGCTGCACGCGCTCATCCGGTCCATGCGGCCTTGAGTAGTGGCTCCACGGAATCATGTGGCCGGGGGGATCACTGAGGCCCTGGCTCCAGAAGATGGTGGTGGCGTTGAAGACGATGTTCTTCTTCGGGCCTTCGAAGACGGTGGCGGCGTATTTGCCGAGGCGGGTGCCGCCAGCCCAGACGTTGCCTTCGGCGATGACTTCGAGGCCTGCGCGGGCGCTGTCTGGATCACCATGAAATTCCCAACCGACGAGACCTGGGATGCTGTCGCCCTTTTTCATGCCGGTGCCTTCAAAAAGCCAGTGATCAGGCTTCGCGCAGGTCCAGTCGCCGCCACCGTTGAAGGGGACGATTGTGCGCGCACCGATGATGTCGCGCTCGTCAGGGCCGGGATTCTCGAAAGGGCCGAGGACTTTCGAGTAGGCTTCTTTTTCCTCCTCGCGAAACTCGCCGAAGCAGGTTTCACGCGTGAGGCGGCGGTTGGCATCGCCCTTGGCGTTTGGAGTGAAGGGCGTCACCATGTACACGTCATTGGCGGAGAGCCAGAGGACGCTGAGACCATCGGCGATGGCTTGCTTAACGTTGTGAAATTGCCGCACGTCCCAGTATTCGTCGTGCCCGATGCTGATCATTGTTTTGGCACGACTCAGATTGGCAGGTTCGAGGTTATCGACGTTCGAGCAGTAGGTCACATCGTAGCCTTCCTTTTCCAGCCAGTAGCAAAGTGGGTATTCCCACAGCAAAAACTCGCCGCTGCCCATGCTCTGTGGGTTGTCGAAGATCTGCACATACTTGCCGTAGGGCCGGTCAAAGCTGCAACTGACGCCGGGCGCGTGCGCGGCGCGGGGATCGGTGTAGAGCGACTCGTTCACCGGCCAGCGATTATACGCCTGCCAGGTGTTGTCGCTGCATTGGAAGAGGATGTCGGCAGGCCGGTCGTCTTTGACGATGAAAACGATGTAGCTTTGCCAGTAGGGCTTGTCGTCGGCCTCGGGCACAGTCGAGAGACGCCCAAGATAGACGCCGCTGGGCCAGTCGGCGGGAATCGTGAGCGTGGTGGAGGCTTCCCACTGGCACTCACGGAGTCGATTCTCTCCCATCTCGGGCACGGGCTGCTCTTTGCCTTCGAAAGGGCCGAGCGTGGTCATCAAGCGCGAGCCCGCGCCGTCGTAGTAGCCCATGCGGAAGATGTCGATGGTGAACTTCGAGACAGGTTTCGTGCTGACGAAGATGTCGAGCTTTTCGCCGGCTTTGATGGACTGGCGCGAGCAGTAGCCTTCGATGAGCGAGGTGCGGTAGGACTTTGCATTGTCCGGCATCATGCGCGTGAGCTGGAAGCTGGCACCGGGCTTGGCGTTCTCCGTTTTGATGAGATCGGGCTGACGGGAGGCTGCGCTGGCGGTGGTTCGCACGCTGGAAGCAATCGCGGCGGCAGTGCTGGTTTTGAGGAAGTCTCGGCGGTCCATGATGAAGCAATACGGGACAGAAGCAGCGCGTATAGCAAGCGATGCCAATTCATCTCACCTCACGCCGCCAGTTCATCGCCCAACTCGGAGCCGCAGTGTCGTTTTCGAGCGTGAAAACGTTCGCAGCCGAGGTGGACGAGAACTTGATCGCGATTCTAAACGACACACACATCGGCGCGCAGCATCCGGCGAGTGCCTCAATCCCGACAAACCTGCGCAACACCATCGCATGGTTGCTGGCGCTGCCGAAGCGGCCTGGAGCGGTGATCATGAATGGCGATCTAGCCTTGAAGGACGGACAGCGCGGCGATTACGAGCATTTTGCCAGATTGATCGCGCCGCTGCGCGACGCGGGCGTCTCACTGCACCTTACGATGGGCAATCACGACGACCGCGCGGTGTTTTACGACGTGCTGAAAAATGAAAAGCCCGAATCGCCCGCTGTGGAGTCAAAACACGTCGGCGTGGTGAAGCTGGCAGGCGCGAACTTGTTCCTGCTCGATTCGCTGAAAGCCACCATGATCACGCAGGGACTCATAGGCGATGCGCAGATGGAATGGCTGAAAAAATTGCTCGATCAGCATGCGGACAAGCCCGCGCTTCTCTTCACCCATCACAATCCACGTCTCGGGGGCGATCCGATACACTTCCCCGGCGGCCTCGAAGACTCTGAACCACTCTGGAAGGCCATCACCGAGAGAAAACACGTCAAAGCCTACATCCACGGCCATATTCATCATCGCGACTTCTTCCAGCACGAGGGCATCCACATCCTCAACACGCCTGCGACATCGTATGTGGCCGACAAGAAGACCTCAACGACCGGCTGGACGATGCTTCGCCTCACTTCAATCGGCGCGGAGGCCACGACGCACACGCATCAGGCGGATCACGCGTGGAATGGTGTGAAGGTGGACTTGAAGTGGCGAAGCTAAACTCATGTCACCGCTGTTCACTCTTTTGGTCCTGGGCGTTTTCGCAGGGGCGTTGGTTTTCGTCATCGGCGTGATTGCACGCAGACGGCGTCTTGTTGTTTTAGGCGCACCAGCGGCTCTTCTCCTTGCGGGCTGGTTCCTTTTGCCAGTCACGCCACCAAATCCTGAACGTGAATTTGATCGCATTTTCGGTGCGGGGAATCGCTCGGCGGCATCAAGAATCACCACGACTGCCACGTCTCGGTTCGACGGCTATTTCATTTCCTTTGTCATGCCTAATCGGGAGTTTTATTCACGGCTTCGCGCATCGTTCGACCATGTTGAGTTCACGAACTTCCATCTCCTTCGTGGAGACAAGCTGCCTCCAGGGTGGCCTCAGGAGGTGGCGAAAGCCGATTCATCCCTGATTAAAGAAATCGATCATCATGAAGTGCTGCTTATTTACGACCAACAAACTGCCACTGCCTACGCCTCCGTCCGCTACAAGGGATGGTGACAGCTTACGAACTGGAAACAACGCACCAAGCCGTTCCTTCAGCCTCCATCGCAAGACCTCAGTTTTGCACGCGTAGGTTTCGCCCGTGAAAGCTCCACTGCCAAAACTGCGCGTCACGCGGCGAAACATCCTGCAAGCGGGAGGCATGGGCATGCTGGGCTTTGGATTGAATCATCTGGCGGCGCATGGAGCAGCGGCGACCAAACCCGGCATCGGCCTCGGAAAGGCGAAGTCGGTCATTTTGATCTTCAACGGCGGCGCACCGAGCCACATCGACCTGTGGGATCCGAAGCCGGACGCGCCGTCGGAGATCCGGGGCGAGTTCAAGACGATCAAAACGAACGTGCCGGGCATTCACATCACGGAATTGCTGCCGCAGATGGCGAAGCGCATGGACAAGCTGGCTCTGATCCGCTCCGTGCATCACGGTCACAGCAGTCACAATGGCGGCATGCATTGGGCCACGGTGGGCAGGCCCTATCGCTTGGACAGCACGCTGATCACGCCGAGCCCGACGGATACACCGGGTGTCGGCACGCTCTGTGGCTGGCTCGCTCAACGGGATGGCTTCAGCAAAGGTGTGCCGCCGTATGTCATCACGCCGTTTCCGCATTGCGACAGCAAGGTGTATCTCACGCCGGGCCAGTTCGGCGGCTGCCTGGGCACGCGCTACGATCCTTTCGTGCTCGATGACGATCCGAACGCGGCGAGCTTCCGTGTGCGGAACATGGCGCTCGACTCCAGCCTCACACCGACCCGTTTCCAGGAGCGGCTCGCCTTGCTGAATCACATGAGCGCGGCCTCCATGCCCATCGCTTCATCACAGGTGGCGCAGATGGACATCTTCAATGAGCAAGCCACCCAAATGCTGCAAACCGGCAAGGCGGCGGCGGCCTTCGACCTCAGCCAAGAGCCCGACAAGGTGCGTGAACGCTACGGCCGCCATAGCTGGGGCCAGTCGCACCTGCTAGCGCGGCGTTTGATCGAATCCGGCACGCGGTTTGTCACCACGGTGAACGGTCCGTCCATCACCTGGGACACGCACAAAGACAACTTCAACAGCCTCAAGAATCGTCTCGTGCCGCCGATGGAGCAGGCCTATGCCGCGCTCCTCGACGACCTCGAAGAACGCGGCCTGCTGGAAAGCACGCTCGTCGTCTGGATGGGTGAATTTGGCCGCACACCGAAGATCAACAACGACGCAGGGCGCGATCACTGGCCGGGCTGCTACAGCGTGCTGCTCGCCGGCGGCGGCGTGCGTGGCGGTCAAGTCATTGGCAGCAGCGACGCGACGGGGGCATATCCCAAAGACCGCCCTGTTTCACCGGCGGACATCCACGCGAGCATCTATGCGGCGCTGGGTTATGACTACCGCGAGATCGCGTATCGCTCGTCGGACGGTCGCCCCGTGCCACTGACGGATGGCTCGACGATCAGCGAGTTGTTTTGATTTCCAGCTCCCTGGGCTAAATTCAGGGGTGCCGAAAAAGAAAAAAAACGCCGCCAAGACCAAGCCTGCCAAAAAGTGGTGCCTGTATGTGCTGCTGTGCATGGACGGCACGCTCTACTGTGGCATTACCAATGATCTGACCCGCCGCATCTCCCAGCACAACGCGGGCAAGGGGGCGCGCTACACGCGGGGGCGGGGTCCGGTGAAGGTGCTGCGCACTTGGCCGCAGAGAAACAAATCGGCGGCGCTCAAGGCGGAGATCGCCTTCAAACGCTTAAGCCGACGCGCAAAGGACGCATTTCTTGCGGCCTGATGCGGCAAGCTTGAAAAATGAATTGTCACATTTGATGATGCTTTCTGAGACAGGGCGCGATCCATGTGGTAAAGGGAGCGATGGTCACCACAAAAGCAGTCGCAAAAAAAGCTCCTTTCTCCCGCCGGGTCGTTGATCACGTCACCGACGAACTCGTCAACGCTCTCTCAAACGGAGAAACCTATGAGTTCAAACCCCTGTTTGCGAAGGTTTTTGAAGCCTTGAAGCTCAAGAATGCCGTCAGCGGTGGCGAGGAGATGCTGCGACTCCGCTCGTATGAAAAGATCATCAAGCTCACGAGCTGCGGCCTGGTCGAGAAGATCGGTAAAACGTACCGTGCGCTCGAAGGCATCGAAACCGCCTCCAGCGCCCATCGTCTGGCCCGTCTTGACGCCGTGGTTCTCGCCGCTCAGAACAAAGCTCTCTGCGCAGTTGCCTCCTGAGGAGGTTTTTTGGTTTGAACCACTCTCAACATGGGGAGTGGTTGCCTCACAAGGATTCGAACCTTGAATAACAGATTCAGAATCTGCTGTGTTACCATTACACCATGAGGCAGTGGGTGGCGGGCGCGAAGAATAGAGGTGCCTGCCGTGGTTGCAAGTGTGAGGGTGGACTTTTTCAGCTCTTCCCGGTCAAATCATCGCGGTGAGCCTTCGTTTCGGCGGCAATGACGCCGCTCAGGCAGATCAGGGAGATCAAATTCGGGATGGCCATCAGCCCGTTGGCAGCATCTGAAAAGTCCATCACGGCCGCAGCAGGCTGCACCGAGCCGACGAGCACCATGATGACCCAAAGGACGCGGTAGGGCTTCACCGCCCTAGTTCCCATAAGGTATTCGGCAGCTTTTTCGCCGTAGTAACACCAGCCGAGAATGGAGGAGAAGACGAAGGTCATCAGGCCGAAGAGCAGGAAGATCGGGCCGATGGTGTGCAGTTCCTCAAACGCGGCATTGGTCAGCGCCCCCTTCGCCATGCCTTCCTTCCAGTGACCGCTGCTGACGATCACCAGCCCGGTGATCGCGCACACCACCACCGTGTCCCAGAAAGTGGCGGTGGAGGACACCATCGCCTGCCGCACCGGATTCCGCGTCTGCGCCGCCGCCGCCACGATGGGGGCGCTGCCCAGACCCGATTCGTTGGAAAACAAACCTCGGGCGATGCCTGACTGCACCGCCTGCTTGATCGTGGCCCCGAGAAAGCCCCCCACCGCCGCCTGACCGGCAAAGGCTCCGTTCCAAATGTCGCTGAATGCCTGGGGGAGCAGACTGGCGTTTTTGATCAAAATCAGAATGCAGCCGATGAGATAGCCGACCGCCATGACAGGAACGAGCACCTCGCAGACCTTGGCGATGCTCTTCACCCCGCCGAGGATCACCGCGCCCGTGATCGCCGCCATCACCAGACCGGCCACCCAGCGCAGAACGCTTTCAGCCTCCACACCCGGCTTCACCCACTCCTTGAGTGTTTCGACGACGGCATTGGCCTGGAACATGTTTCCGATTCCAAACGCGGCAATGCAGGTGAAGGCCGCAAAGACAATGCCCAGCCACTTCTGGCCCATGCCACGCTCCAGCGCATACATGGGACCACCGGCATAGCTGCCGTCCGGCATCTGCACGCGATACTTTACCGCCAGCACGGCTTCCGAATACTTGGTGGCGATGCCAAACACGCCGGTCAGCCACATCCAAAACACCGCGCCGGGGCCGCCAGTGGCCACCGCACCGGCCACGCCAATGATATTGCCAGCACCAATCGTCGCCGCGAGCGCGGTCATGAGCGCCCCGAACTGCGACACATCCCCTTCCCCCTCTTTTTTGCGTGAGAAGGACAGTTTGATCGCCTGCGGCAGGAAGCGCTGGATGAATCCCGTGCGGATGGTCAGAAACACATGCGTGCCAAAGAGCAGCACGATGAGGGGCAGTCCCCAGACGAGACCGGAGAGTTCGGAGGCGAATTTAGCGAAGTCCATGCGGCTTTGTAGCGGTTGAGGCAGTGCTTCGCCAAGCACAAAGAATGCCCTGGCCGCATTTCTCCTGCTTCCCGGTGTTTTTTT
>Ga0209573_1004470_pt1 | contig 13714 bp, 12 predicted proteins | sample TNRBio252014_DNA_FD_185870 | JGI IMG/M metagenome (GOLD analysis project Ga0209573, IMG submission 185870) | Wastewater treatment Type I Accumulibacter community from EBPR Bioreactor in Madison, WI, USA - TNR Reactor_6/25/2014_ DNA (SPAdes)... | ecosystem: Engineered > Bioreactor > EBPR >...
TTAATTTTTAAATATGAAGTGATGAAACTTTACAGTTATCCCAATTACTACGGTTCGTAGTATATGAATACAACTTTACCTTACAAGTGATAACCTGCGAAGCAGCATCATCGCTTCCTTTGAAAAAAAATAATTTTGTCCTGCGATAAATCTAAGGCACTTCCGACTTTTTTAGCAGACCCTACATAAACTTGCAAAGCTGCAAGAATGTTGGTAAACATTATTAAAGAAAGATCTTTTATCACTGCAGAGCCTTGGAGCGAACTTTATTGTAAATTTCGAGAATTAAAATCTAAACTTGATGAATTAACATAAAAGTCGTTTAAACTTTTTTCAATGTAAAATTATCTTTTTGCCCCATATTTTATTTTTTTATTACACCTTAGCGCTACTATGCATAGCAAAAAAAAATTCTAGAAGTACTAAGTTATAATTTTGCTCTACTTTAGGACTTAGTTTTATTAAAATCAATACTGAAAAAAGTGGCGAAAGATTGATCCAGTAATCAAAATTTAAAAAAAAACACCTCCCCATATCCAGGAAGGTGTTCTTTAAGTTTTTAGTAATTTACCGAACGGATTGCATTCTATTTTATTTCGGTTTCAATCTTTTCAGTATCGATATCAAAAACCAAACTGATACTCTTTTTTTTCTTTATGGTTACGATTCCATCATAAAAGGCATCCAATGAGTAATTGTTTGCTACAGTGTGGTCTTCCCATACGCCTTCATACAAGGCTTGGTTCATGATGCGAATGTCGTGTTTGCCTTGAGGAATTTTAACTTTCATTTCAATGGGTTCAGATTGCAACTGAACCGGTGATTCGGCTACTTGTTCGCCATCAACAAAAACCAAGGTTCTACATTGATGATCGTAGCCTTCAATAATGTTGATGTAATGTGTTTTAACGGTTAATGTTCCTATTTTTTGGGCAAATGTGTTGAAAGCAAAAAATGGAATCAACAGTGCGAGTAAGAAAATTTTTTTGTTCATTGGTGTTTAATTAGTACTTATTTATTCTTGATTTGTGGAGCTTTTTACTTTGTAAATTGCTTGGCACAATGTTTTGATATTTTATTTTCAGTTTAGTGAGGGCTCGACTTGGAGTCGAACCCTCACTCGACTTGGAGTTTAATCCCTTTAGTGAGGGCTCGACTTGGAGTCGAACCCTCACTTACTTAAATAATGCGTCGATTTTTGGCTATTTGGACGGCTTCCATTTTATTGTGTACTTGTAATTTGCCGTAAATATTTTCGATGTGTTTGCGCACCGTACCTTGAGAAATAAAAAGGTTTTCGGCTACTTGATTGTAGTTTAAACCTTTGCTGAGTTGTTCTAAAATTTCGACTTCTCTTTTGGTCAAAGCCAATTCATCATTTGAGTTGGTTGTTACTGCAAATTCTTGAGGATTTCGCAAGAGTTTGAGGGTTTTGAGCGCCACTCCGGGAGTCATGGGTGCGCCACCTTGAATGGATTCCAAAATAGACCTATGTAGTGCATCGGCATCAATTTCTTTCAACAGGTATCCATCGGCACCGGCTTGAATGGCTTTGAAAATATTTTCATCGTCGTCAAAAACGGTAAGCATGATGATTTTGATTTGCGGATAACGTTGTTTGACCAATTCTGTAGCAACAATACCGTTCATTTCGGGCATTTGGATGTCCATCAAAATCACATCTATGTTGTGATTGAGTTCGAGTTTTCCAATTAATTCAGCCCCATTGACTGCTTTAAATTTAAACTGTAAATCCTCGAAAAAACTCAATTTTTCGATAACAGCTTTGGCTAAAAAAGCATTGTCTTCGGCTATTGCTATTCTGTATTTCATGAAGTTAGAAGTTAGATGTTAGATGTTAGAAGTTAGAAACCTTGAAAGTTAGTAAAAAATTGTTTAGCTTTTGAGAATGATAATGATTCTTTTGATTTTTATAATTATAGGACTTCAAGATGTAAGACTTCTTGACTAACTAATTCAAGATTTAAACAAACCCTTAGAGAACAGAAAATCCTTGTTGTTTAAGAAACAAAACTTTGATCGTAATTTAATAACAGTTCAAATGGTTTTGGGCTTGAAATTTTAGTTCTTGTTATTCGACAATTTTGATAGTTTCGAGTTTGTCGTTACACAAATGCATTTCCAAAGGTTTGCCTCCAAAAACGCTGTCTTTCATGATGTCTCTCAAAAGTTTGAATACAACCACATTGGCTTCTTCCTTTTCAGCGCCGGGTTTTACAACGGCTTTAAATTGGTAACCGACATCGGTTTTCTCAATAGAAACGGTTTTGGCACGGTCATCAGAATAGCCATATTCCACTAGAAAATCGGCTGTTTTTTGGGCAATTTCATCAGATACATTTGCCGAATACAGGACGTCGGTAGCTTTGGCTTTGACCACTTTTTGAAGGTCTTTGTAATAGAAGGTTTTGAGGGTTTTGAAGGTATTGTCGCAGGCTTCAAAATCGACGGGTTGTTTGAATTCGTTACTCAATTCGCGGGCGAAGAGTTTGAACATTACATCATTGGTAGCGTCATTGGCTACTTCGTCCAATACAACCATCCGAAAAGTCAGATTTTTAGTTTCTTTATTGCGAACAAACTGTACGGATTTCGTATTGCCATCGGCAAATTCGGAAGTTACCAGATAATTTCCCAATTGGGTAGCTTCGGCTTCGGTGACGCCATCTTTGTAATACACTTCGGTAGCGTTAAATTCCAATTTATCTCCGTAATTGGAACAAGAGATCAACATTGGGGTTGCGATGAGGAAGAAAAGTAATTTTTTCATTTGAATGTGATTTTGTTATTTGTTAAATATTCATGTACTAATGACTCTTGGACTACAGGACTTCAAGACTACAAGACTTCAAGACCGACTTTTTCCCAATAACTAGCCTATTGTTAACTACAGTGATTGTTCACTTTATCTTATGTTTATCTATTAATTTGATTTAAAAAATTCGTTCACTACCACTTCGGGTATAAACATGCTGAGATACATTTGCAATTCGGGTTTTAATTCGAGCATCTTCATTCCATCTAGGGAAGCATCTTCAATGAGGAGAATTTTTTTGTCCCCTTCGATTTTGATATCGCTTGCCTTTTGGGAAACCTGCATATCGGAAAATTGATTGGCAAAAATTGAAGTCATAAATGATACGTAATTATCATGTTCTTCCTGCGTTTGTTTTTCATCTTTGATAAAATGAAAAGTAAAAGCCGAGTAATAATCTATTTGATAGTAATATACATCCTTGAAGACTATCGATTTACTAATACGATTGAAACGCATCTCGTCAAATGTAGTAGTATATAAGTAATTATTCAATGCTTGATCCAATTGGGATTTCAATTGTTCGCGTGTGGTGAGCTCTATCAATCCCGGATGGGTTTTATCCAATACTTGATCCCAATCCATCTTTCGGGTAACTTCCAGGTAACTATTGAAAAAGGATTGAATTTCTTCAAATTTTCCGGCAGAGACATCCCAAGTTACGGGTTGGTTATCATTTTGGCTCCACATGATCAATGGAAACCAAAGTAACAATGTGAGGATGTATTTATACATAAATGGGTTTTAAAAATAAATATTTTATAATTTAGGATTTCTACATTTCAACTCGATGAAATATTTTCATTTACCAAGATTGAAAATTGGCATTCAATGAACTAATCACTCCAAGGCGAGTAACTGGGATCGGTGGTGAAGAATACATCTGTGTTGTATTGGGTGTATCCACTATCATCCAATTGATAACCTTTGAGCAACATAAACTGATTATTATCTTGATCGATATAAATGGTGACTTTGAATTGGTCCAACATAAAGTACAAACCTCCGGGCAAATCATTTTTGTAAATGAAATCGGTATCGTGAATGGTAAACGTTTGATCTGCGGCATTAAAACTTCCTGTAAAATTGACTTTACAAGAATAGTTGGTGGTGTATCCATATTCATCTTCATAAGGTAAAGTGATCTCACGCGTCCCATATATGGCATGAGAATATCCATCCATTTGCACATTGGGATCATCAAAATAGACTTTCATGTAATGACTTGTCGTAATCGTTCCCCAACCATCCACTTCTTGGGAGATAAATCCTCTCCAAGGATTGTTGGATAACAAATTGTTTAATTCACTTTGAGACCAAGTTTGTATAGTTCCGATAAGGAAAACAATACAGATAACTAATTTTTTCATTTTTAAAATTTAATAATTTTTAATATTTATTTTAAAAAAATAAGGAGTAATGCTATGCACTAAAATTAGTATTCAACTGTGATCGGATGATTAAATCAAGCTATGAGTTAAAAATTTCTTTGAATTCCAAACCCAAGATTACTTATTTTCATTCCCGAAGTTCCTCCGTTTGCATTCTTCCATTTGTATTTTCCAAAATCAAAAAAAGCATTGGCTGTCCATTTTTCATTATCAGATTGGAAAATTTGCGGTTGAAATCCCCAACCAGTATAAGTTGTGGTTCGGTTAACTGTTTCCGGTTCGAAACTAATTTCATCTAGATATGCCACTTCTTCAATTTTGGCAAATGATACACCGTAATCAAAATGCAAGGAGTTGATCGCTGCTACTTCGGCAATTCCCAATAGAATTTCGACTGCAGCAGGCATATTGCCTAAAGACTGGTTTTCGAGATACTCAAATACAGAACCATTGTAAGTCAAGGGATACACCCGTGCTTTGAGGTGTGGATTGCTGATGTTGAGTTCGGTACTTCTGTCATTGGCCAAAAAATTAGCCCATTCCATTCCGGCAACACCCGAAAGTTTTAAACCTAACTTGGCATCAGTTCCAAAAGGGACTCTGATGATTTTGGATTCCAAACTGAGGTGTGGTTGTAAGGTTTTCCCTTTTACAGTTACATCACCTATATCATAAAGTGGACTGGAAAAAGCCATTCCCATATTGAGTTTGACTTCCATCTTATTTTGAGCAATGCTTGCTGTGAAAAAAAAGAGAAGTATCAATGTATGTTTGAATTTGGATTGCATGAGATTAGATTGATTTAAAAGTTGCCTATTTATATGTTTTGAAATTGGTAGTTTTTTTATTTTGATGTAATCAATATTATTTCATATTGAGATACAAAGATCCATTGCGAAATTCTCCGATTTGGTCTTTGGTTTCATCGGCATCGACATAATAATAGCCTAAACCGTGATAGGTGTCATTTTGATACATACCCATATAATTATTTTTATCAGTCCAAGTATACACCCCAAATCCTTGTTTTTTCCCGTTTACATATTCGCCTATATAGCTATCTTTAACCGAATAAACATAAATGCCATGTGACAAATATCCATTTTTGAAAAAGCCTAAAAATACATTTCCTCCTGAATAGATCATTTTACCAAAACCATTGTAGCAATCTCCTGAGATACATCCGGTAGCGGCTCCATTGTCATTGAGAGGGAATGTTTGGGTGAAGTTTCCATCTTTAAAAACACCACCATATACAACTTGTTTGGCATCTATAAACACCCCTTCTCCATTGAGTTTGTTATCACTGTGGTAACCTGCATAAGATGAACCATCCGCATATCCCAAAATACCATAGCCTTCCTGATTGCCATTGACCCAATTGCCTGAATAAGTAGATCCATCAGCAAAAGTGTAAATGCCTGGTCCGTTGCGATAGCTGTTTTTGAAAAATCCATCGTATATACCTCCATCTGCATAATAGTAGCTACCATAACCATCTACACAATTACCGTCACATCCGGGATTGGTTGCAGATTTTACGGTAGTAGTTGAAGTAGTTGAAACCGAGTTGGAAGGAGTTGTTTTACTTCCTGATTGATTTGTAGTTGTTGTCGTATTTGTGGATGAAGGCTTGTTGATTGTAGAAGGATATTTGTTAATAAAGTTTTGATCCAATGCCGTATTGCCTACACTTCCGGTTTTATAGGTTGCTTTTCTGAATTTATAGTGATCGCTTGTTCCTCCTAACCAATCATCTATAAAACTTTTACATTTGATCCAGTTTCCTTTGGAATCGTATTCGTAGGTGTTTTTCTCGACTACTACATTATCTTCGGTTGCATGAGTCACGTTTCCATATTGATCATACATATATTCATAAAAGGAATCTCCGTAATCTTTGGATTTAGAATCAAATGAAATGTAATGGCCTTTGACATAGACCTCTGTATTGGTATTGGATGGCGTGTCGGTAGTACCGTAGTAGAAACGAGTAACTTTGGTATAATTTTTTTCATCGGTAATATTGGAAAATTCCTCTATACTTACCAATGTACCATCGTCTTTTTTGGTTTCGGCTTGGGTCAGTTTTCCTTTGTTGTCATAAGTATATTGGGTGGTCGTATTATCATACGCCCCTTTATTAATTTTTTGGGTGAGTTTGCTTCCGGTATATACATAGGTGATTGTAGATTCACTCGTATAATCAGTATAAACAGATGTTACTACTTCTTTACTTATTTTGCCTGCACTGTTGTAGGTGTAATCTGTTATAGTTTTTGAATTTAACCAACTTTTGAATTCGGATACTTTTTGTTTGAGCAATCCGTTTTCGAAAGTCATTTCTGTGACTTGATTGATATCATAGGTATTGGTTTCGGGATTGTATTCATAATCATACTCTTCCGATTTAATGACATCTTTGGAAAGTGCAAAATAAGAAGCTGTATAATCGGGAATGGCTTGAGCTGATACTTGCATGTAAACACTTAAAGCAATCAGAAAATAAAAGGTCTTCATGGTTTATAAAAATTTAATTTAACAATACAAAGATGTTATAGGAAAAACATTACATCAATACGTAATAATACGTATTTAAGCGGCTTATAAAAAAGATTTCATTAAAACTTACATTCTAAAGTAGAGAGAACCATTTCTATATTCACCGATTTGATTATTGGCGGGCGTATTATAATCATCATAAATACCCAATCCTTGATAAGTGTCATTTTGATACATTCCCAAGTAATAGCTTTGATCACTCCAAGTATAGATACCGATGCCGTGTTTTTTTCCAGATGAAAATTCGCCTATATAACTATCCTTATTGGCATAAACATAAATCCCATGAGACATTTGACCATTTTTAAAGAATCCTAAAAAAACATCCCCATTTGAATAAATTATTTTTCCGAAACCATTGTAACAATCGCCAGATATGCATCCCGATTTAGAACCATTATCATTGATATAAAATGTTTGTTCGAAATTTCCATCTTTAAATATGCCTCCTTTTACCACTTTATTTTCATCGATATAGATTCCTTCTCCGCTTCTGTTATCATTAACATATTGGCCACAATAGGCAGCTCCATCCGTCCAACCATACATGCCGTATCCTTCTTTTTTATTGTTTACCCAATTTCCTGAAAAATTTGAACCATCCGGGAAAACATACATACCAGGACCGTTTCGAAACGAATTTTTGAAAAAGCCTTCATAACTTCCACCATCGGCATAAAAATAAGTACCATATCCGTCTGTACAATTGCCTTCACAACCGGGATTGAGAGCCGATTTGGGCGTATCGATGTTTGAAATTTTGGGATTTACTGTTTGTGTGGTGTTGCTATTTAATTTAGAAGGATATTTATTGTAAAAAGATTGGTCAAATGCTGTACTACCCGAAGTTCCGGATTTGAAGGTAATTTTTCTAAATTTATAATATTCCGATTCTCCCGACCACCAATCTTCTTTATAATTTTTACATTTGATCCAATTGCCTTTGGAATCAAGTTCATAAATATTGGATTCTATTTCCGAATAATCTTCAGATATTTTCAGCAAATTGCCATGGGAATCATATTCGTACTCACTGAAAACTGTACCATAGTCTATTGATTCTGAATCTGAGGTAGCCAGTTTACCGTTTATATAAGTGGACACATCTGAATCAGAAGGATAATCTCCCATATAATAAGTAGTCGTTTGCGTATAATTTTTATCATCTATCACATTTGAATAATCGACTGTACTGGTCAATTCATCACTAGGACTATGCGTCTCCGATCTTTCCAATTTACCTTGCGTGTTGTAAAAATAAGTAGTTATGGTAACGTTTCCATCGGCATCATGATAGTTCATTTCAGTCAATTTTCCATTTTTATAAATGTAATTGCTGGTATAAACGGATGTGGTTTTGTCATAAGTAAAGGTTTTTACTTCTTTAGAGATTTTACCATTGAGATAGGTATAATTAGTCTTGGAAGATGACGCATACAAACCAGAATAATTATTGATATTTTCAATCAACAAGCCATTTTGAAAAATGAGGGTATTTCTTTCATATTCCCCGTATTTTTGATCCAAATCACTGTAATTATAGGTGATTTCTTCACATTTTATTACATCATTGGATAATCCATATGCTGATGTAGCATAATCGGGAATTGCTTGCGCTAAAAATTGTAAATTGAACATGAAAAAGACTGAATATAAAACAGATTTCATAAGTTTGAATTTTAGGTTAAAAAGCATATAAATGTACATAGATAAGTGCACCAACCCTATACGATGAGTTACGTATATTGAAAGAATTGGGGTAAAAAAAAAGAATTTAGAAATACGCCAAGGAACGTATTGCAAGAGGAATGCAGATCTGTTTTTAGATATTCACAAAGGTAGCGATAATTTTGGTGCCTTTCCCAATTTCGGAGATAATTTGAAGGTTCCCATCGAGTTCTTGCACTCTTTTTTGCATGTTATCCAAACCATAGCCACCTGAAACTTGGTTGAGGTCAAATCCTTTACCATCGTCTTGGATGAGGATAACTAATTGGGGTGCTTCTACATGTAATTGTAAGGTTATATTCTGGGCTTCGGCGTGTTTCAAAGCATTGTTGACGGCTTCTTGAATCAATCTTAAAATGTTAATTCCTTTGAGAGAACTTAAAATCACATCGTTTTTATCTTTCGAAATAAAAAGTATGTTGACATTAGGATAAGAAGTCCGAGCTCTTTCAACAAATGATTGGATGCGAAGTTCAATCGTATCGAGATTGATTTCGCTTTTATTCAATGCCCAAATAGTATCTCTCAGTTCGGTAATGGTATTCTTAGTAAAAAGACTGATCTCACTGATGTTTTGGCGCGTTTCGACGCTTTTCCCTTTTAATTTAAAATTCAAATTATCCAATGACGAAACAACGAAAGACAATTGAGAACCGATATTATCGTGTAAATCTCTTGAAATGCGCAGACGTTCGGTTTGTAACTGATGTTGGGTTTCGGCTTCTTGAAGTGCTGATTTCAGTTCCATTTCTCGCTTCAACTGGCGTTTGATGTGCTGTTGTCTTTTGAAATAAGCCATTCCTCCAACCAAAGCCAGTAAAAATCCCGATAACATCAGTGCCATGGTAAGGCGGTTATTTTTGAGTTTTAAGTTGTTTTTATACAGTTGTTCCTTTTGTAGGGCAATTTCTTTTTCCTTTTTTACACTTTGATATTGGGCTTCGATTTCATTGATACTTTTTTCCTTTTCCAAATTAAATAAGTAGTTTTTAACCGAATCCTTCTTTTTCAGAAAAACATAAGCCTTTTCATAATTTCCATTGCTTCTTTCCAATTCTTCAATGCGATCATAAAACTCTGTCAATGCCAATTTGTTATCGGTTTCCAAACTCAAGGCAATTCCCTTTTGAATATATTTATAGGATTCCGTATAGTTTCCTTGAAAAATAAAGGCATCGGAAAGTGCTCCATAGGCGTAGATGAGATGTAATTTGGATTGAAGTTTTTCACTTATTTTGAGAGATTGAAAGGCGTAATGAGTTGCTTTTTCGGAAGATTTGGTTTTGATATATAGGGAAGTTAAATTGTTGTAAACAGTTGCCAAACCCTTGTCATCTTTCAATTTGATTTTAAATTGCACTGCCTTTTCGTAAGATTTAATTGCTTCCTTGAAAAGGCTTTTTTTCTCTTGAATATTTCCCAAATTGACTAAGCTCACAGAAATACCATAACTATCATTGGATTTTTCTCTGGATTGTAATGCCAATACCGTATATTGTTCAGCCTTCGAATAATTCTCAGTATCTGTATATATCAACCCGATATTACTCAAGGTATTGGCAATACCATTGGCATTGTTTATTTGTTCAAATAAGTCTAATGATTGGTTATAATATTGTATGGCTTGGTCATAATTACCTTTATTCCATTCCAATAATCCCAGATTATTAATAACCGACGCCTTGGTGAGAAGTGATTTTGATTTTTCGGCAAAGGTTAAACTTTTTCTATAGCAAATGTAAGCCGAATCAATATTGCCCTCAACATCGAAAATAACACCTTTGGCATTGAACGCTCTTGCCCAAGCGTAATCTGATTGGAGTTGTTTGGCTAGTAAAAATGATTTAGAATTGGTTTGACGCGCAATTGTTAAATCGGAGTTGACGTATTGAAAAGTTAAATAATACAGTGCTTCTGCTTTGACAGAATCATTTTTAGTGGTATTAACCACATGCAACAAACTGTCAATCGTTTGTGAAAAACCATTGACAGTTCCTATAAAAAACACTATAAAAGTGATTTTACGCATGCTTTTTTTAGTTGTAGAAAGAAGTTTATTCGGTAAGCATTGATTTGAATAAATTACCTGCTTTAAATTCACCTATGAGTTTTTCAGAATCATCTGTTGGAATATATGAACCCAAACCTTCATAATTATCCATATTATACATCCCAAAATAGACGCTTCCATTTTGCCACAAATAAATTCCAAAACCATTAAATTTGTTATCCTTTAATTCACCAAAATATATATTGCCTGAAGCATATACTACCATTCCAAATTTATCCATCAAACCATTTTTAAAATGGCCAATGCCAACGTCTCCGGAATCATAGACAAATTTTCCAAATCCATTTTGACAATCACCGTTGACACAACCGGTAGTCACAAAATTATCGGCAAACCCCAAAGTATTGATTTGACTACCTTCTTCCCAAATTCCGGGATTGATGGTTGTAATTCCTTCTACCGTTGTTTGTTCATAACCATAACCATGTCTCAAACTGGCTTGGTGAAACCCAAAATAATAAGCACCTTCAATACCGCTGTACATACCTATTCCATTCTTTTCGTCATTTTCCCAATAGCCGGTAAAAGTGGAACCATCTTCATACATAATGATACCGGGACCATTGCGCATGCCATCTTTGAAAAAGCCTTCATATTGTTCTCCATTATCATAATTTAAAATACCGTAACCATTTTCGCAATCACCGGTGCAACCGGCAGGTAAAGCAAAGTCCCAATCTTCTACTTCATCAATAATATTATTAGTTTCGATAAAATTCATGTCAGCTTCTGTAGAACCAATACTCTTTCCATTGGTAAAAGTTATCTTTCTGAATTTGAAATCTTCCATATTGAGGTAATCACCATTTTCATGATAATAACTCTTGACAAAATTTGACCCAACATACTCATATTTATATATGGCAGTCCCATCACCATCATAGGATGTTGAAATGAGATTACCATTTGTATCGTATTGGTATGTATAGTTTGCATTACCAAAATATTCATTTTGGCTTTCATAAGCAACCTGTTTACTATTTACATATTTGGAAACACCTGTTGAACTAGCTACACCATCAACCATATATTTATAGGTTAAGGTATAAGATTCTTCATTGGCGCCATAATCTGAATATTCTGAGATGCTGGTAATATTACCTTCCTCATCTGTGGTAGTAGCTTTAATAACACGACCTTTTTTATCATATTCGTATTTGGTTACGGTATTACTGTATTCACTTTCATACAATTCTGTCATCAATTTACCTTTTTCATATTGATAGGTATATACCGATTGGGTATTGTATGATATATCCTTGTATATCTTTTTTTCCAATAACCCTTTGGAATCATAAGTATAAACTGTTTCCGATTCTGATGGATAATCCCCCAAATATTGATTTTTATACGAAACCAATTTTCCTTTGTCATAGGTTGCCGTCACAATACCACTCTTTTCAATCGTTTTGGCAACATCATCATAATAATAATTGTGCTCTTCCATGATTTTGACATCATTGGACAAACCGTAATATTTTGGGTAAATCTCCAAAAAACTTTCTTGAGCTTGAACTGAAATAAACAGTACGGTAGCTATTAAAGAGAAAACAACGTTCTTCATTTTATAAAAATTTATTTAGGTTATTGATATGCAAATATGAGACTTAAATTCAGCATAATACATACGAAAAACGACGTATTTTATATCAATTGACAAACAAATCCAAAAACCTTTTAAAATCAACTTCTTTAGATCGGTTTTTGTTCAAATATTTTTCAATTGAAGTTCTTTTTTCAGGGTAAATTCGAACTGCCATCCAAAACAAATCCAGAAAAGTCATTAAAACGGTAATCAACAGAGCTGCTACAACTATAGCATTTGAAAAAATCATAAAAAAACCTGTTAGAATGACTGTAAATTGTTGAATAAAGACCCGTGGATAAGGTTGAAACATGGTTTCGCTAGGTTTATATTGTTCATAAAAATCGCGATGCTGCCACCTTTTGAGATACTGAAAACTTTGACTTAACAAAACAAAACCAATTAAGGGTAACATCCCATCCAAACGAATAGCAATGAAAATGTTTTTTAAAACATTGAAAGAATTGTCAATTTCGGGAATTTTATGCCCAATGATGTTAAATAGAAAAACCGATTGAACAAATATGAAAAACATATAATGAATCAGAAAAAAAATAGAAATAAATACTCTATTTCCATCAGAATCCAATGGTTGATTCTTTAAAGAAAGCAGAAAAATGAAGTGAAAAAAACCTATGATGATACTTTCTAAAAAATAAATCACGACAAAATTAATGGGATTGATTTGACCGGTCAACAACAAAACCACAAACAAAATAAATTGAAACCAAATCAACACATTGAATTTGTTGGGTTTCAGTAGATCGAATAGGTTGGACATAATGAAATGATTACATCAATAAATTTAAGTAAAGTATATGCTCAAACAATACGTATAATTTCGTATATCAATGTTACATTAAAAAATATTACTTTTACAATTCAAACTTAAAAACTACTTATATGAAGTCATTTTTTTCTGTTGTCATTTTATTTTTAGCGGTTATTTTATTCAATTCCTGCAATTGTAAAGAGACTGAAAACAAAGCAACTACATCAACTCAACCTATTTACGATTCCATCAAAGCCCAGAAATACGGATCAGATCCTTATGGGATGAAAAAATATGTGATGGCTTTTTTGAAAAAAGGTCCGAATAGGGATTTGGATTCTATCCAATCGGCTGCCTTACAAAAAGCCCATTTGGAAAATATTTTCAAAATGGCAGATTCAGGCAAACTCGTTTTGGCAGGTCCTTTTTTGGATAACGACAGCATACGAGGCATCTATATTTTTGATGTCCCTACCATTGAAGAAGCCCGCAAACTAACCGAAACCGATCCTGCCATCAAAGCGGGAAGTTTGGTAATGGAATTACGAGAATGGTATGGAAGTGCTGCCTTGATGGAGGTGAATGCTTTGCATAGGACTTTGGAGCGTAAAAGTGTACTGGAAGGAGAATGATGGGTGATGGGTGCGGGGTGATGGGTGCGGGGTGATGGGTGATGGGTGTGAGATACAACATCCAACATCCAACATCCAACATCCAACATCCAACATCCAACATCCAACATCCAACATCCAACATCCAACATCACGCA
>Ga0209573_1004471_pt1 | contig 13713 bp, 10 predicted proteins | sample TNRBio252014_DNA_FD_185870 | JGI IMG/M metagenome (GOLD analysis project Ga0209573, IMG submission 185870) | Wastewater treatment Type I Accumulibacter community from EBPR Bioreactor in Madison, WI, USA - TNR Reactor_6/25/2014_ DNA (SPAdes)... | ecosystem: Engineered > Bioreactor > EBPR >...
ATCCGTCCGCCTCGACCTCCGACGGGCTCTGGGACGTGGGCAGCCTTTGATCTCCTTCAGGCGCCCGCGGAGAATGCCGCCACCTCATCCCGGATCCAGCGGTCATCCCGCCCGAGCAGTTCCGCCATCCGCGCCGCCACCCTGGGGGCACATCGCTTCGTCGCCTCCTCGTCGAGGAAGGCACAGCGGGTCCGTCGGCTGAGAACGTCGTCGAGCGTCATCGCCATCTCCTCGCGCACCGCCCGGTCGATCTGGTGCATCTGATAGGGCAGATCGGGATCGATTTCTTCGGAAGGTCCACCTTCCGGGGGAACCAACAGGGTCAAGTCCGCCGTCAAAGAGAGTCTGGCCGGCAATCCACCCACCTCCGCGGCACGATCCACCGCCTCCTCCCCCATCTGCCGGCAGGTCGTCCATTTCCCGCCCGTCATCGTCACGAGCCCCGACTCGCTCGAGTAAAGCACGTGACTCCGCGAAAGCGAAGCCGTCGATTTTTCACCCGCCTTGCCCTGCGGAGGTTTCGCGAGGGGCCGTAGTCCGGCAAAGACCGCGCGGATGTCATCGTGCGTGGGTCGTTCCTCGAGGTACCCGCCCGCGTGGCGGATCAGGTAATCGATTTCCTCCGCGAGAGGTCGGGGATGCAGCGCCACTTCGACACCCTCCGTGTCCGTCGTGCCGAGGAGGAGGCGGTCTTTCCACGGGATCAGGAAAAGGACGCGGCCGTCCTCCGTCTTCGGGATCATCACCGCCGTCCTGCCCCCGAGAAACCGCTTGTCGAGGACGAGGTGGATGCCCTGGCTCGGTCTCACCGACTCCTCCGCCTCCGGTTCATCGAGCCGCCGGATCTCGTCCGTGAAAACGCCCGTGGCATTCACCACGACCTTCCCCTTCAGCCGGACCTCGCGCCCCCGGAATCGCGTCTTCGCCTCCACGCCGCTCACCCGGCTGTTCTCCTTGATGAGGCCCGTCACCCTGACATGATTCAACACCACCGCGCCGTGCGCCACGGCCGTGCGGGCCATCGCAAGAGCCAGCGCGGCATCGTCGAACTGTGCGTCCCAGTAAAGCGTGGACCCGTGCAAGCCGCGCTTCCGCAGATTCGGCGCGCGTCGCCGCGTTTCGGCCGCTCCGAGATGACCGGTCCGCCCGATGCCAAGATCGCCGGCGAGGCGATCGTAGAGGGCGAGTCCTGTCCCGTAAAAAATCCGCTCATACCAGCGATAGGCCGGTACCACGAAGGCGAGCGGTTCCACCAGGCCCGCGGCATTGCGCAAGAGCCGTCCACGCTCGCGCAGCGACTCGCGCACCAGCCCGATCTCACCGTTCCGCAGGTAGCGCACCCCGCCGTGGATCAGCTTCGTGCTTTTGGAGGAAGTGCCTTCCGCGAAATCCGCCTGCTCGAGCAGCACGGTACGGTATCCACGCGTCGCCGCGTCGAGGGCCGTCGCCAGTCCCGTCGCCCCGCCGCCGATCACGATCACATCCCAGACCTCGTCGGAATTCTCGAGGCGGGCGAGTTGTTCGTTGCGGTCCACGGCCGGATCGGGTCGGAAGATTATTCTCAGGGGCAGCGCCCTTCGTCGACGTCGATGTAATGGGCGATCGTCTGGATGTCATCGCGATCGGCGAGACCGGCATCGGCCTTCCGCTTCGCGAGGATCTCGGTGATGTGATCGTTCCAACCCAGCTTCGTGGTGTAATAATTCCACACCCGTTTGTCCGTCGCATTCAGCTGACGTGCGTGTTCCTCGCACCAAGCGAGGATCTCCTCATCACTTCCTCCTTCGAGGACGCGGGCGCGGAGCGCTTCGTACTCGACATGCAAAAATTCCACACAGGCCGCGTCGGAGCCGATCCCCAGATTGGCGTGGAGGTCCTCCCATAGACGTCCGGCGGCATGGAGCCGGATTTTCCCGACCATGCGCGGGAAATACATGAGGCCCGCGGTCTCTTCGAGAGGTCCGCAAGGCAGCGAGGCGGGATCGGGCGGCTGGGTCATTCTCACGACTCGGTCGTCTCCACCGCTTTGTCAACGCATCGAGATTTGACATCATCGGCCGGAGCCACTGCCGCGATCACGCCCTTTTCAAACTACCCGGGAAACACTATTGCATAGACCTCTATAGAGTTCCATACGATGGCCGACAACCAGTCCCAGCGCGCTTACCGGCATCTGCGTCAAAAGCTGCTCGACGGATCCGTCCCGCCCGGCTCGCGCCTTTCCTACGGATCGATCGGTCGCGAGATCGGAATCAGCGCCACCCCCGTGCGCGAGGCTGTCGGACAACTCGCGAGCGAGGGTTTTGTCGAACTCGTGCCCCAACTGGGCGCGATCGTCCGGACCCTCACCCGCGACGAGGCGATCGAACTTTATGAATTGCGCGAAGCGCTCGAGACCTTCGCGGTGCGGCGTGCCGCGGAGAACATGACCGCCCGCCAACTCGCCGAACTCGGGGAAAACCTGCGCGCCTCCGCCGAACTCGTCACGAAGGTGCGCCGATCCGGAAAAAAGGCGGCGGCCTGGTCCGTCGCCGGCTCCTTTCATGCGCTCGACCTCACCTTTCACATGATCCTGCTGGAGGCGGCCGGCAATCGCCGCATGCTCAAGGTCGTCGGTGATTCCCACATCCTCACCCGCATCTTCCAGGCCGACCGCCACTCCTTCCGGCTCGACATCCTCGAAACCACCCAGGCCGAGCACGAGGCCATCGCCGAAGCCATCCACAACCGCGACGGCAACACAGCCGAGGAAGCGATGCGACGCCACATCCACAACAGTCTCGACCTCACCCTCGCTGAAGCCGCGCCCGGAACGGGCGAGCGCTGGTGGGCGGAATGATCAACGATGAAGTGTTTCGCCACAGCCCTCCTCCTGCTTCCCGGCACCGCCCTTTTCTCGACGGATCCGCATCCGGTGACGAATCCGGAGTCGCCCCTCATGCTCGCCGGGCCGTGGGTGCCGGAGGACACCCATCAGCTCGATTTCGCCGCCCTGCCGCGCGTCGCCGTCGAGCACACTGTCGTGAGCGATGTGCGGAAGGAAAAGGGCGTCAATCAACACAACTACCTCACCCACTTTCACGGGAAATTCCTCGTGATGTGGAGCGATGGACCCGGGGTCGAGGACCGCGTCGGCCAGCGCGTGAAATACGCCACCAGCGCTGATGGTCTCGCTTGGGAGGCCCCGCGTTTTCTCACGCCGGAGCCGCCGCACTCGGGCCCGGACTCTCCGCACTTCGGCACCCGCACCGACCAGGGCTTTCGCTACATAGCCCGCGGCTTCTGGCAACGGGACGGCCAACTGCTCGCCCTCGCCTCGCTCGACGAGGCCGCGGGATTCTTCGGGAAAAGCCTCGAACTGCGCGCCTTCCGTTGGAAAGACGACGGGACGTGGGAGGACGCAGGTCTCATCCATGACGACACCATCAACAACTTCCCTCCCCTGCGCCTCGTCACCGGCGACTGGATGATGTCGCGACGCCCTCACAACTACAAAAGCGCCGGCGTGTTTTTCCTCGTCGGCGGCGTCAAGGCGCTCGACGATTGGAAAAGTTTTCCCGTCCTCGGAAGCGCATCCGAACTCACCGCCGAAGAACCCGACTGGTGGATCCTCCCCGGCGATCACCTTTCCGCCGTCTTCCGCGACAATCGCAAAGGCGGATTTCTCTTCCGCGCTTTCTCGACCGACCACGGGCGCACCTGGAGCAAGCCGGTCCGGACGAATTTTCCCGACGCCACCTCGAAGATCAGCGGATTGCGTCTCGCCGACGGCCGCTACGTCCTCGTCTCGAATCCGAATCCAAAAAAGCGCGATCCCCTCACCCTCTCGATCAGTGAAGATGGCCTCGTCTTCTCCAAGATGATCCACCTTGTCGGCGGGCGTCACGTCGACTATCCCCATGTGATCGAACACGGCGACAGCCTCTTCATCGCCTTTGCCGGAGGCAAGCAGACCGTCGAAGTCTTGAAGTTGAAACTCGCCGACCTCGACTCCGTCGCGATGCCCGCCCAACCGCTCGTCGATCAAGCCGAATGAAGAAGAACTCTCTCAACAAGATTTCCCCCATGAAAACCACCCCCATCCTCGCCCTCGCCGCCCTGTTCGCCGCGCTTCCCCTGCGCGGCGAGGAGACCGACTGGAAGCTGAAGCAGATGCCTTACAACCACCCCGGCCTCGCCGTCGATCTCGGCGTAGGTCTCTGGGCCTGGCCCATGCCGCTCGATTACGACGACGACGGCGACCTCGACCTCCTTGTCTCCTGTCCTGACAAACCGTCCAACGGCATCTACTTCTTCGAGAATCCGACCCAGGATCCGAAGGTGAAAATGCCCGTCTTCAAACCCGGCGTCCGCCTCGGCCCGACCGGTCACAACGTCCAGGTCAGCTACGTCGACGGGAAGCCCCGCATCCTGAAGGAGAATCAGGAGTATGTCGACTTCAAGACCAAGGGCTTCGACAAACCCGCGACCATCTACAAGAACGGCAAGTTCCATCCCGGCAACACCCGTGCCCGGATGTGGCGCTACGTCGACTACGAGAACGACGGCGACCAGGACCTCATCGTCGGGATCGGCGACTGGAGCGACTACGTCTGGGACCAGGCCTACGACAGCGAGGGACGCTGGCGCAACGGACCGCTCCACGGCTACGTCTACCTGATCGAAAATGTCGATGGAAAATACTCTGACAAACCCACCAAAATCGAGGCAGACGGCTCGCCCGTCGACGTCTATGGCTGGCCTTCTCCGAACTTCGGCGACTTCGACGGCGACGGCGACCTCGACCTGCTCTGTGGCGAGTTCCTCGACGGCTTCACCTATTTTGAAAACAGCGGCACCCGGGAAAAGCCCGCCTATGGAGTGGGGCGCCGCCTTTCCGGATCCAATGCCAAGCCGCTCGTCATGCACGTGCAGATGATCACACCCACCGCGATCGACTGGGATCAGGATGGCGACCTCGACCTCGTCGTCGGAGACGAGGACGGCCGCGTCGCCTTGGTCGAACACACCGGCGAGATCCACGCGGGGCTCCCCGTCTTCCACCAACCCGTCTTTTTCCAGCAGGAGGCTGATACGCTCAAGTTCGGATCGCTCTCCACTCCCTTCGTGATCGATTGGGACGGTGATGGACAGCAGGACATCCTTTGCGGCAACACCTCCGGCAACATCGCCTTCTTCAAGAATCTCGGCATGGCGGAGAACGGCACCCCGAAATGGGCCGCTCCCGCCCTGATCGAAGTGGCCGAAGGCGTGCCTTTCCGCGTCCTCGCGGGACCCAACGGATCGATCCAAGGCCCCTGCGAAGCCAAGTGGGGCTACACCAGCGTCTCCGCCGGAGACTGGGACGGCGACGGCAAACCGGACATCGTCTACAACTCCATCCTCGGCCGAATCGGTCTGCTCCGTGGCACCGGTGATCCGCTCCGGGTTGAACCCGCCGTCTTCGACACGGGGATCCAGGAGTATCCGCCGAAATGGCAGTGGTGGCAGACGCCGGCGAGCGACACCCTCACCCAGTGGCGTACCACGCCCCTTGTCATCGATTATGACGGCGACAAAAAGCTCGACATCGTCGCCCTCGATCAGGAAGGGTTTCTCACCTTGCGCCGCGGTGGCAAGTCGGCCGAGCGGATCTTCATTGATGAGGACCACCGCCCGCTCAGCCTGAATGGGCGCTCCAGTGGACGCAGCGGACGCGCCCAACTCTCCATGGTGGACTGGGACGGGGACGGCCGACCCGATCTGCTCGTCAATTCCCAGAACGCGGTCTGGTATCGCAATGTCGCGGATCACGAAGGCAAGGTCGTCCTGAAGCAGATCGGCAACGTGACCGAGCGCGATGTCTCCGGACACAACACCTGTCCCGCCGTGGCCGATTTCAACAGCGACGGCGAGCCCGAGCTTGTCCTCGGCGCCGAGGACGGGCGCATCTATTACCTGCCGAAAAAGGATGGCATCCACTACCCTGACAAAGACCTGAAAGCCCGCGAACCCGCCAAGACGAAAGAGCCCCGCTTCCCCGGTTTCGTGAAGGAGGAATTCATCTACAACGAGGCTTCCTTCCCCCAATGCCACGCCTCCACCCTCGCCGAGACCGACCGAGGCCTCGTCGCGGCCTGGTTCGGCGGCACCAAGGAAAAGGATCCCGATGTCGGGATCTGGTCGAGTTACTTCGACGGTGGCGAATGGTCCAAACCAGCCGAGTGGGCCAACGGCATCCAGTATCAGGGCAAACGCCATCCCTGTTGGAATCCCGTGCTCTGGCAGGCCCCCGGAGACGGTGCCACCTATCTCTTCTTCAAGGTCGGCCCGGATCCGCAGACCTGGTGGGGCGAACTCGTCGTCAGCTACGATGACGGACGGTCATTCCGCGATCGCCGCCGTTTGCCCGAGGGCATCGACGGACCGGTGCGCGGCAAGCCGATCCTTCGTCCCGACGGCACCCTGCTTTGCCCCTCCTCGACCGAACACGAGAACGACTGGCGTTTCCACTTCGAGATTCTCAAGAACCTCGATCGTCCCGAGCTCGGCACTTCGTGGGAACGCCACGAGCCGGAGACCCAACCCTATCAGGTCATCCAACCGACCGTGTTGACGCTCGCCGACGGCAGCCTGCGCACCCTCTACCGCTCGAAGAACAAGAAGATCATCACGAACCGCTCCACCGACGGCGGCAATACCTGGAGCGAGCTCGAGGAAACGAACCTGCCCAACAACAACTCCGGAGTGGAGGCACTCACCCTTGCTGACGGCAGGAACCTTCTCCTCTACAATCACCTCGGTGGTGAACGCGCCGACGGCTGGGGCAAACGCAACGTTCTCAACCTCGCCGTCAGCAAGGACGGCATCACCTGGGAGGCGGTCGCCTTCATCGAGAAAGAAGAGAAGGGCGAATTCTCCTATCCCGCGATGATCCAGACCAAGGACGGACACGTCCACATGACCTACACCTGGAACCGGAAGAAAGTGAAACACGTCGTGATCGATCCCGCCAAGATCCAAGCCGGCCCCATCACCACCTTCGACCCCGTCGAACCGGCCAAACCCCAGTGACCTTTTATTTTTCACCTTTCACCTTTTACTACCCCTCCTCTTTTGTGAACGCGCCCAAATATCAAGGCATCATTCCGCCCATGGTGACCCCGCTCACCGCCCGCGACACCCTCGATGTCGCGGGCCTCGAACGTCTCGTCGAGCGACTCGTCACCGGCGGTGTCACCGGCATCTTCGCCCTCGGCACCACCGGCGAGGCGCCCAGCCTCAGTTACCGGCTCCGGCGCGAGCTGATCGAGCACACCTGTCGTTTTGTCAGGGGCCGTATCCCGGTGCTGGTCGGCATCACCGACACCTCGCTCGTCGAGTCGGCGCATCTCGCGGCCCACGCCGCCGATTGCGGGGCTGACGCCGTCGTCACCTCGGCGCCCTTCTACTTTCCCGCGGGACAACCGGAGCTCCGCGAATTCATCGAGCAACTCCTCCCCGAACTGCCGCTCCCTCTGATGCTCTACAACATGCCCGCCCTGACCAAAACCTCGTTTTCTGGCGAGGTCGTTTCTTGGGCCCTCGATCAAGAGAAGATCGTGGGCTTGAAGGACAGCTCGGGAGATCTCGTCTATTTCCGCCGCATGCGGCGTCTCGCCGAGTCGGCGCGTCCCGACTGGTCATTCCTCGTGGGACCTGAGGAACTGCTCGCCGAATCGGTCCTCCTCGGCGGACACGGCGGAATCAACGGCGGGGCCAACCTCCATCCTTCGCTTTACGTTTCGCTCTACGAGGCGGCGAAGGCGGGCGATGTGACGCGGGCGCGCGAGCTCAGTTCCCAGGTAATGGACCTGAGCGAGGCAATCTACCGGGTGGGACGCCACGGGTCGGCCATCATCAAAGGCTTGAAATGCTCCCTCTCGATCCTCGGCGTCTGCGACGACTTCATGGCCGCGCCCTTTCATCGATTCCATGAGGCGGAACGCGAGACGGTTCGCACACACCTCGAAGCGCTCGGCATCCGGAAATAAAGAAGCGGTGCCCCTCTCGGAGGCACCGCCCGCAGTGGTCGGGTTCGACCGGAATCAGAGGGCCGCGCTGAGACGCTGCTGAAGTCCCTTGAGTTTCTTGAGGATCTTGCGGACCGCGGTCTTATCGCCTTTGCGTTTCGCAGCCTTGAGCTTGGTCTCACAAGCCTTGATTTCCGCACGGATCTGCGCTTCGAGCGCGTTGTCCTTCTTGAGGAAGATCAACTGACCGCCTTCGACGAGGTCGGCGTTGCGGATGCGGGAATCGGGATTCACCGTCTCCTGGGTGTTGATCCCGTGCTGCTGGACGTCGAGGAGGAAGAGCGTGCCCGGAAGCGTGTCGAAGAGCGAAGAGACATCAAGGATGCCCGAGCTCTCGGGGTTCCCCGGCGTGGCGGCGCCCTTGTCGACGGCGGTACCTGCGGTCGTGGGATCCAGGAGGATATCACGATCGATCACCGCGATCTGGGTGACGGCACCATTGGCCGGATTCACTTTCACGATCTGCGCTTCGTTCTTGTTGACGGCGGTGGGGCCGAAGAGGAATTCTCCCGTGCCGAGGGTTTTCGTCTCTGCCTTGTCTTCCTGAACGTAGATCTGGCCGTCGTCGGCCCAATCGAGGTTGTCGGGGCTGCGGAGGGCGCGGGTCGAGTCGGTGTTGCCGTTGTAGAGAACGGTGACGTCGGCTGGGATCGTGGTCGGAAGAGCACCGCTCAAGCCGGCGAAATCGATCTCGACCGTATAGAGCGTGCCGAAGGAGTCGGCGCCGTCTCCGCTGGGAAGAATGTCGTAGGTATCCACGCCGGTGGAGGCGAGGACGATCTCAGCACCATTCCGGGGATTGGTGGAAACGTCTTCGGGACGGGAGAAGCCGAAGGCTCCCGCGGCTTTGGCGCGGGTGAAGAGGGTCTTCTGGGTCGGGAAGCCGAACTCGTCGAATCCGTTCGCGCCGGTCTCGCTGGCTTGGCCGATGTTGGTCGCGTTGCTGATTTCGACAAACTCGCCCGCGAGTGTCCCCGTCGCGAATTCGCTGGGGAGAGTCTCACCGGTGTCGGAAACCCAAACGTAGAGTTTTCCGCCGCGCAGACCGTTCTTGGCGAGGAAGTCGCCGCCGGGGTTTTTCGTGCCAACGTAGAGGTAGAGGGGAGCGGCTTCATCTCCGGCGATTCCGTCGGCATTGAAGGCGTCGGTATCATCGGCAAGGATGAGGGCGACTTTGTCGGTCGTGGCGGTGTCGACTTCGGTCAGGTTTTCCCAGCCACCGCGTCCGAGTGCAGGCACGTGCCAGAATTTCCCGGTTGCCGTATCGAGCGCCCAGAAGGCGCCAGCCACCGGATTGAAGTCACCACCGTCTTCCTCGGGTGCAAAGTAGATCCGATTCTCCAGACCCGAAGTCCCGAACTGCTTCGCTTCAAAAAGGGCGGCGGAGCAAAAGCGGCTGAAACCCGGAAGGTTGTTCGCGAGGAAACCAGCGTTCGCCGCGACGACACCGTTGGCGTCATAGATCGTGTTATAGGCAAGACCCCCGGACTTGATCTGGTAGGTGTTCTTGTCGATATCCAAATAGGAAAGCCGCGATCCCGTCAGAGAGAAGGTGCTACCGGCACCGTTGCTCACATTATAGGGATAACCGCGGTTGAAGCCCAACTCGTGATTCACGATCACGCGGATGGTTTCGCGATCCTTCTCGTAGGCCCCGATCCCGTCGAGAACCCCGGGAGGCGTGTAGGAATTGCCCCAGGTCGGGTTGAGGAGGCTCGAGTAGGTGGCGATGGACTCACCGATGGTAAGAACCGGTTTGGCGGTGTAACCGGGTTTGGTGGTTTCGAGCATCGGCGGGTTGCCGGCGAATGCGGAGGTGCAGGAACCGGCGGCGAGCGCCAGAAGCCCCATTTGAATGTGCGTTTTTTTCATGGATTGGGTCATTGGGTGTTGCTGAGTGGATCCCGGCCAACAAGCGGTCCGAACTTCCACGGCACCCCAGATACTTCTGAATCCCTGAAACAACGATGTCTGATGGGTGACTTTATCTTTGCCTCCGAAACGCGTGAAGACTTCGTCGCACAAGAGCGCGAAAAGATTCCGTCACTTGGCATGTGAGGCTCTCGTTCAGAGAGAATCAAGAAACGTGATGAGCCGACGGCGCTCCTCGGGAGACATCCGCTCATAAGCATTTCGGGAGGCTTCCGCTTCGCCGCCGTGCCAGAGAATAGCCTCCTCGAGGGTTCGCGCCCTCCCGTCGTGGAGGAAATTCGGATTCTGATTCACCAGTGCGGCAAGTCCGATCCCCCACAGAGGGGCCGTGCGCCACTCGCGCCCGTCGGCGGAGTGGACGGGACGATTATCCGCCAATCCCTCCCCCAGATCATGAAGAAGCAGGTCGGTGTAAGGGTGGATCTCCTGCCCGCTCAATTCGGGAAACGCAGCATCCTCACCCGTCGTGAAGGTCTCGACATGGCAGGTGTGGCACCTTGCCTCCAGGAAGTGTCCACGCCCGGCCACTACCGCCGGATTGTCGTGGGAACGCTGCGCCGGCACCGCGAGCGTCTTGGAATAAAACGTGACGAAATCGAGAATCTTGTCGCCGACCTCGGGGCGACCTCCGTCGGGCAATTCCCGTAGGGATTTTAGGGGATCTGTCAGGAACATCTCGGGGAACATCGGTGTGGTGATGCCGATGTCGCCGAGGAAGGCTGCCGCAACCTGCTGCCGCACGTTCGGTTGCTCGGCCTTCCATCCGAAACGTCCGGGCGCCACCGCGCCCTTCGCCACATCCCACACCTGATTGAGCCGACCGGAAATTCCGTCGCCGTCACGGTCGTCCGGATCAGCGAGCCCCTCGAGATCGGCCGCTCGGATCGCGTCGAGCAATCCGACACCAATCATGGTCGGAGCGACACGCGGTGAGAATCGGGTTTTGTCGCCGAACGCTCCGTAGCCGGGGTCCTTCACGACGAGTCGGGGACGTCGCAGGGAAAAGGTCTGCCCGTCGGAAAAACGACCCGGAAGTTCCTCCCAGGTGTAGGTCACACTCGCCTCGGGGGCGTATCCGAGAACGGCACGGTTCTGGATCTGATCCCCGTAGATCGGATGGGGAGTGACGCCAGAGTGGACCAGATCCTCCGATTCGGTTCCTTCCGGATCAGGCACGCTGATTCGGACAAGGGTCGAGATCATCTCCTCACCCGCATCGGGTGGATGCCCCCGCCCGTCCTTGATGTGGCAGGTTTGGCAGGAATTCGTGTTGAAGATCGGACCCAGCCCGTCCCGCGCCGCGGTTGTGGCCGGAGCTGTAACCCAAGCACCGCGGAAAAAGGAATCGCCGATGAAGAAATTGTCCCTTCGTGAGAGAGAGAGATTCGGTGCGGGAAGGGAAAAGAGCCCCCGGGAATCTGCCTGAAACTTCGAAATCACAATGGAGGTTCCACCCCCTGAAAGCGGCGGTTTTGCGAGGGTGGCCGATGTCCCGACAAGAAGAATCGAAAAGGTAAGCAATCCGGAATGGTTCATGGGAATCTCAGCGGATGGTGGCCAAATCGTCTACCCGGAGTCGGATCGCCTCGATCGAGCCGGTCTGGGTTTTGAGGGCGGCGATCCACTCGTTGAGGAGGTCGCGCCCCGCTGCATTGTCCGACTGGATCATCCTGTCGAAAGGCTCAACCGTTTCGGCGTGCTTCACGACCCGCTCCACCACGGCACGGGTCGCGGCAAACTCTGCGCGAAGACGGGCGTCGAGCCCGGGATCCATCTTCGCAACGAGGGAGGAGAGGGAAGGTCCTTCCACCAAACGGCCCGCTGAGAGATCATCGCGCCCCAGATAGAGCGACTCGATGCAAAGCGCGTTTTCCTGCAAGGCCAGGTGGGTCGTGTCACTGAAACAGGATTGCTCCTCTTCCTGATCGCTCGCAAGCAAGGCTACCTGGATGCGCTCGCCGGCCAGTTCGGCATTGGAGAGCCCTCCCATCCCGAGAATGATGCGGTCGAGCCGTACCTCCAAGGGTAACTCCCGGAACGCTTTTGAATAGAGGGTCGGATTCTCTGGATCCCAATCCTGCACCGCCTCGAGAAGATCGGAAACGAGGATTCCGCCAACGGCCAGAAGATAGTCACCTCTCCGTTTCATGTTTCCCCCCGTCCCCTCTTCCCCGAGGAGATAGTCGGTATGAGGTCGTTCACCCACAGCCTTGGGAGACAGATTCAGGTCCTGTCCCCAGAGGAGGAATTCGATGGCATGAAAGCCGGTTGCCACGTTCGTCTCATTGTCGGTGAATCCGCGATAGACGCCCGCCTTCGGGTCCATCTCGCTCCTCGCTTCCGCGATGAAACTCGGAGCGATCTGAAAGTCGGCGCCGATCAGGTTGTATAGCGCGTGGGGATTCCCCCCCCTCGTAGAAATATCTTGGCGACACGTAATCGAGAAACCCTTCGTCCACCGGCCAGGCATTCACGCGCGTCTCCCAGGCATCCACGTTCGGATTCCCGAAACGCAGGACTTCCGTCCGCGAATAAATGCGGTGCGCCTCGATCCAGGCGGCCTTCGCGGCGGCATGAGACGCCTCACTTGGTGATGCCACCAGCGTTCTGAGTGTCTCGAAGAGGCGCTTGGCCGCTTCGAGGGATTCCGCGTAACGATTGTGGGCCTGCACCAGATAATGCTCGGCCACCTCCTCTGCGGGGCTTCGATCCGCCTTTTTCGCCCCCTTCCCGGAGGGCATGTCCGGCAAGGGCACGGATAATTTCGGCTTTGGCAACGCGGGCCGGGTTGGTTCGGCGCGGACGAAGGACACGAAGGGAACCAGCGCGAAGAGGAGCCTTGAAACGATGTGATTCATGATGAATGTGTTCACTTGGAAACGCGATCCGGGATATTGCTAAGCCCTTCCTTCCCGGTGCAAAAATCACGATCCCGTCACATGCCTGTGGCCCTTGCGCCAATCGAAGCCCTTTGTTCCGCAATTCACGCGCGGTGCCGGGGGACTTTCCGGGAAATGGTCCAAGATCTCCCCTCCCCGATGCCCTACCTATTCCGCCGCACCCTGATTGTCACTTTCGCGGGAATGGTGATGAGTCTCTCGCCCCCGGTCGGACGGACCGACGAAAACACAAAAACGTCCGACATGGACGAAGCCAAGCGCGTCGAGTTGCACCTCTACATGAAGGGGCGCTACGTCTACCAAAAGCACTGCGTCGAATGCCACGGCACGACAGGCCGGGGCAACGGCCCCTGGGCCGCCGAGCTGGACACAAAGCCGCGCAATTTCCGCTCGGGCCTCTTCAAATTCCGCACAACCTCTTACGGCACCCAGCCTGTCGATGCCGATCTGCGCCGCACCATCCGCAGCGGCATTTCGGGCACGGCCATGCCGATTTTCTCCCAATTGCACGATGAGGAGGTCGATGCCCTCATTGTCTATCTGAAGAACCTCTCGAAGAGCTGGAAAGATCCCGCTCTTGCCGCTCAGCCGGTGCCCATGCCCGAGGTGCCGGCATGGTTTGCGAGCGTTTCCGACCAACAGCCCCACGTCGCGGCGGGTCAGGCCAGGTTCGCGTTGCTTTGCGCCGTTTGTCACGGCGAAGCCGGCAAGGGAGATGGTCCCGGGAGCAAGGGCCTGATCGACGGCTGGGGAAATCCGATCGCACCGGCCGTGCTCGCCTCCCCCCATCACAAATCGGGTGACTCTCCCCGCGACCTCTACCGCACCAT
>Ga0209573_1004472_pt1 | contig 13707 bp, 11 predicted proteins | sample TNRBio252014_DNA_FD_185870 | JGI IMG/M metagenome (GOLD analysis project Ga0209573, IMG submission 185870) | Wastewater treatment Type I Accumulibacter community from EBPR Bioreactor in Madison, WI, USA - TNR Reactor_6/25/2014_ DNA (SPAdes)... | ecosystem: Engineered > Bioreactor > EBPR >...
GAACTGCTCAAACATGACCGTGACAGTTTCCGAAAGCTCTTCACTGTGCTGCATCGCCATGGTTCTTGCCCTTACTCTTTCCAGTGCCAATTCAATCTGTGCTTCTCTGGCCTGTGCTTCGGCTTTTTGCAGATCAGCATAGCGTTGGTAAGAAAGCTGAAATACATTTTTAAATCTTTCCAATATTTCTATTTTATCATAGGGAAGAGGCGAAAAAGTTGAAACACCGATATCTCCCATGCCGATTGAATAGTAGTAATAGTATAGTGAACCGGCTGAGGCAATGCGGGGGTCATCCAATTGATTGGTTGTCTTCCTGAAATTTTTCCAGCGCTGAAGCTCCTTGCCGCTGATTTTAAATTCCAGAAATGTATCGGTACCTTTTTTTATTTCTGTCCAATAACGGTCTATGATTTTAATTCCTTTGGCGGGGATTTTGCTGATTTGGGCGCCTACCGTTCCGGAATAATCATAATCCATGAAAAAATCGTTTTTATCATTAAAAGTATGGATCATGGTATTGCGTAATTTGCTGAATCCCAGTGCAGTTAATTCTTTAAACATAACCTCAGAAACATTTAATAAATCATCCGGCTTATGCATGGCCATGGCCTGGGCCCTTACCCTCTCCAATGAAGTTTCTATTTGTGCTTCTCTTGCCTGCGCTTCGGCTTTTTGCAGATCGAGGAAACGAGTATAGGCCTGGTTGAAAACAATGGTAAACCGACTGATGATTTCCTGCTGCTCTTCCGGCAAGGGTTCAAAACTGCCGGTTACGAGTGAACCAAATTGATCAGAAGAACCGGAGAGGTATACCTTCTTTGCTGCAGCCATAAACGCTTTGACAGGCTCAGGTAGCATGGCCAGTTCTGTTTTACTGAAACCAAATCGGTCCCAGTCTCTTTTTTCCTTTCCTTCAAACAGGTATGTCCATTTTTTTTTCCTCTTCTTACAGTTATCGAGATACATCAGGTGAGAAGGGTGCTGATTCATTTGAACAAAAAAACCATTCTCTGCCAACAGGCCTTCATGTCCGGCCATCCACCAGGTGATGCCTTTATTTTCAGGGTTCACCATCATAATAAAGCATCGGTCTAGTTTGGTATCCAGCTTTGTGAGTTCAACATACACTTTGTAAATAATGACTTAACGCAGATGAATCCCGCATGGCCATAGAAGCAGCTCTTACTCTTTCCAAAGCTGCTTCTATTTGTGCTTCTCTTGCCTGTGCTTCAGCCTGCGCCACATCCATATATCTCCTGTAGGCAAAAGCAAAAACATTTCTGAAACGTTTTAATAATTCCCTTTTTTCTTCGTTGATGGCAGTAAAGGTGGAAATGCCGATGGAACCGGTGCCGATGGAATAGAAATAGTAGTAAAGCGCCGTACTGTTTTTTATTCTTTTATCCTCCTTCTCTCCCCGGCTTTTCCGGAAAGCCTTCCAGCTTGCTAAATCCCTGCCTTTAAAAACAGTTTCGGAAAAAGCATCATCGGCGCTGCGTATCTGTTTGATCTGTTTTTTAATTACCGGGTGTATATCATAATATAATGGAGTAATGCTTTTCCCAATCTCATCGGAGTAATCATAGTTGACAAAAGTCTTCTTATCGTCATCATGAATATTGATCATGGAATTTCTAAGCTCTGTAAAGCCTAAATGCTTAAGTTCTTTAAAAAGAACTTCGCAGATATTAGTTAGTTCTTCCGGCTTGCGCATACCCAAAGCCTGTGCCCTCACCTTTTCCAACGATGCTTCTATCTGTGCTTCCCTTGCCTGTGCTTCGGCTTTTTCAATATCCAAATAGCGGCGGTAAGCCAGTTCAAACACCTTCAGAAAACGGCTGAACAACCCTTGCTCATCCTTTGTCAGCGGGATATAAGTAGAGATGCCCAATGCCACCGGCCCCAGAGAATACCAATAATAGGTAAGAGATGTTGCCGTGTTCAGATATGTATCAATGAAAACGTTGGTGCCTTTTTGATAATTGAGCCATTCTTTTACTTTCTCCCTTCCTTTGATGTATGTAATAGACACTTCTCCTTTTCCTTTCAGCATTTTGGCGGCAAAAGCCCTGGCTACTTTATGATCTGTGTAAGTGGTTTCTGTTATAAATGTCTTATCATGCTTTGCATAGTATTCGTAATTCATATAAGTGCCTTTAGGCACATTGAAAATAGCTGTCTGTACATTCCGGGTCTCCCTTACCCCCAATTTGGCAAGTTGCAGTGAAATAGTTTTGCAGATCTTCAGCATATCTACCCGTTCTTTCATGCTCATTGCAATGGAGCGTACTTTTTCCAAAGCCGTCTCAATTTCCAGTTCCCGGTTCTTATTTTCCAGTTCAATGGTGCGGCGTTTGATGGCATCCCGGAGTTGAAGGTTCTCCTTGCTGATTTTCTTTACAGCCAGTGTCTCCCCTTCTTGCACCCGCATATCGGGAAGGGAGCCATGTTGTTGAAAGACCTTCCACCCGGAGGTGGTTTTACGGAGAAAAGTTGATATCCTGATTTTTGAATAAAAACTCCAGTCCTGGCCGTTGAGAATATAAATGTCACATCGTTCATTTACCAGCATGAGCTCATTGGCCGGCACCACGCTGATTTTCCGGTTTCTCATCTCGACCTTACCAACCAGTTCTTTTACCTGGGCCTTCAGGAATTTTATTCCGTCTTCCCTGGTATGGCCGATTTCAGATTCAGAGGTGCCGATCATTTCAAAGGTTTTATCCAACGTGCCGGCAAATGTTTTGATATCCCCGTTGGAATAACTGTCCCAATAGGTGTGGTAAACTTTCAGTACCTCCGCTTCCAGTTTTTTGGTGAGTTTCATTATCTATTCGTTAAGAGGTAAACTAATGATGAATTCAGCCCCCTCACCTTCCTTTGTCTCCACTTTTAATTCCCCGCCATGTGTTTTTACAATATCATAACTCAGGCTCAATCCTAACCCCGTACCCTGTCCTGTTGGTTTGGTGGTAAAAAAAGGCTGAAATATTTTCTCCAATACTTTTTGTGGGATGCCAGTTCCATTATCCTTTACATGCACTTCAACCCTGTCACTAAATTTCTTTGTTGTTACCGTAACTACCGGTTCATAGCCTTCAACAGCAAGCTTTTTTCTTTCTGTAACAGCATAAAATGCATTGGTGATAAGATTCAGCACAACACGGCCAATATCTTGTGGAATAATCTTTATCAGCCCGATGCTTTCATCGTAATCTGTTTTCATGGCAGCGTTAAAGGTTTTGTCTTTAGCCCTTAGCCCATGATAAGCCAGCCGCAGGTATTCATCAGCTAATGCATTGACATCAGTCAGTTCTTTTATACCACTGCTGCTGCGGCTATGCTGCAACATTCCTTTTACAATATCGCCGGCCCGTTTGCCATGATGATTTATTTTTCCAAGGTTTTGTTTTAAATCTTGTGCTATCTGTTTGACATCCTCCAGGTTTCCTTTATCAATTTCCTCATTCATTTCATCTACCAGCTCTGTACTTACTTCAGAAAAATTGTTGACGAAATTTAAGGGATTTTGTATTTCATGGGCGATGCCGGCAGTGAGTTCTCCGAGAGAAGCCATTTTTTCGGATTGGATGAGCTGGGCTTGTGCAGCTTTAAGTTCTTCCAGTGATTTTTGTAAAGCAGTATTTGTTTCTTCAATAGCTTTTCTTTTTTGTTCCAGTTCTTCAATTGTTTCTTCTAATAAAATCGCCGTTGTTCTTTTTACTTTTTCTGTCCTGTCCAGTTTGAATGCTGTAATCTCTAATTCTTTATCTGCATCCTTTATTGATTTTGTAATAGCAGTTTTCTGTTCAGCAGCTAAGTTTTCATCCTGCTGAATAATAGTGAGTATGTTTTGTAAATGCTGGTTCATTTTATTTTTCTTTTAATGCTACACAACAGGTAGTACAATTATGCATTTCAAGATTGCCACCGGTTGCTCTTGCCAGCTCTGCATTGGAAAACATGCCGGCCATCGGGGCATTCCATACATTTTTTATTCCCTCAATTTCCATATTCATCAGCGGGCCTAATGCCAGTATTCTTCCTGCACAACTAAAAACAACCACAGCATCTGCTTCCGCCATTTCTTCAGCTTTTAATTTTTCCATTCCTTTAATCACTTTTTCCATTACATCAAAATCAGGAGGAATGGAGAAGCGGACTTTAGAACCCTGTGGTACTGAACCGCTGCAATAAAAAGAATGATCACTCCAGTCTACCAGTAAACCGGGCCTCATTACCGGGTCACCGAACTCACGTTGTAATTGCAATGGAAAATTTACAGCTATCTCCATCGCTACAAAATCTGCATTGTTCTCTTTAATGTTTTCAAGGCCGCCATATTTAATGGTTAAGTCCAGTACAGGAATATTATCAACTGTATAAACATGGTTGCCCTCACTTTTCGTAACTGTTCGTTCAGTGCCTACAGCTTTCCAGCCGCATGTTGCTTTTCCCCTGATCATAATTTTATCTTCATCCACAGCCAATACTACCATACCCCGGTTGCTTTCCTTATTATTGGTAAAAACATATTGTTCTTTGAACGTATAATCATCACCAGCCATGCCGCCAAAAACATTTACTTCTTTACCTACTACATCTTCAAAACCAAAAAGCAATTGTTCTGCATCTGTTTCCATATGGCTGCCGGAGAGCAGGAATGCAGGATTTGCAAATATTTTTTTTGCGTCTGCGGCGAGACCAGCCGCAACTTCCCGGTAATTTTTTTCCGGGTATTCTGCAAACAAAACACGGAAATGTTCAGGATTCATATCCAACAGCAGAATAGCTGCTGAATGTTTGGAATGATTCTCATCAATGAACTCTCCGTTGGTAGTAGCCCCGAAAATGGCAACGCCTTTTTCATCTAATAATTTACAGATAGCTTTCCTGTCTTGTTGTACAGAAATAAAAGCAATAGCAAGTGTTGGGTTAAAGCCGTCAGCCATGTTTTGCTCTAATGCTTCCTTGATTTCTTCTGTCGATTTTCCTTTGATTGATTTTGCTTTCATGATTTTATTTTTCTTTTAGTGCCACCAGGCAGCATGTATTATTATGATAATCATATTTAGCGGTTTTCTCTGCGTTACCTGGAGACAGGCCTGCCTGCCGGACAGGCAGGGATTTTCCGTATTCGCCATAGGAAAAAAAGCCTGCCATAGGTGCATCCCAGATTTTTTGCACCTGCTCTATCTCCTCTTTCATTACAACTCCAAAAGATAAATACCTGCTTACACAGGAAAACATGATCAGGGCATCAGCTTCCTGCTGTGCTTCGTCCTTAATGACCTTACATTCTGCAACGACTGTATCAATGGAGTCAAAATCCGGTGGCATCGAAAACTTGATCTTTGACCCCTGAGGCACTTTTCCTGAACAAATAAGTGAACGGTCTTCCCGATTGGCAAACATGGCTGTGCGTATTACAGGATCTACATTTTCACGTTCCACCTGCAAGGGATAATACCAGGAGCTTAGAAATGTCACGATGTCCTTACTGCCTTCCTGCTTTATCTCAACACCAAGGTAATTCATGAGCATATCCAATGCTGGTTTATCGTCGATGGTATATACAGTATTACCTTCACTTTTCGTAACTGTTTTTGTGGTGCCAATAGCTTGCCAGCCACAAGTAGCAATACCCCTGACATCTACCTTATCTTCATCAATAATGAGTGCTACCAATGCGCAGTCATTACTTTTTCCGTTGGTAAATACAAATGTTGATTCCAATGCCAGATCATCGCCTGCCTTACCTCCAAATATGGCTACTTCCCTGTCTGCGGACGAGGGAGATTTTCCAAAACCTTGTATGATGCCTTCAACAAATGGTTCACCATCTAAAGACACGCCACTGTTTGCTATAATAAACGCCGGGTTGGTAAAAGTCTCCTTTCCGGTAATGCCCAGTTTGGTTGCGTCTTCGAAGGCGGTCTCCTGGCTTGTTTCCAAAAATTCTATTTTAAAATAAGCTGGGTTCATGTCGAGCAATAGCATCACAATGCTGCCTTCTTCAATTTCGCCATCAATAAATTCGCCTGCTGTGGTAGAACCAAATATCTGGATGCCTTTTTCGTCCAATAATCTGGAAATAACTTCTCTGTCCTGTTTAACAGATATAAATACAATGGCTAAAGTTGGCTTGAATCCATCGGCCATATTTTCCGTTAATGCAGAACTGATTTCTTCTGTAGATTTTCCTTTGATTGATTTTGCGTTCATAGTTATTTTTCTTTTAATGCTACCCAGCTTACAGTAGTACCATGAAACTCAGGTTTACCATTGGCTACCCGTCCAAATTCACCAAGAGAATAATATCCAATCATCGGGCTTTTCCAGGTATCAGCCAATCCTTCTACTTCTTTTGAAGCCATGGGTCCCAACGATCCTAACCGGCCTATGCAGGAAAAAATGACTAGTGCATCTGCTTCGGACAATACTTTTTCTTTTACTTCCTGTGAACTTTTGATCACCATATCAATCACATCAAAATCCGGTGGCATTGAAAACCGGAATAAGGAACCTTCCGGTACTGCTTCAGCAAGCATAACAGAATTATCCTCAGTATTGGCAAATAAGATGGGGAGCATATACGGGCTTCCTCCTTCCCGATACAATTGTAAAGGATAGATGATGCTTAGTTTTACAATGCCTTCCTTATTTTTATCTTCTACAATATCATTCCCAAGGAATTTTTTAACCACATCAAATGCCGGTTGATCATCGATGGTATAGATCCAGGAACCTATGCAATGTGTAATTTTCTTTTCAGTCCCGGCAGGTTTCCATCCGGACGCCGCCATTCCTTTTAAGGTTATTTTATCCTGGTCAAGTATCAATGAAATGATACCATTATCACTTGATTGAGTGTTGGTAAAAACTTTCCCTTCCATGGTTATTAAATCCCCTGCCTTGCCTCCAACAATAGAAACATTGGCACCCGCTTTTTCTACCATTCCCTGTATGATCAATGCACCGTGAATTTTATAATTTGCAGAAGAAATAATAAATCCAGGGTTAGTAAATGTTTTTATACCTGTTTCTCCAATCTGGCATCCTATTTCATAACCTGAGCCTTCCCCATTATCTTTTAAAACAATTCTGAAATAAGCGGGGTTGATATCTAAAAGCAGCACAGCAATACCTGTATTTTCAGCGTCCTGTTCTGTAAACTCTGCAAACGTAGTAGCACCAAAAATGGCAATTCCTTCTTTATCCAGTAAAGAACAAATGGTCTCTATTTCATTCATAGCAGAAAGAAATACCAATGCCAATGTTGGTTTAAAACCCTGCCCGTCCGGCAGGCGGGCATTAGTCATGCTTTGCTCTAAAGCCATTCTTATTTCTTCCGTTGATTTTCCTTTGATTGTCTTTGCTTTCATAAATAGCTAATTAACAGGGATTGATTTAAACTACTATTATAAGGGTAATTGAATAATAAACTCACTTCCCTCTCCTTCCATCGTCTCAACTTTCAACTCCCCACCATGTGCTTTTACAATATCATAACTCAATGACAAACCTAAACCAGTTCCTTGCCCTGTGGGTTTGGTAGTAAAAAAAGGTTGAAAAATTTTTTCCATTACTTTTTGAGGAATGCCCGTTCCATTATCTTTTACATGCACAGTAATCCTGTCATTAAATTTTCTTGTACTTACCGTAACAACCGGCTCATATTCTTCTATATTCAACTTCTTTCTTTCTGAAACAGCGTAAAATGCGTTGGTAATTAAATTCAGAATCACTCTTCCAATATCCTGCGGAATGACATTAATCTTACCGATACTTTCATCAAAATCAGTTTTCATTGTTGCATTAAATGACTTTTCTTTTGCCCTTAATCCATGATAAGCCAACCTCAGGTATTCCTCTGCCAATGCATTGATATCTGTCAGTTCTTTTTGACCAGTACTTGTTCTGGAATGTTGTAACATACCTTTTACAATGCCATCGGCCCTTTTACCGTGGTGCAATATTTTTTCCAGGTTCTGCTTTACATCATCTGCGATAGCTTTTACTTCATCCATCTCTCCTTTATCTATTTCTTGTTTCATCTCTTCCAGTAATTCATTACTTACTTCGGAGAAATTATTCACGAAGTTTAACGGATTTTGAATTTCATGGGCAATACCTGCAGTGAGTTCACCTAATGAAGCCATTTTCTCGGATTGTATAAGCTGGGCCTGTGTTGCTTTAAGATCAGTTAAGGTTTCTTCTAGTTTTTTCTTCTGCTCTTCAATTTCCTGGTTGAGTTTTGTCAGTTCTTCGTTTTGAGACCTTACTGCTTCTGCCTCCTTTTTTGTTTGTTCGGCCTTATATGTTATTTCCAGGTTTACTACTTTCTGGTTAATGGCATTTTTTTGCAATTCCCGTTCTAACTGGATATGCAATTCAAGTTGCTCAACAGCTTCTTTAAAATTTTGCTGCCCTTTATAATACTCGTATAAAGCAAGCCTGGCTTCACTTAACAGGGCCATAGCTTTTATTTCTCCGGCAATTCTCAATGCCCCATTCAGCCGCTCAATGATAGCAGGTCCAGTTTCTTCTACCGGCTGATCTTTTTGTATCCGGGCAAGAAATAATAATATTTCTGCCTCTCCTTTTTTATCTCCTGCTGTTTTTCTTATCTGAAGACTTTCTTTGGAATATTTAATTGCTTCATTTATGTTGCCGGTTTGCTCATATATTTCTGCCAGGTGCTGTAACGCATTAGCTTCACTTCGCTTATCACCTGTAATTTTACTGATAGCAAGGCTTTGGTGACAGTATTCTATTGCCTTCGGATAGTCTTTCAATTTTAAAAAAGTAGATGCCAGATTGTCAAGACTTCCCCCTTCTCCCAGTTTGTCGCCAGATTCCTGCCGGCTCTCCAGCCCTTCTTTAAAATAGTCCAATGCCTGCTCATAATCCCCGTTCTCAAAATAAATAGAACCAATGATATTGATTGGGTAAGATTGATATAACCGGTTATTATTTTCCCTATGAATGGAAAGGCTTTGGTATAAATACTCCAGTGCTTTTTCAAAGTTTCCGAGATATTTATAAGTAACGCCTATCTGGTAAAGATTAAAAGCTTCATTAATTTTGAATGCTGTTTGCTTACTCAGTTCCAGTGCCCTGAATAAGAATTGAAGGGCATCTCCAAAATTTCCCCAGTTGCGCTGAACAATAGCCAGGTATTCATACACCACAGCCTGCCCTTTCAGGTCGCCGAGTGATTCAAAAAGTGAAAGTGATTCCTGTAAGAGTGGCTGGGCTTCATCGTTTTTTGAAAGTCTTACATAACAAAAACCCAGTGACCTGGCCCCTTCAGCGATACCTTTAGTATAATTAATACTTTTTGCCAGCCGGAGCGATTCATGGCTGAGTTCAAAAGCCCTGGGAGAATCGTTTACCCTTATATCCCATGCCTGGTGATTGAGCTTATCAATTCTATCTTTCAATGCTTGTATACCTGCATCATTACTCATATAAAAGTTTTTTAAATGCAGGGTACAGATAAACACCGGGCGGATCTGATTTTGTTATTCACCGCCTTTTCCCAACCTTTAGCGCTGAAATTAATCATTTATTACCCACTAATAAAAAAATGACTATGAATGAACGTAATGCTGAATTGCAAGCCATCCGGGATGCTGTTACCCTGTATATTGAAGGTGTACATACTGGCGATATTGGTATGCTGAAGAAGGCTTTTCACCCCAGAGCAATGATGTATGGAGCAAGCTCCCAAAATGTTACTATGGTTGAGATACAGGGTTTGTATGATTATATAGCCGCCAATGAACCTCCGGCTAAAACCGGTGAACCTCATCAGTGTTTTATTTCTTCTATACAATATGCCGGCAATGCTGCATGGGTTGAAGTAATAGAAGAATCACTATATAACAACGACTATACTAATTATTTACAGTTACTTAAAATTGAAGGGAAATGGGTAATTGTGTGTAAGGTATATAATGCAACCTCTACGAAGAAATAAGATCAGCATTCCCCTTCCAATACTCTTACCGTTTCGTCATAAAAATATTTGGCCCTTTCAAAAGTTGAAGCAATACATACCAGCCCGATCTTACCGAATTGTGATAAAGCTCCAATAAGGTGAAACATCACTCCTTCCTCCTTGGTAGTATCATAATGCAGATTATTTAGCATGGCAATCTCCATCAGGTCGGAAGGAACCAGGCCTTTGAATCTGTCATCCTGTAAGTTGTCTGTAAAAAGATAACATTTTTCATTCCCATCAGCCAGTATGTATTTCCCTGTATCAGGGTTATAATCTCCGTTGGTCAGAAACTGAAGCATGATGTAAGGATGTGTGGTACCCCCTTTCCGGAGATTTATTTCTATTGCATAATGCTTCCATTTCTCATTCTCTTTAACTGATAAAAAATCGACCCCAAATCTGCCCATCACTCCTTTATTTTTCATCACTTCAGATATCTTTTTACCTAGTGTACCTACTTCAATACTATACTCCTTGTTGGCAGGGAAAGTTCCTCCAAGGAATACCTGTCCATCGGGGCCACCCATCAATTGGTCGTGTGTGGAAATGATATCAATCTTTCCCAGTGGATTGATACGGCATTGAACAGACGGCGATGCTTTCTGTGGCGCATCAATAAAAGCTTCTACAATACCTCCCATACTGGTAAACTTATGCATGAATTGCTGATAGGTGAGATCAGAAGCTACAATTTCAATTTCTGCGGGCAATAATTCCGTGATCTGAGATTCGACATTTCCTGTACCTGCAATTTTCTGGTAAGAAAACACCGCATTGCCTTCCCCGCTGAAGCCATCATTCATTTTTATTACTGCTTTCCTGATCAAAGGATTGTTTTCATACAAATCGGCCAATGCTTTTATTACCTGCGCCTCGTTTTGAAGGTTCTCATAGCCGACCGGAGTGTCAACACCGCATTCTTTGAAGATTTCCCGGCTGCCTGATTTGGTTCCCCAAAAAAGCAGGTCGGGATTGCAACCGTATACCGGCAATCCCAGTGTAACAGCCAGCTTCCTTTCATGTTCTGTCACATTAAAACAAGCCAGGTGAGCCAGGTGGCCATCCGGGATTGCATTCATCATTCGTTTTATCAACCGGGGCCTTGCCAATATTTTTTCCGTTAAAGAAACCGGCGACGCATCATAACAACTGAAGAAATGCATACGTTGCCTTGCATGATCGCCGGTAATACCCGGCAGCAAATGAAGATAGTAGTCGATAATGATGGGGTCTATGGGTGTGCTCGTCACATATATTATATGTGTTTTGGGCATCCGTAATAACAAGAGCAGGCATAACAGCCTTTCTTCATAATGTACAATTCCGTCAATTTTGGCAAGGATGACAGGATCGAGTGTCAAACTGGGGATAACGACAACTGTTTTAGCAGCCATCTTATCATGAAAAACAGCCTTGTATTGAGGGGCAAAGTTTTGCTGGAGTTTACAAAACATCTCCTTTTCAGTCGGGGCTTGCTGACTGAACAGTTCTATCTGCTTATCCTTAGCCAATGGCAACAACCTTTTTTAGTTGGTGGCTAAGCTACCTTCAACAATTCCAAAAAGCCATGATGAAAGAGAACCCTGCGAATGATTTATATCATGGATCAGGCCTCCTGACCTGTCCATAAGCCTCCTCCAATAGAGTTTTTTGAAGCCCCGCTTTCCGAGGCAAATACATTATACTCCTGCCGCCAGCGCAGCACTGCCATAAACGCAAACAAAACTGTACTGCTGATGCCGGCATCTTTTTCTTTTAAAGAGAGTTTTTGGGTAAGTACTTTACTGGTAACCGGCGTGCTGCCTCCTAAGGCTGCATCTATTGAATAAAAGTCTCCTATAACCGGTAATTGTGTGATAGCTGCCACGGCCGCAACATCGCCCAACTGCATCGATTTACTCTGGTTAAAAAGTGTATATCCGGGAAAGGCGATCAGTGATACTTGATATTGCAAGTTGTGCCGGTCAATGAATTGATTCAACAATCCTGCTATATAATGTCCATAACCTGTATGAAGTAAGTGATAACCAGCCAGCGGCAGAGTACCAGCATTTTTTAATTGCTCACGCCATGCTTCAGTATAAGCAACTTTCTCGTTTTGGAGTATTTCGTAGTCCCATTGCCCTGCCTGCTCCTGAAATTCTACAAACGTAAGCTCAACACCATTTTCCAAATCATCTCCCATTAAACCAATAGCCCTGTAAACCATGAAACCAATTTTAGTTTAGATTTGCCAAAAGTAATTTATCCTTTGTTTGTCCAGCCTGACATTTATTGGCCAGTGCAAAAAAAGGATATCAAAAGTAAATCTTCAAGATGATTGTAAATCTCAGCCAGCAACATTCCCTTGTCAGCAATTGGGTAGGTGAATTAAGAGATATGAATGTGCAAACAGACAGGATGCGGTTTCGTCGTAATCTCGAACGAATAGGAGAAGTAGCTGCGTATGAAATAAGCAAGGTGCTGCCGTTTGTAGAAAAGGAAATTCAAACCCCCTTAGGTATTGCAGTACATAAAGTACTTAAAGAACATCCCGTACTGGCAACTATCCTGAGAGCAGGGCTTCCCCTTCACCAGGGTTTGCTGAATTATTTTGATCAATCTGATAATGCCTTTATATCTGCCTACCGTAAGCATCATAAGGATGGTAGCTTTGACATAAGTCTTGATTATGTTTCCTGCCCTGAGTTGGAAAATCGGGTGGTGATAATATCTGATCCAATGCTTGCAACGGGTTCTTCCCTCGTAAAAACCATCCATTTTTTAAAAGATGAAGGACAACCCCGTGAAATTCATATTGTAGCGGCAATTGCCTGTACCGTTGGCATAGAATATGTAAAAAGAGAGGAGCCTTCAGTAACAATCTGGTGCGGAGATATTGATGATGAGCTTACTGCCAAAGGTTATATTGTTCCCGGATTGGGTGATGCAGGCGACCTGGCTTTTGGACCCAAAATGCAGATGTAACTGACCGTTCAAAGACACAATTTCTTGGTTATCGTTTTTACTTTCAACGCTTTAGAAATGTCACAAATACGTGTAATAAAAATCCGGCAACTTTCTAAAAGCAGCATTAATTCTATTTCACAGGTCTGTAAATTGTTGTACTTTCCCGTTTCGTACCGGGCAGATTTAATGGATGAATAAGGCAATCAAATTGAATAGTAAAGCGTTTAGTTTCCTAAAACCTCTTTTTCTGTTAATCGCTGCCCGATAACTGAAAAAACTTATTTGCTGAGATGAAAAAAAATCTTTTTACCCTGTTGGTTTGTGTGGCTGTGGCCAGTGTGTCAAAAGCTCAGGACCCTAATTTTTCTCAATTTTTCGCTTCCCCGCTTACACTCAACCCTGCCCTGACCGGCAAGTTTGATGGTTCTTTCCGGGTAGCTGGTAATTACCGTAATCAATGGCCTACTATTAACAATGCTTTTGTTACTAAAACCGTTTCAGTTGATTTTGGTATTATGAAAGATCGGATAGCTGAAATAGATCAGTTGGGTGTTGGTATCCTTGGTGTAACAGACAGGGCCGGAGACGGTGTACTGGTAACAAACTATGCAGGATTATCCCTTGCCTATCATAAAGGACTTGATGAAGATGGGTTTCACCAGGTTGGTGCTGGCTTCCAGGGAACTTTTGTAAGCAAAAGATTAGACGTAACCAAGGTGGTTTTCCAGGACCAGTTAACACCGCTT
>Ga0209573_1004473_pt1 | contig 13706 bp, 11 predicted proteins | sample TNRBio252014_DNA_FD_185870 | JGI IMG/M metagenome (GOLD analysis project Ga0209573, IMG submission 185870) | Wastewater treatment Type I Accumulibacter community from EBPR Bioreactor in Madison, WI, USA - TNR Reactor_6/25/2014_ DNA (SPAdes)... | ecosystem: Engineered > Bioreactor > EBPR >...
TGTTAATTCTATTTAATAAGACGACTATACATTTAAACAAACGACTGAGGTAAGCTGTCAGCAGAATACCTACTGTTCAAGCCCATGCAGATTAAGGGTCTTCCAGAAAATGATGGCCGCCTGTGGCTTATCAAGTGGATCGATGAGTTCCGGATTCCGCATCTCGGCACCCGTTCACCCTCTGTCCACGTGTTGTGCCAGCGGTTGGCGCACGAAGATTTTGAGAGTTTAAGCCAGCTAACCATCAAAAAAATCCAAGAAATTCTTGGTATTGCTTCTCAGGATGCTGCTGGTTGGCATAGATTTCCCGTACTTGTGGGCTACATTCCCTACCTTTCAATTGGGATGGTATTTCAAGATCAAAAGTATGTCGGCCAACTACCGGTAGTGTTCGACACCATCGAACTATCCGATGCCGAATCGCCGAGCCATAGCCTCTCACTCGCGGAGGAAATGAATCCTCCTGATGAATGGCCCCCTCAATTTCCCTACCGAATCATCAACCGTTCCGAGTTCTCGGGCATCATGACTTATGGTTTTTCGCGATCGCGGTTCGTGTGGCAGGAGATAGACCACACTTTGTATATCATCCCCAGGAGCGTGATCTTTCGCTGCTTTTACGGGCCAAATTCAGCCATTGCAAACGCCTTTTGCAAAGGGCCTTGGCAAGAAGCCAGCCATGAAGTGATCTACTATTGGCCTTTGGAGTCGGGACTCGAAACCCGGCTAAACCACGAGGAAAAAACTTGGGATATCATTCTTCAGCCGAAGATCGATAGCCAATATGCGCCGCTATTAGCCGCCCAAATATTTGACCCTTACGCAAAATCTTGTGCGGAGTCGATCTACACGAACATTATTAGGGAGCGCGGCGCCAAGAATAATGAACCTTGGTTTGCCGCAGCGAAAATCCCTTTCGACACCTCTCAAGAGAGCTTGCGCTTGCGCATCAAGGGTTTCTATTTGAAAACCCTCGGCAAAGGCCCTCGAAAATTTCTCGTGACAGGCATCACCGAGGCGGATTTCCCTCGCTACTTTCCCAAGATTCGATGGGAAAAAGCGAACAGCGGCGAGCAGGGAGCGAACATTACTCCGGTAGACGAACCGGCACCCTACCAAAATGGCACGCGCATCAGGCCCGCGCCAGCCGGAATCGTCGGATTCAGCGATGAGGATTTCGCCGTTGAAGAAGGGGCGCTTTTGGTTCCGGCCGATGATTTCGCCTGGGCTCAGGCCCCGACCATGGAAAAATTGGTCAAACAATCCAGCAAACAGTACAACGCGCCCGAGGCGCACCGCTTTTTTCAACCCACTTTGGAGAACGTCAGCAGCGGGTCTGCCACCCACCGGAAGTCAGGGCTTGCCGAAGCCCAGGTTGAAACCGCGATCCGCCGAGACCGCAGCCAGCAGTTTATGAACCTGTTAGAAAGTTTTGATGCGCTGCAAGCGAGCGACGTCATCGAGCGCTGGTCGATCTTCGGACCGACCGACAGAGCCATGCTCGCCTCGCGCCATGGCCTTCCCTGCTGGAATTTTCTGGATGAAGACGCCAGAGTGACCGGCAAGTGGCCTCGTAGGAGCTGGCGCCTGCTTGATCCAGCGCCGAAAGATAAAGACGGGGCGATAGGCGTTCCACGCTGCGCCCTAGTTATTCAAATCAGCATGGAAAACATTACAGGGTTCTGGATCGAAATTGAAGTGCGCCCGAACGGCGCCGAGGGGTTTCTTTCACCCTTTGTCGTGACCCAAGAAAACCCCCATGAAATGATGGCTCACTTCATTGAACTCATTGCTCGGCTCTCCGGTGTGCAACTCGCCGAGAAATTGCCGCGAGAAGCGAAAAAATTGAAAGGCACAACGGTACGTTGTTACAAGCACCGCTACGAATCCCAGTTTGAACCTTCCTTGAACCGGCCATCACTGGCAAATTTCTTCCGAAAAAATAGTCTGGCAACCTAGAGTTGATGCGATGGCCAAGAAATTCTCCACCTTGCTCGCAACTCGATCACCAGAGGCGCGGGCGCGAATCGCCGCTCTCACCGAGAAACTTAACAGCCACCTCACAATCGAGGACGCAGACTTGCGCTATCCCGCCGTTTTTGATCCTGAAGTGCATGGAGGATACTCCGTTTATTTCGTCGATATGGAACACGCGATAACTGATGGCGAAACAATGGAGGAAGCCTCGTTCAATGCCTCTAAAGTGTTATCGGCCATACTGGGTTATTATTTGGATCACGGATTACCCATTCGTGAACCCTCACTCGAAAAAAGCGGTACACGTTAGTATTCACCTGTTCAGGCGTATATCAGACTACCATCACTCAAATACCGAACTTACTGTAAGGTAGCGAAGATAATGATTTCACTCCCAATACTTGAACGGTTGCGGGTAGACGGGTATGGACTGTATCCGGGCCAAGACAAAAATCATCGCTTGGATATCGAACTCAAGCCCGGTCTCACACTGATCTTAGGTGCCAATGGCCTCGGAAAAACCACACTGATCAATTTGATGTTTCGATTATTGACAGGACCTTTTGATTTGTCTGTTCGAAGCGGGGCTCCCTTAGGCACCGCCTCACTACAGGCGACGGCGCTTAGCTCTGACAAACGCCAGGAGCTCGCGCAACGTGTGCGAGATCGTGCCGAATCCGCATCGGGCGCTTTAACCTTCGCGCTCGGTAGAAGCAAGATTACCGTAACTCGATTGCTGCGCAACTTACAAATACTTGAGCTGATGATCGACGGAATAAAAATTGAGCCCGCTAGTGAAGCCATTTATAGCGATCATATTTGTAAGGAAGCGGGTGTTTATGCGTTCGGCGATTTTTTGCTCTTACTACGACAGCTCGTTTTCTTTTTTGAAGATCGGCGAGCCCTCGTTTGGGATAGTCACGCACAGACGCAAATTCTGCGAGCGCTATTACTTGATCCAGAAAAAGCAAAAAAATGGTCTGAACTCGAACGCGCGGCGCTCAGTTTAGATAGCGACCTTCGCAACACCCAATCTGTGATGAACCGCCGAGAACGTATAATTGATGACACAAGCCAAAAGATGGCCAACGCCTCGTCTGTTCGCGTAGAGATTGAAGGCGAAGAGGAGATTCAACAAGCGGATATAAAGCGGCAGGAGTCTTTAGGTGAACGAGCAGCAGAGCTTGATAGCTCGATTTCCCGTTATCGACTCGATTTGTTGAGAGCCGAACACGCCGCCGACGAAGCGCAGCGCAACGTGGAACGCGCGCAGCTTAGCGTGATCGAACGCGCTTTTCCATCCATCGACCAAAATATGCGATACATTTTTGCGCAACTTGTCAGCGATGGCTTGTGTCGGGCTTGCGGGCAACTGTCTCAAGCGGCAGTTGAACGAATGCAGCGAAACCTCACCGAAAAACGGTGTGCGGTGTGCGATCTGCCGTTGCCGGGAGGCAACGTCGTATCGGCTGGTGAATTGACCACCAAACGTATCGAAATTACTCGCGAAGAAGCGGAGAAAGCTCGTCAGCAGTTACGATCCGCACAGCGGATTTACCATGAAACCACGGAGGACTACAACGCGGTTCAAAAAGAACTCGCTCAATTGAGCGATGCTATCCAGCAGCGATCTCGAACCCTCAAATCACTCACCAGTCAGCTCCCACCGGAAGAAGCCGCACAGCGAGAGACCCGCCAGGCGGTGGAAGCGCTAAAAACCAACGTGGAATCGCTTCGCGCACAACTTGCCGTCGCGCAAAAAGCCTATTCTGAATTCGTTGAGGCACAGAAACAGCGCATCCATGCTATCGCTGAGGATCTTAAGGTAGCCTTCAACGAATATGCTAAAGGGTTTTTACTGGAAAAAGTTACATTAACTTGGACACCCGCACTGCGGCGTATGGGTCAGTTTAGCTCCAATCCACTCATCGAGTTTCCCGCGTTCGGCGTTGACATTGCAGGTGGTGATTTTCAAGAACCCGTGCGCCGAGACGGGCCGGAACAAGTCAGCGAAAGCCAACGCGAATTTATCGATCTGGCGTTTCGCATGGCGTTAATCAAAGTCGTGGCGACGGATCAGGCGGGCACCTTGGTCATTGACGCGCCCGAATCGTCGTTGGATGCCGTTTTCGTCAAGCGCGCCGCTAGCGTGCTAGGGCATTTTGCCTTAGCGACCAATAGTAACCGACTGATCGTGGCATCTAACATTCTATCGGGAGACTTGCTGCCAGAAATGATATGCAAGTCGTCGACCGGTAATTGTCAACCGCAGATTGTCGATCTTTTCGACCTGGGTGTGCCCACAGCCGCTATCCGACAGTTCCAAGACGAATACAAAGAAGTTCGAGACCAACTGCATCAGAAGATATCAGCGTCCAATAAAACTTGAGAGCGATACCACTATGGCTTCACTGCTCTTAGAAAAGGCTTATCAAAAGGATGATTTGCGCCTCCTCCGACAAATCCGGCTGTTGTTGCTGCTTGATGGGGCTGCTGATGCAGGTCTTGAGCCAGTTCCTCTCACCGTCTTGCACGCATTGGCGTACCTCAGCAACGTGCTCGCGCCTGTGTGGCACCTTCAGCCTTTCGACGGAAAAATATTGAAGCGACGTGATAGTCCTTTTTATCCAGTTTTACAAGAAGAGCTTGATCGTCTTGTTGGTAGGGGGCTGATAAAGGTTTCCGAGATACGGTATGTCAAGGATGAAGGAAAATGGCGAATCGATGCAACCTACACATTGCACGGCGAATTCTCAACTCCCGTAATTAACGCTATCCGAGATATTGGTTTTGAACCTGTCTTGAAAATCTTTTGCGCTGAATTGGCACAAGCTATGGCTGCCCTACCGCCCGATCTTATCGCGACAGTAATGGGCGAAGATGCCACCTATGGCGATCCGACGGTTGACGTATCGAACGTCGTAAATTTTGCTGAAGGTCAAGCCGTTAATTATGCCGCTAACTCCGCAAAAGCTTTCCGGCCTGATATACCTCTCACACCGAGCGAACGGGTCCATCTTTACGTTCAGCACCTCCAAGATCGAGCGCAACGCCATGCCGGATAACTCAGAAAGGATGGGACCATGGGAAGCGGACCGACAAGAAATCGTTCACAAACGAGCAAACGGCACTGGCTTGTATTCGGAGATTGACGAGCAACTTGAGTTTCGAAAAGCAGTGGCTCGTTTGGCTACAGACGAGATCGCTTCTGTCGTCAAACCGACGGATATAGCCTACTTTGTCCTGGCTGATAAGTTACTATTCGAAAAGGTGAGGCCAAGTGCTGATCGTGTGCCCATGCTTCAAAATTCCTCGCGGAGATCGCGCTCGATTCCCGGCAATCTCTGGTTTGTGCCAAAGTCTTTGGCACAAGGGTATGCGATTGACACAAAAAGTCTGATAGCAGAAGAGGTTTTCCGTGAGATTGAAACGTTGGATGCTGGCGAGCGCCCGACCATTATAGTCGATTTTCACCCGAAACCCAGACTCTATATTTATCCAGGAGGTATATCTCAACCTGATATATCTGAGTGCCTTGATCTGTTAAATAAGTCTGTCGCTATTCAAGACATCGAGATGGCATTGGAGGGTTCTTATCGGTTGCTCCGTTCGCCGGATCAAATGAAAGCCTTGCCACTTTGGAAGAATTCCGAAAAATGGTACCCTGTCGAAAAAGCCGAAGATGCCATACAAAATCAAGTGATTCACGCACTTGCAGGCCGCTTTGCCCACATCGCGGATGTTCGGTCCGAACAACCGTCCACTATAGGCCGCACTGATGTTGAGCTAGTTCAGGAACGAGGATTACCTAACGGTAGCGTAATCCGACATGCTCTCATCGAACTCAAAGTGCTCCGAAGTTACGGTTCTACTGGTAAACCCGTATCAGACAGGATCATGCGGCGACATATTAGTCAAGGAGTCCGTCAAGCCGCACACTATGGGAACGCCAACAATTCCAAAATTCGCATGTTGTGCTGCTATGACATGCGCAAAAAAGATGTTGGCGACGCCACCTGTTTTGAAAAGTTTTATGGGCCGTGCAAGGATCGAAATGTCCATCTTAAAAGATATTTTCTTTACAATTCATCGGCTGCGCTAAGACAAGCTTTTGATAATATAGCCGTTAGTGAAGGAGCTAGTCCTTTGCCAGAATGACAAGCGTTTCGGCGAGTTGCTCTTTTCCTCCTTGTTGCGCTGAAACTCGCATCGACCGAAAAGGTTTCTTAACAATAAAACGCAGATTCCACCGGGGCGCTAACTCTATCAGAATCTGATCGACCGCAACGACAACGCCTGCGTACTGACTATTGCCGACCACCATCCAAATTTGCCCTCCATCGTTCAAGCGATGAGCGCAACCAGTCAATACTCGACTCATATCGGCAAAATACCCACCGATCATTTCAGGAATCCACGGAGACCATAAAGCATCGCGGCGCTCGTGCAGGCGCTTTACAGACTGTGATAAAGACTTTGATCCATCAGGCATAGGAGCAAAGTTTCGCTTGATTTGAACGTGCGACGAAAGTGTTGAAAATCTTAGCGCATGATTGTTTTGCGGGCTACCGAGGTAGCCGAGCATCCAAAGTTCAAGGTTATACACATCTGTATAATCGAACGAATTTGGATAAGGAGGTGAAAAGACAATTAGATCGGCCGGTTCAACTTCATTAATGGCTATACGTGCATCCGAGGTCAGAACCGTGGCCTCTGTACGGGGGCGATTCATGTGGGCATGAACCTCTACAATTGCTTGTAAGGCGCTCTGTACGAATAGGTCTAGAACTTCGACTGGATCAATTTTGCGGTTTTGCCACCCTTGCCGGTACCGCCGTCCTTTTCCGCTGATGCGCACGTTACTCACCGCGACAAGGATGCCTCCCAGCAACACGCGGAAAAAGCGGCGGTGTGCTTCAACCTTAAGCGTTTCGATGGCAGTTTGGATACTGGCCAAACATTCTGCGATTGCAGCATGGAACAGATATCGACCATTGATCCCCGGTTCGATAAAGGTAGCTGGACAGGCGGAAAACCGCCGAACAGATGCAGAGGTGCGTTTCACATGCCGCACAACTTTTCCGAGATCATGAATAAGTGCGTCACTCTCATAATAGGTGATCTTAGCTCTGATAACGTCAGCCAAGAACGGATTGACCTCGATAGAGGTCGACGCAATACCGAGGAACTGCGCTGACAAGGCGCTAGTGCCAGAACCACCGAACGCATCTACAAGATGACGAACAGGAATTGTAGACTCTTGGACTGCTCGTCCGATCAGTTCCGGTGTGTAAGCCTCCTTGAATCGATGCCAATTCTGAAACGGTAACGGCGTCGCACCCGCATTTGTACCTAATGTGGAAACCCGCCGATTCCGCGTCCAGTCGCTGAACTGAACCAGTGAAGATTTTCGTTTGCTTAATGCTGTCAGCCAGTCCATCTTGATCCCTTCTTTCATTTTAACGCCCAAGCCGTTACATGGCTGAAACATTTACTTTCGCTGCTAGTGGCGTTTCAGTTGAGCGACGAGCTATACCTTGCGGGACAATTTCAGTTTTTTCAATATTCAGACAACAGGCGTGACAAAATTATTGTTTTTTCAGCGCCATCCAGCGCTTGGAAAATTCCCATAACGGACGAGGAATTTTAAAGCGATCCTCGGCCGAACGTAAAACCATAGAATCGGACGCTTCCTCTAGGAACCAAAAGCGCTCCCTCAACACGTGGTTTGGCACTACGAACGCATACGATAGCAGTTTTGTCAGCTCGGCATAGGCGGCCCGCTCAACTCCCTTTGCCGCGATGCTTTGGAATAAGAATCGAAAACGCTCCAATCGGCGGCGAGCACCCGCGCTGGATCGCGCGCTCGTTTTGGCCGGCATCGCCACTGACCACCCGAGCCGCGTGGCGCCGTAGGTCACGAACCTCGTCACGTTGTTTCGCATGCCCGGATGCCTGCTCAGAAACCGGGCCAACCCTCTGTCCGACAAGGGAGCGGATAACGAAAGCGCTTCCGCGTCGCACAATTTGGCCGCAACCCGAACGTACATTCTCAGAGTGCGGACCGAGAGCGGTTCTCGTTCCAGCCACCGCACATAGCCCGACAGCACCGGACCCCATGGTGAGGACCGGCTGTCGCGCAAGGTCTCGTCGATGAGATCTCGGTCGGAAAACGCCTTGCGACGCGCCGTTGGAATCGCCAACCCCAAGCGGGACTGCAAGAACTGGGTGACCAACAAGTGCTTTCGAAGGAGCTTGCTGCCAAAAGCCTGGAGCAGAGATTGCGGAGAGAGGTCGTTCTCGGTGCGATATGTCGCGTCGATGCGCTGCAAAAGCTCGACGTGCGCCAAAAATTTCCGACACAAGTTAGGAGCGCTACCGGAGCGCCGGTAGAGCCAGCCGGAAAAATCCAAAAGCAGCTGTTGCGCCCAGTCCCGTTCCAGCGTCAGCGCTTGCAAGCGCGCTTCGCGCGTCAAGCGCTCCAGATTGACGCACGCGCGGCACCTTGACGACCCCGAACCGCGCACGGCGACACCGCAGACAGGGCATGGATGACCGATTGTCGGATCGGTCGCGCAGGCGGCGCAAACCGGCGCGCCATCGGCTGCAAGTTCGGCCAGGGGACGGTATTTGCGACAGCGCGAACAGGTTCTGTGCGTCAGCCGCTGCCGGCACGAGGAACAGATTCGCTCCTCGATGCCCAACGATGGCGCTTTGGATAGCCGAGTGGTGAGCTTTCCGCAACGCTCGCAGGGGTTCGGGCGGCCGAAATAAGGCGCGCACGCCGCGCAAATTACCCGCTCGCCGATGACCCGACCGGCTTTGCCCGGCACGGCCTTGCCGCAGCGGGAACAGGCGCGCGAGGCGCGATGGCACGCCTTGCACACCGGTGGCTCGCCGGCGTTCTTGTGGGCTCGCACCGGGGTGTGGCAGCGGGAGCAAGGCAAGGAGACGAACGTGCGCCGGTAGCACGCCGCACAAAAATCCGAGCCTTTATAAATTCTTGTCACTTTCTGAATGGCGCGACCACACCCGTCGCAATAGCGGACGCCCTTTTTATCAACGCCCATGCGTGGCACCTACCCAGTCCATCAAGAGTTGGGCGTGCCGGTCGCGCCAACCGGGCGAGCGCTCGGCGCGAATCCGGACGAGTTCCCGTTGGAGCGACCGGGCACTGGAGCGGCGCGGAGCCCTGCCTGGCGGGAGCGAGAGCACCGCATCCCACAGCCAGTCGGGAAGGCGCCCAAACCGCAGAAACTGGGCTCGGGTCATGCCCAAATTACCGAGAAACGCGGCGAGAGCGTCGAAATCGGCGAGCAGATGGCGCCCGATGAGCGCGATGATTGCCACTCGGTCATACGCTCTCATCAGCTCCAGCCGATAGGGCGGCAACCCGCACAACTCCGGAGCGGCTTGCGGTGTGAAACGAATCCGCTCCCTGGCCAGCAACAGCAGCATGCGCAGCCCGCGGAAAAACTCCGTCGCCCGAATTGTGGTCGAGCGCAGGTCGAAAACGCCGGATTTGACCGCATCAAGCAGTCGGCTCTGGACCGTTAACACTTGATCGACCGCAAAAGGATGCGGCTCAACGGGCGCTTTGGGAAGCCTGCTCCCGCAGTGATAACAGCCGACGATCGAAACGTTCGCCCGGTGAGGGACGACCGGCGCGCCGCAAACGGCGCACGCATCCCGAAGCAGACAGCGGTGCCGGTCGCAGGCCACGACGAAGGAAAGGCGCCAGAACCGTTTGAATGCGGGCTCGGCTTGCAAGCATCGCGGGCAAAACTGCAAGGCATGTCGCCGGCGGACCCGGTGATAAATGCCCGCCGCATTGACCCATGGCTGCACCGCGCCATCGCCGGTGCCGTCTCCGGCCAGATGGCGCGCGTACGGCTTGAGGGTCATCGCCACCACCTCTTCTTCCGAAACCCCAAGTAGCGCGGCGACCCGCTTCAGCCCCTCGCTCGATGCCGTTCGGTCGAAATCCCGGTTCCAGATCGGGAGATCCGGCAAGTGAAACGCGAAGAACCGGTACGCGTTCAACCCGTGCAAGTGCGCGGTCCTCGCAAGATAGGACGTCAACAGCTCGTCGCCAATTGGTTCGGGCTTGAGCGCCACCATGTCGGTTCGCCCTACACCCGCCGGGCGACTTCATCCCACTCGCCCGGACGGACCCAGGGCACTTGGTCGAGAAGCTTGGCGTCGATGCGCTCTTTACCCGATTCGATGGCGGAAACCGCCGCCTGCTTGAGCAATTTCACCGTCGCGCCGAGCGTGTCGCCGGTCATGCCGTAGAGCTTGGGCGCCAGCTCGCGCGTCGCGAGGCCGGACGGTTCGGCGAGCGGGAGCAAGCGCTCGTAGCTCGCCAGAAACCGTAGGTACTCGCCGTCGAGCTTCCAGCGGTCCAGCACGGCGGGCTCAAACCGCGATTTCATCTGCGGGTCGGAGTTGAGGGCGTTGATCGCCGATTGCGTTCCGGCGGCCACAACCGAGATTTTCAGCTCGTTGCTCAAGCCTTTGATCGCGGCCAGCAAGTCGCCGGCCGCGCGGCCCGCGTTGACGAGATTGTTGAACTCGTCGATGGCCAGAATGCGCACTTGAGCGTAATGCATGGCGGATTTGACCGACCGCTTTTTCAAAGCCGCCGGGTCTTTCTCCCGATGGGAGATGCTCAGGCCCCAGAGAACCGTCGACCACAGCTCGGATTCGTCCGGCGTTTCCGGCATCTCGACCAACAGCACGGGGGCGATGGGCGAGCCCGCCGCCGTCTCCTGGACGGGATGACGGTGGGTGAAGCGTTCGAGGATCGAGCTCTTGCCGTTGCCGCTGCGGCCCACCACCAGCACGTTGGGCATGCGCAGGGTTTTGGGGTAGCCCACCAGCTGGTCCAGCTGCGACAGAATCTGCGTCGCCCGCGTGTAGCCGATCCAGCGGTCGGCCTGACAAAACGCGACGCGCGCCGGTTTGGGCAAGTCCAGGGCTTCGACGACGCTCGCGTCGAGATGTTGGAAGCGGCTCATCGCACCAAAAACACCTCGTCGAACGGTTTGACCGGCACCGCGAAGGGATCGTCATCCGGGAGCGTCTCCGGCACTGGCGCGATGGAGTCGGGCGGGGGCTTTTCCAAAGGTTGAAAAGCGGCGGGCGCCGTCGCTTTCGGGATGCGGGCCGATTGCCGCCGCGCGGCCTTGGTTTTGCGCTTGGCCTCCTCGACGCGGGATCGCATGCGATTGAGCGCTTCGAAGATCAACGCTTCGTCCACCTCGCGGCGACCCTCCGCCTTCAAGGCGCCCTGGATCGCGCGCAGCTCCCAAGCGCTCATGGCGGGCAGGCCGATGTTCCGGTAGGGCACCGCCGCGTAGCGATGGTCGACCGGGTCCAAAAAATAGATCTTGCTGATGTCCCGAGGATCGCGCCGGACCAGAAATTGGCGCTTGGATTTGGGGCGATCCGGATCGGCGGCGTTGATGTGGGGGTCGAGGACGGGATCGTAGTAGGCGATGTTGTCGATCTGGATGCCGTACTGCTGGACCGAGCGCTCGAAATAAGGCATGAAATCCAGGCGGATGCGCAAAGGGTCGGCCGGGATGGGAAAGATGCCCGTCCCCGGCCGCGCGCCGTCGCCCAACACCCCTTGCTCCCAACGCTTTTTCGGGGGCACGCCCAGCTCGGAATGCACGCGCCGGTGATAGACGTTGACGATGAAATCGACGAGGTGGCGCTCGAGTTCCTTCAACGTCATGGCGGCGTGCGCGTCCGAGTCGTAACCGCGCCGTTTGGCCGGGTTGGAGAACGTTGTTCCCGGCAGCTTGTGAAGCTCTCTGCCGACCGTTCCCATCAGCCGTTCGACGTGGCCGCCGTAATGGGGCAGAAGCACGGGGCGCCACTGCAAATCGATGCCGTACTCTTCGCAAGCCCGCTTCAGGACACGCCCCCGAAACTCCTTGGCGTTGTCCACCATCACGCCGCTCATGACCCCCCATACCGGCCACTCGCCGCTCACGTCCAATTCCGCGAGATATTCTCTTTTGGGGCAAAGGGCGTGGGCCAGGCACATACCCACGGAAGCGGCGCTCGGCGGTTCGAAGGCCAGATAAAGGCCGACGATCATCCGGCTGTACACGTCGACCGCCAGCGTCAGCCACGGTCGCCCGATGGGTTTGCGGTGCATCTCGTCGATCACCACGATATCCGCCTCCGTGTGATCGATTTCCACCAGCGCCAGCGGGTGGCTGGCGCGGAAATGGTCCACGATGGGCGCGTAGCGGTTTCGCGCGAGATCTCGGTGCCCCCGGCGACGGAGCGCGTGGGCGGGCTTTAGGGCGGCGATGCGCTTGCGCACCGTGTTGGGGTGGGGCGAATCGATCTTTGCCAGCCGGCAGCGCCGCGCCACCTCTTCCGCGATGTCGGTCGGCTTGTGTCGCTGCCGGTTCAAATAGAGATCCTCGATCGCCGATTCGATCACTCGCTCCTGTTCTGGGCTGAGAAACCGGCTTCCCGCCTTTCGCCCCGGTCGCGAAGGGACCAGCGCGGACACGTGGTCGGCGTCTTGATAGCGCTTGAGCCAGCTATAGAGGGTGGCCACGTGCACGCGCTGCCGCTCCGCCAACCGTTGCGCGTCCTTGCGCGTCCGGATGGGGTTTTCGAGCAGCGGCTTGATGGCTAGAAACCGTCGCTGCGCTTCGGCCCACTCCTCTTCGTCGCAAAGCGCGATATCTTGAGAAGGCGGCGCATCCGGCGCCGTGCCCGGCGATTCGGCGTCCGTCGCTTCGAGCGGCCGAACCGATTCGATGCGCAAACGCTCGCTTTCCCGGGTTTCCATATCGACCGCGAGCACGCTGTCCACGGAGAGCAGGTGCGTGATCTGAAAGGTTCTGTCGCCGAAGCGGACCCGCTGGCCTGGCCGCGCGCGGAAGAAGGCGTTCGATATGCCCGCCATCCGTCAGCCTCCGGGCCGAATCGGCGAGGCCATCGTGAGAGACCGCTGAAAATCCGTCAGAATTTCGCGCTCCGCCACGAGCTTCCAGAGCATGGGTAACGCCGCCATGCGCGTCTCCTCGGTCCAATAAGCCGCCGCCAGCAACGCCTGTGGCGTGGTCTCGCCGAGCGCCTTGAGCGTGAAAAGAAGCTGATCGCAGGTGAGCGGGTTGCGTTCCAGGTTGCGATAGCGGCGGAAAAACTTGGCGTTCTCCAGCAAAGGGGTTCGAATTTCCCGTTCGGTGACGATGCGAAAACACCAGCCCTTTCGCTTGCAATACCGGGTCGCCGCGCGAAAGCGGTTTTCGTAAAGCCGCCAGTTGGTTTTGAGTTCCTCGCGCGGTTTGACCTCGTAGACGACCGTTTCGGTTCGCCCCGCCTCTCTCAAAAACGTGGCCAACGCATCGGGCGTGTACCGGCGTCGCCCCTCGGGAGAGTCGTACCCAATCGTGAAGGGCTGTTCTCGCAGCGCCGTCACGGCGATGTCGAAGTCCAACACCACGAGCCAGTCGCGCTCCAAGGAAGACTCGAACGCCACCGAGCCGTCGTCCACCGCCACGCGCCCGGTCAAGCAGCGTCGGCTTTCCCGAATCGCTCGAACCGGGCCGATTGAAACCAGTCGCGCCATTAAGTGGTTACCACAAACCAGTCGCCTCAATTAATGTTCTTCAATCGCGCTAATCACTGTATATAATGGACCTAAATTCTTGAAAAGCAATCGTCGTCAGTCGTGATATTAAATAGAATTGACA
>Ga0209573_1004474_pt1 | contig 13699 bp, 16 predicted proteins | sample TNRBio252014_DNA_FD_185870 | JGI IMG/M metagenome (GOLD analysis project Ga0209573, IMG submission 185870) | Wastewater treatment Type I Accumulibacter community from EBPR Bioreactor in Madison, WI, USA - TNR Reactor_6/25/2014_ DNA (SPAdes)... | ecosystem: Engineered > Bioreactor > EBPR >...
ATGAGTAACAAGGTAGGGGCTTTTATAAAGGGTAACACCTGCATGGCCAGGTCGGGCCGGCCACCTCTTGAAACTACTGCTTTCACTTTTTTTTCCAGGATAGCTGCTGCCCTTAATGCAGAAGCGGCGCCGGTACTGGCCCCGAAGTAACCTATTTGAAAATTTTTGAATACCGGTTGCTCGGCTATCCATTTGGAAACACCCACCAACCGCTGGGTAAGTAAGTTAATATTGAACCGTGCAGCATAATGCAAATCCTCCTCTGGCGTAAGGAGGTCAACAAGAAGTGTTGCAATATGCTGATCATTTAATACTTCAGCCACATATTTATTGCGGGGGCTAAAACGACTGCTCCCGCTACCATGAGAGAAGATGACAATACTATCTGCTTTTTCAGGCAACCCCAAATGACCTTTGACCGTGACAGAGCCAACCGGAATAAACACCTCTTCCTGAATCTCTTTTTTCATCTTTATACACTTCTGCTGCCTGGTAAAAAATATCCATCATTCATTAACTCTAACAAAAAGCAGGCTTTAAACATATACCTGCACTTCATTTCATATTGTGAATTTACATTGGCAAAAGAGCCTTTTTCGGTGAGCTCACTCATATAAATGAATGAACCTGATCATAGATTCCGGGGGAGAAATATAGTTACTTGAATTATAAAATTGAATCATATGCGCATCACTTATTTGAAGGAAGATAAAGGTGAAAGTATAGATCTTACAACATTCATCCGGGATAATTCCATCGACCTAAACAATACAAGGGACCTTGATGTTTTGATGGATGCGATCGGGGATGCAAAATATGTATTACTGGGAGAAGCTTCCCATGGTACGCATGAGTATTATACCTGGCGGTCAGTGATCAGCAGGCGGTTGATCCTGGAGAAAGGATTTTCTTTTATTGCAGTAGAAGGGGACTGGCCGGATTGTTACCGGGTAAACCGGTATGTAAAAGGTTATACTGATGCGGGCAGCAGCGCCAAAGACGTTCTGTCTGCATTCAACCGCTGGCCTACCTGGATGTGGGCCAATTGGGAAATTGTAGCACTGACAGAATGGATGCGAAAGCATAACGCCACACAGCCGGCAAATAAACGGGTAGGTTTCTATGGTTTGGATGTTTACAGTTTATGGGAAAGCCTGGAAGCTATTATCAACTACCTGGACAAAACAGATAAAAAAGCAAAAGAAGTGGCTATGCAGGCCTGGCATTGTTTTGAGCCATATAGCGAAGAAGAAGGGCAATCCTATGCCCGGGCAACAGCACATTCGTGGGTACCTGCATCCTGCGAAGCAGAAGTGGTGGACTTGTTGCTGGAGATCAGGAATAAAATGCAGCAATATAATACAGATCCTGAAGCAGTACTGAATGTGGAACGCAATGCCATGATTGCTGTCAATGCAGAAAAATACTACCGGGCCATGATAAAAGGCGGGCCATTTAGCTGGAATATCCGGGATCATCATATGGTTGATACGCTAAACAAACTGATGGATTTTCACGGTCTGCATGCTAAAGCCATAGTATGGGAACATAATACGCATATTGGCGATGCGAGGGCTACTGATATGCGCCTTGATGGCATGGTCAATGTGGGACAACTGGTGAATGAGATGCATTACCATGATGGAGTATTTGCTGTGGGATTTGGCTCTTACCGGGGATCGGTAATTGCCGGTCGTCAGTGGAATGATGTGATGCGGAAGATGGCCGTTCCTCCGGCAGTTGCTAACAGTTGGGAATATATTATGCATAATGCCGGTGCTACAGACCGCCTGATGCTGATGAATCAATATGTAAAAGAAGTGTTAGGTAAAAAAGAATTCGGTCATCGTGCCATAGGAGTTGTCTATAATCCTCAACGGGAATTTGGTAATTATGTGCCAAGCATAATGCCCATGCGGTATGATGCATTTATTTTCTTTGATGAAACAAGGGCCTTACATCCCTTACACATTGAACCAGGCGGACACCAGATGCCGGAAACTTACCCGTTTGGTATGTGACAGAGGTATACGATACAGGAATGAATCATATCAGCAGTACTTACTTCAGATACTTTATCCATTTATTTAACTTGGAATAAATTAACTTTCCCTGATAATCTTTCTTTATGCCTCTCAGTTATGCAGTATATGGTTCGATCAGCCTGGTGATCATTGCCCTGGTCATTTTTTTATTTTCCAAAAAGAAGGATCGCTAAACTGATTGTACTCATTTTTGTATCAAATCTCTTATCGCCACCGAGGCAGCCACCGCTCCGAATACAGCTGGTAAATAAGATATGGTGCCATAAGCCGATTTCTTGAAATTCTTACCATCCGTCAGCATCAGGCTTTCTTTAACAGGTTCCTCCGGGGAGAAAACCACTTTTATACCACGGCGTATATTATGTTTTTTTAATTGCTTTCTTACCTGCTGGGCAAAAGGGCAATTATAGGTTTTTGAAATATCCACTACCTGCAACCTGGTTGGATCAACTTTGGCTCCCGCACCCATACTGCTTACAAGCGGCAACTGATTTTCCCAGGCCATTTTAATAAAAGTGATCTTAGGAGTAATGCTGTCTATTGCATCAATGATATAGCACGGTCTGCTGTCCAGTTGCGTCATCACCATACCAGGATTGATGAATTCTTTAATAACGGTCAAATCCAGTTCAGGATTAATTGCTTTTAACCGTTCTGCCATGATCAGCGCCTTTGATTCACCATGATTGGTAGCAAGGGCCGGTAATTGCCGGTTGCGATTGGTAGGATCCACCACATCACCATCAATGATAGTCATTCGTCCCACACCGCTACGGGCAACGAATTCCGCTGCATATGAACCGACACCGCCAAGGCCTACTACCATTACATGTGACAGCGTAAGAGTACGCAAAGCCTTTTCTCCTATCAATAAACTGGTGCGGGAAAGCCAGGAAATATCTTTAGTCATAGTTGAGTCGCTGCAGCACCAAAAATAGCTGCTGCATTTTTTTGCATTTGCAAAACAAGGGAATTGTGATCAATTGATAAAGCATCGGCAGCCCATTCATACATCAGCCGGATGCTGATAGCGGAATCATCCGTTTCCAGGAAGATCTTATCAGCCGGCAGCCCGGAGAGTATCTTCCTTTTTCCAGGCTGTTCCAATGATTTACCAAAAGATAAATAATATCCCTGTCCAATGATTTTTTGGGCCAGCGGCAGACTTTTATTGAACCCATGAAAAACAACAGGTACTTTATTTCCCTGCGCAAGCAACACCTGCAGTACTTCTTCCCATGCCCGTACACAGTGAATAATCAATGGCTTACCAATCTCATTCGCCCAGTCAACCTGGGTAGCAAATACCTTTACCTGCAAGGAGAAAAGAGTATCACAGGCTTTGTCTAACCCGCATTCTCCAATAGCCAGCACATGTGGGTTTTGGCTGGCTTCCCGCAGGAACTCCAGTTGATTTTCCCAATGAGAAGTATGGATATACCAGGGGTGAATGCCTATGGAATATTGGCCCGGCATAGCTGTTTTCCCAAAGTCTGTCCATAGACTTTGTATGGCCCATTCACCGGTTACCGGAGGATAATGGCTATGAATATTGATAAACAAAAGCTGTTATTGACAACACAATTTAGCAACTGTACTCTAAAAAAACCAGTGGTCATCTCGTTCTTCATTGGGAAAAACCGGGTTTTCCCTGTGGAAAAACAGTCATAAAATAAAAGCCGGATTTTTTTTCCATTGTTACAATGAGAGGAGAAATAATCTATATTTGATACCGGTATACAAGAGATACCCATTAACATTCTAAATCTAAAAAACATGGCAACAAAGAAAAAAGCAGCTAAAAAGGCTGCAAAAAAAGTAGCAAAAAAACCAGCCGCTAAAAAAGTTGTGAAAAAAGCAGCTAAGAAAAAAGCAGCTAAAAAGAAATCTGCCCGTAAACCTAACGCTGCCTTTATGAAAGCGTTAACTCCAAGTGCTGCATTAGGCGCTGTAGTAGGAACAAAAGCATTGCCCCGTACTGAGGCAGTGAAAAAAATATGGACTTACATTAAGGCGAACAAACTCCAGGACAGTAAAAACAGACGCAATGTGAACACGGATGCAAAACTGAAAGCAGTGTTTGGCAACAAAGGCCAGGTGTCTATGTTTGAGATTGCAAAATACCTGAGCAAACACCTGAGTTAATATCATTAGGTAAAAAATAATAAAAAGCTGTCCTATGGGCAGCTTTTTTAATTTATTCAATATAAGAATGGGTTTGGTGATATGACTTTCATTCATCATACAACTAATCTGTGTCATAACCGGCCATTGAAAAAAGTTCTACCTTACCCGAGAATTACATGAGTTAATTTATTCACTGGTGATTTATGTCAGCAACAACCGGTTTTAATAGTCAGCTCAAGCAGGTAATGATCCTGTTCCTCTTATTGCTGATGGTATACCTGAGCATAAAAGAGTTGTATGTTTTTTTTCCGGGCTTGCTGGGAGCACTCACTTTATATATACTCAGCCGCAACAGTTATTTTCAGCTGATCTATCACCGCAAATGGAAAAAAGGTTGGACGGCAGGATTATACCTGTTTGTATATTTCCTGCTGCTGGCATTGCTTGTTTATATAACTTTTATACTATTAGAAAAACAGGTACATCCTTTTTTAAATGACCCTGCCTTTATGCTGGCCAAAGCAAAGAAGGCCATGTATGATGTCCAGCAACAAACCGGTATTACTTTTCTTTCCGAAGAAACAATGTCGGACCTGCAGCAAAAACTATCTGCTTTTCTGCCCCGGCTGGTAAACGATACAGTCAACCTGGTACTCAACCTGGCACTGTTGCTTTTTGTGCTTTATTATATGCTGGTGCATGGTAAAGAAATGGAAACATTCATCAGTCATATACTGCCGTTAAAAAAAACAAATATTGACTTGCTTGCTGCCGAGACCAAACGCCTGGTAAAAGCCAGTGCTCTCGGTATACCTCTTATCTCTATCATACAGGGTATAACTGCCACACTGGGTTATATCATTTTCGGTGTAAACGAGTATGTGCTATGGGGATTTCTGACCGGTGTCTTTGCTTTCTTCCCGGTTGTTGGCACCATGATCATCTGGGTACCGCTTGTAATCTTTATGTATGCAAGTGGTGATACCTGGAATGCAACGGGGTTATTGCTGTATAGTTTTATAATCACCGGAAATATTGATTACCTGTCACGCATCACTATATTAAAAAGACTGGGACATGTGCACCCGATGATAACGGTACTGGGTGTTATAGTGGGGTTGGGGCTCTTTGGCTTCATCGGCCTTATTTTCGGGCCATTACTGGTCAATTATATTATATTACTTTTTCGCATCTACATTAGTGAGTTTATCAGCAATAAGGCAACAGAGGAAAACATTAACAGTAAAGCTGACCAGTAAAGACTACCTTCCTCCGCTTACCGGTAATACTTCCGGCAGGTAAATAAATATATATGTCAAACATTACACAGGTAGTAAACACGGATAAGAACCTGAAAACATTAAAGAAAGGAGTACATGCATCTGACCTGGACCAGTTATTAAGCAGCACCGGGCCTTTTACTTTTTTTGCTCCTTCAGATCTTGCTTTTGATAAACTGGAAAAGGGAATGATGGATAAATTACTGGAACCCCAAAACAGGCCACAACTCGCCAATCTGCTGAACAATCATATTGTAAACGGGAAGATAGTATTCAACGAATTAAAAGACGGGGATAAACTGACCACCGTAAACGGTAAAGAAATAGTTATTCAGATAAAGAATGGTGTAGTGCATATTGGCGAGATCAGTATCCAGCCAAAAGAAACAAGAATATCAAACGGTATAATATACCTGATGGATACAGTAATGGTATAAAAAAATTCCGCCAGTGATAAGAAACACCCCCTCAGTAATTGAGGGGGTGTTTCTTATTTAAAACTATACAAAAGCCAGAACAAGCAAGCATTATATAAGAGTATCCGGAAATACTTAATAAATAATAGTTACCTATCGCTTATTCCTATACATGACCTTCTGCCAGCATTGCATCAGCAACACGAACAAAGCCCGCAATATTCGCTCCTTTCACATAATCAATTGTTCCGTCTTCTTTCTTACCGTATTGCATACACTGTTCATGTATATTCTTCATTATTCCTTTCAGTTTACTTTCCACTTCTTCTCTTGTCCAGGAAAGACGGATTGAGTTTTGAGACATTTCAAGGCCAGAAGTAGCCACACCACCTGCATTGGCAGCTTTGCCGGGTGCATAGAGTATATCATTTTCCTGCAATACTTCAATTGCCTTAGGAGTAGTTGGCATATTCGCTCCTTCAGCCACCAGCATACAACCATTACTAACAAGCAAGAGGGCATCTTTTTCATCCAGCTCATTCTGTACCGCACAAGGCAAGGCAATATCACAAGGTATCTTCCAGGGCTTTTCTCCTTCATAATATGGAACACCATATTTCGTAGCATACTCTGCAATTCTTCCCCGGCGCACATTTTTCAGTTCGAGTATAAACTCCAGTTTTTCGTTATCGATCCCGTCCGGGTCATAAATAAATCCGCTGCTGTCAGAAGCGGTTAATGGAATGCCACCCATCGCAATTGTTTTTTCAATAGCATACTGTGCCACATTGCCGCTGCCGGAGATCACCACTTTTTTGTTCTTCATTATTTCTCCTTTTGTCTTCAGCATTTCATCTACAAAGAATAGTAACCCATAACCGGTAGCTTCCGGACGAATAAGGCTGCCTCCGTAAGTATAGCCTTTACCAGTGAGTACACCAGTAAATTCATTAGTCAGTCTTTTGAACTGGCCAAAGAGATAACCGATCTCTCTTGCTCCTACTCCAATATCACCAGCAGGTACATCGGTATCCTTACCAATGTGACGGAATAATTCAGTCATAAAGCTCTGGCAGAAGCGCATTACCTCATTATCCGATTTTCCTTTAGGATCAAAGTCAGAGCCGCCCTTACCACCACCCATCGGTAAAGTAGTCAGTGAGTTTTTAAATACCTGTTCAAAGGCCAAAAACTTCAGCACACTCAATGTAACACCGGGATGAAAGCGCAGGCCTCCTTTGTAAGGGCCGATCGCATTGTTCATTTGAACTCTGTATCCCCTGTTTACCCTGTAATTCCCTTTATCATCTACCCAGGGTACCCTGAAAATGAGAATACGTTCTGCCTCTATCATACGTTCCAGTATGTTTGCTTTTTGGTATTCGGGATGCTCTTCCACAAAAGGAATAACGCTTTTCATTACCTCCTCAACAGCCTGGTAAAACTCTGCCTGAGCAGGATTTCTTTTTTCTACCAGTTGCATAAATTTTTCAGCACTGGTTTTTTTTGTAGTTATCATACAACAAATTTTAAAGTGTTAAGCAATCATTACAAATTCCGCCACATACCTGCTATCACTTCATCCTCCAAATGTAGAACGGGCACTACCCGGTTAAAATGATCAAAGTCAGTAATTAAGCCGATTTCTCATGAGTATGAGCATACTAAAAAAAGACAATCTTGTCCCGGAAAATTCATGCATAATGTATAGAAGAGAGGAACGGTTTGCCATCATTATTTTCGTAATTTCCTGTCAGCGGCCCTGCAACTTACCTGTACGTATAAAGGTTTTAGCAGGGTCTGATCACCTGCAAACAACCACCACATGGCCGGCACCATTACTATCATCATTGTTGCACTCGGGTTTCTTCCCCTGCTTATTGTTTTATGGAAGAAGCACCGTGTTAAAAAATTAAAAGAGACCGGCGACCTGGTAACCGGTGTAGTGGAGGAAGTATATGAGCGAAGAGGATTAAAAGGAAATAAGTATTACCAGGCAGTAATTCAGTATCCTGTTTTTGGAAAAGGTCAGCTGAGAGGGATCTATACTTATTCTTCTAACCGCACTAATAAATTATTCACCCGGGGGCAGCGGACAGATATTTACTATGACAAAAACAAACCAGAGAAATTTATTCCAAAAGATGTACCGTTTAATAATGTGTTTCTCATCTTCACTATTATCATAGCGATCGGGTATATTGTTATAGGTTTTTTCCTCTATAGCTTCCTGAAAAAAGAAGGAATTACATAGGCTACCGGTTAATGATCAGCAGGATGAACAGGTAAGATATGACCGCCAGTGATATACCCCATGAAAAGAACCGGTAAGCAATACTCAGCATCCTGTATTTGGTAGTAAGCAGGTTGCCATAGTGGTACATATCTTTTATCACAGCTTCCATTTTCTTATCATTATCCTGCATGGTATCACGAATCTGTGCAGTATATTCTTCCAGCGAAAGCTGGTTGCATTTTTTATAGTGTATGATATTATTCTCGCAATCCTTATTGGTATATTTTCTGAATTCCGGTTTTACTGATTGAATAGAAAAAAATAAAGACAACACATTTGATAACATCAGTAATACAGCGCTGATCCATACATAGCGTATTTCGTGGATTGATGTTGTCAGCAGGGTGACGCCTATCGTAAGAAAGATGGAGTTCACGATCAGCATGATCCTTGCCTTGCGGTCGGCATCTCCGATCAGCCGTATATAATTGGTAGATGTTTCCCGCAACAGCGCATCCGTCCTGATCCGCACTTTTTCCTTTTTCCCTTTAGCGGGAATTTGTTCCATCAGCTTCAGCATCACACACTTCCTCCTTTCAACAGCTAAGATACTACCCGGCACTGCCGGTATCTATGAGCTTACTCACTGCTTCTCCTGATTAGGGTAACCGGTTAGCCATGACCATTATCTACCAGTTATTCTTTGTCTTTCAGGTAAAAAGATTCTGATTTGGTGATCCAGGAAATACCGAAAGAAACAAGGGCCAGCGACTCAAACCAGAATACCAGTTTGTATTTTGAGCTGACCGATGGTTCCAGCACCAGCAGGCTGAAGGCAATCGCTGCAATACAAACGATCATGATGATGCCACAGATAAGATATACTTTATTGCGATCTCTTTTTTCCGGTGTCATTGCTTTGGCCGGGTTTGTTTTCCTGAACAAATAAATGGAGAAGAAGATAAAGACAGAAAAAAGTAACAGGGCAAAAACAAAATGCAGGTAATGCACCCAGCAGGAGGGGCAATAAGTAGTAGGAAACAAAGCCACTCCCAAGGCAGCCACACAGCCCACATCAGCCGCCCGGTTATCAATAGGCTCCGGACCTTTATACGACAAAAGAAAAAAACCAAGAACAAACAGTACTCCCACCAGTATATCACCGGCTGTACCATTATCATAATAGTCACTGATAGAAAATTCCAGCACTCCTGAACCCTGCGATATGTACTTTCCAAAGAAAACCAGGAGGGGAAGCAATACGCCGGTAGCACCGATCAATATACGAAGGGTATAATAAGAAATGATCTGGTCATTGGGATTTTCACTCTTTTTTTTATCCGCAGGACTTTGTTCAGGATGCATAGCTGTGAATTTTACAGGACAATAAATAATCAATTAAAAATAACTTATTGGCGTGGCGGATGCAATACCATTTATTTGGTACTGGAAATTACTGAACCAGGAACAGGTATGCCACTGTATTTTGCTTACTTATCTGCTATACTCAGCCGGAATACAATTAAACAAAACCACCGGTAAATAACTGCTTGATTTAAATTTATTTAATTGCGGAAACAAAATGAATCTGGCTGCCCCTTGTTAATTTTAAAGACAAAAACAAATTATGGATAAAAAAGAGCTGTGGTTAAAATTAAAAAACTACCATTTTGATCATATCGTTAGTCCCGGTCTGTGGGATCATATAACATCCAAGTTTGGTAAAGCCGATCCTTCTTTCAGGGCTTTTGCCGGGAAGATTGCCCGCAAGCATGGATGGAAAACACATTTTGCATTAAGGGCATTGAATGAGTACAAAAAATTCATTTACCTCGGACTGGTAAGCGATTTCCTGGTAACACCTTCCAAAATAATCGATGTGGTATGGCATGAACATTTACTTTTCAGCAAAGCGTACCGTGATTTTTGTAATGAAGTGATTGAACAGCCTTTTGATCATTATCCCGAACTGGTACCGGCAGAAGAGCAGACCGGCCGCTTCAGCGCACAATACCTGGACACTATTGAACTGTACCAGGCTGAGTTTGGTCTTGAGCCTCCGGTTGATATCTGGGGTGATACAAAATTTGACAAAGAACAGGTAAGACGCAACGGGTACCAGTCAGCTAAGAAAAAACGTAATGACAACAGCAGCGATAGTGGCAGCAGTACACTTATTGATACTACACCATTGCATTCCCATTTTGAATCAGAGCCGGCAACAGCCTATCCTGAGTTTAGCGGATTTGGTGATGGTGATTTTGGCGGCGGCGGAAGCAGCAGCAACTGGGGTGATAGCAGCGACGGAGGATCTGATGCGGGTGGTGATGGTGGCGGTTGCAGTGGTGGTTGCGGTGGAGGAGGTGATTAAATTCTGTTATTATCTTTTCTGCAGTTTATAAACAATGCCTGCATTTGCTTTGAAATTATGCTGGGTGGTCTCATAAAAAAAGGTGGGGGCATAGCTCAATTGCAGCAACCGGATATTCCAGAAACGGTTCAGCTTCAAATCAAGTGCAGCACCGATATTAAGATGTGCCGATGTCACCGTATTCTTATTACTGTTATTGCCAAACGTTACTTTTTGTGAATAGCTGGCTATCCCCGCCATGGCATGTCCCGAAATGATCAGCTTAGAAGGTGCGGGGCTATTTCCTGTATACTTTACTCCACCTGTTATGGTCAGTATACCCGATGTTTCTTTGTATGTATTATCCTTTTCTGTATGCATATAATACCCGGCATCAATACCAACTCCCCAGGAAGATTTGATTTTTACAGATATACCTGTACTGGCACCATAAGCCCCGAAAGAAGTGTTCTTATCACCAAAATGCAAATAACCGGGAGTAACATGAATTTCAGGAGGTGGTTTGGTAAATGTTTTTCCCGATGCACAGCATTCCTCCGGGCAATTATCCAGGCCGGCCTTCTTCACAATATCTAAAATATTCTGGCAGGAAAGATGGGCACCAACAGTGGCCATCAGGTTATGATCATGACCATCGCAGGGAGTGGAACAACGGGTATCGGTTGTAGATGGAGTACAACAATTTCCTCCGTTGGGTTCCGGTGGCGGGTTACACCTTAGCTCAGTGATCACTGAATCTTTTACCGGATCATAGATGCGGGAACAATACTTGTCTTCCAGTCCGCAGAAATGCAGCACTTCATGGCAATAGACACGGGGAGCAGCATTGCGCCGCCAGGTTCCGCTGGAAGCACCTGCATTGGGTGTCCCTAAATAGGCATTGGAAGGCAGGCCGTCATTGTTCACCATATATACATAATGATAAGCATCTCTTTCTTCTTCTTTTAATTCACCATATTTTTTTACCACGATAGTGGTTTTAGTCATACATCCTTTGGTACTGTCTTTATCGCAGGGAATAAAGCATTGCTTACTGTAACATGCTTCCAGGTCATTTTTCACCGCCTGCACATCCGCATCTGTTCCTTCCAGGGCTACCTGGATAATGATATTGATCTGGCAGGGATTGTTTTCATCCCTTTCAATGGTAGTACCAAAACGACGGGAAGGACCGCAACTTTGCAGCCAGCTGACAAAAAGAATAAATAATATAAGACTGGTACTCTTCATCGGCGCTTGCTTTGTACAAACTGGCCATAGTTGATCACTATCTTCTGCGGCTCCAGTAAACTATTCAGCCACCCGATCAGTTCATTAATGGCCGGCACATCTGTATTAACAAGGCTTACGCTGTGCTTACGACCCGATTTGTTCAGCGAAATATAAATACCTGCCCCGTCAACAGCTCCGCCATCATAAGAAGTATTTAGTGCAAAGAAGCCTGCAGTTTCTGCCTTTTCAAAAAAGGACTGTAATTGCGGGGCAGACAACATGAAAATTATTGAATCCTTCACCGGTCCGTTTACTTCCCGGAGGTAATAACGGGCATTGCCGCCTGCATCGATCAGCAGTTGTTGCTGATTACCCCAGGCGGCACGGGAACCCGCATTGATAAAGACCACGGTTTGTGACCAGGCAGATAAGGACATCGCCGTGATGAGGCAAAACAACAAAAACATCTTTCTTACCATGACAAATTTGTTATGGTGAAAAGAAAATATGACAACAAGTGTTTACAAGGGAAGAGGAAGCAGCCAGCCGGGATGCCTATCTGAGGTAAAGCCTTTGCAGTGTTAGAAAGTTACATCTATTATCATAAAGAAAAAAGATTTTTTCTCCGGGGTGGCCATCGATACTAATCAGCAGGTCTCAATCTTTGGTCTTATTCCCCCAATCACGGATATTCAGCCACACACTCAGTACAGCCGTGAACAGGAAGATGCTGAGAGTGACTGTATCAACCAGTTGTTTATTAAAATCTTTGCCGGTGAGATGGAGCAGGAGAAAATGAATATAAGAATTGGACCGGTCATGATAACCCAATGCTTCTCTCGCTTCCCAGTGCCAGTCGGTGCAGGCACAATAGCCCCAGCCATACCAGATACCCAGTACGAACCAGGAAAAAGCAGTAAGCAGTATGGTTATCAAATGCAGCTTTCTTGTTTTGGGAAAGGCCCAGCCCACTATATTGAACAGTGTAAACGCTGTATGAAAAACAAAGAAGAAGATATTGAGGAACTGGTGCCACATATTGTAATAAGTAAATAAAGATTTCCAGAAGTGTTATCTCCCAGGTCTCTTCATGCTTTGCAATCCTTTTTCTTTATTGAGCATACCGTATGTAACGATCCTGAACTTCGGATCATGGATCAGCTGCTGAAAAGAAGGAGATAATAAAGCCCGCAGTTCGGATTGCCGGTGCTTGCTCATATCCTTTGGACCAAAAGGATTCAGGTCTTCCATGGCACTCATCTCCGGTGTGTCAAGCCCGATATGTACCACAAAGAGTTTGGTGCCGCCCGGCTGCAGGGCTTTTACTTTAGCTGTTAAGGTATCAAGCTTATTCGCCACCGGCGCTGCATAACCACCTTCCACATCCACTTCATCATAGTAGCGGGAAACGGAGAGTTTATATTCCGCCGCCAGTTTTTCTACAATGGCCCTTGTCTCCAATGTCTGCATGGCTGCTCCCATATGGTAATCAAGATAATCCAGTTTTAATCCTGCCTTGATTGCTTTATCGATCTGTGCCCTTAGCTCGGTTTCTATTTCACTGAGCTTTGGATTATTGCCAAAGAGCAAACTGCGGGAAGGAAAGAAATGACCCAGTGAATCCACCAGTGAAGGCACGGCGCTTACTCCTGCCACCGGGCCCCAGCGATAGTTCTTCCATTCGGCATTCAGTGTAAGATGAATGCCAACGGATACATGCGGGTATTTTTTCAATATCTGCACCGCTTCGGTAAACCAGGAGCAGGGCACCATCACAGACATGGAAACCGGCATACCGGTTTTCAATACTTCTTCTGCAGCCATATTTACCGAATGGCACATACCGATATCATCGAGGCGGAAGAGCAGGGGAATTTTTGGTGGATCATTATCTGTTTGTGCAAAAGAAAAAATGAAAGAAACAATTAAAACAGGAAGCAATAACAGGTGTTTCATAAAAAATATTTGTAGTGTAAAGACCTCCGTTTTATACCGGGGTTTTATTTAAGCAT
>Ga0209573_1004475_pt1 | contig 13697 bp, 14 predicted proteins | sample TNRBio252014_DNA_FD_185870 | JGI IMG/M metagenome (GOLD analysis project Ga0209573, IMG submission 185870) | Wastewater treatment Type I Accumulibacter community from EBPR Bioreactor in Madison, WI, USA - TNR Reactor_6/25/2014_ DNA (SPAdes)... | ecosystem: Engineered > Bioreactor > EBPR >...
CGTGAGGTATTTCGCCCGGCGCCCCAGCGCGGCGATGCGCCGGCCTTTAAGACGCTCGGCGAAGCGCTCGGGCAGGGGAAAGCGCAGGTTCGGCCGGCGCGCCTCGACGCCCAGCACGCGGGCGCCCTCCAGCACCGGCTGCAGGCCGCGCCTGACCGTCTCGACCTCGGGCAGTTCAGGCATTGCCGGCGATTCCCGCGCGGAAGGATGTCCCGTGCGGGCCGGGGGCCAGTCCGAGATGGGCCGCCACCGTCTCGCCGATGTCGGCGAAGGTCGGGCGCAGGCCGACGTCGCCGCCGGCGAGGCCGGGCGCGATGCCGAACACCGGCACGCGTTCGCGCGTGTGGTCGGTGCCGGTCCACGACGGGTCGCAGCCGTGGTCGGCGGTCAGCACCAGCAGGTCGCCGGGTTGCAGCCGCGCCAGCGCCTCCGGGAGGCGCCGGTCGAAAGCCTCCAATGCCGCCGCATAGCCGGGGATGTCGCGGCGGTGGCCGAACAGCGTATCGAAGTCGACGAAGTTGGCGAAGACCAGGTCGCCCTCGCCGGCGTCGTTGATCGCGCCGAGCGCGACGTCGAACAGAGCCATGTTGCCGGCGGCCTTGCGCACCTCGGTGACGCCGCGATGGGCGTAGATGTCGCCGATCTTGCCGATGCCGATCACCTTGCTGCCGCGCGCGGCGACACGGTCGAGCAGGGTGGGTTCCGGCGGCGGCACGGCATAGTCGCGGCGGTTTGCGGTGCGTTCGAAGTCGGCAGCCGTCTCGCCGACGAAGGGACGGGCGATGACGCGGCCTATGTTCAGCGGGTCGATCAGCCTGCGCACGATCCCGCACAGCGAATAGAGGCGTTCGAGGCCGAAATGCGTCTCGTGCGCCGCGATCTGGAAGACGGAGTCCGCCGAGGTGTAGCAGATCGGCTTCCCGGTGCGGATATGCTCCTCGCCGAAACGGGCGATGATCTCGGTTCCCGAGGCGTGGCAGTCGCCGAGGATGCCGGGAAGCCCGGCCTCGCGGACGATCGCGGCCGTCAGTTCCGGCGGGAAGGTCGGGACCGTCTCGGGAAAGTAGCCCCAGTCGAAAGGCACCGGCACGCCGGCGATCTCCCAGTGGCCGGAGGGCGTGTCCTTGCCGCTCGACACTTCCTGGGCGGCGCCGTGGAAAACCGAAGGCGCCGTCGCCGCGATCAGCCCCGCCGCGAGGCGTCCGGTCGCCGTCCGCGCCGCCTGGCCGAGGCCGAGCGCCAGCATGTTGGGCAGGGCGAGCGGGCCGCGCCTCAGGCCGTCGCGGTCGCCCCTGCCGGCGAGGCACGCCTCGGCGATATGGCCGAACGTGTCGGAGCCTTCGTCGCCGAAACGGGCCGCGTCGGCAGCACCCCCGATGCCGAAGGAATCGAGGACGAAGACGAAGGCGCGCGTCATTTCAAGGCTCCCGTCGCTGCCGGTACGAGGCCCAGAAATAGGAGCCGGCCGCCGCGTTGGCAATTCGGAAACCAAAAGGCAACGGGTTGGCGGCACACTGGAGCGGCCAGGGGAACGATCTGATGACGCCGAAAGCCCGCAACATCGCGACCACCGCCGCCGCCGGCGCCGTCCTGCTGCTCGCCGCCGCCGCGCCCGGCCGGGCCGGCTGGCGCGAGGATATCGGCACGTTCCGCATCGGCATGGTCGCCGAGCCGGGCGCCGGCCAGTCGGTCGCCGGCCTGCCCGCGCTGAAGGATGCCTATTCCTCTGCGCTCGGAATGCCGGTCGAGGTGCTGGTGGCGCGCAACCTTCCCGCGCTCGTCGAGGCGCAGGCCGACCGCCGCGTCGACTACGCCGTCTATACCGCCGCCGCCTACGCCATGGCATGGCGTCACTGCGGCTGCGTCGAGCCGGTCGCGGCGCCGGTCGGCGCCGACGGTTCGACCGCCGTCCGCGCCGTGCTGCTGGGACGCAGCGGAGCGGCGGCCTCGCTCGACGGACTCGCCGGGCGCCGCGTCGCCGTCGCCGCGGGTGGTGCCCTCCAGCCGGCCGCGGGGTTGATGGCGGCCGTTGCCGCCGCCGGCGCCGGGGCGCCGACGCTCGTCGAGGCGGCGAGCGCGGAGGAGGCCGAACGTCTCTTCGCGTCCGGCGGGGCCGAGTTCCTCCTCGGCTGGGAGCCGGTCGCGTCTGACGGGACGTCCGTCGCCGGCGGCGGCACGAGGGCGCGTCTCGCCCTGGGCGGCATCGACGCCTCGCAGCTTTCGGCATTGTGGGCTTCGCCGCCCGTGCGCTACGGACCGCACGCGGTGCGCGCCGACCTGGACGGCGAGGCCAAGCGCCTGCTCGCCGCCTTCCTCGTCGGTCTCAGGGACAGCCGGCCGGAAATCTACGACCTCGTCGAGTTCCACCGCCAGGGCGGATTCGTCGCGACGCAGCACGAAGCTTACCAGGGAGCGCTCGATGCCGTCGGCATCGCCGCCGCGCCGAAGCCGTAGGGTCCGCTCAGCAGTTCGAGCAGGAGATCGACTGCGTCATCCGCGGGCGCAGGTAGTAGGTCTCGTTCATGCTGAGCTTGTCGAAGGCCGCGGTCAGGCCGAGCGTTCCCTTGTCGCCGGCCGCCCAGGTGATGACCGGGTAGTAGGTCAGGCTGCTCTGGACGCGGATCAGGAAAGATCCCTTGATCTGAAGGGCGCTCGGGACGGTGGTGATCGAGCCGGCCGCCGCGTCGACGCTGTAGGTGCCGTTGGACAGCTTGCGCGACCAGACCACTTTGACCTTGGGCGTCGTCTCGTCCGTCACCTCGATCGCCGTGATCACGATCGTCGGCTTGCTGCGGTTGTAGGGCTGCAGGATGGCGCTGCCGATGTTGAGGATCGCGTTGAGGTCTTCCTTGGTCGTCGTCTGCTGCTGGGTGACCAGGTCGGCGACCATGCTCGCCGCGCGCCCGATCTTCTTGTTGGCCTCGATGCCCTGGCCCACTTCCATGGTGAGGAAATACATCGAAAGGAGCAGCGGCGCGATCAGCGCGAATTCGAGTGCCGCCACGCCGCGGCGGTCGCCGGCGATGCGCCGCAGCGGTCCCCACGAAAGGCAGTGGGACGCCCTCTTCAGAATGCCCGTCATATCGTGGTTCCTCGTCAATTCGTCGGCCGGTCAGTCGTCGAACGGTTCGTTCTGCCAGACGGCCATCGAGAAATGCAGCGTCTTGTTGTCCTTCAGGCTCGACATCGACTTGCGCATGATGTCGGTCATGATCGGCCAGCGGTAGAAGACGCGGAGCGCGTTCTTCGACATCGACTTTCCGGGCTTGACGATGAAGCCGCTGGTGATGATGTCGTCCTTGGCCGAGTTGAAGGGAATGCCCAGCGCGGCCGCTTCCTGGAACGAGGTCACCTCGCGCAGGTCGAACTCGAGGCCCGGGCAGTTGTCCGCGACGATCACGCTGAGCCTGTCGCAGATCAGGGTCCGTACCGATTCCTTCGTCACGTCCGCCGCCTTCACCTGGCCGGTGCGCAGGAGGCGGGCGACGTCGTCGGTCGTATTGGCCAGCACTTCTTGGCCGGCGAACGAGATGCAGCTTTCGAGGATGGCGAAGACGAGCAGCGAGAAGGGAATGGCCAGCGCGGTGAATTCGATCGCCGTGCTGCCGCTCCTGTTCCGGGCGAAACGCGCGAGGATGCCCCGCCGTGCCGGCCGGCCGGGCGCCGCGACTTCTACGGGATGCTCTTGGCTGGTCATGGCGCTTCCGCAATGCCCCTGTTGCGTATTCGACAGGAGCCTAGCCGAAACCCGTTGAAGTCCCGTGTTGACGACGTCTCGGATTGTAGCGGTCGGCCTAACGCGCGGTTAACCGTGCCGACAGGCGTCCGCCGCGAGGCATGAAATCGCAGGCCCGCTACTGGCCGGCGCTCATCTCGGCTTCGGAGGTGCGTTCCGCGTCGCCCTTGTAGGAGCTTTCGCAATAGGGCGTGCACGAGAGCGTCTGCACGTCGGCGCGCCGGTAGACACGCACCGAGCGCGGATCGTGCCGCGACACGATCACCTGCTCGTCGACGATCGGGCTGCCGTCGGCGTCGAGGATGACGAGGTTGGTGACGCCGAAACCCTTGCCGGTGAGGATGATGGTCGTGGCGTCCTGGACGGACGCGTCGGCGATCAGCGGATTGCCGATCACGATCGTGTCGGCCGGGCGCGCGATCTTGACGATCTTGGCCTGGTTCATCAGCACGTCGATGCCGGCGCCGCCCGAGGCCGAGGTTGTGGCGTACAGCGCGCCGGCGACCGCAAGGGCGCAGCCCGCCCAGGAGAAGGTGTTAAGACGCGCCATTCGTTCATACTCCGGGAACGCAAGCTCTGAAGCGAATATGAACGGGATTGGTGAACCAAGGGTTAAGTGCGCCGGGACGCCGCGCCGCCGTCCGGAAACGGCCGCCCGGCCGGGTCCCGTCCCTCCATGTCTTACCGGCCGCGCCACCTGCGCGTGAAGGGAGGCACCGTCTTAGCCGCGGATTAACCACGCGGCGCGGTGGCGCCGCTAAAGGATTCGGTAAGGGTGTTTCTTAAGTGCATCGAAAGGCCTTCCCCGTAGTGTTCGGACATCCGATCGATGCAGAAGAATTTCGACGGAAGTGCTGTAACACGTGGAGTAGGAGCTCTCGAATGTCTAAGCTTTTTGCACGCTTCGTGAAGGACGAGTCCGGCGCGACCGCCATCGAGTACGGTCTGATCGCGGCCCTCATCGCCCTCGCCATCATGGTCGGCGCCGGCGCCCTCGGCAACTCGATCAACAACCAGTTCATGGCGATCGGCTCGACGCTGGAAAACAGCGTCAACTGATACCGCCTGGCCACGGCCGACGCGTTCGAAGAGCCGCCCTCCGAGGGCGGCTCTTCTCGTTTCGGGGGCGCCATGCGCTTCACGCTTGCTTAAAGGCTCGCGCGTAGGATCGGCCTCCTGGCAGTTCGTTGACGAGACACACATGCTCGAAGCCGCGATATTCGTCGTATTCCCCTTCTGCATGGCGTTCGCCGCCATCTCCGACATGCTTTCCATGACCATCGCCAACCGGGTCTCGGTGATCCTGGTCGTCGCGTTCGCCGCGATCGCGCCGCTGACCGGCATGGAATGGGCGGCTATCGGCTGGCACTTCGCGGCGGGCCTCAGCGTGCTCGCGGTGACGTTCGCGTTGTTCGCCATCGGCGGCATGGGCGGCGGCGACGCCAAGTTGCTCGCCGCAACCGCGGTTTGGTTCGGCCTCTCCATTCCGCTCGTCCAGTATCTCGTCGTCACCGCCTTCGTCGGCGGCGTGCTCACCGTCGCGCTGCTCGCCTTCCGCAAGTCGCCGCTCGCCGTCTACACGTCGCGCAATGTCTTCCTGCGCCATTTCGCCGACTCCCAGGTCGGCATTCCCTACGGCGTCGCGCTCGGCATCGGCGGCCTGCTCGTCTATCCGGCCTCGCCTCTGATGGTCTGGGCGCTGGCGCGACTCAGCGCATTCTGAGCCTCCGCGGCGGCGCGGCCTTCCCAATTCTCGACGAGCGGCTTGCGGCCGGCCGGATCCGCGGCGAAATGCCTGGAGAGCCGGCCCGGCGCCGCCCGCGGCATCGCCCCATCTGTCCATTCTTTTCAAGGGTTTGAGCGGCCGTCGCTGCCGCCGCGCGCGGGCGTCCGCGCAATTTGAATAAACGTTAAATTAATCACGATCGTAAGGATTGCGTTAACCGTAATTTGACGATTGGGACCGCAATGTCCGGCTTGGCTAGGTGGTTTGCCGAGCGAGGGCGTGGACATGGCAGCATCCCGTTTGATCATCATGGGCGTGGCGGTCGCTGCGGCCGGCGGAGCTGGCTACATCGCGAAGAACATGGCGACGAGCACGCCGCCGCCGGTGGTCGTGGATACGGGTCCGCGCGAACCCGCGATCAAGCTGACCGAGGTTCTGGTGCTCGACAGCGACGTGCCGATGGGTGCGCCGCTGGGCGACGCTCTCGAATGGCAGTCGTGGCCCTCCGCCGGGGTCAACGAGAACTTCATCACCAGGACCAACGAGCCCGAGGCGCTCGAGCAGCTGAAAGGCTCGGTGGCGCGCGTCCCGATCTATGCCGGCGAACCCCTACGCCGCTCCAAGCTCATCGGCGAGGGCCAGAGCTTCATGTCGGCGATCCTGCCGTCCGGTCATCGTGCCATCGCCACGCAGATTTCCGCCGACACCTCGGCGGGCGGCTTCATCCTGCCCAACGACTACGTCGACGTCATCATGACGCGCCGTTCGGCGAACGCTGCGGGCGGCGAGGGCTTCATCACCGAGACGATCCTCAAGAACATCCGCGTCCTGGCGATCGACCAGACGATCCAGGAGGACGAGGAGGGCAAGAAGGTGAAGGTCGGCCAGACGGCGACGCTGGAGCTGACGCCGCAGCAGGCCGAGATCATCACGGTGGCCCAGCAGATGGCCGATCGGCTCGCCCTGGCCCTGCGCTCGGTCGCCGATGCGCAGGAGGAACCGGGCGAGGAGGCCGACTACCTCGTCTCGGGCAACGGCAGCGGCCGCCGCGGAACGGTGCGGCTCATCAAGTCGGGCGAAGTCACGGAAGTGGGAGCCAGGAAATGAGGACAGCGCGAGAGGTTCCGCACGTGTCGCGTCGCAGGGCAGCGCTCTCGAGCGGGTGCAGGGTCGCCATCGGCGGCGTCGTCGCCCTTGGCCTGCTGGCGACGGACATCGTTGCCGGTCTCGGCCTGGCGAGCGCCGCCGGCGGTTCTGTCGCGATCGGCTCGTCGAACAAGGGCGGCCAGCGCATCAAGCTCGGCCTCAACAAGTCGATCGTCATCGACTTGCCGGCCGACGCCTACGACATCCTCGTCGCCAACCCGTCGGTCGCCGACGCGGTGACGCGCACCGCGCGGCGCATCTACCTGTTCGGCAAGGCGGTCGGCGAGACCAACATCTTCGTCTTCGGCCCGAACGGCGAGCAGATCGTCAGCCTCGACCTGCAGATCGAGCGCGACGTTTCCGGCCTCGAGGACTACCTTGAGCGTTTCATCCCCAACTCCGACATCCAGGTCGAGCTGCTCAACGACAACGTCGTGCTCACCGGTACGGTCGAGACGCCGCTCGACGCCCAGCGCGCGGCCCAGCTCGCGCAGATCTTCGTCAGCGGCGGCGAGGCGACGACGGGCCAGTATTCGCAGACCGCGGCGGGCGGTTCCTCCGCCGGCGGCGTCGACATCAACAACCCCGACCAGGAGCGCCGCGTCAGCCGGATCGTCAACATGCTGAAGATCGTCGGCGAGGACCAGGTCACGCTCAAGGTGACGGTCGCCGAGGTCAGCCGTTCCGTGATGAAGCAGCTCGGCGTCAACCTCGTCGGCTCCGGCGGCAGCAACGGCATCACCTGGGGGGCGGTCTCCGACAACATCGCCGGTCTCGGCAAGGCGCTGTCGCCCTCGGGCGTGTCGCTCGGCAGCTCGGCGCTCGACGCCTACATCAATGCCATGGAGCAGTCGGGTGTCATGAAGACGCTCGCCGAGCCTACCCTCACGGCCGTCTCCGGCGAAAAGGCCACCTTCCGCGTCGGCGGCGAGTTCAATCTCATCACCGGCCAGAACGTCGACAGCGACAACGGCGGCCTGACCTACGATATCGAGAAGCTCGAATACGGCATCGGCCTCGAGTTCCAGCCGGTCGTGCTGTCGCCGGGGCGCATCAGCCTCAAGATCCGCACGCAGGTTTCCGAGCCGACCACGGAAGGATCGGTCTCGCTTTCCGCCGGCGGCCAGCGTCTCGGCACGAATATGCTGTCGATCCGCAAGCGCCTCGCCGACACCACCGTCGAACTGCCGTCGGGCGGCTCCATGATGATCGCCGGCCTCGTGCGCGACGACGTCCGCCAGTCGGTCGGCGGGATTCCCGGACTCGCCAAGGTGCCGGTGCTCGGCACCCTGTTCCGGAGCCGCGACTTCGTGCGCAACGAGACCGAGCTGGTGATCATCGTCACGCCCTACCTGGCGCGGCCGGTCTCCCGCGGCGAGCTGGCCAAGCCCGACGACAACTTCAATGCCGCGAGCGACGGCGCCGGCATGTTCCTAGGTCGCGTCAATCGCGTCTACGGCACCATGAAGACCAACAAGCCCGATGGCCGCTATCACGGCGTCGTCGGCTTCATCTACAAGTGATCGGAGAGCGGGCATCATGTCTAAGCCGATGAAGGTTGATCGCACGGCTGGAGCCGCGGCCTGCGGCCGGAGCCGGATCCGCTGGCGCGCCGCTTCGCTGACCGCCGCCCTGGCGACGGCCCTGCTCGCTGGCTGCGCCAAGCGCGACAGCATCACCGTCGGGTCGATCCCCGACGACTATCGCACCAACCACCCGATCGTGCTCTCCGAGAAGGATCAGGCCATCGACCTGCCCGTGGCGAGCAGTGATCGCGGCATGACGCAGGCGCAGAAGATCGCGCTCGAGGGCTTCCTCTACCGCTACGACCGCAGCTCGGCTCCGGTGGTGCGCGTCATGGTGCCGTCCGGCTCGGCCAACGATGTCGCCGCGGCCCACGCCGCGTCCGGCTTCGTCTCGGTGCTCCAGGCTAACGGCGTGCCGTCGAGCCGCATCGCGGTGTCGCAGTACCAGGCCGAGGCATCGGAGACGGCCGCGCCGATCCGCGTCGCCTACACCGCCATCCAGGCGCAGACCGGCAAGTGCGGCCGCTGGCCGGACGACATCCTCAACAACGCCGAGAACAAGCACTACGCCAATTTCGGCTGCTCCTACCAGAACAACCTCGCCGCGCAGATCGCCAATCCGGCCGACCTGCTCGGGCCGCGCAAGCCGACCTCGATCGATGCCGGCAAGCGGGGCGTGGCGATCGACAAGTGGCAGTCGACCCCCGGCACCTGGACGCAGGAAGTCGAATACTAGTCTCTCCGCCCCGGAGCACGTGAAGATGACCAACCTTGCCTACGATACCGACCACGAGGCCGAATCCGGTTTCGATCATGATGTCGCGGCGCTGCGGGCTCTGCGCCCCATCCCGCGGATATCGATCCAGGCCTTCTGCGAGACCGAGAGCATCGCCAATCCGATCGAGCGCGCGGCCGAGGACCGCCGCATGTCGAAGGCGCATCTCAAGGTCCACATGGGCGGCATCGAGACCGCGATCGAGTTCTACCAGAGCGCGCCGACGCCGAACCTGATCATCGTCGAGTCGCGCAGCGAGCCTCGCCATCTGCTCGAATCGCTGCGCCGGCTCGCCGAGTTCTGCGATCCCAGCACCAAGGTCGTCATCATCGGCCACTACAACGACGTCTGGCTCTATCGCGAGCTGATCCGCTCCGGCATTTCCGAATACGTCGTTGCACCCGTTTCGATGGCCGACGTGGTCAGCATCATCTCGGCGATCTTCGTTGATCCCGAAGCCGAGCCGATCGGCAAGGCGATCGCCTTCATCGGCGCCAAGGGCGGCGTCGGCTCCTCGACGATTTCCCATAATGTCGCCTGGGCGGTGTCGTCGCTATTCGATTCCGAGGTCGTCGTCGCCGACATGGACCTCGCCTTCGGCACCGCCAACATCAACTTCGACCAGGATCCCGCCCAGGGCATTGCCGAGGCGGTCTTTGCGCCCGAGCGCATCGACGAGGTCTATCTCGACCGTCTGCTCGCCCAGTGTGCCGAACACCTGTCGCTGCTCGCCGCGCCGTCGACGCTCGACCGCGTCTACGATTTCGACGCGGACGCCTTCAGCCAGCTGATCGACATCGCCCAGCGCAGCGCGCCGGTCCTGGTGCTCGACGTGCCCCATGTCTGGACCGGCTGGACGCGCGCCACACTGATGCATGCGGACGAGATCGTCATCACGGCGACGCCCGAGCTGGCCAACCTGCGCAACGCCAAGAACCTCGTCGACACGCTGAAGAAGCTCCGCCCCAACGACGCTCCGCCGCGGCTGATCGTCAACCAGGTCGGCATGCCGAAGCGCCCGGAGATATCCCCCGCGGAGTTCGCCGAGCCGCTCGGCCTGACGCCTCTCGCGGTCATTCCCTTCGATGCCCAGCTGTTCGGCAACGCCGCGAACAACGGGCGCATGCTCGGCGAGATCGACAAGCAGAACCCGATCGTCCAGACGGTCAGGGAGATCGCCCACGTCCTCACCGGACGTGCCGAGGTCAAGGCGAAGAAGAAGCCCGGACTGAGCGACCTGCTTGCCCGGTTGAAGCGGGCGAAGAAGTAACCGAAGGCGGCGGTGGGCGACCATGTTTGGCAAGAGAGGCAGTGACGACGGAAACCGCCGGGTGCCGGAGTTTCGCGCGCCGGCGCCGGCGCCGTCTCAGGCCCGCACCGATGCGCTCGCCGATGCCTCCCGGCCGGTCGAGCCGCGTTCGGCCGCCCCCTCCGCGCCGCCGCGGCGAACAGTCGAGGCGCCGCCGATGGCGCCGGAGCCCAAGCCCAAGCCGCAGCGCGAGCGCAGCGAGAGCTACTACGACACCAAGTCCCAGGTCTTCTCGGCGCTGATCGACACGATCGACCTGTCGCAGCTCGCCAAGCTCGACCAGGACAGCGCGCGCGAGGAAATCCGCGACATCGTCAACGACATCATCGCGATCAAGAATTTCGCGATGTCGATCGCCGAGCAGGAAGAACTGCTCGACGACATCTGCAACGACGTGCTCGGCTACGGCCCGCTCGAACCGCTGCTCGCCCGCGACGACATCGCCGACATCATGGTCAACGGCGCCAAGAACGTCTACATCGAGGTCAACGGCAAGGTCGAGCAGACCGGCGTCCGCTTCCGCGACAACCAGCAGCTGCTCAACATCTGCCAGCGTATCGTCAGCCAGGTCGGCCGCCGCGTCGACGAGAGTTCGCCGATATGCGACGCGCGCCTGCCCGACGGTTCCCGCGTCAACGTCATCGCCCCGCCGCTGGCCATCGACGGCACCGCGCTAACCATCCGCAAGTTCAAGAAGGACAAGCTCACCCTCGACCAGCTGGTGCGGTTCGGAGCGATCTCGCAGGAAGGCGCCGAGGTGCTGAAGATCATCGGCCGCGTCCGCTGCAACGTGATCATTTCCGGCGGCACGGGCTCGGGCAAGACGACGCTGCTCAACTGCCTGACCAACTACGTCGACCGCGAGGAACGCGTCATCACCTGCGAGGACTCCGCCGAGCTCCAGCTGCAGCAGCCGCACGTGGTGCGCCTCGAGACCCGTCCGCCCAACCTCGAGGGCGAAGGCGAGGTCACCATGCGCGACCTGGTCAAGAACTGCCTGCGCATGCGGCCCGAGCGCATCATCGTCGGCGAGGTGCGCGGACCCGAGGTGTTCGACCTGCTCCAGGCGATGAACACCGGCCACGACGGCTCGATGGGCACGATCCACTCGAACTCGCCGCGCGAATGCCTGAACCGCATCGAATCGATGATCGCCATGGGCGGCTATTCCCTGCCGCAGAAGACGGTACGCGAGATCATCGTCGGCTCCGTCGACGTCATCATCCAGGCTGCCCGCCTGCGCGACGGCTCGCGCCGCATCACCCACGTCACCGAGGTGATCGGCATGGAAGGCGACGTGATCATCACGCAGGACCTGATCCTCTACAACATCAAGGGCGAGGACCAGAACGGCCGCCTCGTCGGCCAGCACGTTTCGACGGGCGTCGGCCGTCCCGGCTTCTGGGACCGCGCCCGGTACTATGGCGAAGAGCAGCGGCTGGCCAATGCTCTGGAAGCGATGGAGAGGCAGGCGGGCTGAACGCCGCCTGAGGTTGGGGCACGATGTTCGGTCTCGAGAACGAAACCCTCGCGCTCGTTGCGCTCGCCGGCATCAGCGCCGGGGCGATCGCCTACGCGCTGCTCTTCAACCGGATCGCCGACGAGAAGAACGCCGACAAGAGGCTGGAGACGATCAAGCGCGCCGACACCGACCGCGCCGCCGTCAAGGCCTCGCGCGACCGCCTCGCCGAAGCCGCCAAGCGCCGCAAGTCGGTCCAGGATTCACTGAAGGAGCTCGAGGAGAAGCAGAAGAAGCGCGACCAGAACAGCAAGAAGGCGCCGCTCAAGGTCCAGATCCGGCAGGCGGGCATGCAGGTCAGCATCGAGCGCTTCTACATCATCTCCGCGGTCTGCGGCGTGGCGCTCGCCGCCCTCGTCTTCCTCGCCGGCGCGCCCCTGATCGTCGTGCCGGGCGCACTCCTGGCGGGCGGGCTCGGCCTGCCGCGCTGGTTCGTCTCGTTTCGCCGCAGCATGCGCGTCAAGGCGTTCCTCAACGAGTTCCCCAACGCCCTCGACATCATCGTGCGTGCGGTGAAGTCCGGCCTGCCGCTCAACGACGGCATCAGGCTGATCGCCAACGAGTCCCCGGAGCCGGTGCGTACCGAGTTCCGCCGCATCGTCGAGGCGCAGCAGCTCGGCCTGTCGACGCCCGAGGCGGCGATGCGCATGGGCGAGACGATGCCCTGCCCCGAGGCGGGGTTCTTCGGCATCGTCATCCAGATCCAGCAGCAGGCCGGCGGCAACCTCTCCGAGGCGCTGGGCAACCTGTCGCGCGTGCTGCGCGACCGCAAGAAGATGAAGGCCAAGGTCCAGGCGCTGTCGATGGAAGCCAAGGCGTCCGCGGTGATCATCGGCGCGCTGCCGTTCATCGTCGCCTTCCTCGTCTACCTGTCGAGCCCCAACTACATCATGCCGCTCTTCACCACGAGCACGGGCCACCTGATCCTGCTGGTCTCCGGCGTCTGGATGGCCATCGGCATCTTCGTGATGCGCAGCATGATGAACTTCGAAGTGTGAGACCGGCGCCATGACCGAATCCGTCGTCAAGGCCATTACCGACCCGACCTTCCTCATCGCCTTGCTCGTCGCCGTGGCGGTCTTCGCCACCGTGCTGACGCTGGTGCCGGCGCTCAACGGCAATTCGATGAAGACGCGCATGAAGGCGGTGGCGCTCGAGCGCGACGAACTGCGCGCCAAGCAGCGCGCCCGCCTCGCCGCCGAGGCCGACAAGCGCCGCAAGGGGCTGCGCGAGGAACAGTCGACCGGCATGCGCAACATCGTCGAGCGCCTCGACCTGAGGCGCGCGCTGGCCGACGAGAAGACGCTGAACTCGCTGAAGATGGCGGGCTTCCGCGGCCAGAACCCGCTGACCCGCTTCCTGTTCTTCCGCCTGATCCTGCCTTTCGTCGGCTTCGCCGGCGCGGCAGTCTACGTCTTCCTGCTCGGTGGCCTTCCCGACAAGCCGCTGTTCATCAAGATATTCGTCTGCGTGCTCGTAGCCTATGCCGGCTTCTACGCTCCGGTCCTCTACGTCTCCAACCGCGCCAGCAAGCGCAAGGCCTCGATCCAGAAGGCCTGGCCCGACGCACTCGACCTGATGCTGATCTGCGTCGAGTCCGGCATGTCGGTGGAGGCGGCGTTCCGCAAGGTCGCCGAGGAAATCGGCGCCCAGTCGGTCGAGCTCGCCGAGGAGTTCGTGCTGACCAACGCCGAGCTGTCTTTCCTCCAGGAGCGCAAGATGGCCTACGACAACCTCGCCGGGCGCACCGGACTGGAATCGGTCAAGTCCGTGGCCCAGGCGCTGGTCCAGGCCGAACGCTACGGCACCCCGGTAGCGCACGCGCTGCGCGTGCTCTCCAACGAGAGCCGCGAAATGCGCATGAACGCCGCCGAGAAGAAGGCCGCCGCGCTGCCGCCGAAGCTCACCGTGCCGATGATCCTGTTCTTCCTGCCCGTCCTCTTCGCCGTGATCCTCGGCC
>Ga0209573_1004476_pt1 | contig 13697 bp, 15 predicted proteins | sample TNRBio252014_DNA_FD_185870 | JGI IMG/M metagenome (GOLD analysis project Ga0209573, IMG submission 185870) | Wastewater treatment Type I Accumulibacter community from EBPR Bioreactor in Madison, WI, USA - TNR Reactor_6/25/2014_ DNA (SPAdes)... | ecosystem: Engineered > Bioreactor > EBPR >...
TGCCCTCGCTGAGTCTGTCCGCCTATGACGGCAGTTTTGCCGCGAGCCTGCGGGAAGCGGCAACGCTGGCCTGGATGGACAGGGCTCCGGTCCTGTTGATCGCCTATGATTTACCGCTGCCGTTTCCACTATCGGAACAGCGACGAATCGTTGCCCCCTTTGCAATGGCGCTGCTGCTGAATCCGGCAGTCACTGGGCCGCGCCTGGCGCGGTTGCGGTTCAATCGGGAAACTACGGGATATGGGTACGTGACTTCTCTGGGAAATTCCTCGCTGGAAACCCTCCGCATCGGCAATCCCGCTGCCCGGAGTTTGCCGCTGCTGGGTGCGGTGGCCCGTCAACAAACGCAGCGGGTCATCTTGCCCGTTGGCGACGATGAATTTCTAAGTGTGGAGGTCGAGCCATGAAGCGGGCTTTGGTGACGGGTGGCGGTGGTGATCTGGGTCGCGCCATTTGCGAACGATTAGGCCGTGACGGTTTGCATGTCATCGTGCATGGCTGCCGTCGGCCCGAACGAGCGCTGAAGGTGGCGGATACCGTCCGGGCGGCGGGTGGTTCGGCGGAAACCGTCGTGTTCGACGTCGTGGATGAAGAGCAAACCCGTGGCGTCCTGGTCGAACTCCTGGAGGCTGGTCCGATACAGGTCTTGGTCAATAATGCCGGCATCCACGCTGATGCGCCGCTGGCCGGCATGTCGGCAGCGCAATGGCGAAAGCCCATCGAGGTATGCCTGCAGGGCTTTTTCAACGTTACCCAACCGCTGCTATTGCCCATGATCGGCGCCCGCTGGGGACGCATCATCAACATTTCCTCACTGGCCGGGGTGACCGGTAATCGGGGTCAAACCAACTACGCCGCCGCCAAGGCCGGGTTGCAGGGCGCCACTAAAGCGCTGGCTCTGGAACTGGCCTCTCGGGGCGTCACCGTCAACGCGGTCGCGCCCGGCATCATTGCCGGAGCAGTAGCGGATGCCGCTTTCGACGCGACAACAATCAAGAATCTGACGCCGATGCGGCGGGCGGGAACGCCAGAGGAAGTCGCCGCACTGGTGAGTTTCCTAGCCTCGCCGGAAGCGGGTTATGTCACTGGGCAGATTATCGGCGTTAACGGCGGCATTGCCTGAACGTGTCCATCACGGTCGTTATTCCGGCCTATGACGAAGCAGCGACGATTGCCGACATCGTCCGCCGCACCCGGTCATTCATCGCAACGGTGATTGTGGTCGATGATGGTTCGAGCGATGAAACCGCTCTTCAGGCTGAGGCGGCCGGCGCGCTGGTCCTGCGTCAGCCGGGCAATCAAGGCAAAGGTGCGGCGCTATGGCGTGGGATGCTGGCGGCGCTGGCGAGCGGCGCGACGGCAGTCATCACCTTGGATGCTGACGGTCAGCATTGTCCTGAAGATCTGCCGAAGCTGCTGGAAATGCACCAGCGCCAACCGGATTGTCTGATGATCGCCGCCCGGTTGAAGCAGCGGGATCGTGCGCCGCGATTGCGGCGCTTCGCCAATGGCGTGGCCGATTTCTGGGTGTCCTGGGCCGCTGGTTGCCCGATTCGCGATACACAATCGGGTTTCCGGCTCTATCCAGCGACCTTGTTGCAAAAGCTGCCCGCGCCTCACGGTGACCAATGCGGTTTTGTTTTCGAGAGCGAGTTGCTGATCCGGGCCGCTCACCGGGGCTATCGTCCAGTGACCGTGGCGGTGGCGACGATTTATCTGGCGGAGAGCCGTCCCAGCCATTACCGGCCCTGGCGGGACACGTTGCGCATTACCGCTATGGTGGCGTGGGAATTGATTAAACGAGGTCTGTATCCGCTCGGCTTGTTGCGTTCGCTGGGTGCATGGCCTTTGCGGTAAGAGGATGACACGATGCGAATTTTGTTGGTTAAACCTCAGGCTCATCTTCAGACCGTCCTCGGTTTGCAACGCTTCCAACGTCTGGAGCCGCTGGAGTTCGGTTATCTGGCCGCCGCTCTGCCGGGTGAGCATGAGGTGCGGGTTCTCGATCTGCGGTTGTTCTGGCGACCTGATGCGACCTTCACCCACAAACTCGCCGGCTTCCAGCCTGATGTCGTCGGTTTCACCGCGTACAGCCACGAATCAGGGACTATGAAACGGTTGGCAACCATCACGCGCCGCTTGCTGCCCAAAGCGCGCATCGTGGTCGGAGGGCATCACGCCACAGTCGCGCCGGCGGACTGCAATATCCCGGCGATTGACTACATTGTGCGCGGTGAAGGATGTGCGCCGTTCCGTGATTTGGTCATGGCGCTGGATAAAGGTCAGGAACCCGAGGGCATCGCCAATTTACTGCTGACCGGCGAGCGTTTTGATGCAACCGCCGCTATGGAATGGCCACGCTATCCCGACCCGCGCACTTTACCTTTACCCCGGCGCGACCTGTGGGACAGCCGTTCCTATTACTGCGTCTGGGTTTGCGAGAATCCACGCAACTGGCAGGCGCTCTATCCCCGGGTAGCGATGGCGCGCACCTCCTACGGCTGCAAAATGACCTGCTCCTTTTGCATCGTGCCGTTCCTGAGCGGTGGCGTGCATCTTCCGCGCTTGGTCGATGTCGTGGCTGAAGATTTGGCGCGCATTCCGGTCGATCACGTCTATTTCGCCGACGATGAAAATTTCATCGATGAGGCGTTCGGTTTCGAGCTGGCCGAGGCGCTGGAGAAGCGTGGGGTGAAAAAGCGTTATTTCGCCTGGGCGCGTGCGACTACCGTTTTGCATTACCCGGAATTGCTAAGGCGCTGGCGGGAGATCGGGCTGGATGGGGTGTTTGTCGGTTTCGAGTTTGCCACCAACCAGGAATTGAAAGCCGTTCGCAAGGGTGGCACGGTTTCGCACAACGAACGCGCCCTCGAAACGCTCCGCCGCCTGGGCATCGCCTGTCACGCCGCGTTCATGGTGCGCCCGGAATATGGTCATGCCGAATTCCAGCGGTTGCGCGACTACGTCAACGCTATGCCCCCGGCGCAATGCAGTTTTACCGTTTGCACCCCCTCGCCGGGCACCGCCGACTATGCCGCCGCCCGGCCCGCCTTCTGGGCCGGCGACGCTTATCCCCTACACGACTGTATGCACCCGCTCACGCCCACGACGTTGTCTTTGCGCGAATTTGGCGAATTATGCGCCCGCCAGCTTCACGAAGCCGGGCGGCGCAACCCGTTGCGCGTCGAGCGTCATCCGATCCGGCCCTGGGATCTGGCGCGGGTTCTTACTGCTGAACACCGTTATGAACAGGCTTTCCGGCAACTGTACCAGGATTTCCCGCGTGAACTGTGGGACTGGCCCGGTATAGACGCCACTGCGATTTCCGGCCAACTATGCTAACTTTCCTGTGATCCAAACACAGCGTACTGTGGAGGTTAATGATGAAACACATAGCATGGGCAGGCGTCGTCGGGATTTTAGCGTTGGTACTGATCGGTTGCGTCACCAATCCGGTCTACAACGTCACCGATGCGCCAGTGATGACCAGCACCCGCACCTATACCGCCAGGGATGTGCGCAGCGCCATCCTGCAAGCCGGCGCGGCCCAGGGCTGGCAGATGAAGGACATTCGGCCCGGCTTGATCGTCGGTACGCTCAATGTGCGTGATCACCTGGCTCAGGTGGATATCGAGTATGGCCGGAAGACCTACAGCATTCTTTACAAGAACAGCTACAACCTGAATTATGATGGCGCCAACATCCACAAAAATTACAACGAATGGGTCCAGCAGTTGAACGCCGCCATCAACGCCCGGATGGGGTTGTTGTGACATTGCCTTAAACTGCCCATTCATGCACCGGTTGCCCGCCTTGCTGCCGTTCCAGATAGGTCAAAGTCAACTCCGCAAGATTGGGGCCATGCCGCTTTAGGAACCGCCGTTGCCAGTCAGCGCCAGTGCGTCCGCTGGTTGCCCGCGCCGCGATGATGTCCAAATAGTCGGTCACATCCACCGTATCCATCTCCAGGGTCAACAGTTCCCGGTGCGCCATGGGCAGTAATTCTTCCAGCAGCCACTGCCGCAATGGCAGGCGCTGGCCGTTGAACCCGATGACCTCCGCTCGCAGCCCATCCCGCGCCGCCGCGTAGAAGTTGGCCCGGCACTGGGCGAAGTCCAGCGCTGGGGATGGCCATGCTCGCGCCAGACCATGCACGAGTCCGTAATAAAACGCCGCGTTGGCGATGGTGTCGGGAATACTGGGACCGGCGGGCATCACCCGATGCTCAATGCGCAGGTGCGGCGTCCCATCCGCTTCGAAGCCCAGCAATGGCCGGTTCCAGCGCCAGATAGTGCCATTGTGCAGGCGCAGATGCGGCAAACGCTCAACGGATTCTCCGCTCAGATCGACTGGCAACAGGGGCGGATAGTGCGTCAAATTCTCGGTGAACAGTTCCAGCAGCGATTTGCGGATATGGCCACTGCCGAACGCCACCCGTGGGTAAGTCGGGTCATCGGCGCGTGCGCCGCCTGGCAACGCGACGCCCTGCTCAAACAACGGAATACGGGTTTCCTCCCACAGCGTCTTGCCAAACAACAATGGCGAATTAGCGGCGACGGCGACCATCGGCGCGGACAACATGGACGCCGCGTTGAAAAATGCCGCCGCCTGATCGGCTGTCACCTGCAAATGGGTCTGAAATGAGGTGGTCGCTGCTTCCAGCATCACATCCTGATGGGTCAGGCGCAGGGTTTCCGTGCCATGAATGGCCAATTCCATGGGTTGGCCGCGTCGCCGCTGCAGAATCTGGTCATTGATAGCCCGGTAGCGTTGCTGGCTGGACATATTTTCCGGGACCAGGTGCTGATGGCGCAGGGTCGGCAAAATTCCGATCAGCGTCACGGTCGCGTCCAGTTCAGCAGCGACCTGCTGGCAGTCCCGCCACAGGCTTTCCAGGTTAGTATGCATCCGGCGCAATGCATCGCCGTGCAACGGCAATGGCGGGGTGTTCAATTCGATGTTGAACACGCTCAGTTCCGGGACGACCAGTGGATTCGCCAACTGCTCCAGAAGGTGCTGATTCAGCGGCGCGGGCTGTCCCCGGCGATCCACCAGCCACGCTTCGATTTCGAACCCGCCAACGCCACCAATCGGCGCAAATCGCCCTTCCCGAAACCATTCGGTCAATATCGCCGTCTCCTGGCGCAAGTGGGTCTGAAACCGCTGAAAATCCTGATGGGTAAACGTTGAACGGGAAATTTCCTGGCCCATGGCGCGTCTCTCTGGATCGTTGGTTTCTCGCAAACTATAGTCGGCCGCGCTCATCCCGAAAGGCGAAACCGCGCAACGGAATCGCCAGGTTCCGGGTCAGGGCGATAGCCTGAAAACGGTCGCCCATTTCACCGGGTAGCGTCAATAACTTGACCTGGCGGGCTTGTTCCAGATAGCGCACTGAAGACCTGGGGTCGGCAAGCTTTTCGGCCTCCGCCAGCCATTCCATCAGCCCGCAACCCAACAAAAAATACTTCTGCGTCGTATAGCCGGCGACTTCCAGTCCAACCGCCAGCGCCGCGTCGGCGACTGCGGTGAAATCGACATTGGCGGTGATGTCCTGCAAGCCGGGCAGTCGCAGCGGATCGTCGTGCGCCCGGTGACGATAGTGACAAAGCAGAGTTCCGGCTGTCCGTTCAGGATGGTAGTACGCCCGACGGGGATAGCCGTAGTCGATGAACAGCAGTGCGCCCGCCGCCAGCGGTTCGGCGATAGCCGCCAGCCATTCTTGCAACCAGGGCACGTATTCGGACGTGTAGCCTTCTGGTAACGGCCCACCGATTTCCGCCTCAATGTGCGCCACCGCCGCTGTCACCGACACGTCCTCCTCTCCCTCAATGCAGGTCAGTCCGGCATCAGTCCAGGCGACCATCAATCGGCGCGGCCCTTGGGCAGTGATGCGAAAACGCTCGACTGGCAGAGCGTCCAGCACTTCATTGCCGAGGATGACGCCGCGAAAACCGGGTTTGGGTAAAGCATCCAGCCAAACGACCCGCGCCAAAAGATCGGGGACCCGCGCAGCCAATGTCTGGCGCTGGCGTTCCTGCAATTCGCCGCTGAGTTCCACAATGGCGTACTGTTCCGGCAGCACGTCCAGCTTGTGCAATTCCCGGAGCAGATCAGCCGCCATGACGCCAGTTCCCGCACCCAGTTCCAGGAGCGCGCCGCCGGCTAAAGCGTCGAGAATCTCCTGGCATTGACGGGCCAGGCAGCGTGAGAATAGCGGCGACAACTCCGGCGCAGTAATGAAATCACCGTCAGGGCCGAATTTGCGGGTTCCAGCGCGGTAATAACCCAGACCAGGCGCATACAGCGCCAACTCCATGAACCGGGCAAAGGAAATCGCGCCGCCCGCAGCAGCGATTTCGGCGCGGAGATGATCCAGCATCCGGGCGCTGTGGGCTGCCGCAGCATTCGAAGCGGGCGAGATTTTTAGAAAATCAATGGGTTGAATCATGAGCGAGCCTGGGCGCATCGAAATTGGGAGAAGTCAGGATGTCGTTTTACCATGAACACGCAAACCGGTTAAAATCATAACGCCCCGTGGCGCCCCACCCTACCTTCCCGATTAAAATGGGAAAGCAGCCTTGATGTGAACCTCTCGCTATAGCCATTTAATGAAAGCACCGATTCGCCGATGGATACTGACCCTGTTTCTGGTATTGGTTGCGCCAGCCCAGGCCGAGACACCGATGCTGAGCCAGGCCCGAAGCACCGCTTACGTCAGTGATAGCGTCGATGTACCGTTAAGGGCGGGCGCCTCCAACCGCCATAAGATCATCGGCTCAGTGCGCAGTGGAGCGCCAGTAACGGTGATGAATGTGGACAAGGTCAAAGGCTATACCCAAATTCGCACCCCAACCGGAGTCAGGGGCTGGATTCAAAGCCATCAACTCACTGATACCCCGAGCAGTCAGGAACAATTAGCGGGCGTTCGCCAGGAGTTAACGCGCATCCAAACGCAATATGTGGACCTGAAACAGCATATGGACAACGTTGTCAGCCGGCCAGAAGGAGAGAACCTGAGCTATCCACAACTGTATGAGGAAGCCCTGCGACTGCGCCAGCAGATGGCGCAATACCGCAAAGTGGCATCCGATACGGTAGCGATTGATGAGCGCAACCAGGTGTTGCAGGAGCGGGTGGTGACGCTGGAGCGGGAGTTGCAAATCCTGCAGCAGGAAAATCAGGCGTTGCATGATGAAAATGACAGTATCCGGTTCCTGATTGGCGCCTTGTTGTTGGGTGTAGCCCTGCTGGCGGCGGTGCTGATGCCGAAAATTCGGGAGCAACGGCGGACGCAATGGAGTCGGTTATGACAGGGCAGCGAGTAGCGAACCGGCGCCCGGGGGATTCCGGCAACCCCGTTCGATGATCACGCCGGCAGCCTTTGCGTTGGAGGGAACGCCCGGTTTGTGTAAAGTCAGCCGTAGCCAGGACACCGCGAATTCTCGCAGCAACAATTCAGCGATCCGCTCCGCCAGGGTTTCCACCAATTGGAAATCAGCGTCGGCGGTGAAATCGCGGACTCTTCGCGCAACATTTTGATAATCCAGCGTTTCTTCCAGTTGGTCAGTCGCCGCCGCCGAGCGAATATCAGCGCCCAGCTCCAGATCAAGCAACAAAGTTCGGCGCAGATCGCGCTCCCAGGGATGAACGCCGATGATCGTTTCAATTGACAGTTCGTGAATGAAAATAATATCCATGACAGATCTCCGGGTGATGGATAATGTTAATGTAAATCGGCCTGATCCGGCCCGATACTTCCTACTTTGCGGCTTTTGGCGTCACCCTCTATGCTCATTACTATGTTATTGATCGTCTTCGGCTACCTGGCCGGCTCTATCTCCACGGCCATCCTGGTCTGCCGGGCGATGGGCCTGCCCGACCCGCGTAGCGAGGGTTCACGCAATCCCGGCGCGACCAATGTGTTGCGCTTTGGCGGCAAAAAAGCCGCCGCCATTACCCTGGCCGGCGATTTTCTCAAAGGCTTATTGCCGGTATTGCTGGCGCGGCTGGCCGGTTTGGAGGATATCGGGTTAGCTTTGACGGGGTTGGCCGCGTTCCTCGGCCATCTCTATCCGGTGTTCTTCAGTTTTGAGGGCGGTAAGGGGGTGGCAACCGCGTTCGGCGCAATCCTCGGTCTATCCTGGCCAGTAGCGCTGGCGGCGCTGGGCATCTGGCTGTTCATGGCCTTTGTGGTGCGGATTTCCTCGTTGTCCGCATTGACCGCTGCAGCGCTGACTCCACTATTGGGTTGGTGGTTTAACCTGCCACTCGTCTATAACGGCGTTATTCTGGCGATGGTGGCCTTATTGGTCTGGCGGCATCGTTCCAATATCCGTAATTTGCTGGCCGGCGCCGAAGATAAAATCGGTACAGACCACCCGGAAGGATAAGTCCCGGCTCCCACGGGCTGGACGCTCGTAAACTCATAGCTCCCCTGTGGGAAAAACCCTTTATAATTTCAAGCTTCAGATTGATGTTTCTTTTCTCAACCGAACCTTCCAGGTATTCACTTTCGTGAACAAACAATCCAGCTACACGCGCGAGGAACTGCTCGCCTGCGCCCGGGGCGAACTGTTCGGCCCCGGCAACGCCCAATTGCCGCTGCCGAACATGCTGATGGTAGATCGCATCGTCCATATCGGCTCTGAGGGCGGTCAGTACGGCAAGGGCGAAATCGTCGCGGAACTGGATATTCATCCCGACTTGTGGTTTTTTGGCTGCCACTTCATTGGCGACCCGGTCATGCCGGGCTGCCTGGGGCTAGACGCTATGTGGCAATTGGTTGGATTCTTCCTGGGCTGGGTGGGCGGACCGGGCCGGGGTCGGGCCCTCGGTTGCGGTGAGGTCAAATTCACCGGCCAGGTACGTCCCGAAGCCCGGAAATTGACGTATCACATTCACATGAAACGAGTTATTTTACGCAAATTGGTGATGGGTATCGCCGACGCAACTCTGGAAGTCGATGGTCGGACTATTTACATCGGCAAGGATCTGCGCGTCGGACTGTTCACCTCCACTGACGGTTTTTGAGGGGAGTTGCTCATGAGACGGGTTGTAATCACCGGTATCGGTATCGTATCCAGCATTGGCAATGATCGCTGGGCAGTGCTGGAATCGTTGCAACAGGGTCGCAGCGGTCTGGAGTATGCGGAAGACTATAAGGAAATGGGGTTACGCTCTCATGTGCGCGGGCCATTGCGGATCGATCTGGCCGCGCTGATCGACCGCAAGGTGCTGCGCTTTATGGGCGATGCGGCAGCGTACAACTATCTGGCGATGCGCGAGGCGATTGCTGACGCCCGGTTGCCGGACGATCAGGTGTCGAATCCCCGCGTTGGGCTGATCACTGGCAGTGGCGGCGGCAGTCCGCAAAACATCATTGACGCTGCTGATTTGCTGCGAAACAAGGGGTTGAAGCGGGTTGGGCCGTATATGGTGCCGCGCACAATGAGCAGCACCACCACGGCCTGTCTGGCGACGCCGTTCAAGATCAAGGGCGTAAACTACAGCCTTAGTTCCGCCTGCGCCACAAGCGCTCATTGCATCGGCCACAGCGCGGAGCTGATTCAATGGAACAAGCAGGACATTGTGTTCGCAGGGGGTGGCGAGGAAGTGCATTGGAGCCTGACCCACCTGTTCGACGCCATGGGCGCGTTGTCCACCAAGTATAACGCGACGCCGCACACCGCTTCGCGGCCCTATGACGCCAACCGCGATGGTTTCGTCATTTCCGGCGGCGGCGGTCTGGTGGTGCTGGAGGAGTTGGAACACGCCCGGCAGCGTGGGGCGCGGATTTACGCCGAACTGATCGGTTATGGCGCAACCTCCGACGGGCATGACATGGTGCAGCCGTCAGGCGAAGGGGCGGTGCGCTGCATGAAGTTGGCGCTGGAGGGCGTGACGGAACCGGTGGACTATCTCAATACCCACGGCACCAGCACGCCCGCCGGCGACACCAAGGAACTGGAAGCGATCCGTGAGGTGTTCGGCGACCGCATTCCGCCGATCAGCGCCACCAAATCGCTGACCGGCCACGCGCTGGGTGCGGCGGGCGTTCATGAAGCGATTTATTCGCTATTGATGATGGACAACCGTTTTATCGCCGCCTCAGCGAATATCGAAACCCTGGATCCAGCGGCGGAAGGGCTGCCTATTGTCCGGGAACGGGTCGATAACGCGAATTTGCAGGTGGTCATGTCCAACAGCTTCGGCTTCGGCGGCACCAACGCGACGTTAGTATTCCGGCGGTTTGAGAGCTAGATCCCTCGGTAAACGCCTCAGCGATCCTGACCTTGCCTGCGGTTCGGCGGATAGGCTTGAACGGGATACGCTGAGGATTGGCAAAGTTTTTTTCGGTGGAATAACCGGGGTCATGCTCTGGTTCCTGGTCTGCCCCACAATGGCGTCGCCGCCATAGCCCCGGCAGGCAAGTAGCTACTCTGTCATGGCTCCCGATCAGCTTTGAAGCCGGCGCGCAATCAGCGGCGGTATCTTGCGCGACAACACATCTGACCGGCATATCCAACGCATCCAAGGAAACATTGCCTTATGAAATTTTGTAGCCAGTGCGGCGCTGCCGTCATCCTGCGTATCCCCACCGGCGATCATCGGCCCCGGCATGTCTGTGAGTCCTGCGATACCGTCCATTACCAGAATCCAAAAATTGTTGCGGGCTGCATTCCCGAGTGGGAAGCGCGAATTTTGCTATGCCGACGCGCTATTGAACCACGCTACGGTCTGTGGACCCTGCCAGCGGGGTTCATGGAAAACGGTGAATCAGCGGTGACGGCTGCGGCTCGCGAGGCCCAAGAGGAAGCAAATGCCATCGTCGAAAATCTCAGCCTGTATGGTCTGTATTCACTGCTCCATGTGAGTCAGGTCTACTTAATGTTTCGCGGCCAGCTCAAGAATGGGCAGGCCAGCGCCGGTGAAGAGACTTTGGAAGTGGGCCTGTTCGCCGAGGAAGAGATTCCCTGGGGGGAAATCGCTTTTACGGTGGTTCACGAGACCCTGCGACAGTATTTCGCTGAGCGGCGGGCAGGAGCGTTCCATCTGCACGTCGGCGACATCATCCGTGAAGCGGACCATTTCCGGATTCATCGCTATCCATGAGCCAATCGTCCTTATGATGTATAGTTAGCAGTGATCCATCGTCCGAAGAAAACCGAAGGAGCACTTGCCATGAAGCCCTATCTCATCATCGTGGAAGACCCCAGTTCCAGCAAATTGCTTAACGTTGCGATCATTCGGGCCGAGAACGAGCCACAGGCCGAAGCTCAGGCCCAACAACTGTTTCCCGGCCTGCCCGAAGAAGATTTATGCCTGTATGACGTACACGAGCTGAGCCACGATAATCCTACGGGCTGGATTTATCTGGATTGAGCATGCCCGCCGCCTGATCATGTAGCGTGGATGGCTGACCCTGGAGATTGATGGCGTGGATACCCCCATCACCGATGACGACAACAACGCCGACGACAAGATGGCGGGTATGTCGTATGTGTTGAAAGAGGAAGCGCAACTGGCCCAGGCCTGGAGCGCCAAGGATCAGATTGAACACGATCACGGCGAGCGGGAGATCACCAACCGGCTCAACGCCTCGCAATTTCGTTTTGAAAACTTACGCACCCGAGTCGATGTCCTTTGGGAGCGGTTTGTCACCCTGTCCCTGGATCGCATCATGAGCCAACAGCTCCGCGAGTTTCTCGATGAGCTGGACACGGAGGCTCAAGACTTGACCCAAATGCTGACCGAGGTGGATTGCGAAATGGATCGGATTCGGGTGCGTATTCATGAGCGGCGGCGAGTGTTGGCCCAAAAGACCGCTTTGTTGGAACCGCTGGCGCATCGCACCTCGACGGAAAATCATCTCAATATGATGCTGGGTCGGGTGGAGGGACTGGAAGCTTATCTGCTGGGTCGGAAAGACGTACCCTCTCAATCTTATGACATGCACTACAAGCGGCATACCAACGCACCCAGCGATCTACTGTATCTGCGAGTCCGGTTGCTGACCACCCGGATCGCAGTGAACGCCGCCAATCTGAGCCGGCGCCTGGCCGAACTGGACACCCAGCTCGCCGCGTCGTTGCTCGACACCGAGCAACTTAAAACCAACCTCGCGCCGCTGTCAGCCCGAATCGAGTGCATCACTGAACAATCCCGCTATTGGCTGATGTATCTCGACATCGGTCTGGGCAAAAATGATGAGTGAACAGCACTCCAAGCCACGCCTGGGGTAATTCGAAACTGGCTGAATATCCTTGTCAACTTCCCAACAAACGCTGGATGCGCTGTGTGTGAATCCCCCCGCTGTCAGCGTCATATTCTACTAATAAATTGTTTTAAATAAAATTTATATTTGGCATAAACCTTGCTGAAGTCTTTAGTGACTTTATTCTGTGAGGCTGCCGCTATGACCCTTGTTCCCCGCACTCTGGTTATCGATGACACCACCCTGCGCGATGGTGAACAATCTGCGGGAGTGGCTTTTACCCAGGCGGAAAAGCGCGCCATTGCCAGCGAACTGGTCTCGCTGGGAGTGCCGGAGCTGGAAGTGGGCATTCCGGCGATGGGCGCCGAGGAGCAGGACAGTATCGGCGACCTGGCGACCTTAGGACTGAACGCCCGGTTATTGGTGTGGAGCCGGATGCGGGAAGCCGATCTACGGTTATGCCGCGATTTGGGCGTCTGGGGTGTGGACCTGTCCGTGCCGCTGTCCGACCAGCAATTGCGTCACAAATTGGGCTGGACCCGTGAACAGGCGCTGGCGGCGATTCGCCGTTGCGTTCCCCAGGCGCGGGATTTGGGGCTGGAAGTCATTGTCGGCGGCGAGGATGCATCGCGGGCGGATGGCGATTTTCTGTTGCAAGCTGCTGAAATGGCTCAGCGCGCTGGAGCGCGGCGCTTCCGTTTCGCCGACACGCTGGGGATTATGGAGCCGTTCGGCGTACTGGCAATCTTCCAACGGTTGCGTGCGGCGCTGGATCTCGAACTGGAAATGCACGCCCATGATGACCTGGGACTGGCGACTGCCAACACCCTGGCCGCCGCGCTGGGCGGCGCGACCCACGCGAATACCACTGTCAATGGCCTGGGCGAGCGCGCGGGCAACGCAGCGCTGGAAGAGGTCGTGATGGGGCTTCGTCAACTGTACGGTTTCCAAATGGACATTGATCTGTCGCGCTTCCCCGCTTTATCACAACGGGTTGCCGCCGCCGCCAACCGTCCATTGTCCTGGCATAAAAGCCTGGTTGGTGAAGGCGTTTTCACCCACGAGGCTGGTATTCATATCGATGGTCTGCTCAAGCATCCGCTCAATTATCAGGGTGTTGATCCAACGGCGCTGGGTCGCAGTCATCGGTGGGTGCTGGGTAAGCATTCCGGCGCTCAGGCGGTGCGCATGTTCTACCGCGATCTGGGCATTGCGCTGAATCCTCATCAAACCGGCGCAGTGCTCCAGCGCATCCGCACTTTCGTAGGCCAACACAAGCGCCTGCCGGAAGTTGCCGATCTGCGCGGTTTTCACCGCGATCTCGACATGGCTCCTTCTCCTTTTTCCGACTTTGCCGAGTGATGCTCATGACCACGATGACCTTTCTTCAAGACCTCACTGAAATGACTTCCGCCGAAGATTTTCTCAACTATTTCGGTATTGTCTTCGATCCGGCAGTGGTCGAAGTCAACCGCCTGCACAT
>Ga0209573_1004477_pt1 | contig 13696 bp, 7 predicted proteins | sample TNRBio252014_DNA_FD_185870 | JGI IMG/M metagenome (GOLD analysis project Ga0209573, IMG submission 185870) | Wastewater treatment Type I Accumulibacter community from EBPR Bioreactor in Madison, WI, USA - TNR Reactor_6/25/2014_ DNA (SPAdes)... | ecosystem: Engineered > Bioreactor > EBPR >...
ATTTACTGTATGGTCGTCTTGACCCTCACACTCAGCCGCAAGCGAATGCAAAAAATTGCACGACAGGTAGCTGATGAACATGAAAATGCCATTCTAGAACTGCAGGAGGCACATATCATTCGAATCTACTTCGAAGACGAGCTCCTCGATCAGGCAGAGTACCTCTTGAGGCTCAGCTAGATTGTTGCTTGCCAAGTGCCGGCTCAACGAATCCGGGAAAGCCTGGAGCCACATCGACTGGCGACGCACAAATCAAATTCCTACCAATTGAGTGAACTTCCTGAAGATCCCGTGCGAAGCCGGCTGTGATCTGCTGGTATGTTGACTGCCAAGCAGGTGTTCCGCGATTGCATCGATATCGGCAATCGCTTTTGACGAGGGCCAGGCAAGACGTAGCGGCTGTCCTTGATTGCGAGCAGCGTGGAAACCCGCGTCGTCCTTGGCGATAGTCATCACATCATCTTCCTCCAGTACTTGTTTAAAGTGACTGATGTCGAAGGTTTTGAGCGATGAATCAAAGCGGTTGATGACAATCGAAGACAAGTGAGTACGCAAGCCAAGATGTAACAATTCTACTGTCAACTGCACAGATGGAATCGTTTGCTCTGCCACAACAACAACTTTGTCTGCACAACTCAATACGCCCAGTTGCTGCTCATCCAATGTGCTAGGTACGTCGACGACAACCACTTCAGCCAAGTGACTGACACTCTGAATCAGATGCGTCAATAAAGAACTCTCGACATGGGCAGTTGCTTTGAGATGCAAAGGGCCTGCCAGTACTGCCAGTCGCTCTCCGAATGGCACTAAAGCGCTCTTGATCGCACACAGATCGACCGAGTATCCCATCTCCAATAGTTGGTCTGTGGTATAGCGTGGGGTAATTCCGAGAAATGATGTCAGCATCCCTATATTTTGCTGCAGTTCGACGAGGATAGTATTCTTCTTAAACTGCTGAGCCAGTTCGTAGGCCAAATCAACGGCTATTGACGTCGAACCGACTCCACCGTGTGCTGCCGTTACCGCGATGACCTGTTTTTGAGTCGCCAAATGTCCAAATTGAACAACAATGCCATCCATAGCTTCGGCGAACTCAGCGGCCGTCAAAGGCAGCATGACTACTTGACTTGCCCCATGGCGCATAGCGTGAACTAGCGATGATGACTCAGCTTTACCGCTCATCAAGGCAAGAATGGGGCGACCGGCAAATGTTCCACTAAGTCGCTTGAGAGCATCCAACTGAGCGGAATTCTCGAGCTGAACTACAAACAGCCTGGATTCTTCATGCTGCGCCTTGAGCAGCAGCGCGCACAGGGCCGGGGTCAACGTCAGCGCGACGATACCCGACAGCACGACGGAAATTGCCACGGTCACTGCGAATTGTTGATAAAGCTGGCCGGCGATGCCGCCAAGGAAGCTGACCGGGATGAACACCGCGCACAGCACCAGCACAATCGCCACCACCGCACCGGAGACTTCCCGCATCGCTTCAATGGCGGCGTCCATCGGCGCCATCTTCCGTTCCGACATCAGCCGCTCGACGTTTTCCAGCACCACGATAGCGTCGTCCACCACAATGCCAATTGCCAGCACCATGGCGAACAGAGTCAGAGTGTTGATGGAAAAACCCAGCACCCACAACCCGGCGAACGTGCCAACCAGCGACACCGGCACCGCTACCATCGGAATCAGCGTAGCGCGCCAGCTTTGCAGAAACAGATAGACCACCGCCACCACCAGCAGCAGGGCTTCCACCAGGGTTTTCGCCACTTCCCGGATCGAGGCGTCAACGAACTTGGTGGTGTCGAAGGGGATGACGTAATCGACGCCAGAGGGGAATTTCTGTTTCAGCTCGTCGAGCCGGGTGCGCACCGACTGGGCGACATCCAGGGCGTTGGCTCCGGACTGGAGAAAAATGCCGATGCCGATCACCGGTTTGCCCAGCAGCCGGGTGGAGGCGTCGTAATTCTGCGCGCCCAGTTCAACCCGGGCGATGTCGCGCAGCCGCAGCACCCCGCTGGGGCCTTCGGCGCGAACGATGATGTCGCCGAACTGTTCCGGCGAGATCAGCCGGCCTTTGGCAGTGACCGTGTACACCAACTGCTGGCCTTCGGGCGCCGGTTCCTGGCCGATCTTGCCGGCGGCATTCTGCTTGTTCTGGGCGGCGATGGCTTGGGTGACGTCGGTGGTGGTGACGCCCAACTGGGCCATGCGGTCCGGCTTGAGCCACACGCGCATCGAATAATCCTGCGCGCCGAAAATCTGCGCGTCGCCGACGCCGGGCAGGCGCTTCAGATCGTCGAGGACATTGGCCAGCGCGTAGTTGGACAGATACAGCGAGCTGCGGCTGTCATCCGGCGAGGTCAGCGTCGTCACCAGCAGGATGTCGTTGGAGCGTTTCTGCACGCTCACCCCGTATTGGCGCACCACATCCGGCAGGCGGGGTTCGGCGATTTTGACCCGGTTGTTGACATTCACCGTGGCCATGTCGATGTCAGCCCCCACCTCGAAGGTCGCGGTGATGGTCACCTGACCATTCGACGCTGCGGTGGAGCTGAAGTAGATCAGTCCTTCGACGCCGGAGAGCTGTTCTTCAATGGGCGCGGCGACGGTGCGCGCCAGCGTTTCAGCGGACGCGCCCGGATAGGTCGCGGTGATGATAACCGTCGGCGGGGCGATTTCCGGGTACTGCGCGACGGGCAGCACCCGCGCCGCCATCAAGCCGGCGATGACGATGATGATCGAGATGACCGAGGCGAAAATCGGGCGGTGGATGAAAAATCGGGACATGGCGCGCTCCGGGGTTCAGCTTTTGCGCTCGGCGGATGCCGGGAACGGTGCGGACGAAGACGCCGGTTTGCCGTCTGCGCCAGCCGCCGGTTGTGGCGACGGCGCGGCTTGCGGCAGATGCGGGGCGACCGCCGCACCGGGCCGCAGCTTCATCAAGTTATCCACAATCACCCGATCCCCGGCCTGGAGTCCGCCGAGAATCACCCAGTCGTTGCCCTGCCATTCCCCGACCTGCACCGGGCGGGGTGCGACCTTGTTGTCCGCATCCGCCACGAATACCAGATAACCCTGTTCGGTTTGCGTCACCGCCGCCTGGGGCGCGAGAAACACGCCTTCCCGTTCGCCGGCCAGAATCCGGACGCGGACAAACTGGCCGGGCAGCAACGCGCCGTCGGGATTTTTGAACTCGGCGCGAAACCGCTGCGTGCCCAGGGTTGGATCGATGCTGCTGGCCAGGAAATTGAGCTGACCCTTCAGGGGATAGATTGAGCCGTCGGGCAGCTTTAATTCAACCCCGGTCACAGTTTGCTGGGTCAACCGCCCACCCGGCAGCCGGGCCATATCGCTTTCGGACAGGCTGAAGCCGACCCAGATCGGATTGGACTGGTGGATCGATGTCAACAGGCTTTCATCCCCGGTCGAGATTAAATTCCCTTCCGATTTCACGGCGCGACTGGAAAGGCCGGCCACCGGTGCGGTGACCATAGTGTAGGACAGATTCAACTCCGCCTTGCTCACGGTGGCTTCCGCCGATTGCCGGGCGGCGCGGGCCATGGCGTGGGCGGAAACTGCATCGTCATAGCTCTTGCGGCTGATGTACTGCTTGTCCAGCAAGCCCTGGAGGCGCACTTCTTCCCGCGCCGTCTGTTCGACCTTGGCTTCGGCCTCAGCCAGGTTGGCTCGGGCATCAGCCAGAGTGATCTCATAGGGTTTCCGGTCGATCTGGAACAGTGGCTGCCCCGCTTTCACCGGCGCGCCTTCCTTGTAGAGTTGTTTGACCAGAATGCCGCCGACTTGGGCGCGGACTTCGGTTTCCTTGGCCCCTTCGGTCTGCGCCATCACTTCCAGGGTGATCGGGACCTGAGTGGGCTGCATGGCGATGATCGTCACCGGCAGCGGCGGCGGTGCGGCGGGTGAAGTGTTACGCGCCTCCCCTCCAGATTTCGAGCAGCCGGCAACCAGCGCCGCCAGGAGGGCAAGACTGTAGAGCAGAGGACGCACCCTGGGGGAACGACTCGGTAAGATGCGAGTGTGAAACACGGTGATCTCCAAAATCGACGAGAGTTGCGAAATTATATACAATCATGTATGTATGTAAATAGAGTTCATTGATTCAGATTCAGCCGGAAAAAAAGCACATGGCCCGCAAGACCAAAGAAGCGGCGGAGCGCACCCGCCAGCAGATTATCCACGCTGCCCGTCAGGTGTTCCACGCCTGCGGAGTGAGCCGCACTTCACTGGAAAACATCGCGAAAGCGGCGGGTGTGACGCGCGGCGCGGTCTATTGGCATTTCGCCAACAAGGCCGATTTGTTTTTCGCCATGCGGGAACAAACCTCGCTGCCCTTGCTGGCTCGGACCGACAGTCTGCTGCTGGCGGAGGGGTTGACCGACCCCCTCGATGGCGTTGAACAGGCAATTATCGAGTTCTTTCACAGTCTGGAAAACTGCCCGGAAGTCCGCCAGATGTTCGAGATTATGGTGTTGCGCTGCGAATATGTGGATGAATTCGCTGCTGTACAGGCCGAAGTCAATCGGCCGGTGCTAGATTTTCTCGGCAAGATCGAGGCCGCCTACCGCCGGGCGCAGAAACGAGGAACGTTGCGTCCGGATCTGGATCCGGGTCTGGTTGCGCTGGATACCTGGGCTTTCACCAGCGGACTGTTCCACCGCCTGTTAGCAGGCAGCGCTGATGAAGCATGGCGGCGGCAGGTTCCCGAACTGATTGCCGCTCATATTGCCCTGCGGCGCCGTTCACCTGATTACAGCTCCCTGTGAGAAGATATTCATTCAATTCAGCAATCCGGCTGCGTTGCAAAGTACCAGACCATTGCTCCCTTGCCACCTATCAGTTCCTCGTTGCTGAACAGACGCAGCAGAAGGGCGGTTAAGGTTGTAGTCTTTGGAGTCGCCTCTGGAGCGTGCAGACCGTGCCTGGACCCAGAGGCGCTGCAAGCGAGCTTTCTAAAGGTCGAACCCCTGATTTGCTGAGCCGGCTTTCATCGTCCACGTCAACAGTAACCAGTCTACTCAGAACGGGATATCGTCGTCGAAGCCGTTGTGATCCGGCCCGCTCGGCGGCGGGGAGGAGGTCCGCGCCGGCGCAGCATTTTGCGGTTTCGGCGCCGGTGCATACCCTTCTTCAGCACTCTCCGGCCCGAACGCCGCGCTGCCGCCCGAACGGTCGCTCTTGCCACCCAGCATTTTCATTTCGTTGACGACAATTTCGGTCATATAGCGATCCTGGCCGGTCGTCTTGTCCTGCCATTTGCGAGTTTGCAGGCGTCCCTCGACGAACACGGATGAACCCTTGCGCAAATATTGCCCGACGATCTCCGCCAGGGGGCTGTAAAATGCCAGGTTATGCCATTCAGTGCGCTCCTGCTTTTCGCCTGTAGTCCGATCTTTCCAGCTATCCGTTGTGGCGATGGAAACATTGGCGACCGCCTTGCCGCTGGGCATGTAGCGCACTTCCGGGTCCTTGCCTAGATTACCGATCAGAATCACTTTGTTAACGCTGGCCATGGGGTGCTGCTCCTTCGAAAAGTTTCTGGTTAATTGAGTTAAGCATTATGAGGTATCCGCTGCAAATTGGCGCAGCATTGCTTCATCTAGCGTCCGCCGATCGACCTTGAGATAGGCTACGCCTTCATCCGCTGCAACCGCTGCCTCAGCCACGCCGGGCACTTCGATCAACCGCAGCGTCAACAGTTGCGCTTCGACCTCATCCAGAATACCGACATTCAGCAGGTAGCCGCTCAGGTAGGGCGGTTCGCGCATGGTCCAGGCGACCAGCAGCCAGGCCAGCGCGCCCAGCGTGGCGAAGGCGAATACGCCATGCGGCCCGAACTGGCCGTTCAGCCAACCGCCCAGCGCGCCGCCGGCGAACGCACCCAGGAACTGGCTGCTGGAATACACGCCCATCGCGGTGCCTTTGGCGTCGGGCGGGGCCAGCTTGGTGATCAATGAGGGCAGGACCGCTTCCAGCAGGTTAAAGGCTGTGAAAAATGCCAGGAGCAGCACGGTGGTTTCCAGCACGGTATCGGGCAGGGCGGCAAGACCGAATTCAACCAACACTAAGGTCAGAATCGCCCCCAGAAAGACTGTTTTCAGTTGTCGATACCGCTCGGCGAGGAGGATGAAGGGAATCATCGCTGCCATAGAGAGCGTCAGCGCCGGCAGATAGACCCGCCAATGCTGGCTGCTGGTTAACCCGGCATCGCGTAAAGCCAGCGGCACGGCGACGAAGGTGGCGGTGAGCAGCAGGTGCAGGATAAAAATGCCGAAATTCAGCCTTAACAGCGGTTCGTTGTTCAGCACCCGACCAAATTGCGCAGCCACCGGTTCAGCGTCGCGGTGAATACGGCTTTCTACTGGATCAGGCACCCGGAAGCGCACCACGACGATGCCCAACAGAGCCAGCAGTGCGGTCAGCCAGAAAATGCCGGACACGCCGATCCAGCCGTTCAGCGCCGGGCCGAGAATCATCGAGGCGGCGAACGAGAGACCAATAGTAATACCGATAGTCGCCATAACCTTGATGCGATGTTCTTCTCGGGTCAAATCCGCCGCCAGCGCCATCACTGCTGCGGATACCGCGCCGCCGCCTTGCAGGGCGCGGCCGAAAATTACCCCTCCGATGGAATCAGCCATGGCGGCAACCACGCTGCCCAAGGCAAAAATCAGCAGGCCCAGATAAATGATCCGTTTGCGGCCGTAGCGGTCCGACAGGAAACCGAAGGGAATCTGCAAAAGCGCCTGGCTGAAGCCGTAAACGCCAATGGCTAATCCCGCTAACGCTGGGGTATTACCCTCCAGATGCTCGGCGTACAGCGCGAAGACAGGCAGGATCATGAACAGGCCCAACATCCGCAGCGAAAAGACCCCCGCCAGCCAGAACGCCGCCTGGCGTTCACTGGCAGTCATCGGTTCATCCGCTAAACGATCCGCTCTCATGGGTTGCGTTGAGTTCCTGTTTTGGGCTGGCTGGAAAATTAGCTGTCAGCGATTCAGAAGTAACAGCGCCGTTGGTACGCTTCCCGCAGTCGATCCTGGTCAGAGTCCTTACCGGCCTCAACCGTCGGAGCGCCGCAACCAGTATTGAGCATGCCAATTATCAACTATTCCTGAACCAAAAGCCGGATTGCCGGTTCGGGCGCGCATCGCGCGCCCGAAATTTTAGAACTGGCGGACCCACACAAAAAAGCCCTGCGTTGCAGGGCTTGAGTATAGGGATTAACCTACTGAATTATCTATTTTTTCAGTGCCATGACGCTTTCATTCAGTGCTTCGACTCGTTTGGTCAGTTCCTGAATATCGTCCTGGGTGGGAACACCCAGCCGGTGCAGTACTTGGGCGACCCGTTCCTGAAACAGTTCTTCCAGGCGGTCAAACTGCTCATTGGCCTTGCCTCGGAATTCAATCACTTTGCCCTTGGCTTCCTCGACCCGGGCGCTGGCCGTCTCCTTCGCGCGCTTTTCAACTTTCTCGCCCTCCTTAACCATGGATTGGAAAATCTTCTCGCTTTCCTCCTGGGTTTTGGCGAAGGCACCCAGTCCTGCCAGCCAGATGCGATTGGCCGATTCACGGATGTTGGCGATAGCCGGAGCTTCAACGATATTTTTCAGTGCAACGCTTGCCATGATACTCTCCTCGACTCAAGGTCTTGATCAAAATGCTGATTTTCATACTTATCAGCGGGTTTAACCTGTGTTGGAGCGTACTTTAGCAACGAAAATTAGAGTGAACACACTACCAGACGCTTCTCAATTCATCGATTGCCAGCCTAATTTTTCGCCAGCCCGCAAGAAAGCCAACTCATCGAAACTAAAAGGAAAAGGCGCTGGTGTTAGTAAAGAACCCCGCCGCAAGCGGCGGGGCTTTAAAAGACTAAAAAAACCGATCTGGGTAGCGGGCATCGAACCCGCTACCCAGATTGCTCATTCCTCCCCGCCGCAAGCGGCGGGGCATCCTGAGCGTTTTCGTGAACGCTGATCGCGTCAGAGATTAAAGAGGTTACCCGCGCGTTGTGATCGGTCTGGTTTGCAGAATACTCACTTTGCCATTATCAATGCCAAACTCAATGTCTTGAGATAAAGCGTAGTGTTCTTCTAAAGCCATAGCTATTTTGATACTAATATCCTGTTCACTTAAGCAAGGAATATCGCGTAAATTATTATCTACAGACTCTATATATGTTCCTTTACCTGAAGGATTTTGCATGACCTTAAAAGATTTTTTACCGATATGGAGATTAATCACCGAACCATCAAACTTATTTACATAATATCGATCTACATCGACTAATCCAGAAACGACTCCTTCTCCAAGCCCATAGCCTGCTTCAATTACAATCACATCTCTGTCACTAACAGGGTCAGTAGTAAATATTACTCCAGAGACCTGTGAATGAAACATTTTCTGTACAACCACTGCTGGTTTAGTAGGGCCTTGTTGAATAATCCGGTCGTGCCGATAAAGAATTCCTCTGATTAACCAAAAAGACATCCATACTTTCTTTATGCATTCCAATAACTCTTCAGGACTAACATATAAATAAGTCTCCGCTGCTCCGGCAAAAGAGGCTTCTTCAGTATCTTCCTGCAAACCGGAGGACCTCACGCTTAAATAAGTATCTTTCAAACCATATAAATCAATAGCTTCCATAATTTCACGGCCTATTCCTGTAGTAGGCTCTAAACATCCCTGAAGAATCAACTGCCTGATTTTCTCCAATAAGTCGACAATTTTTTCATATTGATCCTTGGATGAAATTCCTTCGACCGCCAAAACAGCATCAATGTTCGCCATGATCTCCGCATAAGCACTCAATAGGTTATTCTCTTTAAGGAACCGTCGAAAAGCAAAAGTTGTCACCATCAATGCTGGTGGGACAGCACCTCCATAATGCTTGACAATCTGTGAGATTTCCCCGAGATTGGCACCTTTCCCACCGACTAACTTGACAAAATCAGCATCGACTTCTTCCAGGGGCACAACAGTTCGATTGGACTCAGCAATTCGCTGTCTTTTCAGTCTAGTCAGTTCATCAGCCTTGGTCCATAAATTCTCAAGTATCGCTTTCGCTAATAGGCCCTCTTCCCTCATCCGCTTAAAAGCTCCATTCAAGCAAATTTGTAACTCTATTTTTAGTCGATGATAGGCATCTATTAACTGGCCAGATGGGTCTTTAATATCACCAATTCCTTGAGTATTTCCATACTCACTGAGCAAGAAAATCTTGTTTACAGCATAAGGATATTTCTCTTTCAGCAGATCCCTGTGAAAACATTCCATGGTCAAAATAATATCAGCTTCATCAATATCTAATTCTGTAATCTTGCCACTACGATGAGTTTCTGCATGTATCCCATCTTCAAGTAAAAGCACAGCTTGACCTACTTCAGACATAAGGCTATTTTCAATTACTGCTACACCACGTGAGATGACTTCAATACCACTAATTTTTTCATCAAAAAACATTTTTTTTAATAAAAATTCAGCTATAGGGCTACGATCAACATTAGCCGTACATACCAGTAAAACCTTTGGGCATTTACTACTATTTCGCTTATGACCAAGACGACGCAAGGTCTGCCGAACCCGTGGCAAATCATCTTCTGTCAAATTCCTTGATGACAAGGATTCTACTTCATTAAGCAAGGACGCCCTGAGCAGAGCTATTCGTGGATGGTAACGCAATTTATTAATACGCTCTTCAATTAACTGCAATCGCTGATTGGATAAATTTAAACTACCCATTAGAGTCACTACCTGCATCCAGTGACGCTCAGCTACTGCAATAATAATCAGCGCTCTCCATAAAACATTAACCTTTGATATATTGTGTTCGATCTCAGACAATAATCCTTCCAGTTCGGTTAAAGCATTCCCGGTCAACTGTTGAACCATTGTGTTAATATAAGCAGAACTCTTCTCAGGAACCCTGATATTTTTACCATTTATCCAGATTCCAGTACAGGCATGTTGTACAACATCAACAAGTTTTTTACGCATATCGGGATTAATACGCCTATCCCATAATGCCTCGGCTAATACCAAGCCCATCATATCAGACGCAATTTGCTCCCATCCATCTTGCATATTGATGCCCAGTAGAATAATAGCCAATCGATGTTCAAGATCAAATGCTGTATTTTCGCCCGTTATAATACCCTGGATCAAACCATGAATTTGCTCAAGATGATCTTCACTCATTGACATAATTGATACAACGCCTTGCGATGCCCAAACCAGAACTATATCGCCTTCATGTACCTCTACTACTTCAGAAACCATCGAGTCACTTACCCAGAATCCCTCTACTGTTTTTTTCATCTGGCTTGGATAACGTTCTTCAAGACGAACTATAAGGCCTTCTGCTGACTGTGTCCATTCAGCATGCGGAAGAATCACGGCAGGAATAGAAAATTCCCGCGTAGTTACTCCAGCATGGCTTAATAAACCACCGCTGGTTACCAGTACCGCATCAGCAGACCGAACCGCTTCAATATCTTCAGGAACTGTAAAAGGAACCAGCAGAATACGCCTGTCCTGAGCCTGCCGATTAATATAGTAATTACGGTCAAAAGTAATACGTCCAATACGAACAGACCCATCCCCAATAGAGGCTGATAAACCTCTAACCGATGTACCGATAATTTTAATCAATTCATGTGGCTGTCCAATTAATAAGCGATGAGAAACCACTTTTTGAAAACCAGGAATTTGAATTTTTCCAGGTACAATATAACCTGATTGACGCAATATCTTCCTGAGACCGTTAACTGAAAGCCATTCGCAGTTTGACTGTGCTGTCAAGTATTGACTGAATGCATATAATATCGTGCGATTTTCTTCATCAGCCAAACCATACACAATTAGCCATTCGCTAGGTGCTATCTCTTGCTGCGCTCGCATCAGCGTAAGTTGGTCAACGCTGCCGATGATACTGAAGTCTAAATGCAGGTCAGTCTGCTTTAAAAGAACCGCTATTTTCAATGCTTCATTTTCGTGGGTGATAATCTTGCTGATAATTTTTTTAATTGGTTGATAAGCAGGATTTTTCTCAACAAATCCTCTACTATTGATCCTCAACTCCCTACGGCCTAACGCATTCCGCAAAGGTTTGTTAAAATATTCATCAATCATTTCCTGCCCTATCCCACCTTTACCAGGCTGAATAATCGGCAGTTCGACTGCACGCAATAAAGCATTAATCGAAAAATATAAGCGATGGCGAAGCATCCGTTGTTCATTGGAATGATAAGCTTTAAAGTCCTGCAAAACCCTGGGTCCTTTGTACTCACAATAGGTCGCTAAAGGCATACCTTCTCCACCATACGAAAATGGGATCATGCCTTCAACTAAAAACATATTGGCAAATGAGGCTGCAAATTTATTTATTTTATTAGTATCTATCTGGTTTGTAATATTATTTGACAGTATCTCCTGAGAAAAAATATACGCCATGGCATAATCTAAATCACGAAGAGAACCGATTAAGCGTAATACAAATATAACAGTCTCTTCAATCTGCTTATGAGTCCTCGCCCCATGATCCTTATCCAGCAATCCTCTCACTAGCGAATCTATCAAACCTTCCTGTTCACATTTCACTGTCATTCCTTTTTCTTTCAGAATCTTTTCGACAAAAGCCCCCCGTAACTGTTGCTCTATTTCTATACCTCCCTGATAGCTTTGTAATCGAACAAATCCCTCATGGTCTGGATGATTAATATTGGCAGAAAATTCTGCACGATGTTCTCCAAGCTTTACGCTGTAAGTAATATGATTGTTAATCACAACAAACGTGCCGAGTATCGGTGCTGGAATTCGTCTACCTGCCGATACAATTGCGGCGATTGCCCGATGCTGAATCAAGCCATTGACTATGATTGGTGCATTATCCAGTTTGGCCAACTGAATTTCTTTAGTTTCATCAGACTCGATATAACCAATAGTTATCTTTATATCTGCCCGAGCTGATATCATTTTCTTTTCCAATGCCTGATTTCCAGCTTCGTGCAAAAAGCGTATTAAAGAGTGAACACTTTTTATTTCACAAAGTGGTGATTCTTTGAGGCTAGTAATTTTACTTCTTAAATTACTTGATAATTCATCTTTTTCAGACGATCCTTCCCAATGTGTTTCCAATTCCTGCCGGATTAAATTGTATTGATTGAGCACCAAATCACCCTCAACAGGGGACACAATTTTCTGGTACGCCTCCACCATTTTGGCAAGCAATGAAAAAATTGTCAGTGCCGTCATTTTACTCATTTTATCAGCATGAATGATAATTAAATGGAGGGCATCATAGTTCGGTTTAATAAGGTTATCCTGAATATTAATATAATGTTTGTATAATTCTCTCCGGGATCTTTCATTAAATAAAGGAGTGACTGTATTGTCATAAAGAAATATATAATTTCCTGTATTATCGGTAATTTCCCCTTTTAATTCACTTACATTATTATCTTGCATCCAAGGTGGCATTTGTAATTCAGAATATTCCAGCGGATAATTCAATTGATATCTATTGAAGCTCATCCCTGAATGATGTATATCTAGGACGGCTATAAGCTGCAGTTTATTTAAATTATCCCAAGATGCCGTAATTTTAAAAAAATTCTGTTTACCCAAAGTATTTCGAGCGAGAGTCAAATTATTAATCAGATTTGTCAAAGAATTCCTACTTTGTATCATGGACTTCAGAAATCCTTGACTGCTTATTTTCTTTAAGTCAACTAACTGATTGAGTTTAGCAATATTTCGATGTCCATATAATACGGTAAGAAAACTATATGCATCAGGATAACGCGCCTGCAATTCTTCCTCGATTACTGCTTTAACAGACAAATCTGTTTGTCTTTGAAACACAGCGACTAAATCGCGTGTTAGTACAGGTTCATACTGCCCTTGAGCAGACGCTATAGCAGGAATTTGGAGAAGAATGCGGAGAAGGCGGTTGCTCTCGCTTTTCAACGCCGAAATATCGGCTGCTTGAATCACATTATCAGGAGACTGTTTTATAAGATTGATCTCAATATTTTTTTGACGCCACAACTGTTTCAATAATACCGGATCATCTACAGAAATATTTGTAGGCCACTGATGGCTATCAAAGTGTTCATCTATCTCCTGAATATGTTTTCTAATAATCTCCTGTGCATCAGATTTTAGGTTTTTTGTAAGAATATCCTGCAAAAAAGATTTTATGCGGGCAAGCAAAAATGCATGAAGCAGGATACGCTCTTTATCAGCATCACCCCAATAAATAAGATCTACTTGATGTAGTTTAATATTGGTAATGATCTCTTCTATTATATTTTTTTCGAGACCACAAATCTCTAAAGATTCCATTAATTTCAAAACATTATTTTTCATATAGAATTCCTATATAAACTGCGAAACTATAATGTTCTTAATAGAGATCAAGACATCTCTTAAAAAGAGAACTTTAATTGGTAATTAGCCGCCAGCACAGTGATTCGCCGGCCCGCAAGGGGATCAATTCATCCACACCAAAGGGGAGAGACACTGGTACAGGCGTTGGCTGGCGTTGCAAGGTCACGGTTCCGGTATTGCGCGGCAGCCCGTAGAAATCCGAGCCGTGGAAACTGGCGAAGGCTTCGAGCCGATCTAGCGCCTCGGCAGATTCGAATGCTTCTGCGTACAGTTCCAGC
>Ga0209573_1004478_pt1 | contig 13694 bp, 6 predicted proteins | sample TNRBio252014_DNA_FD_185870 | JGI IMG/M metagenome (GOLD analysis project Ga0209573, IMG submission 185870) | Wastewater treatment Type I Accumulibacter community from EBPR Bioreactor in Madison, WI, USA - TNR Reactor_6/25/2014_ DNA (SPAdes)... | ecosystem: Engineered > Bioreactor > EBPR >...
CGGCAAAGCGCTGCTGGAACGACGAGATGTGACTGTCGATCCCAGAAATGACGGCGGCGAGAATCCAGCTCCAACAGAAACGCTGATCGCGGCTGGCGGAACGGCCGTGGCCGAGCTGTCGGGCACATTGCCATCCGTTCGTGACAATTCGCCTGCGTCCGACGCCGCTCGCACATGGCTGGCCCGCATCCTGGTGGTGATCGCACACACGACGGTCGTCGCGGGGCTGGTGACCATCGGTCGGCAGCATTTCGGAAGTCTGCAACTGGGACTTTCCATGAGCTGTCTGTACCTGCTGCTGCCATGCACGGCGATCAACGTGCACGAACTGAGTCAGGTGCTGCCAGCCGCCTGTTTGATCTGGGCGTTTGCCAGTTATCGCAATCCGGTGGTTGCCGGAGTCCTGCTGGGGCTTGCCAGCGGCACTTTGTTCTTCGCCGGTTTTCTGCTGCCACTATGGGCTGTTTTCTACGGTCGGCGCGGCGGCATTCGTTTCGTTGTGTCCGTGTTAGGCGTCACGCTGGTGCTGATGACCAGTCTGATGCTGATCTCCGGCGATACGCATTCGTTTGTCAACAAACTGGCTTCAACTGCCAACTGGACCGTGTACCGTCTGCTGGATGATTCCCTGGCAGCGCGTGACACGTCGTTCGGGCAGTTGTTTGTGCGAATTCCCATGGCGGCCGTGTTCTTTGTCATGCTGACGGCCATGACGGTGCTGCCTCGTCCGAGAAATCTGGAGAACCTGCTGGCCAATTCGACTTCTCTGGTCGTGGCGGCCCAGATGTGGTACCCGGACGACATCGGCGCGTATGTGCTGTGGTATCTGCCTCTGTTTCTGCTGGTGATCTTCCGACCGCGACTTGACCGCTTTGTGCCTCCGGAAATATCAGAACGACAGCATGCCGGAACCGTTCTGCCGGTGAGTTCCGTGCCATCGTCCACAGTTGCCACGGCCAGGATGAGCCTGTTTTCCCGGATGCCCTGATCAATGGAGTGAACGCATGGTGGACTGTCGATCTCACGAAATACACGAGATGAATCAGAGTGAGGCAGCCGGCAAGACGAGTGTGCTCACCAGCAAAGCGAGACTCACACCGGTCAGGCAAACGGGGATTTCAGCAGTCCGGGCTGCGACACGGCAAATCGCAACGGGGCCATACGTTGCAGGTTGGATGGTTGCTCTGCTGGGACTACTGGCTGGACCGCTGATCACTTCCGCACAATCGCAGCACCCCACACCACCGGCGATCCGCATCGAGATCCGGGACGTTCATGGGCGACTGGATGTGGGGCTGGTTCGAAACCAGTCTCTGCTGCGAGTTGCCATCCTGATCTCCCTCGAGAATACCTCCGCGATGCCGGTCTCAGTGTCTCGTCCCGACTTTTCGCTGATGTCCAATCAGACGGTCGCGCAGAACACGGCGCCGGAGGAAGTTCCGATGCTGGACACCGGGATGCTGGCCCCGGGCGAAAGTGTGGAAGGCTGGATGGCATTTGCCGGACTGCCGTTTCCGGGACATGAGATCCCGTTGACACTGAAGTGGGAACCCGGTCCGGTTGAGATTTCCCTGGACGAGTTTCTGCAGCAGCCATGCGTCGCCAGCGCGACTTCTTTCGGTCCGAAAGGTTGTCTCAAACAACTGACGATCCGGCGTCGTCTGGATGTGTTTGCGGCATTTGCCATCGCGGCCGACCTGAAGCAGATTTTCGAAAGCGGCATCCAGCGAATCGTGTTTGTCCCCGAAGTCTCTTCCGAGACAACGCGTCGCCCGCCAGTGGTGATGGATGAGTTTCTGCTCTGGCTCTCCATGATGATTGATGGTGCCGATACGACTCGCGCCACATCGCCGATTCCGCCACTCGAAGCCCGCTTTCGTCAGATTGCACTGGCAGGATTCACGCTGGGCCCCAATCGCTCATTTGGTTTTGGGCGCCGACAGATTTCGATGTTCAATTCGCCGGATGAAGCCATTTCTTCGGCTCTGGCACCGGTGTATCGAGTCGTTTCGGTGGCCGATGCGCTGGCAGATCTGGAATCCGAACTTCCCGGAATTCGTCGAGCCGCTATGGCAGGAGTGGTCGATCGACTGACTGCGGAACAGAGCCGAGTGATTATCGACAGAGCGTTCAACGGGACAGAAGGTGATCAGCAACTGGTGGCTTCGTACCTGTACCTGATTCCCGGCCCGGAACCCATCCGTGTGCTTGAACAACTGGTGCATTCAGAGAAATCCTCCATTTCATCGACCGCCGTACGGTCACTCGTCGCCAGTCGCGAGGAAACGGCCGGGGAAACCATCGCAACGCTGTGGACTGAGCCAGGAACCAGCGCAGTCATACGTTCCGCGATCCTGAATGCCGTGGTCGAATCGGCCGACGATCGCTGGCTCCCGTTGATGAAGGAGTTTGTCACGAGCGAACTGCAGTCGCCTGCTGAATCCAGCCCCCGAGATGCAGAAGCATTGACTTCCATCTTTCAGCTGCTGGAACTGAGAGGCGATAACAGCCTGTGTTCCTTGATTCGATCGGGACTGCTGGAGATCAACGATCCGGCAAAGCAGGATCTGTTTCTGCGTCACCTGATGGAGTGTGATGCCGATGCCAGTCGTCTGGAGATCTCTCGTCTGGTCACCAGTCGCGTTGCGGCTGGAACGATATCGGATGATGTGATTGAGGCGATCATCCAGCAGCCCTCGGAGATTTTCTTCGCGCCACTCCTTGAACAATTTGGGAAGGGACCGACTCCGTCGACCGAGCGACTGTTTCAGGCGATGCTGTCCTGTGCTTCCGCGAAACAGTTGAATGAACTGATCGCTGGTGCGGAATCGTTCCCACGGGAAACTCAGGTCGAGCTGCTGATTTATCTGAATGCCACGCATCACGAGGCGCGATACCCGCTGGCGGCTCGGCTGATTCAGAAACCAGGCGCGCAACTTGGTCCTGTACTGCAACAACTGGTGGAAGATGGATCAGATACCGCAATTGCCATTCTGTGCACGCAGCTGACGCAGCAGGTGGAGAGTCTGGAAGGAACGCGGGAAGCATCGACGGAAGGTCAGCAGCATCTGCAGGCATTGATGGCCACCGTGGCCCGGCTGGCTCACCCGGAATGTCGCCGGGCAATCAATCAACTTTCGGTTGATCCCAACGTCTATGTCAATACGCTGGCATCAGCCCTGTCGACCGAACTGTTCCGGCGTTCGGTATCCGCCTATCTGTATCAGTCTGAGGAAGAACCACTCAGGGAGCGTGGCGAAACGGAAAAGGCCAACTTAGTGACAGATCGCCGTATCGAAGTGGATCCGTTTCTGGCTGAAAACTATACCCACCGCGCTTCGATTCGGATGCACGCGGGGCGATTCGAAGACTCCATGTCAGACCTGTTCATTGCTCGCAGACTGTCACCTGAAGATCCGGATGTGGAAAGTCTGATCTCGCTGGTACTGATCCGGCAGGATAAGATTCGTGAAGGGCTGGACGCCGCAGAAGAACTGGTGAAATCAGCTCCGTCGAACTGGGTCGCTCTGTACAACGCCGCCTGTTCGTACTCGCGTGCCACGGAATCCGGAATTCCTTCTGACGAAGACCGAACTCAATACGCAGATCGTGCGATTGAACTGCTGCAGCAGACTGCCAAACTCAAGTTTGATGACCATGATCATCTGCTGAAAGACGAAGATCTTGTGCCCCTGCACAACCACGCGCTGTGGGAAGAGACCGTCAGGCTGGTTAAAGAAAACGATGAGTCACAAAAGCAGGGCAAATAACGAACTGCCCATCAGACAATTCGCATAATCTTGACGGACCAGATCAATATCCTTCTGCTGGAAAACGTCAGGTTGACGCAGCGCCATGGAATTCCAGCTCGAAGGAGTATTCCGATCCAGACTCCCGTGGCCCTCGTGGGCGTTCCCCGCTGTGGATCTCGGCTGACTTTCTGAAACGAACCCGGATTTAGCCAAAGACACCGGTCGACAAGCTGCCAGTGCTGTCACCAAATCGAGTTTCAGGAATCTGCATTGAGTGCAGCAGACTCAGATACAGATTGCAGAGCGGTGTTCCATCATAGTTCCAGTGGCCGCCGTGTTTCAGGCCCATTTTGGTGCCACCGGCCAGCAGAGTCGGCAGATTGGCGGGATTGTGGGTCGTGCTGCAGCCACTGCCAAACAGCACCAGCGTGTTGTCCAGAACGCTGCCGTCAGCATCTTTGTACTGCTCAAGTCGTTCAAGAAACTTTGCAATCTGCTGACTGAGAAACAGATCGTATCTTGCAAACTCAAGCTGCCCCTCCTTATCGCCCGCATGCGACAGGTTGTGATGAGTGCGAGTCAGCCCCAGCTTCAGCGGAAACGTGTCGCTGATCCCCATGCCATCCTCGCGATTCAGCATGAACGCGACCGTTCGAGTGACGTCGGCATCAAAGGCCAGCGCGATCAGGTCAAACATGTTGCGATAGTAGTCCGCGGGTTCGCTCTCTGTCGTGACATCCAGTTGCAGATGGGAATAGTCCTGAGTCTTCAGCGGAACGTCGATCCATTTTTCAGACGCCATCAGCCTCTGCTCAATTTCATTCAGAGACGTCAGATACTGATCCATCTTCTCCCGGTCCGACTGACCCAGCTGCTGATTCAGAACTCGGGAATTCTCCAGGACCGCATCCACCAGCCGCAGTCGTTTTCGCAGTTGCTCGCGCTGAGCGTTCAGGGACTGCTGGTTGCTGCGAAACAGTCGATCGAAGATTCGCTGCGGGCTGTTCTCCGCCGGAATGGGCTTTCCGTCCAGGTTGTACGAGATCGTTCCGGTCCGCGACAGAAATCCCACACCGGCGTCGATTGACAACACCAGTGACGGCTGACGGCAGTATTGCTTCGTATGCGGCGCGATCACCTGATCTCAGCATGCAGAACCATGCGCAGCCACCTTTTGCACTGACAATGGTTCGTTCTCGGGTTTCGTCATTCCCGCCTCCGCGGGAATGACGAACATCCCCAATATCCAGCTCTGACAGAGCACTACTTCTTCAGGAACACATCGCTGTTCACCACAAAACGAATCATATCCTGCAGGCGGTACCCGCTCGATTTCAATTCTGGCCCAGCCTGTTTCAGATTTTCCAGTTCGTTGTACGTCAAACTGCGACCGACCGCATAGCTGCTGAGATGCTTCAGAAAGCTGAATGCCACCTGATCAATTCGATCTGCGGCCAGATATTGCTTCAGCCCCGGCAACCCGGACACAGCGGTCCCGTCAGGCAGTTCCGATTCGGCATCCGTGGGTTCCTTTTTCAGTCGACCACCCGCGTCGTATTCTTCAAAAACGATTCCCCAGGGATCGATTCCCAGGTGGCATTTGATACAGCCGTCCTGATTCCGATGCCGTTCCAGTCGTTCTCGTAACGATCGTTTCTCGCCGTCTTCCCTGAGCTGAGGAACGTTCGGAGGAGGATCCTCAGGCGGTTCGGCGATGATCTTTCGGGCCAGCCACGCACCGCGCTTCACGGGATTGGATTCGCGACCGTCTGACAAACCCGACAGGATGGCTGCCTGAGACAACAGGCCTCCCAACGCAGGATCGTCGTGACGCAGCGCCGCAAACAGAAAGCCGTTTTCTGATTGATCGGCAAGGCCGTAGTAGGCCGCAGTGGTATCATTGCCCACGATGAAGTCTGAGTGAATCAATGTCCCCAACGGAAGATTATTTGCGATGGCGTATTTCAGAAACGCCACGGGTTCCTGTCGCAGTTGTGTTCGAGTATCCCGGGTCAGCAAAGGAAACTTCGCTCGATCCACTTCCACCACATCGAACTTGTCGAGACTCAGCCACTGCGACGCGAATTCGTGTAAGAACTGATCAAACCGTGGATCCTGCATCAACTGATTGCAGTGCTCGTCAAGTCGGCTGTGAAGTTCTCCACGCTCTGCCGCGTCCAGCAATCCCGTATCAGGCGGTTCATTCCAGAGAAAATACGACAGCTTGGAAGCCAGTTCCCAGCCATCCAGATTCTCAGCTTCCGGTCCGGCGCTGTTCTCAGTCAGGAACAGAAACTGGGGCGACGTCAAAACAACGATCAGGGCATCCTTGATGCTCTGTGGGAAATCGGCCGATGCCGCAAACGATGTTTCCCAGACCTTCACGATGGAATTGACCTCGGCATTGGAAACGGGACGTCTCCAGGCCCGAGTCATAAACGACCGTATGATCTTGGCCGCATACACTGGCTTGTCATCGCGATTGGGCGAATCAATGAAAATGCGCCGATGAGTTTCCGATGGCCACGAATCAACCAGCGGACCTTCGAACTCGACACAATGAATCTTCAGGCGAGGCATCGGGCGGCCATCGGTGTATTCACTGCGAACCCCAATCTCCCGAATGCCGGCCAGGTAATTGACGTTGTCTTTCTCCACGGACGGATACGGAAAGTCGTTGATCGCTCCGATGAATGTGAATTCCTGGGGATTTGAACTCCTGACCGCTTGCGGTGATTCAACCCGATTCAGTGTACTCCCGCAGTCCCGGCGAAGGCCCAGATGGACACCCAGCAGCGGCGTTCGCTCTTCGAATGCCAGAAACCGGTTCAGGTGCGGGGACGAATCTGTCAGTCGTGTCAGCCTGATCTGCCTGACGGTTGTTTTGTCTGCAGACGACGACAAAACCGCCAGCGGCCCCGCGGCCAGCCGTAACACCATCACCGCATGCAGCTGATCCTGTGCTGCAATCTCGGCAGCCGCGTCAGCCGGGAACTCCGATGCGATCGTTCTGGAAAACTCGCGTTCGCCGATCTGCAGTCGCAGCAAATGACTCGACTCGGACATCACACACGAGACATCCACCTGATAAACACCGGGCACTTCGATCGTCGCGTGCCCGCGATGATTGTCATCGAGTGTTATGGCGAGTGCATCCGAAGCTGTGGATGTGGCTGGTCGCGGTTCTGCCATATCCAGCAACAGTCCGTCGTCGTACCGCGAAGCGCGGACGGTGACTCGAAAATCACCGTGATCCGGAAGTTCTCGCAGCGAGACTTTGAAGTTCACCATTGGGCCATAGGTATTGGATTCTCCAAAGATCTCCGGGCTGGGGATCGCCGGACGAAGCAGCAATCCACCGGCGACGGACTGAAATGGTTCTCCCAGCGGATAACCTTCAGTTCCGCGCATACAGGCAAACACGGCGTGATAAATGCTTTCGAAGCTGCGCCATTGACGAATCGTGTCGTTTCCAACGTAACCTTCGATGAATCGAAAACTGGTCTGCATCGCGAATGGCGAGTAAGCAAACGGCTTTGTCGGAGCCAGTTCCTGGACCACAAAGTCAGAATTCTCAAGCAGCAGACTGTTGGCTCCCAGAATCAGTTTGTCCGGGCAGGGATCAGGATTGATGTTCTTTCCCAGGTCCATCCGAAATGACTGAATGACGGGCGGCGAGGTTTCATCGACGATGCACAGATCGAGTGACCTTTCGGCGATGTCAAAGTAGTACTCCATCTGCAGTGGTGACAGCCCCAGCACCTGACCGTTGTTGGCAAAGCCATCGCGGGAAATTCCGTCCGGCGGCAGCACATCGGACAGATTCTCTCGCAGCCCCAGCAGAGTTCGCATGGTGTTGCGATACTGCGACACGGTCAGTCGGCGCACGGATCCGTTCTTCTGCGTATCCCGGGATCTCGCGACATTCAGCGCACGCTCGATCCACTGCGACACAGATTCCCGTTCCTCCGTTGTCGGCTGAATCTCATCATCAGGGGGCATCGCCATGTCGTTCAGCTGACTGCGGATGTCTCGCCAGAGATACAAGTGACTGTCGGCCAGAGTTGTGTCCAGCAGATCGACTCGGATCCCGGATTTCATCGTGTCCGCGTTGTGACAGCGCAGGCAGTACTTCGCGAGAAACGGCTGCACCATGGCTTCGAACGAGCTCTGCAGATCTGCATCGATTCCGTCGGTGATACTGCCGTTGGCAGTCACCGCTGACGGCGATGAATCCTGCGCTTTCACGGATGCTGAGTTTCCACTCAGAAAACACAGGAATGCAATACCCTGCAGTGTTCGCGTGATCTGGCAGGCTCGCAGCGCGTTGAGCATTGCGGTCGTCTCATCCTGGAAGGAAGGGTTTCGGGAGGAGTTTGCAGGTGGGCAACACAGGAAAACGACCAGTGGGGACACCAGCGTTCTGAAGGCAGGTAACAGGCATGCTAATCAAGTTCTGCAGCCGTGAAAACGCTTGATCGGGTGCCGGACAACGGCTGAGAGCACTTGTCGGAAAGGAGCCTGACGGCTCGCGGCCAAAAACCCGCTCACGGTGTTCGCTATCCACAGACATGCGTGCACCGTGCGAGCAGCAAATCGAGTACGACTCTAACAGGGCGTTGAAAAAGGTGTCTGGAAATCTCCGGTTTCCGCCTGTTGCGAGGTTTTCTGATGCTGCCAGAGTTCCAGACACCTTTTTCAACACGCTCCTAAGGCCGGGATATCGAACGCAGGTGTGCGCATGAGATTCCTGCAGGATCGCTGGGGCTGAACCGGGGTAGCCCCGGAAGTCGACGTTTGTCAGAATTCGCGGGACATCAGCAATCAACATGGACGTTGAGGATTCAGGACGATGGAACCATTTGCTGCACGGCCGGGGAAACGCCATCAACTGCACTGGTGGATTACCGCTGGGATTGCTGCCGCTTTCTTTGTCTGGTCATTTGACCTGATTCCCCGAATCCGCAGTGCAGCGACGGGAACCGTCGCTGACACAAAGCCGGAATCTGACGACGTCTTTGCCGGAGATCTGCTGGACGAGGACTGGTCGAGCGAGTTGTCGGAAGCGACTCTTCCCCCCGACACGGAACTGGCCTCGGAAACTCCTGATCCGCTGGAAGCCCTCCTCAGCGACGACATGGGCAGTGTCGAAACGGGCAGCGTGGCCAATGCGTCGTATACAGTCTCAGAATCGAATGGGCCGGACCAGGAAATCCGCAGAACATCGCGATCCTCGGCGGAGTTCGAATCGTTGACGGCTGGTCCTGCCAGGAATTTGGACAACGCGGCGGCTGAAGTTGAAGAAGGACTTTCACTGGCGTCGCTGGAAGCAATGCCTTCTTCCACTGAGTTATCCAGTTCCGTTCGAACATCGCAGAATCACGACAAAGTGATTCCTGCCGAACTGGCCGAGCGACTGCATGCTGTTGAAGCGTGGCTGGAACAGGATCAGATTCTCGACGCTCACGCCGAACTGTCAGACATCTACTGGAAGCATCGTGAGCATCGACCGTTGATTCAGGAACGAATTGACGAGACGGCCGCAATCATCTTCAGCAGCATGGACCGTCAGTTTTCAGAACCCCATTTTGTGGAATACGGAGAAACGCTGGAATCCATTGCAAAACAATATGACGTGCCCTGGGAGTATCTTTCGCGTCTGAACCGTGTGGTGCCACAAAAGCTGCAGGCTGGCCAGCAACTGAAAGTGGTCCGCGGGCCGTTTGGGGCGGTGGTTGATCTCAGCGAGTACTGTCTGACAGTGCATGCACACGGCTGGTACGTCAATCGATATATGGTGGGGATCGGCAGGGATCAGAAAACGCCTGTTGGTCGCTTCACTGTGGAAGAAAAACTGGAGAACCCAACCTGGTACAATCCGGACGGCGGAGTCGTCGAGGCCGATGATCCTGAGAATCCCCTGGGAGAATTCTGGATTGGCCTGGGGAATCATATTGGAATCCATGGGACCAATGATCCGTCGACCATTGGACGTGCCGCATCACGAGGATGCGTCCATCTTGGTGAATCCGAGATCGCTGAAGTCTTCAGTCTGCTCAGCCCGGGCTCGGTGGTCATGATCCGGAAGTAAGACAAAAGATCGCAGCCGACACTCAGATCGGCGCCGGTCTGTTCCATTGGCCGAGAAGGCATTCTGAGCAGGGTGAACAGGACTCACTTCACTCGGAGTAGTTTCCATCGACTCGACTCCGCGTCGTCGTGCGCTACTCAAACTCGCACGCAGTCGTTGCGATGGTGTTCTCTCCGCGAACCCGCAGATCAAGTAGATCCATCACGATCCATAGTAGCACGGGTATTCATCCCCAGCGGTATGCCTTGAAGATGCCGTTGCCGCAGAACAGGCGCACACAATCATCCAGAATCACTTGAGAACGCTCTGAGGGCAAAACATTTCAGATCGTTCATTCGGTATCCGTTGAAGACCCTTCCTCGATTGGTCGAAAAAGGATTCGGGGCGACACTTCGCCCTGAATCTGCGCCGACGGTGTTTTGTGGCCGGGAACGAGGGGATTGGCCCGATGGAACTATCAGGAAAGGATGCCGTTCTTCGGCAGTTCCTGCTGCTGTCTTCTGTCTGGTGTGTTTCAGCAATTGCTGCCGCACAGGGACCGGGCAAAGTTGCGAATGAGTTGACGCTTCCCGTCGACGAGCCACAGGTCATCATTCCGGAAAACAGCCTGCGAGTTCCGGTGCGCATGGCGTCCCAGGAAGTGGAGACGTCTTCAGATCCTCTGGTCAAACTCGTCTGGGAAACCCGCGAGGCCACTCGGCGTCGTCTGCTTTCCACCTCCGAACACACGCCCTGGCAGATGATGCACGGCCTGCTGGGCCTGCGGCAGGACTTCCTGATTAATCACAATGGCCATACGGTGAATGGGCTGGAGTGGATTCAGACAGGCCCTATGTATCAGAACGAATCCTGGTTTGAGAAAACGGTTCATGGCGGCCGGGCACATCCCTTCAACAAGCCGTATTGGTTTGAGGGCCACATCAATCAGTTTCTGGCGATTCTGGCCACCTGCAACGTGCCGCTGGACACACAGTTCGGAACTCCTCAGGGGCCGATCAGCATGCGTGACATGCTGAAGAACGCTCAGATGACAGCCAATGAACGGGAAGAAGTCACCTGGACATTGTGGGCGCTATGTACGTACCTGCCGCCCGATGCGGAATGGATCAACGCCAAAGGGGAACGCTGGAGCATCGAACGCCTGGTGAAGATTGAAATCGGCAAGCCCGTCGGTGGCCCCACGTCACCCTGTGGCGGTACTCATGGCCTGTTCGCACTGGCTCGAGCTCGCAACGTGTATCTCCGCACCGGAAAGCCTTTGCAGGGAACCTGGCTGCAGGCTGAGCAGAAGATTCAGAAGTACATTCAAACGGCTCGCATGCTGCAGAATACCAACGGAACCCTTTCGTCGTCGTACTTCAAGGGTCGTGAATACAAGCAGGATTTCGACAAGCGCATGGCCAGCATGGGGCATGTCCTTGAATTCCTCATGATGGCACTGCCGCAGGATCAACTGAAGGACGCATGGGTTCGACGAGCCATTGAATCGACGGCAAAAGACCTGATGGCGAACCGCAAAGCCTACGTGAGCTGCTCGCCGCTCTATCACGCCACGAATGCCATGAGCATTTATCTTGATCGCGTGGCGCCGGCACCTGCCAATCTTGTGCAGCAACCCCAGAACACTCGCTCCATCTCGCGACCAAAAGAGCTGACGCACTCGGACTCACCCACGGCATCTGGTCCCGTCAAAACGGCAACGAAGCCTGCCGGCAGCATCATCGCTGCTCAGGAAAAGCCAGTGCCTTCAGACAAGGCGGCCTCCGCAGATTCCACAGTGCCGAATTCCGACAAAACGAACTCCGCAGTATCCCCGGAGAATTCGACTGCGGGATCATCGTCTGCAGGACCAACGCCTGAAGTTGGTGTGCCAGCCGCTTCGACATCATCCGCTGCTGGAACACCGTCTCTGACAGAGACAGGTCCTGCGACATCGCCGAATGCTTCTCCGACTTTGCCAGCGGCAATGGCTCCTGAGCCACCGGGGACACCGGGCGAAAGTACTTCCAGTGGTACGAAAGAGCCCGTGGCCAAAGCGATTGACCAGCCGGCCACTTCGGGAGCCTCTGATTCGCCTGCCTCGAAAACCGGATCGGCAGATGCAGAAATCGCACCTTTGCCATTGCCGGACTCGGCAGCGGTGCCGAGTCCTCAGGAAAAACGGGACGTTGAAGATTCGTCGAAAGGCAGCGGCTCAGTGATGTCTGCCGAGCGACCGAGTTCCACGTCGACTGATCTCGTTGTCGTAGCACCGATGTTGATCCCGACTCCGCTGATGTCAACGCCGCAGGCTTCCGATGGCAAAACAGATGCAGCTGCAATTTCCGGACGGCCTTCTGTCAGCGTTCCAATCCAATCGGCCAGTCAGGCACAGGCGACAGATGGCAAAACGCCAATTGCATCCGCTCGAACAGCCACAACAGTCTCGAAATCCACGACTGTCACACCGATCCCTCAAAAACCAGCTGCTGATGCGGCTCCGCAGTCGAATGCGGCAGGAGAGACAAGCCGCGTCTGGCGAGCGACTCCGTACCGTCGACGCAAATCCATCTTCCTTCCGGAGATCTGAGACGCTCTGAACCGGACGCCCGTTCGCTCCGGCTCAACAAGCCAATCCCGAAACGCACACGGGACAACGCACCCGCGAATCACGTATCCGGGACTCTGACAACAAACCGTCATTGGATTTGGGTCAGGCGCGTTGACGGGTGAGTCCAACGCCCTGAATGATTCGACAAGCAGAATGCCGCCGTTTTCTGCAGCGGGAGTTGTGAGACTTCCAGCTGCGGTACGCCGGGACTCCTATTTCTCACGAATTCGGCCACGTGAATTCTTCGCGGCGTCGGCTGAGGGGTCTCATTCCCTTCGGCGTTCTAATACGAATACATCAGCAGCTGCAGGCTGACCTGTTCTCCGGACGGGTGGTTTGTCGACAGCAGGATCTTCCCCGGGCGTGCGTCGGTTCGCTGTGCATGGGGCTTTCCGGGTGGGACTCGAAACGTGAGGATATAGCGGTGGACGGTGCCGGAAGGCTGCCCCAGCGGGGTCAGTTCGGCGGCGAGAAATGGAGGATCATTTTCGTTCTTCGTGAATTGAAACGGTTCCGACATGTCTTTCTCGTCCACGATCAGCAGCATTTTGGCTTCGCGACCTTCCGAAGCCGAGAAGGATCCCAGTTGCAGCATCTGCTTTTCGCTGTTGAATATTGTTCCCGGCATCTGCTGCAGTCGGATGTTGCCCTGCTTTCGAGCGGTCACCGTGATCAACAGGGGAGTGTCAAGCGTCGACACTTTGACCTGCAGTTCTTCCTGAAAGATCCCGGTCGGAATATCGGTGGACACTTCCGCATTCAGAATGTAACCCGTCAGGTAACCGTCCTGAACGCGTTCTTCTGCTGTCATGGGTTCGACCGTCACTTTCACCTTTCCTGAAGGACTGGTGATTGATTCGATGGCAAATTCTTCAAATACGCGTGACGCGACTGCGCCGCGGAACTTGCCCGGCTGATCCAGGTACATGTCACCGACACTCCAGAAGGCAGGCAACAGAACCAGAGGCATATCGATCGAACCTTCCACAGTGAACTTCAGCAACGGGCTCCTGGGATCATTGGTGTGGACATCTCCCCCATGTCGAAAACCTCGATCCGGGTTGTCTCCCGCTTTCCATGTCATGTACAGGTCGATGGATTCGCCCGGCTTCACGATGGCTGACTTTTTCTCCACCTCCGGATCCGGATCGAAGCCGAACTGAGTGCATTTGCAGGTGGTGGTCCCGGCTTTCAGGATCAGGTCGGTTTCGCCCTGATTGGAAATCACAAACGTGTGAGTCTTCTTTGTGCCAACCTGCAT
>Ga0209573_1004479_pt1 | contig 13693 bp, 11 predicted proteins | sample TNRBio252014_DNA_FD_185870 | JGI IMG/M metagenome (GOLD analysis project Ga0209573, IMG submission 185870) | Wastewater treatment Type I Accumulibacter community from EBPR Bioreactor in Madison, WI, USA - TNR Reactor_6/25/2014_ DNA (SPAdes)... | ecosystem: Engineered > Bioreactor > EBPR >...
TACGCGCGCCACGCCGACGCCACCCTCGTGCGCTTCGCGATGATCGAGACCGCGCAGGCGCTGGACAACCTGGACGCCATCCTGTCGGTGGAAGGCCTGGACGCGATCTACATCGGGCCCTCGGACCTGTCGCTGGCCTTGGGCTGTGCGCCCAGCTTCGACGAGGTCGACCCCCCGGTGGCCCAGGCCATCGAGCACATTCTCGAGCGCGCCAAGGCGCATGGGGTGGTCGCCGGCATCCACAACGGCGCGCCGCCAGCCGCGCGCGCGCGCATCGCCAAGGGCTTCGGCTTCGTGACCATCAGCTCCGACGCGCGCCTGATGGCCTCGGGCGCCCAGGCCCTGCTCGCGCAGATGCGCGCCTGAGCCCCAGCCGACAGGGAGGACACATGAAACTCGGATTCATCGGCCTGGGCATCATGGGGGCGCCGATGTGCGGCCACCTGATCGCTGCCGGCCACACGCTGGTCGTCCACACCCGCAGCCGCGTGCCCGAGGCCCTCGTGGCCGCCGGCGCCACCGCGTGCGCCGACGCGCAGGCCGTCGCTTCGCAGGCCGAGGTGGTGTTCACGATGCTGCCCGACACGCCCGATGTCGAACGCGTCCTGTTCGGCGAGCGCGGGGTGGCCGCCGGCCTCGAGCCCGGCAAGGCGGTGGTCGACATGAGCTCGATCTCGCCCATCGAGACCCAGGCCTTCGCCGCGCGCATCGCCGCGCTCGGCTGCGACTGGCTGGATGCACCCGTCTCCGGCGGCGAGGTCGGCGCCAAGGCCGCCAGCCTGACCATCATGGTGGGCGGCAGCGACACGGCGTTCGCCCGCGTCGAGCCATTGCTGCGCTGCATCGGCCGCAACATCACGCATGTCGGCGCGGCTGGGGCGGGGCAGGTGACGAAGGTCGCCAACCAGATCATCGTGGCGCTCAACATCGCCGCCGTCGCCGAGGCGCTGGTGTTCGCCGCCAAGGCCGGCGCCGACCCCTCGCGCGTGCGCCAGGCCCTGATGGGCGGGTTCGCCTCCAGCCGCATCCTGGAAGTGCACGGCGAGCGCATGATCAAGCGCAGCTTCGACCCGGGCTTTCGCATCGGGTTGCACCAGAAGGACCTGAACCTGGCCCTGCAGGGCGCCAGGGCGCTCGGCGTCGCGCTGCCGAACACGGCGCAGACCGCGCAGCTGATGCAGGCCTGCGCCGCCCACGGCATGGCCGGACTCGATCATTCGGCCCTGGTGCGCGCGCTCGAACTGCTGGCCCACCACGAGTTGGCCGCCTGACCAGTCGCCGGCCGGTCGCCGGCCGTCAACCCCGCTGCCGTCGCGACGCCGACCTCGTTGGCCTGTCCCGGCTACAATCTGCACCGCTGCCGGGTTTCCAGCTCACTGACCCGGCACACCTGCTTGTCGAGGCCCCGGCCCCCTGGCCCAGCGGCGCCTCCCTTCGGTCGCGTGACACGCGACCGTGACCAGGCGACACCACGGCGAGCTTCACGACCGCGGACCTCAGGTCCGCGTGCTCCGGGACCCCGGCGCCTCGACAGGCCGCCAGGCCGGCAACGACGACGCCACCCGCTGCGCAGCATGGTTGCCCGTCGGCTGCGGCTGACATGGCCTGGCCCGCGGGCGACAGGGCTCGCAGGCTTGCACCGGGACCGGCAGCCCACCTGACCGCCCGGCCGCTGGGGACCCCCCGTCGGCCACGGCCCTTCGTTCACCTCTGCCGGTGCCTGCCGCCGGCTTCCAGACTGTTTACGCGGCGCTTCACGTCGCGCCTTCATGACCCCAAGAGATCCCCACAGCATCAAGGTCGGCAAGTACCTTGTCACACCGTTCACCCGTTCCACAGCGGCAGGCGAGTACATCGCCCTGCTGTCGATACGCAGCGGCCGCGGCAGCGCCAGCCACGACCGCATCTACCGATTCGTCGGCCGCTTCACCACGCCGGAGGCCGCGCGACAGCATGCGCTGGCCCAGGGGTCGAGCTGGCTGGCCACGCCCCTCCATTGACAACCCAAGGACATCCCATGGCCAAGGAAGACCTCATCGAGATGAACGGCAGGGTCGAGGAGATCCTGCCCGACTCGCGCTACCGCGTCGAGCTCGACAACGGCCACTCGCTGGTCGCCTATACCTCCGGGCGCATGCGCAAGCACCACATCCGCATCCTGGCCGGCGACCGCGTGGCGCTGGAGCTCTCGCCCTATGACCTGAGCAAGGGCCGCATCACCTTCCGCCACCTGGAGACCCGCTCCAGCGCCCCCGCCCGGCCACGCCCGCGCGGTGGGCGCTGACCCGCCCCGGCCATCCCGGCCGCCCCTTCCTCACCCCCCCGGTGCAGTACGGCCACCCGATACACGGGTCCGCGCACCACAAACCCAGGAGACTTCAATGTCCACCAGACTCTATGTCGGCAACCTCGCGTACTCCGTGACCGACAACTCCCTGCTCGAGCACTTCACCGCCTTCGGCGACGTCGCCTCCGCCAAGGTCATGATCGACCGCGACAGCGGCCGCTCCAAGGGCTTCGGCTTCGTCGAGATGGGCTCGCCGCAGGCGGCCCAGGCGGCCATTCGCGGCCTCAATGGCCAGGCGGTCGATGGCCGCGCACTGGTCGTCAACGAAGCCCGCCCGCGCGAGGAGCGCGGCGGCTTCTACGGCAACCGCCGCTGAGCGACGCGTTGCCAAGGGCGCACCCGCGGGCCGACGCGGGGACCTGCCCCTAGCCCGCCCTGCCCTGCCGCACGGCGAACGCCATCACCGCGGCAAAGCCGGCCAGCGCAAGCACGTGCCCGGCACCGGCCAGCGCCGTGAGACCCGGCGCGGCGCCGATCGCGCCGGCGATGCGCACGGCGACGCTGGCGCCCAGCAGGGCCAGCGCCACCCGGCCCAGCCGGGTCGGCCGGGGGCGCAGGCCTGCCAGCACGGGCAGCATGAGGGGTGCGTGTCCGAACACCATCGAGAACACGAAGCCGACCCAGAACACATGCCAGGCCACCGGGCCCAGCTGCGCCTGACCCAAGGCCGCGGCCAGACCCAGCATGGCCGCCACCGCCAGCCAGACCAGGGCGCTGACCAGGCAGACCGCGGTGTGCCCGGCCCATCCAACGGCGCCCAGCAGGCGCAGGCCGGGGTCGAAGCGGGCCAGCCACAGGGCCAGGCCCGCGCAGGCCAGCCACCAGGCCGGCCCGGCCACGGCCAGCCCCGCGACCGCAAGGCCCAGCACCATGAGCGGCGACGCCGCGAGCAGCAGGAACAGCTGGCGGCCCCAGCGTGGCAGCGGCACCAGCCGGGTCAGCTCCCGGCGCTCGCCGGCGATCGTCAGCAGCAGGAAGCCCGCCCATCCGAGGCGCGCTTCCTCGGGCCGACCTGCGGCCCACAGCAGGTTGCCCGCCAGCAGCGCGAGCGCCCCCATCATCTGCACCGCCAACGGCAACGACCAGGCGCGCCGCCAGCCCGCCCAGGCATACAGGCCGACCAACCCGGCCGCCGACAGGGCCCACAGCAGCCCGGCGGCAGCCACGGCAGGTGCGGCCACCGCAGGCCAGGCGGCCGCCCAGCCCAGCAGCAGCCCGCCGAGGCCGGCCATGGCCGGCACGGCCAGGCCACGCTGGAGGGCAACGACGCGCTCGAGCGAGATCAGCGCGCCGAAGAAGCCCGCGCACATCAAGGCGCCATGCCAGGCCACGGCCGCGCCGGCGGTCGGCCCGCGCTGCGCCGGCGGCAACACGCCCAGCCGGACCAGCCCACCGCCCAGGGCGGCCAGCAGCGTGGCGATGGCCAGCACCAGCACCCCGACGAGCAGCCCGCGGGCCAGGGGCCGCTGACCGGCCCGCACCGCCGGCGCGGGGGCGCGCCCGGCGCTCACCACCCGAACCTCGTGCGCAAGGCCGGGGACAGCCTGTCGGGGGTCCATTCGGTCTGCCAGTCCAGCGCGACCTCGATCTCGCTGCCCGGGGGGCAGGCGGCCTGCAAGGCCGCGCGTGCATCTTCGACCAGCAGGTCGGTCATCGGGCAGGTGGCGCTGGTCGGCACCAGCGTGACCCGCACCTGCAAGGGCGAACCGTCCTGCACGTCGATGCACTCGACCAGGCCGAGTTCGACGATGCTGTGCCCGAGCTCGGGGTCGGCCACTTGACGCAGGGCCTCGCGCAGGGTCTCGGAATCCATGGCGGGAGTATTGCGCCGGCCGGCCGGCGCGGCCATGAACGGCTTCAATGCCGGCGCGGGGCCGGACCCGCGACGACCTCGGCTAGTTGACGATGCCGTACACGCGCTCGGGCAGCACGCGCGGAAACTTCGACGTGTCGGCCAGCGGCCCGCTGATCGCGAACTCGGCCTGCGCGCTGTCGCGCACATGGGTGCCCACGTGCGGCTGGCCCTTGCGGTCACTCAGCGTGGCCACCATCGGGGCCTTGCTGCCGGGCGGCCGGCGGGTCACCACCGCGACTTCGCCGCTGGCCAGCGTGACCAGCACGCCGGGCGGGTGGATGCCGACCGCACGGATCAGGCAGGTGGCGAGCGCCGACCCGCTTTCCTGCTGGAACAGCTGCTTGGACGCCAGCTGCGGCAGCATGGGCGGGCGCTTGGCCCGCGGCGCGATCTTGGCGGTGAAGACGTCGGCCATGCGCAGCAGGCGGGCCTCGTCGCCCGTCACCCGGGTGCCGGCAGGGTAGCCACTGCCGTCGGGCCGCTCGTGGTGGTCGCGCACCGTATCCAGCCAGAGGCCATCGCTGACCCCCGCGGCCTGCAGAAGCTGCACAGAGCGCGCGGTGTGGCCCCGGATGGTCTCGAGCTGCCTCTGCGTGGGCGGCGTGTCCTGCTCGGCCATCAGGGCCTGCAGTTCGAGCATGGACACGTTCATGGTCAGCGCCGCCGCCGCCAGGCTGCGCTGGCGAGCCGGCTCCCAGCCGGCCTGCCGCGCCGACAGCAGCGACACCACCATGCTGTGCAGCGCGTGGGCCAGCGCATACAAGGCAAACCGTCGGTCGTCTTGGCGGATGGTGACGAACAGGGCGATGTCGGCGTCGCGGTCGACCAGGGCGATCAAGCCGTCGACCAGGCCATCCAGCTCGGCCGCCGCCGGCTTGCCGGCCAGCACCGCCCGCAGCACGGCGTCGAGCTCCCACAGGCTGCGCTCCCAACGGTCTAACAGCGTGTGCACGCGGGCGGCGCCCCCCCGCACCCCACCCTTGCCGGCCTGGCGCTCGCGCAGGGCATGGACCTGCTCGCGCTCGACCCAGGCGCCGCGCTCGACCAGCAGCTCGAGCTGGCGTTCGCTGTGGATCACCTGGCCTTCGCTGAGCAGCAGCCGCTCCAGTGCATCGAGCACCCGGAACGGCAGCACCTCGCCGACCTTGAACAGGTCGCGCACCTCTTGAATGGGTACCCGCTGCTCGTGCGCCTGCATGGCCGCGAGTGTAGGTCGGCGCGGCGGCCCGCCGGCAGGGGAATAATGCGCCGCATGACCGACCCCGACCTGCAGGCCGACACCGCGGCGCTGATCCAGTCGCGGCACCATGTGGCGCCGCGCCGGCTGGTCGAGCCCGGTCCCGACGCGCTGCAGCTCGAGTCGCTTCTGGAGCTGGCCGCCGCGGCACCCGACCATGGCCAGATCCGGCCCTGGCGCTTCGTGCTCGTCGAGCCCGGCGAGCGCGCCCGGCTGGGGGAAGCGTTTGCCCTTGCCCTGCGCGACCGCCACCCGGCCGCCAGCGAGGACCAGCTGGCGGCTGCACGCGAGAAAGCCCTGCGCGCCCCTGTGCTGCTGGTGGCGGTGGTCGCGCTGGGCCCGCGGGACCCGGACATACCGGGCGCCGAACGCCTGGTGTCCCTGGGTGCCGCCATCCAGAACCTGCTGCTTGGCGCCCATGCCATGGGCTTCGGCAGCGGCCTGACCAGCGGGCAGGCCATGTCCTCGCCCCGCCTTCACGCGCTTTGCGGGCTGCAGCCTGACGAGCAGGCCGTGTGCTGCGTCAACCTGGGCACGGCGACGCGCGCCAGGTCAGCGGCTCGGCCGCGCCCGACGGCCAGCCAGATCCTGTCGCGGCTGCCGCCGGCCTGAACGCGGGCCCGGGCGGTCAATCGAGCGGCACGGCCGCCTCGACCACCATCTGCACGCGCGCCTGGCCGTTCCACTCGTCCAGGTTCAAGCGGTAGGCCAGACGCACGCGCTCGGGCAGCGGCTCGACATGACCGAACCAGATGCCGTCGCGCACCTCGCCGGCATGGCGCAGCCGCAGCTTGAGGTGGCGCTCGCCGACCAGCCGCTGCTGCAGCACCTGCACCTCGTCGCAGAACATGGGCGCCTCGAACCCCTGGCCCCAGACCTGGGCATCGAGCAGTTTCACCGTCGCGGCGTCGAACCACTGGCGTGGCAGCGGCCCGTCGGTGCGCAGCCGGCGCGTCAGCGCGTCGGCGTCAAGCCACTGTCCGGCGACGTCGCGCAGGCCTTGCTCGAAGCGCGCCAGTCCGTCGGCCGCGATCGTGCAGCCGGCGGCCATCGCGTGGCCGCCGAAGCGCAGCAGCAGGCCCGGCTGGCGCTTGGACAGCAGGTCCAGCGCGTCGCGCAGGTGAAAGCCCGCGATGGACCGGCCGGAGCCCTTGAGCAGGCCGTCGGCCCCGCGTGCGAACACGAAGGTCGGCCGATGCAGGCTGTCCTTGACACGGCCGGCGACGATGCCCACCACGCCCTCGTGGAAGCCCTCCTCGAACAGCGTCAGCGCGGCGGGCACCGACCCCTGAGGCAGCGCCGCCAGCGTGGCCTCGGCCATCTCGCGCATGCCCGACTCGACCTGCCGACGCTCGCGGTTGATGCGGTCGAGCTCCTGAGCCAGCTGCCCGGCACGGGTGGTGTCGTCGCTGAGCAGGCATTCGATGCCCAGCGTCATGTCGGCCAGGCGGCCGGCGGCGTTGAGCCGCGGTCCGAGCGCGAAGCCGAAATCGAAGGCGCTGGCCCGCCGCGGGTCGCGCCCGGCCGCGGCGAACAACGCCGCCACCCCGGGCTGCATGCGGCCGGCGCGCACGCGCTCGAGGCCTTGCGCGACCAGCCGGCGGTTGTTGGCGTCCAGTCGCACCACGTCGGCCACCGTGCCCAGGGCCACCAGGTCCAGCAGGCCGTCCAGCCGCGGCTGCCGCCCGGCGGCGAAGCGGCCGCGCTCGCGCAGCACCGCACGCGTGGCCAGCAGCACGTAGAACATCACGCCGACCCCGGCCAGCGCCTTGCTGGCAAAGCCGCAGCCCGGCTGATTGGGGTTGACGATGACGTCGGCCTCGGGCAGCACGGGCTGGCCGGCCCCGTCCAGCGCCGGCAGGTGGTGGTCGGTGACCAGCACGGCCAGGCCGCTGGCCCGCGCATGGGCGACCCCGGCCTGGCTGGCGATGCCGTTGTCCACCGTGACCAGCAGCGCGGGCTGCCGTTGCAGGGCCAGGTCGACGATGGCCGGCGTCAGGCCGTAGCCGTGCACCGTGCGGTCGGGCACCACGAAGGCCAGCTGCTCGCGCGCCGCCCCCAGTGCCTGCAGGCCACGCAGCGCGACGGCACAGGCGGTCGCGCCGTCGCAGTCGTAGTCGGCCACCACGCAGATGCGCCGGCCGGCGTCGATGTGGTCGGCGAGCAGTCGCCCGGCCTCGTCGGCGCGCGCCAGCGTGGCCGGCGGCAGCAGGCGCTCCAGGCCGCCGGCCAGTTCATCGGCCTCGCGCACGCCACGGCCCGCCAGCAGCCGCGCCAGCAGCGGGTGCACCCCGGCCTGTTCGAGCGCGAAGCAGGCACGCGGCGGCGCGTCGCGTGGCACCAGCTGGGGCGTCACAGCACCTCCAGCCAGTCGGCCGGCCGCGGCGGCCGGGCCAGCGAGCGCAGCCGGCGCCAGCCGCGCCGCCAGCGGCCCTGCGGCCCCGCGGGACCTGTCACAAAGGTGGCCGCGCCGCGCTCGCCGCACAGGCTCAGCTGCAGCGGCTGCCCGGCCGCGGCCCTTTCGCGCCAGTCAGCCAGCGGCCCCTGGTCCAGCGCCTGCCAGGCCGCCACCCAGGCCGGCCAGTCTTCCGCCAGCGCGGGCGCGCGCAGGCGGTCGTCGATGTGCAGCGCTGGCGCCGCCGCCGGCGACGGCAGTGCCACGCCGCAGCCGTCCAGCCAGAACGAGTTGACGCTCAACAAGCCACGCGCCGCCCGCTCGGCATTGATCGGATGCTCGTGCAGCAGCATCTGCACCTCGTTCTGCAGGCGCCGGATCAGGCGGGCCGGCGGGCCGCCGGTCAGCCAGGGGTCGACATTGCGGCCGATCACGCGGTCCAGCGACGCGGTGGCCAGGCCGGCCAGGCTGGGGTGGCCAAGAAACCAGCGTTGCGCGTCGCCGAAGGCGAGCACGAAGCCCTCGCTGGTGAACAGCCCCTCGACGGCATCGAGCAAGGCCCGGCTGCCCGCCTCGTCCAGCGCCAGCAGCGCCGGGTCGAGCAGGCTGACCTGGTCGGTGCCCAGGTGCCAGTGGGCCGGCGTCAGGCGGGCCCAGCCCAGCGTGCCCACGTCGATGCCGGCGGCCGCCGCCCACAGCGCAGCCCAGGGCAGCCGGCCGTCGACCAGCGGCCAGCCCAGCGCCCGCGCCTGCACGCGCTCGTGCGGGGGGCTGAGGCTGGTCTCGTCGGCCAGGTCCTGCCCGGCGGGTTCGCTGCAGGCCAGGGCTCGCTGCAGACCGGGCAGGGCCAGCGCGGCCAGCGCCTGCCGGCCGGCCGGCGCCAGCGGCGCCGCGAACGGGATCACCAGATGCATGGGCGCGGATTATCCCGGCCGCCCATCCTGCGGACGGGCCAGGCGCTTCACACCCCTCGGGTAGCATCGCCGCCCCATGACCTCCCGCCGGCGCCCGCTGTTCGAACTGCCCTACGAGTGGCAGGTCGGCTGGCGCTATACACGCGCCGGCCGCGCCGGGCGGCGCAATGGCTTCATCTCCTTCATCTCCGGCGTCTCCATGCTGGGCATCGCGCTGGGCGTGGCGGCGCTGATCATCGTGCTGAGCGTGATGAACGGCTTCCAGAAGGAGGTGCGCGACCGCATGCTCAGCGTGATCTCGCACATCGAGGTGCATGACCTGTCCGGCGGCGCGCTGCCCGACTGGCAGGCGGTGGCCGCAGCGGCGCGCCAGGACCCGCGCATCACGGCCGCGGCACCGTTCGTGCTGTCGCAGGCCCTGCTGTCGCGGCAGGACACGATGCGCGCCGCAGTGATACGGGGCATAGACCCGGCGGCCGAGGTCCAGGTCACCGAGATCGCACGACGCCTGCGCGACGGTGCACTGGCCAGCCTGCAGCCGGGCGCCTGGAACGTCGTGCTGGGCAGCGAGCTGGCACGGCAGATCGGCGCGCGCAACGGCGACAAGGTGACGCTGGTGGTGGCCGGCGGCCAGGTCACGCCGGCCGGCATCGTGCCCCGGCTCAAGCAGTTCACGGTCGGCGGCACCTTCGACTCCGGCCACTACGAATACGACAGCAGCCTGGCGCTGGTCCACCTGGAGGACGCGGCGAGGCTGTTCCGCACCGAGGGGCCGACGGGCGTGCAGCTGCGCACCGTCGACGTGCACCAGGCGCGCGCCATCGCCGGCGAGCTGGCCATGGCGCTGGGGCCGGAGCGGCTGGTGCGCGACTGGACGCGCACCAACCGCAACTGGTTCGACGCGGTGCAGATCGAGAAGCGCATGATGTTCATCATCCTGACGCTGATCGTCGCGGTGGCGGCCTTCAACCTGGTCTCGACGCTGGTGATGACGGTGACCGACAAGCAGTCGGACATCGCCATCCTGCGCACCCTGGGCGCCAGCCCGCGCTCGGTGATGGGCATCTTCGTCGTGCAGGGGGCGGCCGCCGGGGTCATGGGCACGCTGTCGGGGGTGGCGCTGGGGCTGCTGGTGGCGGTCAACATCGACGTCATCGTGCCCGCCATCGAGCGCGCGCTGGGCGTGGCCTTCCTGCCGGGCAGCATCTACGTCATCAGCCGCATGCCCAGCGAGCCGCTGGCCAGCGACATCGTGCCGATCGCGGCGATCTCGCTGGCACTGGCCTTCGCGGCCACGCTGTATCCCAGCTGGCGGGCCAGCCGGGTCAACCCGGCCGAGGCGCTGCGCCATGAGTGAAGGCGCCGGCGCATCACCGGTGCTGCAGGCCCAGGGCCTGCACAAGCGCTTCCGCGAAGGTCGCGGCGCCGAGGCGCTGGACGTGAGCGTGCTGCAGGGCGTGGACCTGGCGGTCGACGCCGCCCAGACGCTGGCCGTGGTCGGCGCCTCGGGTTCGGGCAAGAGCACACTGCTGCACCTGCTGGGCGGCCTCGACGCCCCCAGCGCCGGCCGCGTGCACCTGATGGGCCGGGACTTCGCCGACATGGACGCCGCCGCACAGGGCCGCTGGCGCAACCAGCACCTGGGCTTCGTCTACCAGTTCCACCACCTGCTGCCGGAGTTCACGGCGCTGGACAATGTGGCGATGCCGCTGCGCATCCGCCGGCGGGCGGTCGAGGAATCGCGCGGCCAGGCCGCCGACATGCTGCAGCGGGTCGGGCTGGCGGCCCGCCTCCGGCACCACCCTTCGCAGCTGTCGGGCGGCGAACGCCAGCGGGTGGCGATCGCGCGCGCCCTGGTGACGGCCCCCGCCTGCGTGCTGGCCGACGAGCCGACCGGCAACCTCGACCGCCAGACCGCCGACGCCGTTTTCGAACTCATGCTGCAACTGGCTGCCGACCAGGGCACGGCATTCGTCGTCGTCACGCACGACAATGCACTGGCCGCGCGCTGTCGGTCAAGGCTGCAGCTCGGACGTTGAACCCCGGGGTTGTCGACCCTTCCCCAGCCCCCGCCTGCCGTGGCCCCCGCCACGCCCTGATCGACCTTCCCCCTTGCCGGCCGGCCAGGCCGCCTCCAACCCCCTTTCGCGAGCCCCACGCCATGACCGCCTTTGCCGACCTGCCCGAGAAGGAAGCGACCATCGTCAGGCTGTTCGCCTACAGCTTTGCCGCCGCGCCCACCAAGGACCTGGTGGTCTACGGCGTGCACGAGCTGACCCAGGGCGCCGGCGAGGCGCAGGTGGTGGAGTTCCTGTTCGACCAGGACGTCCCCGGCTCGCCCTTCACGGCCTACCGCGACAGCACGCCGGATGCCGAGTTCTGCGCCGCGCTGGTCGAGCGACTGGCGCGTGACGCCGATGTCGACCAGGGCACCAAGGATGCCTGGGCGCTGTACGTGGCGGCGCGACTGGACGCCCTGGGCTCGCGGGGCGCGCTGGTGGTCGAGCTCAGCGATGCGCTCGACGGCTACACCGGCAGCAATGCCGACCTGCTGGCGGTCAGGACGGCCCTGCAGGCGCGGCTGCAGAAGGCGGTGGACTTCGCCCTGTCCGCCGAAGGCCAGACCTGGGACCGCCTGGGCTGGGAGCAGCTCGTCGCCCCGCTGGAGCCCCCGAAGCCGCCGACCTATGCGCTGTCGCGCAGCGCCACCAGCGTCGACGAGGGCGGCACCGTGACCGTGACGCTGACCACCACCCAGGTCGCCGCCGGCACACGCATCGCCTGGAGCCTGGCGCCGCAGCTGGGCATCGAGATCGCCGACCTGGGCAGCGGCAACACCAACGGCGCCTTCACGATCGACGACCAGGGTCGGGCCAGCGTCTCCTTCACGCTGCTCGCCGACCGCCTGACCGAAGGCGACGAGACGCTGCGCCTCGAGATGGAGGACGGCCTGGGGGCGATCGAGCTCACGGTGCGCGACACCAGCGTGCGGCCGGCGCCGGTCTACACCCTGGTGGCCAGCCCGCTGTCGCTGGACGAGGGCAGCTCGGTCACCTACACGCTGACCACGGTCAACGTCGACGAAGGCAGCCTGGTGCCCTTCACGCTGTCGGGCAACGGGCTGTCGGCGGCCGACGTGGTGGGCGGCCTGCTCAATGGCAGCTTCCTGGTCGACGCCGGCGGCAAGGCCAGCCTGGTGGTCCAGTTCACCGCCGACCGCACCAGCGAGGGCGACGAGACCGTGCGCCTGACGATAGACGGCACTTCGGTGTCGGTGCCGGTGACGGTGATCGACATCAGCCGCACGCCGCCGCCGCCGACACGCGACGTGGTGGTGATCGCCAACACCATGGCCGGCAGCGGCTCCAAGCCACCGGCCAATGCGGCAGAGGGCGAACCACGCTTCGGCAGCTACCTCACCTACGACCTGCTGGACCAGTCGGGCACGCAGCCGCTGCGTTTGTCGCTGCTGGAGCTGCTGGCCAGCTCGGCCAGCGCCGGCACGACGCCCGACGCCACCAACTTCAAGGCCGACCGCGGCAACCTGCCGCAGGTCGCCAACCAGACGCTGTTCCGCTTCGACCTCGGCGGCGAGCTCGACCGCATCGACTACAGCGCCGAGGGCGGGCGCATCGTGGCGCTGGTCAACGGCACGCTGTCGCAGGACGTGCAGTACATCAGCGTCAACGACGACGCCACCGACGACGACTGGAACGACGCCACCGACCGCGTCGACACCGTGCTCAGCGCCGAGGAGGTGGTGGCCTCGGCCGGCGGCGGCACGCTGGACCTCACGCACTCCAAGCAGGACTGGACCCTGTCCTACAGCCACAACTTCCTGTCCTCGCCGGTGATCGACAGCAGCCGCGACCGCGCCGAGCATGTGCTGCGACTGGCCGACGCCGCCACCGGCAACGCGGCCAGCCGCACCTACATCGAGTACCGCGACGCCGGCGCCAACAGCGCCCTCACGCAGGTCACGGCCGCCTGGACGCAGGTGCAGGGCAGTGACCGCAACGAGTCGATCACCTACACGCATCACCAGAGCGAGGAGAACCACTCGAACGTGCTGCGCGGCGGCAGCAACGAGGTCAAGTACAACGAGCTCACGCGCAGCATCGTCGCCGACGTGCAGATCGTGCCCTGGGCCGACAATTCGAGCCCGGCGGCCACGGGCAACGCCAGCGGCCGCACCGTCGCCACCGTCGGCTTCACCGACGGCAACGGCATCACCACGCTCGGCCCCTTCACGCACAGCACCACCTCGCACACGCCCGACAACGAGATCGCCGCCGGCTCGCTGCGCATCACCGCGTCACAGGATGCCGAGGACCTGTTCGGGTTTTCCGCCACACCCTATTCCAAGGCCATCGCCTTCGGCGGCGGTGCCAGCGGCGTGCACTCGGCGCGCCTGCTGGCCGGGCCCGACAGCGCGGCGGTCAGTTTCAGCGGCTTCGAGGAATTGCGCGACGACAGCAGCGACGACCTGTACTCGCTGACCAGCATCACGCTGTGGCCGCGCATCGCCGACGGCTCGGGGGACCACGACACGCTGCGCCTGAGTGCCGACGCCGTCGGCAGCGTGGCGGTCGGCGGCGCCTCCAACCTGATCGCGCTGGGCTCGATCAACTCGGTGTTCGCGGTCGACTTCGACGTGCTGGACCTGACGGCGATCACGGCCAGCGCGCTCATCGTCACCGGTTCGCCGGCCACCGACGACGAGCTGATCCTCGGCCCGCTGGCCACCGTGTCGTCGGTGCAGCAGTTCGAGGCCGTGGTGCTCACCGCGGCGTCGCTGGACCAGGGCAGCAGCCTGACGCTGGACCTCGACAGCGGCCGCGTGCTGGCCGGCAGCACGGTGCTGTTCACCTATTCGGGCGACGCGCTCAGCGCCGGCGGCACGCTGTACGGCCAGGCCGGGCAGACCAGCCCGGTGGCCGCCCTG
>Ga0209573_1004480_pt1 | contig 13692 bp, 14 predicted proteins | sample TNRBio252014_DNA_FD_185870 | JGI IMG/M metagenome (GOLD analysis project Ga0209573, IMG submission 185870) | Wastewater treatment Type I Accumulibacter community from EBPR Bioreactor in Madison, WI, USA - TNR Reactor_6/25/2014_ DNA (SPAdes)... | ecosystem: Engineered > Bioreactor > EBPR >...
CAAGATCGATATCAAGAAGGCCCGGTCGGCGCCGTTCATCAAGCAGATTCCGTCCGGCGTCGCCGCGCTCGGCGACCTGCAGGCCAAAGGCTTCGGCTACATCAAGATCGGCTGATGGCGACGCCGAATCGCCGAAGCCGAGAGCATTGGAGACGAGCGGCAATGACGAGACGGCGCGTGAACCAGGCAACCAACATCGACCGTCGCTGTTTGCTGGCGATGGCCGGCGGCGCACTCGCCGTACCGGCCTTCTCGTCTCTGCCGGTGCGAGCGCAGGCGCGTGTGGTCGCCGAGACGAAGGTCGGCAGCATCGGCGTCACGATCATCTCCGATGGTACGTTCGACCTGCCGCCGTCCTTCGTCCTGCCGGGACGCGATCAACTGCAGATCCAAGCCGCCTTCAAGGCGGCCGACGACACTTTCTCTGGCTTCAATGCCGAGGTGAACGTGGCCGTCATCAAGTCGGGCAACGAGATCATCGTCGTCGATACCGGCGCCGGCCCGGACTTCGTGCCGACGCTCGGCAAGCTCGCGGAGCGGCTGGACAGCGCCGGCATCAAGCCGGAGAGCGTGACAAAGGTCGTCTTCACGCATGCGCACGCCGATCATCTGTGGGGCGTGATCGATCCGCTCAGCGGCGAGTCGCTGTTCGAGAAGGCCGAGCATCTGATGAGTGCCGCCGAGCGCGATTTCTGGATCAAGGATGATGTCGCCGCGTCCGTTCCCGAAGCCTTGCGGGGCATGGCGACCGGCACAAACCGCCGCCTGAAAACCATATCGGCGCGGCTCAAGACTGTGGCCGCCGGCAGCGAGATCGTCAGCGGTGTGTCCGCTATCGACACCGCCGGCCACACGCCCGGCCACATCTCCCTGCTGGTGAAGTCTGGCAGCGAGCAACTCATGATCGGGGGCGACGTGCTGTCGCAAAGCGTGATCTCGTTTGCCGAACCTGGCTGGCGTTGGGGACCGGACATGGACCCAGAAAAAGCCGTCGCCGCGCGCCGTCGCACGCTCGATCAGCTTGCCACCGAGAAGACCCGGCTGCTCGGATACCATCTGCCCTGGCCGGGTCTCGGCCGCGTCGAGCGTGCGGGCAACGCGTTCCGGTTCGTCACCGAAGCGTGACGCCGGGCGTCAGTGGCTTTTGACGAACGTGGGCGTCTTGCCGAGTGCCATGTAGGCATGATCGGCCGAGAACATGTCGGCGTGGTGCAAGACGTGCCCGGCAGCCGATTTGACGCGAAACGGCATTCTTGGCGAGTGCGACGTGACGGTCGCGATGATCTCGTGACTGAAGCCCAGCTCCTTCAGCAGCATGCCACCGACGACCCCGTGGGGAATCTCGCGCGAGAGTTGTGAGCCCACGACCTCGCCCTTCTCCCTGACGTACATCAGCGGCTTGTCGACGTCGTGCAGGATCAGGATCGGCACGAGGACATCATGCGGCAGCTCGGTTTTCCAGTCGGCAGCCGCTCGCCTGGCGAGATCGACGCCGGCCTTGGTCACCTCGTTGACGTGACTGATGAGGGGGTAGTCCACGCCGGCTGTCCAGGGCATATCCTCCAGCCGTTCGTAGGGACTGGCGGCCCAGGTGGTAACCCAGGCCGTCACGACCTTCTCACGCAGGTCGGGAGAGACGAGATCCAAGCCCCAGATCGTCTCCTCGACGGCCTTGCGGCGCCAATTCGACGTGGTGTCGATTTTGTACATGGTCTCGTCTCCCCGCCGTATCGCAGCTATTCGTCGAGCCAGACGTTGACGAGATCGTTGCCCTGGAAATGGCTCGGCGAGAAATTCCAGCCTTTGATCTTGCTATGGTGCACGATGATGCGCTGCCACCAGTGGATGCACAGGTAGTAATTCTCGCGGATCAAGTGACGTTCGAAATCCTGCACGAACGCCTTGCGCTTGACCGGATCGAGCTCGCGCTGCTGCTTGTCCCAGAGATCGTCGAGCTTGGTGTCGTCGTGGCGGGCGTAGCTGTTCGGTGAGCGCTTGTGCGAGATATAGGCCTGATGCTGGGCCGTGACCTCGTCGGCAGGCACCGTCAGCGGATAAAGGGCGACATCGAACTTGCCCTCGACGAGATTGCCGAAGTAGGGGGTCGTCTCCACCTGGCTATGCTCGACAGTCACGCCGATGCGCTTCCACTGGTCAATCAGGAAGACGCCCACCGGCGTATAGGGCTCGTTGAGCGTGCGATTGTGCAGCCGCAACTTCAGGTTCTCGTGCCCTGCCTCCTTCAGCAGGCGGCGTGCTTCGGTACGGGACTTCTCGATGTCGCGCCAATAGCCCGGAAACGTCTCGATTTCCGAAGTCGGCAGGGCGAAGTCGTAGCCGGGACGGAGGAAGCCGCCGGTCGCCTTCACGATGGTGATCCTGGACAGCGCCTCGTTGCCATTCCAGCGATCGATGGCCAGCGACAGCGCTCGGCGCACGCGCGGATCATCGAACGGTTTCTGCTGCGTGTTGAAAATGACGATGTCGTTGGTCGCCCATGGTCCTTCGTGCAGGACGAGCTTGTCCTTGAGCGGGGAGTTCATGAGCTGGTCGCGCTCCGACGGCGTGCGTCCGCGCCATTCGGCGTCGAATTGTCCGCCGAGGATGCCTGGAACGACGGCGCTCGATTTGACGAAGAAGGCCTTGTAGCCGTCGAGGTAGGGCAAACCGGGCTTGAAATAGCTGTCGAAGCGCTTGGCCGTCAGGTGCGAACCCTTGACGTATTCGACGAACTGGAAGGCGCCGGAGCCGAGGATGTTCTTCTCGGGGAAGCGCGGGTCTTCCTTCAGCTTGGCGGCGCTGAAGATGCAATGGAACGGCGCCGCCAGATTATCCAGAAACGACGCATTGACTGTCTTGATCTTGAAGATCACCGTCGATGGATCCGGATTCTCGATCGAGGTCACGTCCTCCATCAGCGATTGGCGAATGGAAACGACACCCGGCGGCGGGTTCTTGACGCGCTCATAGGAAACTTTGACGTCGAGCGAGGTCAGCGGGCTGCCGTCGTGGAACTTGATGTTGTCATGCAGCTTGAAAGTATAGACGAGACCATCGGGCGAGATGGTCCAGCTCTTGGCCAAATCGCCCGTTATCTTTCCTCCCTGGCTCGCGTCGTAGCGCACGAGGAACGAGTAGAACGGGCTCACCGGATGCAACAGCGCGAAAGTTTGTGAGGCATGGCAGTCATAATTCGGTGGCTCGGCTGTGACCGCGAAGTTGAGAATGCCACCTTTTTTCGGCGCTTGGGCCAGGGCGGGCGACGCCAACGCCGCAGCCGTCGCAAGCGCCGAGGCGCCCAGTCTCCAAACCTTCATCACTTTCCTCCCGGTCAAAACGGCTTCTTGCCGTCACTTGTTGTTGGCAGCATTGTGCACGGAGCGTTGCGGACTGCAATCAGCATGCAACGCCAACCCGCGCGCCACGTTCACTTGGCACCCGGGTGACGCTCGATCTCTCAACACACACGTAAGGGAATTTTCCGTCAGCGTCCCTTGAAGGACGGCTTGCGCTTCTCGGCCCAGGCTTTGAGACCTTCCTTGTGGTCCTCCGAGGCAGAACACAAGCGGCGCGCCGCCTGAAGCTCCTTGAGATCCAGAGCGCCGGCCGCGACCTGATTGAGCGCCCGCTTGGTCGCTGCGACCGCGAGAGGTGCGTTGGCCGCGATGAGCGAGGCCACCTCCTCCGCGCGTGGCATCAGCGTCTCGGGAGTCACGACCTCATCGAGATAACCAACCCGGACCAACTCGTCCGTTTCGATCGGAGCTGCCGTCAGGAACATTTTCTTCGCTGCCGCGATGCCGAGCCGGTTGACGTAGCGCCTCAGTCCGCTCGGGTAATAGACGATGCCAAGGCGGGCCGCCGGCATGAACATGCGCGTGCCGGGGACGCCGAGACGGAAATCACAGGCGAGGGCCAGATCCGTCGAGCCGCCATAGACGCCGCCGTTTAGGGCCGCAATGGTCGGCACGCGCAGCGCTTCAAGGCGGTCGACGGTCTTCTCGAAGGCATCGGGATCCTGCTCACCGGACTTGCCCGCCTTGCGCTCGGCGAGGGCGCCGATGTGAAACCCCGACGAGAAGCTCTTGCCGGTTCCAGTCAGAATCAGCGCCCTGATGGTGTCGTCCCTGTCGACGCGATCGAAGATCTCGCGCAGCGCGACCAGATCGTCGGGCTCGATGCGATTGTGCTGGGCCGGACGGTTCAGCCGTACAAGGGCGCGTCCTTCGCTGATGGTCAGAATCGGGGGCGTTGCGTCGATCTCGGACCTAGACGACGACTGCGACGACGACATTGGGCACTCCAGAGAAGAAACAGGGATGATCGGGTCGAGCCGAGGCTCGTTCGCCGCAACACTGAAGCCGAACAGCGCCGGCCGCAAGCTCGAAACTCCCCAGAGCCGTTCCGCTTCCGATGGACTCTCGGACCGGCTCCAGGTCTTCGCTTGGTCGCGCTTCTTATCGGAAAAACTTCCCACTTTTCCGGAAGCGCTCCGGCGTGGCGGCCTCGGTTGCCCGTGCCACGAATATGATAGGCCCGCGCCGGACGGTCGGCGCGGGCCTCAGTCATGTCGTTGGTCCCTGGGGGACTTGGGTCAGGCCTCGGCTCAGCGGCCGAGGATCTCCATGCGCACCTTGGCGATGCCCTGGCCCTGCATGTTGATGACACCAGCCGCGGCCTTGGACAGGTCGATGATGCGGCCGGCGATGTAGGGACCGCGATCGTTGATCACGACATCGACCGAGCGGCCGTTGCCGAGATGGGTGACGCGGACGCGAGTGCCGAATGGCAGCGTCTTGTGCGCGGCCGTCATGGCGTTCGGGTTGAACCAACCGCCGGCAGCCACGCGCTGGGGTTGCCAGTAGAACGAGGCGACGCCGTGGTGGACGACGCCGGTCGGCACCGCTTTCGGCGACGTGCGGGCGTTGCGCTGCGGCTGTGCCCGCGACGGCCGCGCCGCCTGCTCGGACCGCGACGGGCGCTCGGCCCGCTCGGAGCGGACCTTCTTGGCTCGGCGGGGTGCCGCTGCCGGAGACGATGCGGAGAATGGCCGGTAATTGAGCGTGTCGGCCCAGTCATCCGCACGCGCTGTGGTCGGCTGGGTCAGGAAGGCCGCGCCGAACGCGCAAGCCAACGCAAGAAGCTTATTGAAACGCATGATCCTACTCCTGAAGTGAAAGTGCTCTGATGCAGCTCGCAGCGGGCGGGTAAGTGCGGCAATGCCATCTGGCGGCCGGGACCGCTCACGGCGGCACATCCGGTCCGTCGAGCCCCCTCCGGGCTCTGGCTAGCGTCTCGCTCGATCCCCTCGTCAGATCCCAACCCAAGCTGACCGCGGCGGTACGCGCCCGTTGTCTCGGGCGTCCGACTTGTACCGTCACGTCGGCGTGCCGAAATGAACCGGCAGGGGGTAACGTGTCAAACAGAATTTGTGCGCCCGATCGCGTAACTCATTGGAAAATATGTATTGATGAGAGCGCTATGGTTTACAGAATGTGGCCACAATTCGGCATCGCACCCTGAGCCCAAAGCAAAGGGCCGGCGATCCCTGGATCACCGGCCCGATGGCTTCGCCCGCTTCGTGTGCGGCGTCAGGTGTTCATCGAGTTGAAGAAGTCACCATTGGTCTTGGTCGACTTCAGCTTGTCGATCAGGAACTCGATGGCATCCATCGTGCCCATCGGGTTTAGGATGCGGCGCAGCACGTGCACCTTCTTCAACTGGTCCTTCGGCACCAGCAGGTCTTCCTTGCGCGTGCCCGAGCGAGCCACGTCGATGGCCGGGAAGACGCGCTTGTCCGAGACCTTGCGGTCGAGAATGATTTCCGAGTTACCGGTGCCCTTGAACTCCTCGAAGATGACCTCGTCCATGCGCGATCCCGTGTCGATCAGCGCGGTGGCGATGATGGTCAGCGAGCCGCCCTCCTCGATGTTGCGGGCGGCACCGAAGAAGCGCTTCGGACGCTGCAGGGCGTTGCTGTCGACGCCGCCTGTCAGCACCTTGCCGGAGGATGGCACGACGGTGTTGTAGGCGCGGCCGAGACGGGTAATCGAGTCGAGCAGGATCACCACGTCCCGCTTGTGCTCGACCAGGCGCTTGGCCTTCTCGATGACCATCTCGGTGACCTGGACGTGCCGGCTCGGCGGCTCGTCGAAGGTCGACGCGATGACCTCGCCCTTCACCGTCCGCTGCATGTCGGTGACTTCTTCCGGCCGCTCGTCGATGAGCAGCACGATCAGGAAGCACTCCGGGTGATTGGCGGTGATGGATTTGGCGATGTTCTGCAACAGCACGGTCTTGCCGGTGCGGGGCGGGGCGACGATCAGGGCGCGCTGGCCCTTGCCGATCGGCACCACGATGTCGATGACGCGGGGCGACAGATCCCGGATAGTCGGGTCCTCGACCTCCATCTTGAGCCACTTGTCGGGGTAGAGCGGCGTCAAATTATCGAAATGGACCTTGTGCTTAGCCGCTTCTGGGTCCTCGAAGTTGATTTTGGTGACCTTGATCAGCGCGAAATAGCGCTCGCCTTCCTTGGGACTGCGGATCTGGCCTTCAACGGTGTCACCGGTGCGCAGCGCGAAACGGCGGATCTGCGACGGCGAGACGTAGATGTCATCGGGTCCCGGCAGATAGTTGGCGTCCGGCGAGCGCAGGAAGCCGAAGCCGTCCTGAAGTACCTCGACGACGCCGATGCCGGTGATCTCGATTTCCTTGGACGCCAGCTGCTTCAGCGTGGCGAACATCAATTCCTGTTTGCGGAGGGTGGAGGCGTTCTCGACGCCCATTTCCTCGGCGAAGCTCAGCAGTTCCGTGGGCGTCTTCGCCTTCAGATCCTGTAGCTTCATCTCCTTGAGGGTCTGCTCTGGTGCTAGGTCTTGCATGTAACGCTCTTTGCGTGGGGCCAACGGCTCTTAGGGGCGGGGATGGTCGGAAGCCGGGCGTTGGGACTTCTGGTCGGGAAACACCCTGCCGGAGGAGGCGGGTGAGAGGCTGCCGGTCAACCATCAAGCCGGCGGCATGCAGGCGGCCCGCACAGGGAGCCGGAACTGCAATTCTTTGAGGATCAAACTCATAGACGAGTTCGGGCCGTGAGTAAAGCCGGATGGTCGCTGCCGCGCTCTCCGTTAACCGAATAATACGGGGCATCCGTCAGAACGGCTTCACGATCACGAGGATGACGATCAGGATCATAAGGACGGTCGGCACCTCGTTGACGATGCGCCAGTGACGGGCAGTCTTTTCGTTGCGGTCCTCGGCGAAGGCGCGGACGGCGGCGGACAGGTAGCCGTGCGAAGCCGAAAGCAGCAGCACCATCAGGAACTTGGCTTGAAACCAGCCTTGCGCGTAAGCGCCCGAGGTCCAGGCCAGCCACAGTCCGGCGACCCACGCAATGGTCATGGCCGGGTTGATGATGACCCGCAGCAGGCGCCGCTCCATCACCTTGAAGGTTTCCGATTGCACGGAGCCCGTCTCGGCATCGCAGTGATAGATAAAAAGGCGCGGCAGATACAGCATGCCGGCCATCCACGAGATGATGGCGATCACGTGTAAGGCCTTGATCCAATTATAGGCCTTCGGTCCGAGCAGAACAACGACGGCCGCCGCGGCGGCGATGGTCAAGCCGAGCGCCACGACGGCCCGCGTGGCCGGAGACGCCGGCGCGGGGGCCGTCATGACGCGTCGTCCTCGGGCGTCCAGCCGCGGATGATCTCCACAAGCCGGGCCACGTTCTCCGGCGGCGTCTCCGGAACGATGCCGTGGCCGAGATTGAAGATGAAGGGCTGGCCGGCCATGCGATCGAGGATCTCGTTGGTTCGCTCCTCGAGCGCCTCGCCGCCGGCCACCAGGAGAAGAGGGTCGAGGTTGCCTTGAACGACGACCCGGCCGCCGCCGTGCAACCGCCGTTCGTCATCGAAGGCTTCCGACATCATGTAGGGCGGCATGGCCGTGTCACAGCCGATGCCGTCGACGCCGGTTTCCGCGACGTACCAGATCGCCGACGAGCCGATGCCGCGCGGGAAGCCGATGATCGGCAGCGCCGGGTGCTTCGCCTTCAAGGCTTCGACGATTTGGCGGGTCGGGGTCACGACCCATTTGTCGAGCTCATCGTCCGGAAGGCTGCCGGCCCAGGTGTCGAAGATCTGCAAGACGTCAGCGCCGGCGGCAACTTGTTGCTCGAGGTAGTCGATCGACGTCGTGACGAGGAGGTCGATCAACGCCTGGAAGCCGTCGGGGTCACGATAGGCCCATAATCTCGCCGCCGCCTGGTCCTTCGAGCCTTTGCCTTCCACCATGTAGGTCGCCACGGTCCATGGCGCTCCGCAGAAGCCGATCAGCGCGGTCTCGGACGGCAGATCCTGCCGGAGCCTCTGCACCGTTTCGGCGACGCGCTGGAACTTGGTCCGAGTCGCTTCGGGACGCAAGCGTGAGATCTCGGCGGCGGAGCGGATCGGATCGAGAAGCGGGCCTTCGCCTTCGGCGAAGCGCAGTGGCTGGCCGAGCGCGTCGGGCACGACGAGGATATCGGAAAACAGGATGGCGGCGTCGAAGCCGTAGCGGCGGATGGGCTGCAGCGTGACCTCGGCCGCGAGTGCAGGGTCGTAGCAGAGGTTGAGGAAGCCGCCCGCCTTGGCGCGGACGTCGCGATACTCCGGCAGATACCGACCAGCCTGGCGCATCAGCCAGACCGGGGGAGGTACGATCGACCGATCGTTGAAGGGGGCCAGGAAGCGGCGTTCCGCGCCGGCTTTCCCCTGAGAGGGCTTCGTCACTTCTAACTTCCAATCCAGATTCTTGAAGGTTGTTATTAGGACTCTTAGGCCGTGAGTTGCGGTGATTTGGGATTATTCACGCACCATGCACAGCTTACCAAGAGGTGCCCGTCTCGCCGATCTAGATGCAGTAGCTGTTGACTTGGTGGGCCACAAGCGCCGGTTTGTCATTTCGGCTCAACTCTCTGGAGCGATCCGCGCATCAGCAACTCGAGCGGGCATCCTGTGGAGCGGCGACCGCAAGCCGCCGAATGAGGTGTGCGCTGCCGATCGGGTTGCAGAGGGGTATTCCGGAGGGCTTCAATTCGGCCTTGCTGGGGACGACTCTGTTGATTAGCGGCTGCCGTCCTGGCACGAGTGAGCGGGTTGCAGACGCCGCCTTGGATAACCCTGGACTTTATCAACAGATGGCCAACGCCCTGCCGAGCTATTTCCACCTGCATCTGATCTCGGATGCGACGGGCGAAACGCTGACCACGATCGCCAAGGCGGCGGCGGTGCAGTACGCTCAGGTCAGGCCCATCGAGCACGTGCATCCGCTGGTGCGCTCGGAGCGTCAGCTCGACCGGGTGCTGCAGGAGATCGAGCAGACGCCGGGGATCGTGCTCTATACGGTCGTCAACCCCGAGCTGACCGAGAAGCTCGAGCGGCGCTGCCGCGAGATGAAGCTGCCCTGCCTGCATGTGCTCGAGCCGATCATGAAGGTGTTCGAGGCCTACCTCGGCGCGCCGAAGACGCCGATCGTGGCAGGCCAGCACGTGCTCGATGCCGATTATTTCCGGCGCATCGATGCGCTGAATTTCGCCATGGTGCACGACGACGGACAGCTTCCGAGCGACGTCAACGAGGCGGAAATCGTGATCCTCGGGGTGTCGCGCACGTCGAAGACGCCGACCAGCGTCTATCTGGCGCAGCGCGGCTACAAGGTGGCCAATGTGCCGCTGGTGCCGGGTGTCGATCCGCCGGCGGCGCTGATGCAGCCGCACCGCGCCTTCGTCGTGGGGCTGGTCGCCAGCCCGGATCGAATCGCTGAGATCCGCCGCAACAGGGTGCAGGTGCTCGCCGATCGCAACCTCGACGATTATGTCGATCGCGTGCAGATCGCCAACGAGATCGCCCAGTCGCGGCGCCTGTTCGCCAGGTATGGCTGGCCGGTGATCGACGTGACGCGGCGCTCGGTGGAGGAGACTGCGGCGACGATCATCCAACTCCTCAACGAGCGGGAAGCGAAGGAGGTCAAGGAACAGGCGGACGAGGATGGGTGAGGCAGGCCGGATGGCACAGCGCCTGATTCTCGCATCCGGCAGTGCGGCGCGGCGGCAGATGCTGTTGGCGGCCGGCGTAGCGTTCGAGGTCGTGCCGTCGCAGGTCGACGAGGCGGCGATCAAGACGGAGATCCTCGGAGGTGCGCGGACCGACACGGATGCGCCAATCCGGATCGCAAGCGAACTTGCGGCGGCGAAAGCGCTCGATGTCGGGCGGCGGCATCCGGACGCCCTGGTGATTGGCAGCGATCAGGTGCTGTCGCTCACGTGCGACGTCGAAAGCGGTTCTGCGGTCGAGCTTTTCGACAAGCCGGCGAGCCGCGACGAGGCCCGAGAGCACCTGATCAAGCTGCGCGGGGGGCGGCATGTGCTGACATCGGCCGTGGCGATGGCGTCGGGCGGCCAGGTCGTTTGGGAGCAGTGTGATGCGGCGCAGATGACAATGCGGGCCTTCTCGGATGCTTATCTCGAGGACTATCTGGCTGAAGCCGGCGACAGTGTGCTGGGCTCAGTCGGCTGCTATCAGCTCGAAGGCCGGGGCATCCAGCTGTTCGAGACGATCGAAGGCGACTACTTCACGATCCTCGGCATGCCGCTGCTGCCGCTGCTGTCCGAGTTGCGCCGACGGAAGGTGATTGCGACATGAAACGGGCTTGCGTCATCGGTTGGCCGATCGAGCATTCGCGCTCGCCCATGATCCATGGCCATTGGATCAAGCGCTATGGCATCGACGGGGACTATACCATGCGGGCCGTGAAGCCGGAGGACGTGCGGCACTTCCTGACGCATCTGGCGGACGAAGGTTTCGTCGGCTGCAATGTCACGGTGCCGCACAAAGAGCAGGCGTTCGCCGCCGCCGCCTGGATCGACCCATCGGCCAAGGCAGTCGGGGCGGCGAACACGCTCTGGCTCGATAACGGCACGCTGTGCGCGGCGAACAGCGATACCTACGGCTATATCGCGCATCTCGACGCGACGGCGCCGGCGTGGCGGTCGCTGGACGGCGCCGTGACGATCCTCGGAGCCGGCGGAACGGCGCGCGCGCTCGCCTATGGATTCCTCGAAGCCGGCGTCAGCGACGTGCGCATCGTCAATCGGACGCTGGCGCGTGGGGAGGAGATCGCGCGGCACTTCGGCCGCGGCGTCACTGCGCTGGGCTGGGACCGGTGCGATGCCTCGGCTGCGGACAGCCGGCTGATCGTCAACACGACGACGCTCGGCATGAAGGGTGTGGGGGCGCCGGAGATCGATCTGGCGCGTTGCCGGGCGTCGACGATCATCTCCGACGTCGTCTACATTCCTCTGGAGACGCCATTCCTGGCCGCTGCCCGGGCTGCCTGCCTGCAAACCGTCGATGGTCTGGGCATGCTGCTGCACCAGGCCGTGCCAGGGTTCGAGAAATGGTTCGGCGTCCGGCCCGAAGTGACAGCGGAACTCAGAGATATTGTCGTCAAAGACATTGAGGGTGCCTGATGCTTCTGATTGGTCTCACCGGTTCGATCGGCATGGGGAAATCGACGGCGGCCGCGCGCTTCCGGGCCAACGGAATTGCCGTGATCGATGCCGATGCGGAGGTGCACAAGCTTTACAAGGGCGCCGCCGTGGTGCCGATCGAGGCGGCGTTTCCGGGAACGACCGGCCCCGAGGGCGTCGACCGCCCCAAGCTCGCCGCGCAGCTTCTTGCCGATCCCTCGGGCTTCAAGCGGCTCGAGGCCATTGTGCATCCGATGGTGCATGCCGCCGAGAAAGCGCTGCTCAAGGTGGAGCATCAGCGCGGCGCCGATATGGCCGTGCTCGAGATCCCGCTTCTGTTCGAGGGCGGCGGCGATGCGCGGGTCGATGTTACCGTCGTCGTCAGCGCGCCGGCCGATCAGCAGCGTGCGCGTGTCCTGGCGCGGCCGGGAATGACTGTCGAGAAGCTGGAGCAGATCCTGTCGCGGCAGGTTCCCGATGCGGAAAAGCGCAGGCGCGCCGATTTCGTTGTGGATACGGGGGGAATGATCGCGGAGACCGAGGTGCAGATCGATAAGATCGTGGCCATGCTTCGAGGTCGCGACGGCACGGCATACGGCCGCTACTGGGCGTGATCCCGGCAACTGTCCAGGGGATCGGCGATCATGCTGCGCGAGATCGTGCTCGACACTGAGACGACAGGGCTCGATGCCAAGGGCGGCGACCGGTTGATCGAGCTCGGCTGTGTCGAGATCGTCAACCGCATCCCGACCGGCCTCGAGTTCCACCGCTTTCTCACCCCCGAGGATCGACCGGTGCATCCCGATGCCGAGCGAATCCACGGCCTGTCCAATGATTTCCTCAAGGACAAACCGAAGTTCCGCGACGTCGTCGACGAGTTCCTCGCGTTTATCGGCGATGCGCCGCTCGTCATTCACAATGCCAGCTTCGACGTCGGGTTCCTGAATGCCGAACTCGGTCGCTTGAAGCTGCCCGAGATCGGGCCGCAGCGGCTGGTCGATACGCTGGCCATCGCGCGGCGGAAATTTCCCGGTGCGCCGGCCAGCCTCGACGCGCTGTGCAAGCGGTTCGGCGTCGACAATTCGAAGCGCGACAAGCACGGCGCGCTGGTGGACTCGCTGCTGTTGGCTGGCGTGTACGTCGAGTTGCTCGGCGAACGGCAGGCGACGCTCGGGCTTGCAAGCTCCGCCGATCGGCGCATGGCGTGGCAGGGCCAGCGGACCAGTGGTGGGCGCCCGCGGCCGACGCCGTTGCCATCACGGTTGAGCGAGGCCGATGAAGCCGCCTTCGCGACCTATGTCGAGCAGCTCGGCGACAAGGCCATCTGGAAGCAGTATCACTTGACGGACAAACCGTAGCTGCGGCGATGGCCGAGGAGGCGGACATGGCGAAGCGATTGACCGACGCCGAGCGTTCAACGGGGCTTTCCGGTTTGCCGCAGTGGTCCTTGGTGGCCGGTCGCGAGGCGATCACGCGGCGCTTCGTGTTCAGCGATTTCAGCGAGGCTTTCGGGTTCATGACGCGCGCCGCGCTGGCCGCCGAAAAGCTCAACCACCATCCGGAATGGTTCAACGTATGGAATCGCGTCGAGGTCACATTGTCGACGCACGACGCCGGCGGACTGACGTCGCTCGATCTCGAGCTGGCGGCCACGATGGATCGCCTGGCGGGTTAGGGCAGGCCAGCCCGCGCGGTTCGCTGCTTGAACTCAATCGCCTGGCCAGCGCAACTTGCTGCCGCTCAAAGGTCCCCACGATGGTTGGGCAGCCGGGCGCACGGCCGTCGGTGCGCGCGGTGGCCCCTTGAAGGCAGCCGGAGGACGCGGATCGGTGATACGGGGACGGGGACGCGGTGCTTCGATCGGCTCGGGACGCGTGGACGGCACGGCGCGAACCTGGTCATCCGCCTCGGCCTCGATTGGTGCGGCTGCTACGTCTGCCGGTGCCGGTGCCGGGGCTGGTGGCTGCGTGGCATCGCGCGTGACCTGATCAGCCGGTCGCGTCGGCTGGTTGAGAGCCATGGTCTGCTCGTTGAAGGCGTACAGCTGATGGCGGTCGAGCTCGCTCTGGGCCCACGGGTCGGGCTTGCATTTGCATTGCTCGCTCAGAGCTTTGCGATAGCGGAAGGCCGTCGGCAACTTGACGTAGGCGCGGCCGGACAGATCGACCATCGCCGTGACG
>Ga0209573_1004481_pt1 | contig 13691 bp, 11 predicted proteins | sample TNRBio252014_DNA_FD_185870 | JGI IMG/M metagenome (GOLD analysis project Ga0209573, IMG submission 185870) | Wastewater treatment Type I Accumulibacter community from EBPR Bioreactor in Madison, WI, USA - TNR Reactor_6/25/2014_ DNA (SPAdes)... | ecosystem: Engineered > Bioreactor > EBPR >...
CAGCGCGAACTGCAGCGCCTGGCCGAAAGCGCCGAGCACCCGTGGCACGAGGCGCTGGCGATCGACGCGCTGGTCAGCGGGGCGCAGAGGGCGCTGGCAGCGGGGGCCACCACGCCCGCAACCTGACCGCGCTGAATGCTGCGCTGAAAGCCGCGCCGCGGCGCCAGGCGTGGCACCCCTGCCGCCGCCGCGGCAAACCGCTTCGATACACTGCACTTCATGAGTGATCGCCTCACGTCCCGTTCGGCCGGCCTGGCGCCGGCGGTGCCCGCGGTGGCCGCGCGGCCGAGCGTGATCCAGCTCGTCTTTCGTGAGAAGGGGGCGCTGTACGCGGCGTACATCCCGCTGCTCACCGACGGGGGCCTGTTCGTGCCGACGACGCGTGACTACCGCCTCGGCGAGGACATTTACCTGCTGCTCTCGCTGCCCGACGACCCGCAGCGCTTTCCGGTTGCCGGCAAGGTGGCCTGGATCACGCCGGCCAACGCTTCGGGCGGCCGCACGCAGGGCGTCGGCGTGCGCTTCCCCAACGACGAGAAGACCCGGCAGCTGAAGGTGAAGATCGAGGAGATCCTCGGCACGACGCTGCAATCGGCCAAGCCGACGCAGACCATCTGACTCTCGCGTCGCTGGCCCGGGCGCGGCGGGCGGCGCCGCTGCAAAGCCCATGTTCGTCGATTCCCACTGCCACCTGAGCTTCCCGGACCTGCTGCCGCGCGTGCCGGAAATCTTGGCCGCGATGGCCGCCAATCGCGTCGAGCGGGCGCTGTGCATCTGTACGACGCTCGAGGAGAGCGAAACGGTGCTGGGGCTGGCACAACGTGACGAGCGCCTGTACGCGACCGTCGGCGTGCACCCGGACAACGAAGACGTGCGCGAGCCCACCGTCGACGACCTCGTCGCGCTGGCGCGGCGGCCGCGGGTCGTCGGTATCGGCGAGACGGGGCTCGACTACTATCGCTTGAACGGCCGCAGCGTCGCCGAGATGCAGTGGCAGCGCGACCGCTTCGCCGTCCACATCGAAGCGGCGCGGGCGACCGGCCTGCCGCTCGTCGTGCACACGCGCAGCGCCAGCGACGACACGATTGACCTCTTGCGCCGGCACGGCGTTGCGAGCACGGCAGGCGCGCCGGTGCGCGGCGTCTTCCACTGCTTCACCGAGACGCGCGAGGTGGCGCGCGCGGCGCTCGACCTCGGCTTCTTCATCTCGTTCTCCGGCATCCTGGGCTTTCGCAACGCCGAGGCGTTGCGCGACGTGGCGCGCGAGGTGCCGCTGGACCGCTGCCTGATCGAGACCGACAGCCCGTACCTCGCGCCGCCGCCGCACCGCGGCAAGGTCAATACGCCCGCCTGGGTGCCGCACGTTGCCGAGGCGCTGGCCGCGGCCAAGGGCGTGACGGTGGAGGAGGTGGCGCGCGCGACGACGCGCAACTTCGAGCGGCTGTTCGGGCTGCCGGCGCTCGGCGGGGCCGATGCCGGGATGGCGGGAGGGCCGGCATGAAAGCGAAGCACACGCCGGCGCGCGCCCGGCGGCTCGTGATGACCGGGGCCCTCGCGCTCGCAGCCGGTTCGCTGTTCCTGGTCGGCCCAGCACACGCCGGCCCGCGCGAAGACTTCTTCAAGGCCATCCAGCTCGACCGCACATCGTTGATGCGCGAAGCGCTGGCCGGCGGGCTCGACCCGAACACCAGCGACGAGCGCGGCAACACCGGCTTGCTGCTGGCCGTGCGCGAAGGCAGCTTCGAGGTCGCCGAGCTGCTGCTGGCCACCAAGGGCATCGAGGTCGACCGGCCGAACGCGGCCGACGAGACGCCGCTGATGATGGCCGCGGTGCGCGGGCATCACGATTGGGCGGTGCGGCTCATGGAGCGCGGCGCCGCCGTCGACCGCAGCGGCTGGACGCCGCTGCACTACGCGGCGAGCGGACCGCAGCCGCAACTGCTGGCGCTGCTGCTGCAACGCGGCGCGCGAATCGAGGCGCTGTCGGCTAACGGTACGACTGCGCTGATGATGGCCGCCGGCTACGGCGCGATCGACGGCGCTGAGTTGCTGTTGGCGCGCGGCGCCGATGCCGCGCGGCGCAACGCGCGCGGCCTCGACGCCGCCGACTTCGCGCGGCGTGCCGGCCGTGACGCGCTGGCCCGGCGGCTGGAGGCGGCCGTGCGTTGATCACGGCGCGCGCGGCGCGGTTCGTGTGGGATGTCATCTGGGCGGTTTTTTCCCCGCTGTTGTGGTGTACGGGGCGGGGCACCGCGCGTAGAGTGGCCCGGCACTGAGTCGTCGCCCCGCAAGTTCCTCTCCCTCAAGCCCTGGAGATCCGCAATGTCGCAAACGACACCCGAGGTCAACCCGTTCATGCTGCTGGTCCACCCCGAGGCGGTGTTCGCGGCGATGGAGAAGTCCGAGCGCCTGAGCGGGCTCAACCGCCACCTGTGCCGTCCGCTGGACCGCCCGATGGGCCCACAGGCTGGCTCAGCAGCGTCGGGCGATGACGATGCCGAGCCGGATCTGTCGGATGTGGTGACGACGAATCCGCAGTGAAGCCTCTTGACCGACAATGCGATAGAGACGATTGCTGATGTGATTGTTTAAGTCGTTCAGCCAGATCAGGGGCCCTCGGTGGGCCCCTTTCAGTTTTATTCTAACAAGCGACAATGTATATTATGTTAAATGAAGTGCACGCGTGAAAACGCTCCGGCCCTGCCTCACACCATCTCCCCCTCCATCGCCGCCGCCGTCAGGTCGCCTCGCGCCAGCGCCGCGCGCGCCCCGGCGACCAGCGCCGGATCCTGCACCAGCCGCATGAACGGCTTGGCCGATCCAGGCGGGCCGACGATGAGGCCGCCGGCCAATTCGCCGTCGCGCACGACCAGCCGCCACCAGCCGTCGCCGCCGGGCGCGGCGTGGAACGCCTCGTCGCCATCGCCGGGCTCGACGACGCCGAAGCTGCGCACGTCGATACCGTCGCACTTGAGCTGCACGACGTGCCGGCTCGACGGGGCGGCTGCCGTCTCGCCGAAGATGCTCTCGACGACCACCGCGCCCTGCGCGGCGCCGATCGGCCACAGGCCCCGCGCGCTGCCGGCCACCTCGGCGCAGTCGCCGGCGGCGAGAACGTGCGGGTCGGTCGTGCGCATCTGCGCGTCGACGCGGATGCCGCCGCGGCCGACTTCGAGCCCGGCCATCTCGGCCAGCCGCACGTTCGGCTGGATGCCCAGGCACGCGACCACGAGATCAGTGCGCACGCGCGGGCCGTGCGCCAGCCAGACGGCGTCGATCTCCGGCGTGCCCGAATAGCGCGTGACCTGCACGCCGGTGACGACCTGCACGCCGATGCTCTCGAGGTACGACGCCAGCACGGCTGCGCCGCGTTCGTCGAGCTGCGCGTTCATCAGCCGTTCTGCGCGGTGCAGCAGCACCACCTTCAGGCCGAGCTTGTGCAGCGCGTCGGCCGCCTCGACGCCGAGGACGCCGCCGCCGACGACGAGCGCCCTCTTCGCCCGCGACGCGTGCACGTAGCGGCGGATCTGTTCGGCGTCCTCGGCGGTGCGCAGCACGAAGGCGTTCGGGTGCTCGAGGAACGTCGGCTCCGGGATCGCCGCGCTCGCGCCGGTCGTCAGCACGAGCCGGTCGTAGGGCAGCCAGTCGCCACCGGTGAGGCCCAGCCGCCGCTGCTCGCGGTCGATGCGCGCGGCGATGCGGCCGTGCAGCGCCTGGATGCCGTTGGACTGCGCCCACTCGGCCGGCACGAGGTGCAGCGCGTCCATCCCCTCGGCGTCGTAGACCAGCCGCCCGATGCCCATGCGGTTGTAGAAGCGGTGCGGCTCGTTGCTGACGATCGTGATGTGCACGGTCGGGCTTTCGCGCCGCACGCCCTCGGCGACGGCCATGCCGGCGACGCCGTTGCCGACAATGACGACGCGCTTCACGTCGGTGCCGCGGGCGCGGTCCTTGCGCGCCGCGGCGGCGATCGTCGCCGGGTCGGCGCGCGGCGCCGCCGAGCGCGCGTCGCGGTCGATCGTCACCGGGCCGCTGGCCACGCACATGCAGGCCAGGCGCACGTTGCCGTCCAGGCCCATGCGGCGCAGCGTCGCGCGCTCGTCGGCGTTCATCGGCGAGAGGTGTTCGGCGCCGTCGCAGATGGCCACCGCGTCGGCACCGCAGACGCCGGCGCGGCAGCCGTAGTTGATCTTCAGGCCCGCCTTCTCGATCGCTTCGAGCAGCGTGCCGTCGTTGGCGGCCTGGAAGGTGATGCCGGTCTCGCGGTCGGTCACCTCGGCCGCGTCGACGCGCGCGAGCCGGTCCTTCAGGCTGCGCCCGCCGCCAAAACGCGCGCCTTCAGCCGCTGGCGCCGCGGCGGCCTGCGCCGACCGCCCCGCTTTCGCTGCCGCCGCGACGCGCGCGTAGCGCCGCTCGGCGCGCAGCCCCGCCATAGCCAGCGCGACTGCCAGCGCGAGGCCGATGCCACGCGTCAGCAGCAAGAGCCAGGCCGGCGCCGTGGCGTCGGCCAGCCGTGCGACGGTCGCGACGATGATCGGCCCGGCGAAGAAGTAGAAGATCGTGATCGCCGCGGCGCCGAAAGCGAGCGAGACGCGGTACGGGTTGGCCGGCACGAACGCGAGCGCCAGCCCATAGAGACCCGCCGACGCCGCGGTGGCGCCCAGCAGCAGAGCCGTTGCCTGGAGCGGCTGCTCGGCGATGCCCAGCGGCCGCGCCAGGAAGTAGCCAAGCAGCAGCCCCGGCAGCAGGCCCATGAACAGCCGCCGCTGCGACGCGTAGCGCGGGTCGTCGTCGTAGACGTCGCTGAACACCGCGGCGCGCGGGTTGAAGTCGTAACAGTTCTTCTGGCAGCCCAGGCAGGGGTCGCAATAGCCGTTGCGCACCACCACCAGCGGCGCCTGGCCGTAGGTGCGCTGGATCGGCCCGAGCGGGCAGAACGTGCCGCACCAGCCGCTGCGGCCCTTGAAGAACCAGCCGCCGACGAACGCCGCGGCCAGCGCCAGCAGCACCACGGTGCCGGTGGCCACGCCGTCGTGGTTGAGCCACGGCTGCCTGAGCGCGACTGCGCTGATGAAGATGACGAGCGAGATCGCGAACGCGCCGTTCTTGATGGCTGGCGGCAGCTCGAGCGCGCGGCTCTTGTTCAGCGCGCGCGGCAGCTGGTTCAGCGCCGCCATCGGGCACACCTGCCGCCAAAGCCCCGGCGCAATGACCAGCAGCGCCGGCACGACCGGGATCGCCAGGCCCCAGAAGAGCAGGAGGCCGAGCGCGGGCTCGACGATCAGCGTTGCGGCCAATGCCAGCGCCACCGACAGCGCACCGACACGCAGCGCCACCCACAACCACGCCGGGCCCTGCGCCGGCATCTGCGTGTAGTTGCGAAAGAAGTGCGCCGCGGCCTCGGCCAGCCGCGCCTCGCGCAACGCGGCGCGCGCCTTGCGGGCCTCGCGTTCGCCGTCGGGCAGCGTGCGCGCCGCCGCCGCTGCCGGCGGCGTGCCGATCGCCAGGCGCGGGCGCGCCTGTGCGGGTCCAGAGGCGATCGTCGGCGCCGGGCCGGAGACGATCGTGGCCGGCGTGGCGGAAGCGGTGGAAGCAGTGGAAGCAGCAGAGGCCGCGTGGGCGGCCGCCTTGATCGGGATGATCCGGTCGGACATGCCTCAGTCGCCGCCCTGCACGCGGCGCAGCCGCTGCGCGACCGCGGCGCCGAGGTCGCGCATCAGTGCCAGCGCGATGCGCGGCTGCCACGCGGCCAGCTGCAGCAGCGCCTCGCGCGTGAGCAGCAGCACCTCGGCGCTGCCGCGTGCGCGCACGCGCACGGTGGCCGGCGCGCCGTCGAGAAAGCCGAGCATGCCGAAGACGTCGCCCTCGCCGCGCGCCTCGGGCGGTGGCACTTCTGTGGCGCCGGGCAGCGGCGCTTGGACCACCTCGACGGTGCCGCTGGCGACGAAGCCGAGCGCGTGGCCGGCCTGCCCCGCCTCGACGATGACCGCACCGCCCGGATAGCGGCGGCGCGTCGCGAAGGCGATGAACTTCTCCCACTCCTCGTCGCTGAGCTCGCCGAGGATGGCGCGGTTGCCTTCGGGCGCGCTGTCACGCGCGGCGGCCGGCGCGGGTGGCGGCGGCGCCGATCCGTACTGGAAGAAGTCGTTGGCCATCGGCATTGTCTCCTCGGTGCTGCCGTGCCCTGCCCCGCTCGCGTGGCGGGGTCACACCGGCCGGCTCGGCCTGCCGCCGCCGCGGTTGTCGTCACTGCGGTCGCGGCGGCCGTGCGACGCGGACTCTAGCGCCGTCCGGGGCCTTGCAGCGGCGTTTCGCGCCCTCTCGCGCGCGCTCGCTCCGCCTGGTCCCTCGCGCGCCCTTCAGCGTCCGCCAGCGCCGTTGTTGTTGCCCGTGGCCGGGCCCGAAGCCGCGTCCTTGGCCGCGGCCTCGTCGTAGGCCTCTGCCAGGTAGGACGCCGCGGCTTCGCGGTAGCCGTCGACCCAGTCCTTGCCGACGCCGATGCCGAGCGCCGTCCACAGCCGCGAATAGATGCGCCAGACGCTCGCCGGGTCGTCGTGCCCGTCGGCGGCGCGCTCGAGCGCTTGCGGCGCGAGTTGCTCGCCCAGGCGCTGGCCGGCCGCGTCGAACGCGCTCGACAGGTGCTTCGAGTGCTTGCCGAGTTCGCTCATCGCCATCACAAGCATCCCGTTGGCGCCCGTGCCGGCATCGAGCAGCGCCTCCATCGCGGCGCCCGGCTTCGGCGCCATGCGCAGCGGCGCGGCAGCCGAGCGGCTCAGCGTCAGCGGCCAGCGGCTGCGCATCTTGCTGAGCTGCTGCGCCTGCTCGGAGAGCTGGCGGTGCAGCGCCCAGACAGCCAGGCGCAGCAGCGTCGCGACGCGATCCGCGGCCAGCGCCGGGTCGGTGGTGCCGAGCGCCTCGACCGGCACCTGCAGCGCCCCGGCCAGGCGCGCCAGCACATCGCTCGAGCCGAGCGCGGCGTGCGGCGTGGCCGGCGCGGCCACATCACGCTCGGAGACCGGCGGCGTCGGCGCCGTCGTCTCGACGGCCGGCATCTCGAGGTTCGGGCGCGTCGCCGCCAGGTCGGGCGTCGCAGCTTTCGGCGGCGGCTTGGCGATGCGCGTCATCCCGGTCTTCATGTCCGGGCTCGCGCTCGCCATGCGCATGGCGACACGCTCCCAGTCGGCACCGGCCATCGCCGCCGGGTCGCCGCCACGGCGCGGTGCCACGGGTGCGCTCGTCGCCGCGGGCGCCGCTGCGCCGGCCGCTGCCACGTCGGACACCACCGACACCTCGACGACGTAGCTGCCCAGGCGCAGGCGGTCGCCGTGGCGCAGCACGTGGTCGGCAGGAAGCCGCTCGCGCGCGTCGTTGACGAAGGTGCCGTTGGTCGACGTGTCGCGCAGCACCTGGCGGCCTTCGACGCGCACGATCTCGCAGTGGCGCGCCGACAGCGCAAGCTGCCGGTCGGCGATCGGCCAGTCGCACGCCGGGTCGCGGCCCACGACGAAGCGGGCCTGGTCGGGTGGAATGTTGACGATGGGGCGCACGCCGTCGGCGTTCTCGGCGCCGCGCACGATCTTCAGGCTGAGCATCGGCCGATGATGCCGGCGCGGGGTGTGCTGTCCATCCCTATCGGCCGCACGATGGTGCCGCTTGGCAACGTCGTCTCGAGCCGGCATACATCGCTTGCGGGATCACCGCGCTTGCGGCGTCGCGCCGGCGACGATCGACAAGCGAACGGTCGTGCTAAAACGCGCGCACCAATCGGACGCGCACCGTGCGTGCGACCGCATTCCCTGTCCCGCCCTGCCCCGGGCCTTGCCGCCCGCCGACACCATGGACCTGAATTTCACCGCAGAGGAGCTCGCCTTTCGCGAGCACATCCGCGCCTGGGTGGCCGACAACCTGCCGCGCGACATCAGCGACAAGGTGATGGCCGCGCAGCATCTTGGCCGCGACGACATGCAGCGCTGGGCCAAGATCCTCGGCAAGCAGGGCTGGCTCGGCTGGGGCTGGCCGAAGCAGTTCGGCGGCCCGGGCTGGACCGCGGTGCAGAAGCACCTGTTCGAGGAGGAATGTGCGCGCGCCGGCGCGCCGCGCGTCGTGCCGTTCGGGCCGATCATGGTGGCGCCGGTCATCATGGCTTTCGGCAGCCCCGAGCAGCAAAAGCGCTTCCTGCCTGGCATCGCCAGCGGCGAGGTGTGGTGGAGCCAAGGCTACAGCGAGCCGGGCGCGGGCAGCGACCTCGCCTCGGTGAAGACGCGGGCAGAACGCCGCGGCGACAAGTACATCGTCAACGGCCAGAAGACCTGGACGACGCTCGGCCAGTACGGCGAGTGGATCTTCTGCCTCGTGCGCACCAGCACCGAAGGCAAGCCGCAGACGGGCATCAGCTTCCTGCTCGTCGACATGAAGAGCAAGGGTGTCAGCGTGCGCCCGATCGTGCTGCTCGACGGCGAGCCCGAGGTCAACGAGGTCTTCTTCGACAACGTCGAGGTGCCGGCCGAAAACCTCGTCGGCGAGGAGAACAAGGGCTGGACCTACGCCAAGCACCTGCTCGCGCACGAGCGCACGAACATCGCCGACGTCAACCGCGCCAAGCGCGAGCTCGAGCGCTTGAAGCGCATCGCCCGGGCCGAGGGCGTCTACGACGACGTGCGCTTCCGCGACCAGGTCGCGCTGCTCGAGGTCGACATCGTCGCGCTCGAAATGCTGGTGCTCCGCGTGTTGTCGGCCGAGAAGAGCGGCAAGCAGAGCCTGGACATCGCGGGCCTTTTGAAGATCAAGGGCAGCGAGATCCAGCAGCGCTACACCGAGCTGACGATGCTCGCCTGCGGCCCCTACGCATTGCCCTTCGTGCGCGAGGCGATGGAGGCCGGCTGGCAGGGCGACCACGTCGGCGCCGCGCACTGCGCCACCGCTGCCACCGGGTACCTGAACTACCGCAAGACGACGATCTACGGCGGCAGCAACGAAGTGCAACGCAACATCGTCGCGCAGACGGTGCTGGGCTGAGGAAAGACCGATCATGGATTTCGACTTCACCGACGATCAGCAATCGCTGCGCGACGCCGTGCAGCGCTGGGTCGAACGTGCCTTCACGTTCGAGCGGCGGCACGCGCTGGCCAAGGCGGGTGGCGCGACGCGGCCCGTCTACGCCGAACTGGCCGAGCTGGGCTTGAGCGGGCTCGCCGTGCCCGAGAACCACGGCGGCATGGGCTTCGGCGCCGTCGAGGCGATGGTCGTCGCCGAGGAACTCGGCCGCGGCCTGGTCAACGCGCCCTTCGTGCACGGCGCGCTCGTCGCGCCGGCGCTGCTGGCCGCCGCGCCCGCGGCCGTGCAATCGGCCTGGCTGCCGCGCATCGCCTCGGCCGAGGCGCTCGTCGTGCTCGCGCACCAGGAGCGCGCGGCGCGCTACCGCCTCGCGCACGTGACGACCCGCGCCACGCGCCGCGGCGAAGGCTGGAGGCTCGATGGCGCCAAGAGCATCGTGCCCGCCGGGGACGAAGCCGACGCGTTCGTCGTGCCGGCGCGCATCGGCGGAGCGGACAACGACACGGCCGGCATCGGCCTCTTCCTCGTCGAGAAGAGCACGCTGCCTGCCGGCGCCGTGCGCGGTTATCCGACGGTGGACGGCGCGCGCGCCGCCGAGTTGAAGCTCGCCGCGGCGAGCGCGACGCTCGTCACCGAAGACGGCCACGCAACACTCGAGCGCGCCGTCGACATCGGCATCGCCGGCTTCGCCGCCGAGGCCGTGGGCGTGATGGACCGCCTCGTCGCGCTGACCGTCGAGTACATGAACACCCGCCGCCAGTTCGGCGTGGCGATCTCCAGCTTCCAGGCGCTGCGCCATCGCATCGCCGACGTGAAGATGCAGCTCGAGCTCGGCCGCTCGATGAGCTACTTCGCGACGCTGAAACTCGGCGAGCCGGCGCCGCAGCGCCGCCGCGCCGTCAGCCAGGCGCGCGTGCAGCTCGGCCACAGCATGCGCTTCGTCGGCCAGCAGTGCGTGCAGCTGCACGGCGGCATCGGCGTCACCGACGAGTACCTCGGCAGCCACTACTTCAAGCGCCTGACGGTGCTGGAGATGGTGTTCGGCGACACGCAACATCACCTCGGCGAGGTGGCCGCGCGCATGCAGGACACGGCCGGCGTGTTCGCTTGACCGCCCCCTTCGCCACCCTCGCCCCCGGCGCGCTGACCGACGTGCCCGGCATCGCCGTCGGCCATGCCGCGGTGGCCGGCCGGCCGAGCGGCTGCACCGTCGTGCTGTGCCCCGACACGCCGCACGGCACGGTGGCCGGCGTCGCGGTGCGCGGCGGCGCCCCGGGCACGCGCGAGACCGACCTGCTGCGCCCCGAGAACACGGTGGACCGCGTGCACGCGGTGCTGCTGACCGGCGGCAGCGCCTTCGGGCTCGATGCGGCCGGTGGCGTGATGCGCTGGCTCGAAGAGCAAGGGCGCGGCCTCGTTGTCGGACCCGCAGGCCGCGAAAGTGCGGGCGCCGGCGTGACCGCTGCGCAGCCCGTGATCCGCGTGCCGATCGTGCCGGCCGCGGTGCGGCCACCGGCCGCGCCGCCTGCATCGCCGCGACGACGGCGCCACCGGCGCAAGGCAGCCACGGCGCCGGCCTCGGCGCGACGGTGGGCAAGATCTTCGGCGTCGCGCGCGCCTGCCGCGGCGGCGTCGGCACTGCGTCGCTGCGCGTCGGCGCGCTGACGGTGGCGGCGCTCGTCGCCGTCAACGCCATCGGCGACGTGCTCGACGACGACGGCGAAGTGCTCGCCGGCGCGCGCAGCGAAGATGGCCTGCGCCTCGTCGGCGCGCAGCGCGCCCTGCTCGCCGGCGAACTGCCGCAGCAGGTGCTGCAACGCATGGCCGGCACCGCGACGACGATCGGCGTCGTCGCCACCGACGCCGTGCTCGGCAAGGCGGCGGCGACGCAGCTTGCGGCGCTTGCGCACCACGGCCTGGCGCGTGCGGTGAGCCCGATCACCGTCAACGACGGCGACACGCTTTTCGCGCTGGCCACCGGCAGCAGCGGCGTGGCCGGCGACCTCGGCACGCTCGGCGCGCTGGCCGCCGAGGTGGTCGCGCGCGCGATCCGCAACGCCGTGAGCGCGGCGGACTCGCTGCCTTCGTTGCCGGCGGCGCGCGATCTGCGCACCTGAACGGGCAGCCGCCACACACGCCGGCCCCTCCGGCACGTCGCTTGCCGCAGCGTCGGGCTCCCGCCCGACAAAGCCCGTTCCGTGTCCGAGACGCGATGAAGATCGCCCAGGTTGCCCCGCTCTTCGAGAGCGTTCCGCCGCGCCGCTATGGCGGCACCGAGCGGGTCGTCTCCTACCTGACCGAGGCGCTGATCGAGCAGGGGCACGAGGTGACGCTGTTCGCCAGCGGCGATTCGCGCACCCGCGCACGCCTCGTGTCCGGCAGCGCGCGCGGCCTGCGGCTGGACCCCACGGGCCCCGACTGGCTGATGCACCACGTGATGATGGTCGACGAAGTGTTCGAGCAGGCCGCGTCGTTCGATGTCATCCACTTCCACCTGGACCTGCTGCACTACCCGCTCGCCCGCCGCTGCGCCACGCCGTGCCTGACGACGATGCACGGCCGGCTCGACCTCGACGACCTGCGCACGCTGCACCGGCACTTCGCGACGCATCCGCTGGTGTCGATCTCCGACATCCAGCGCCAGCCGCTGCCGCAGGCCAACTGGTGCGCCACCGTGCAGCACGGCCTGCCGCGCAACCTGTACACCTTCCATCCCCGGCCGCAGGACTACTTCGCCTTCGTCGGCCGCGTGTCGCCGGAGAAGCGGCTGGATCTCGCCATCGAGATCGCGCTGGCCTGCAAGACGCGGCTGCGCATCGCCGCGAAGGTGGACCCGGTCGACCGCGCCTATTTCGAGCGCACGATCGCGCCGCTGCTGGCGCACCCGCTGATCGAGTACGTCGGCGAGGTCGGCGACGACGCGAAGGATGACTTCATCGGCAACGCGCGCGCGCTGCTGTTCCCGATCGACTGGCCCGAGCCCTTCGGCCTCGTGATGATCGAGGCCTTCGCGTGCGGCACGCCGGTCATCGCGTTTCGCCGCGGCTCGGTGCCCGAGGTGATGCAGCACGGCATCACCGGCTGGATAGCCGACGACCTGCTGCAGGCGATCGACGGCGCGCGCCGCATCGACCAGATCGACCGGCGGCGATGCCGCGAGGCGTTCGAGCGCCGCTACACGTCGCACAAGATGGCCAGCCGCTACGTGCAGGTCTACCAGGCGCTGATTGACGCGCGCACGCTGCCCGATGGCGGCGTCGCGGGCACCGGCGCCGCGCTGCCGCTGTAGGCCCGGCTGGCGGGTCGAACAACGCGCGGTGCACACCGCAAGCAGGAGGAGCCCGCCGTGAGCGACACCATCCGCATCGGCAACGAGTGGTACGTCACCGTCGCGTCGGTGCGCGCCGACAACAACCCGTACGTCGTGAAGAGCGACGATACGTTCGCGCTCTTCGACCGCTTCGGCGACATCCGCTCCTTCGGAACCGGCGAGCACGGCCTGTACCACGAGGACACGCGCTTCCTGTCACACCTGGAGCTGACGATCGACGGCCTGCGCCCGATGTACCTCGGCGCCACGGTCAAGGAGCGCAGCAACCTCTTGATCGTCGAGCTGATGAACCCCGACCTCGAACGCGACGGCGAGGTGGCGCTGGCCAAGGGCGAGATCCACATCTTCCGCGCCAAGCTCTTGTGGGAAGCGGCCTGCCACGAGCACATCCGGCTCAGTCACCACGGGCTGGAGCCGGCCGAGTTCGAGATCGGCTTGCGCTTCGATGCCGACTTCCGCGACTTGTTCGAAGTGCGCGGCGCGCATCGCACGAAGAGCGGCGAGCGCGCGCCGCCGGTGCGGCGCGACGGCACGCTCGACTTCGACTACCGGGGTCTGGACGGCGTGGCGCGCACCGCATGCGTGCGGCTGTCACCGGCGCCCACGCGCTGGGGCGAACGCGAGGCGCACTTCAAGGTGCGGCTGGCCCCGGGCCAGGAACAGCACCTGTACTGCACCATCACCTGCGACGTCGGCGGCCAGCCGCGAAGGCGCAGCGAGGGCTACGAGGCCGCCTTCCGATCGAACGCGCGCGCCCGTGCGCGCGAGGACGGCGACCGCTGCCACATCGAGAGCTCCAACCCGCTCGTCGACCAGTGGATCGACCGCTCGCTGTCGGACCTGGCGATGCTGACGACCGACCTGCCGACCGGCCCGTTCCCGTACGCCGGCGTGCCGTGGTACTCGACGACCTTCGGCCGCGACGCGCTGATCACGGCGCGCCAGATGTTGTGGCTGGACCCTTCGCTGGCGCGTGGCGTGCTCGCCTGCCTGGCGGCGACGCAGGCCGCCACCGAGGAGCCCGAGCGCGACGCCGAGCCGGGCAAGATCCTGCACGAAGCGCGCAAGTGCGAGATGGCGCGCACGCGCGAGGTGCCGTTCGGGCGCTACTACGGCACCGTCGACGCGACGCCGCTGTTCGTCGCGCTGGCTGGCGCCTACTGGCACCGCACCGGCGACCTCGAGTTCATCCGCGGGCTGTGGCCGCAGTTGCTGGCGGCGCTGGACTGGATCGACCGCTATGGCGACCGCGACGGCGACGGCTTCGTCGAGTACCAGCGGCGCAGCTCGCGCGGCCTCGTGCAGC
>Ga0209573_1004482_pt1 | contig 13690 bp, 9 predicted proteins | sample TNRBio252014_DNA_FD_185870 | JGI IMG/M metagenome (GOLD analysis project Ga0209573, IMG submission 185870) | Wastewater treatment Type I Accumulibacter community from EBPR Bioreactor in Madison, WI, USA - TNR Reactor_6/25/2014_ DNA (SPAdes)... | ecosystem: Engineered > Bioreactor > EBPR >...
GGCTTCATGCCCGGCACCGCGCAGGAATACGGCGGCATCATCAAGCACGGCGCCAAGCTGCTCTACGCCTACGCCGAGTGCACCGTGCCCAAGGTCACCCTCATCACCCGCAAGGCCTACGGCGGCGCCTACGACGTGATGTCGTCCAAACACCTGCGCGGCGACGTCAACCTCGCCTGGCCGAGCGCCGAGATCGCCGTGATGGGCGCCAAGGGCGCCGTCGAGATCATCTTCCGCGAAGAAAAGGGCGACCCCGAGAAGCTCGCCCAGCGCGAAGCCGAATACAAGGACCGTTTCGCCAACCCCTTCGTCGCCGCCAGCCGCGGCTTCATCGACGACGTGGTCCTGCCGCACAACACCCGCAAGCGCATCTGCCGTTCGCTGGCCATGCTGCGCGACAAGCAACTGGACAACCCGTGGCGCAAGCACGGCAACATCCCGCTCTGATCCGCGCACGAGGAACCGACAAATGTTCAAGAAAATCCTGATCGCAAACCGCGGCGAGATCACCTGCCGCGTCATCAAGACCGCCCGCAAGATGGGCATCAAGACCGTCGCCGTGTACTCCGAGGCGGACAAGAGCGCGCTCCACGTCGAGCTCGCCGACGAAGCCGTCTGCATCGGCCCGGCGGCCTCCAAAGAGTCCTACCTGGTCATGGACAAGATCATCGCCGCCTGCAAGCAGACCGGCGCCGAAGCGGTCCACCCGGGCTACGGCTTCCTGTCCGAGAACGCCGAGTTCTCGCGCCGGCTGGAAGAAGAAGGCATCAAGTTCATCGGCCCGAAGCACTACTCGGTCGCCAGGATGGGCGACAAGATCGAGTCCAAGAAGCTCGCGATCGCCGCTGGGGTGAACACCATCCCCGGCTACAACGACGCCATCGCCGGCCCCGACGAGGCGGTCGAGATCGCGAAGAAGATCGGCTACCCGGTCATGATCAAGGCCTCCGCCGGCGGTGGCGGCAAGGGCCTGCGCGTCGCCTTCAACGACCAGGAAGCGCACGAAGGCTTCGCCTCCTGCGTCAACGAAGCGCGCAACGCCTTCGGCGACGACCGCGTCTTCATCGAGAAATACGTGCTCGAGCCGCGCCACATCGAGATCCAGGTGCTGGGCGATTCGCATGGCAACTACGTCTACCTCAACGAGCGCGACTGCTCCATCCAGCGCCGTCACCAGAAGGTCATCGAGGAGGCGCCCAGCCCCTTCGTCGACCCCGCAATGCGCAAGGCCATGGGCGAGCAGGCCGTGGCCCTGGCGCGTGCGGTGAACTACGAGTCTGCCGGCACGGTCGAGTTCGTGGTCAGCGGCGCGACCAAGGAGTTCTACTTCCTCGAGATGAACACTCGCCTGCAGGTCGAGCACCCGGTCACCGAGCTCATCACCGGGCTGGACCTCGTCGAGCAGATGATCCGCGTCGCCTACGGCGAGAAGCTGCCGCTCAGCCAGGCCGACGTCGGCATCAACGGCTGGTCGATGGAGTGCCGCATCAACGCCGAAGACCCGTTCCGCGGCTTCCTGCCTTCCACCGGCCGTCTCGTCAAGTTCCAGCCCCCGGCCGAAGGCAACGGCGTGCGCGTCGACACCGGCGTGTACGAAGGCGGCGAGATCTCGATGTACTACGACTCGATGATCGCCAAGCTCATCGTGCACGGCACCGACCGCCAGGACGCCATCGAGCGCATGCGCGACGCCCTCAACGGCTTCGTCATCCGCGGCATCGGCTCCAACATCCCCTTCCAGGCCGCGCTGCTGCAGCACCCGCGCTTCTGCTCCGGGCACTTCAACACCGGCTTCATCGCCGAGGAATACCCGAAGGGCTTCGACGCCTCCATGGTCCCGCACGACGACCCCGCGCTGCTCGCCGCCGTCGCCGCCTTCGCCCGCATGCGCTACATCGAGCGCGCCGTGCAGATCGAAGGCCAGCTCGCCGGCCACGGCCGCAAGGTCGCCCAGGAATGGGTCGTCGTCATGGGCGGCAAGCAGTACGCGATGAGCCTCGCCGCCATCGACGGCGGGCTCGCCATCACCCACGAAGGCCACACCTACAACATCGTCTCCGCGTGGAAGTTCGGCGAGCTGCTGTTCACCGGCACCGTCAACGGCGCCCCGCTGTGCCTGCAGATCGAGCGCCGCGGCCTGCGCTACCGCATCTCGCACTTCGGCCTGCAGGTCGAGCCCATGGTCATGACCGTGCGCGCCGCCCACCTGCTGTCGCTGATGCCCGCCAAGCTGCCGCCCGACCTTTCCAAGTTCCTGCTCTCGCCCATGCCCGGCCTCCTGCGTGAGGTCGCGGTGGTCGAAGGCCAGGACGTCAAGGCCGGCGAAAAGCTCGCCGTCATCGAAGCCATGAAGATGGAGAACGTGCTCAAGGCCGAGCAGGACGGCAAGGTCAAAAAAATCGTCGCCAAACCCGGCGCCAGCCTGTCGGTGGACGAAGTCATCGTCGAGTTCGAATGATCGCCACCCGGCAATAGTTTCGATCGATGGGAGGGAGACCCGGGTCCGCCCGGGTGCCTGTCGGCACAAGGCCTGCGCAAGCAGGCCTTTTTTTAGTGCGCCGCCCCACGCTCGCCCACCCCAAAATTTCGCGGCTCCCGCCGCTCCTACAAAAACCGGCGCGGTTCCCACAAAAACCCGCACGCCGCTCTGTACGCGCGGCGGCAGCCGCGAACCGCTGCCTGCGACGAAGGCCCTCGCTACCGCACGCTCGCCCACCCCAAATTTCGCGGCTTCTGCCGCACCTACAAAAACCGGCGCGGTTCCCACAAAAACCGCACGCCGCCCTGTAGGCGCGGCGGCAGCCGCGAACCGCCGCCTGCGACGAAGGCCCTCGCCACCGCACGCTCGCCCACCCCAAATTTCGCGGCTTCTGCCGCTCCTACAATAACCGGCGCGGTTCCCACAAAAACCGCACGCCGCCCTGTAGGCGCGGCGGCAGCCGCGAACCGCCGCCTGCGGCGAACGCCCTCGCTACCGCACGCTCGCCCACCCCATATTTCGCGGCTTCTGCCGCTCCTACAATAACCGGCGCGGTTCCCACAAAAACCGCACGCCGCCCTGTAGGAGCGGCGGCAGCCGCGAACCGCTGCCTGCGACGAAGGCCCTCGCCACCGCACGCTCGCCCACCCCAAATTTCGCGGCTTCTGCCGCGCCTGCAGAACCGGCGGCGCCTATCTGCTTGGCGCTTACCTACGCAGCCGGCGGTCGTAATCGAAGCGGCGCAGCTTTGCCGCGCGGATCCCGGCGGCGTCGGGGTGGCCGGGGTTGATCAGGAAATTCGCCTCTTCCGGCAGGATCACCGACGGCACCTCGAGCACCGCGGCGCCCGCTCCGGCGGCCCACGCGCCGCCAAGATCCAGGCTCACCTTGCCCGCCGGCTCCGCATCCCAGCCCACCCGCCTTGCTGCGGGCGCGAGCTCATCGACTACCATCCGGCGCGCGAACACCTCATCGGGAATCTCGATCCGCACCAGATATCGGTTCAAGGGCAGCGCACTCGCGCCCAGATGCACCAGCGTCTCCAGGCAAGCCAGCGCCGCCGAGCCCGACGCATACACCACCGCCGTCCCCTTGCGATTCCAGCGCCCGCCGCTTGCCTTCGCGCCGGCGCCGGTGAGATCGTCGGCCGTGTAGTCCGGAGTATCGGTCGCGATTCGCCACACCGCGACCATCACGCGTAGGCTCCGCTCTCCATCTGCGCCAGCACGCCGCGCACCACCTGGATGCCCTCGTTGGTGTCCAGGTAGTCGCTCGGCTGCCGGCCGCCCAGAGCCGGGCAGGGCGCATCCAGCCACGCGGCCAGCCACTGCGCCGCATCGAAACCCGCCGCCGCGCCCGAGCGCGTCACCATCTGCTCGACCTGCGCGATCATGTCCATCACCGCCATCAGACGTTCGGAATCGGGCGTGTCGAGCCGGCGATGCTCCTTGATCTTGCGCAGCACCGTCGAGCGCTTGAGCTTGAGCGCATCGATCGCGCGCTCCTTGGTCCACCCCATGCGCTCGGCCAGATGCGCCACCACGCCCGCCGGAAAACCGCTCCGGATCACCTCGATGCGATCGTCCGGCGCCCATCCCACCACCGCGTCGATCACGTCCGCCGCCGCCAGACGCGCCGCGGGGGCAGAGGGGGCAAGCGCGGAAAATTGTGCAACGGATACCATGGCTGAACTCCTTGTTGTCTCATTATAGACAGACAGGCAGCCAGAATGAGATGAGGGTATGGGGGCGCCGACGTTCGCGGTGGTTTCTGTAGGAGCGCCGGAAGGCGCGAACACGGCGATGAAGACCCTCCAGCGCGTCATGGTGAGCCGGGACGCCGATGTTCGCGGCTGCCGCCGCTCCTACAGGGGCGTTCAGTTCGCTTGGGGGGCTGTAGGAGCGCCGGAAGGCGCGAACGCGGCGATGGAGACCCTCCAGCGCGTCACGGTGAGCCGGGACGCCGACGTTCGCGGCTTCCGCCGCTCCTACAGGGGCGTTCAGTTCGCTTGGGGGGCTGTAGGAGCGCCGGAAGGCGCGAACGCGGCGATGAAGACCCTCCAGCGCGTCATGGTGAGCCGGGACGCCGACGTTCGCGGCTGCCGCCGCTCCTACAGGGGCGTTCAGTTCGCTTGGGGGGCTGTAGGAGCGCCGGAAGGCGCGAACACGGCGATGAAGACCCTCCAGCGCGTCATGGTGAGCCGGGACGCCGACGTTCGCGGCTGCCGCCGCTCCTACAGGGGCGTTCAGTTCGCTTGGGGGGCTGTAGGAGCGCCGGAAGGCGCGAACACGGCGATGGAGACCCTCCAGCGCGTCATGGTGAGCCGGGACGCCGACGTTCGTGGCTTCCGCCGCTCCTACACGGGGGAACCTTCACCGCAGGCGCCTTGTCACATTTGCACAAAATAACTTTGTGACCTAGTATTCCGCAGCCAAAGCGCTCCCCGACCTGGGGAGCCATGTGATCCGGGGCCGTGGCCTACCCCAGCTTCTGCGCCGCGTGCGGGCCCTTTCCGTTCGACCGATGACTGCCGAATCTGCCGCAAGGCAACGGGTTGCCCCGCCGTGGGCGACGACTCGCCGCAAGACGAACACCAACACCACCCCAGGAGGACGACACATGAGCGCACAAGTACATGCCCTCAAGGCCCCGACCCCGACCGTGCGCGCCGCTACTGGCGCTGCCCGCGCCGGCGCCGAGCTCTTCGACCCCGTGCCCTTCAAGGTCTTCACCCCCCGCGACCTCGACCGCATCCCGCAGCTCGCCCGCCTCACTCCGGCGCAGCGCCTCGAGATGAAGGTCGTCTCCGCAGTGCTGCCGTTCCGCGTCAATCAGTACGTCATCGACGAGCTCATCGACTGGACCAACATCCCCGCCGACCCCATCTTCCAGCTCACCTTCCCGCAGCGCGGCATGCTCGCCCCCGAGCACTACGCGCGCATCGCCGAGCTCATCGAGAACGACGCCGGCAAGGCCGAGCTCGAGCACGCCATCGCCGAGGTCCGTCACGCCCTCAACCCGCACCCGGCCGACCAGATGCAGATGAACATGCCGCTCGACGAGCACGGCAACCGCATCGACGGCCTTCAGCACAAATACCGCGAGACCGTGCTCTTCTTCCCCAGCCAGGGCCAGACCTGCCACGCCTACTGCACCTTCTGCTTCCGCTGGGCGCAATTCGTCGGCGACAAGGAACTGCGCATCGCCAGCTCCGAGGCCCGCGTGCTGCACGGCTACCTGCGCGATCACCACGAAGTCACCGACCTGCTCGTCACCGGCGGCGACCCCATGGTCATGAAGACGCGCCACCTGCGCGAATACCTCGAACCCCTGCTGCGCCCCGAGTTCGACCACATCCAGACCATCCGCATCGGCTCCAAGGCGCTCACCTTCTGGCCGCACCGCTTCCTCGGCGCCGAAGACGCCGACGAGCTCATGCGCCTGCTCGAACAGCTCGTCGAAGCCGGCAAGCACGTCGCCCTGATGGCGCATTACAACCACTGGAAAGAGCTCGACACCGACGCCGCCCAGGCCGCCATCCGCCGCATCCGCGCCACCGGCGTGGTGATCCGCGCGCAGGGCCCGCTCGTCGCCCACATCAACGACGACCCCACGGTGTGGGCGCGCCTGTGGAAGACCGAGGTCCGCCTCGGCCTCGTCCCCTATTACATGTTCGTCGAGCGCGACACCGGCGCCCGCCACTACTTCGAGGTCCCGCTCGCGCGCGCCTGGCAGATCTACCAGCAGGCCATCCAGCAAGTCTCCGGCCTCGCCCGCACCGCCCGCGGCCCTAGCATGAGCGCCAGCCCAGGCAAGGTCGAGATCCAGGGCGTCACCGAGATCGCCGGCGAAAAGGTCTTCGTCCTGCGCTTCATCCAGGGACGCAACCCCGACTGGGTGCAGCGCCCGTTCTTCGCCCGCTACGACGACAAGGCCACCTGGCTCGACCAGCTCGTGCCCGCGTTCGGCGAGGCGAAGTGGTTCTGGCAGGACGAGTACGAAGCGATCCGCGAGGAAAAGCTCGCCACCTGAGCGCACCCCCCGCCAACTCAGTAGGAGCGCCGGCAGGCGCGACCCCCGCGCACCCGTTGCGTGACCACGCCGGCGGTGACGGTTGCTGCGCCGCTGCATTCGCGGCTTCCGCCGCTCCTACACGTCCACGCGGCTCCATGTAGGAGCGCCGGCAGGCGCGAACCCCCCCGCACCCACGCCGTCTCTGTAGGAGCGCCGGAAGGCGCGAACAGCCGCGTTCAATTCCCCGCGCCGCCGCCACCCCCCGCCGCCAACCCCCGCCCCCCACCCCCCGCCCCCTGCCGTCTCACAACCACACCGCATCCCAATGCGGATACTCGCCGATCCGCTGTACCAGCCCGGCCCGGAGAGGGTTGGCGACCAGGTAGCGTGCCAGGCCGACGAGATCGTCCTCCTTGCGCACCGCATGATCGTGGAATCCCCGTTGCCAGCGATGAACCTTCGCCACGCCCAGTTCGCGGTTCGCCGCCGCTGCGGCGTTCGCCTTGAATCGCCCGACCAGGCCCGACAGATCGCCCTCCGCCAACTCGACCAGCCAGTGCAGATGATCGGGCATCAGCACGTACGCGAGTGTCCGGCAACGCCCGGTCTCGTCGCTGCGCCGCAGCGCGTGCACGACCGCGCGCGCGACGCCGAAATCCGCAAAAAGCGGCGTACGATGGGCCGTCACGGTGGTCAAAAGATAAATTCGGCCGGATTCGGAGTAGCGGCCGGTACGTAGGGCATGAGCATGTTTGAGCATGCGTAAAGCATAGACAAGGGAGTGGCGGATTCAAGGGGGCGATCGTTGTTCGCGCCTTCCGGCGCTCCTACGGGGGGCGGGTGGGGTGTTCGCGCCTTCCGGCGCTCCTACGGGGGGCGGGGGTGGGGTGTTCGCGCCTTCCGGCGCGCCTGCGGGGGCGGGTGGGGTGTTCGCGCCTTCCGGCGCGCCTGCGGGGGCGGGGGGCTGTAGGAGCGGCGGAAGCCGCGAACAGCGGCGGCTGGCGACGGCGCTGCGCTTGCTACGCTGCGTCGTGCTCAATAAGCTCGCGGTATCACGCACCAATGGAGCGCGCATCATGGACTTCCGCAACGGCAGGGAAAGCGACAACATCGAAGACCGCCGGGGGCAGGGCAGGCGGGGGTTGGGTGGGGGCGGCAAGATCGGCATCGGCACCATCGTGCTCGCGCTCGTCGCCATGTACTTCGGCATCGACCCCAGCGTCGTCCTCAACACCGCCATGACCGACCCCGCGCCGATCGAATCCGCGCAGCCGCGCACGCCGGCCGAGGAGGCGCAGGCGCGCTTCGTCTCGATGGTGCTCGCCGACACCGAAGACACCTGGAACGTCATCTTCCGCGAGGGCGGCGCCACCTACCGCGAACCGCAACTCGTGCTCTACACCGGCGCCACGCGCAGCGCCTGCGGCGTGGGGCAGGCGCAGATGGGGCCGTTCTACTGCCCGGCCGACGCCAAGGTCTACCTCGACCTCGCCTTCTTCGACGAGCTTCATCACCGCTTCGGCGCGCCCGGTGACTTCGCCCAGGCCTACGTCATTGCGCACGAGATCGGCCACCACGTGCAGAACCTGCTCGGCCTCTCCGACAAGGTCCAGCAAGCGCGCCAGCGTGTGTCCGAGCGCGAGGCCAACCTGTTGTCGGTGCGGCTCGAGCTGCAGGCGGACTGCCTCGCCGGCATCTGGGCGCATCACGCCAACCGCAGCCGCGGCGTGCTTGAGGCCGGCGATATCGAAGAGGGCCTCGCCGCCGCCACCGCCGTCGGCGACGACCACATCCAGAAGCGCACCCAGGGCTATGCCGTGCCCGACAGCTTCACCCACGGTAGCGCCGAACAGCGTCGGCGCTGGTTTGGCATCGGCTTGCAGCAGGGCAAGTTCCAGTCGTGCGACACCTTTAGCGCCGGGCGCTTGTAGACGGGCGTGAGAAGTTCGCGGCTTCCGCCGCTCCTACAGGGGGGCGGGCGCCGAGGGTGATGTAGGCGCGGCGGCAGCCCGAACGTTCGCAGCGCCGAGGGTGATGTAGGAGCGGCGGCAGCCGCGAGCCGTTGCGGCGGTCGAGCGTGCGCAGCGCGGGATCGATGAGGGCCCGAGGCGGCAGCCCGAACGTTCGTGGCGCCGAGGTTGATGTAGGAGCGGCGGCAGCCGCGAGCCGTTGCGGCGGTTGGGCGTGCGCAGTTGCGGCGGTCGGGCGTGCGCAGCGCGGGATCGATGAGGGCCCGAGGCGGCAGCCCGAACGTTCGCGGCGCCGAGGTTGATGTAGGAGCGGCGGCAGCCGCGAGCCGTTGCGGCGGTTGGGCGTGCGCAGTTGCGGCGGTCGAGCGTGCGCAGCGCGGGATCGATGAGGGGTTCGAGGTGGGGGGCGAAAGTTCGCGGCTTCCGCCGCTCCTACAGTAGCCCGTCGCGTCGCCGGGACTCCGCCTCACCCCCGCCTGCGGTCTCTCATTTTGCCTATGCCTTCGCGATCAACTACAATCCGCCCGGATTGGGTGTTGCGCTGCACAAATGAGGAATAGTTCCTCAGTGCATAGCCGGTGCACATTTCAAAAATGTCAGGAATCTTTACACTGACCCGAGTTGGGGCGTCGGGTTTTGTAATATCTGGGCTTTAACCTTCCTGTAATGCACTGACTTGACACTGATTTGGTGCATTGCACTATTTGTGGCGCACTTCTTGCTAAGTTGACTGCGCCGTTTCGTCCGCGACAAGGGGGAGGCCCCCGGCGCGGTGCTGCCTTGCGGTGGTGCTGCGGTCGGGTCGATACGCAAAACGTGCATGCAAACACACTGGGATGCCGCAGCGCCGCCGCTCGGGCTGGGTGCCGGGCGTCCCGGTTCAATCGAACGGGGTTTTCGATGAGTCGCTCCACCTCCGACCAGACCGCCCTTGGCGGCTCCAGCCTGGGCGCACGCAGTCTCCTCCGCGGCGCCGTCATCGCCGCCGCGGCCGCGGCCATTGGCGGCTGTTCGCTGATTCCGGGCAACACCGGCAGCGCCATGCGCGAGCAGTCCAGCGTGTCGCTGCCCGTCACCGAAGGCGACCAGAGCGTCCCGGCCAACGTCAAGGTTCAGGCGATCACCGCCGAGCTCATCCTCGCCCAGCATGAGACCGCCGAATCGCGCTTCCGCCGCGGCAACGCCGGCGGGCAGACCGCCACCCGCGCCGGCGGCAAGAAGCTCCCCGGCGTCGACTACCAGGACTACAAGCTGGGCGCCGGCGACATCATCAACGTCATCGTCTGGGACCACCCCGAAATCACCATCCCGGCCGGCTCCTACCGCTCGGCCGAGCAGTCTGGCACCCTGGTCGCCGAAGACGGCACCATCTTTTTCCCCTTCGCAGGCGTGGTCAAGGTCGCCGGCATGACCACCCGCCAGGTACGCGAAGTGCTTGCCAAGCGCATGTCCAGCGTCATCGAGAACGTCCAGCTCGACGTGCGCATCGTGTCGTTCCGCAGCAAGCGCGTCTATGTCGTGGGCGAGGTCGGCAAGCCTGGCCTGCAGCCGATCGACGACATCCGCATGACCCTGGTCGAAGCCATCAACCGTGCCGGCAGCCTCACCGAAGAGGCCGACCACGCCAACGTGCTGCTCACCCGCGACGGCAAGACCTGGCGTGTCGACCTGCAGGCGCTGTACGAAGAGGGCGACGTGTCGCAGAACGTGCTGCTGCAGCCGGGCGACATCATCAACGTGCCCGACCGCCAGCTCAACAAGGTCTTCGTGCTCGGCGAGGTCAAGAGCCCCGGCTCCTTCGTCATGAACAAGCGCCGCAGCACGCTCGCCGAGGCGCTGGCCGACGCCGGCTTCGTCAACCAGAGCACCTCCGACCCGGCCTGGGTGTATGTGATGCGCTCGGACAACGGCAGCTCGGAGCTCTTCCACCTCAACGCCCGCTCGCCCGACGCCCTTCTGCTCGCCGAACGTTTCCCGCTGCTGCCGCGGGACGTGGTGTATGTGGACGTGGCCGCGGTAGCGCGCTGGAACCGCGTGGTCAGCAACATTCTGCCCACCTCGCAGATGCTGCAGCTCATCAGCGATACCAGATACCCGCTGTTTGGAGGCCGCCAGTGACGGCGGCGTGCGGGTTCGCGGCTTCCGCCGCTCCTACAGCCCCCCACGAGCGGCGAACGGACCCCGCCGCCCCAATGCCCCACCGTTTCACGTAGGAGCGGCGGCAGCCGCGAACAGCACAACCCCGGCGCCCCAAACCCGCGCCGGTTGATGTAGGAGCGGCGGAAGCCGCGAATGCAGCGTTCGGACTACCGCATAACCGGTCTCCCGACCGCCTGACCGGTCATGCGACCGCCTGACCGGCCGGAAGTGTGGTTGTTCGCGCCTTCCGGCGCTCCTACAGAAGACATTGCGATAACGAACACACCAAAGGAACCCACACCCTTGCGTCGAGATACTGCACCTTCCGCTGTGGCTGACGCCGGCAATGCTGGCCGTGGCAAGTCCATGCGGGACGACAAAGACGACTTCATCAACCTCGGCGAGATCATCGCCGTGTTGCTCGAATACAAATGGGTCATCCTCGCCGTCACCTTCTTCGCCCTCTTCATCGGCGCGGTCACCGCCTTTGTGTCCACGCCCATCTACCGCGCCGACGCGCTGGTGCAGGTCGAGGACAAGAGCAAGGCCAAGGGCGGGCTGGCCGCGCTGCGTGACGTCGAGGCCGTGCTCGGCGACTCGACCTCGGTGGCGGCCGAGCTCGAGATCCTGCGCTCGCGCATGATCCTCGGCCGCGTCGTCGACCGCCTGCACCTCACCGTGCGCGCCGCGCCCGACCACTTCCCCATCCTCGGCAGCGCCCTGGCGCGTCGCTACAAGGGCGACCAGCCCGCCGCGCCGCTGCTCGGCCTGGACGGCTACGCCTGGGGCGGCGAGCGCATCGACGTGCAGAGCCTCGAAGTGCCCAGCTACCTCCAGGGCCTGCCGCTCACCCTCGTCGCCGGCGAGGCCGACACCTTCACCCTCTTCGACGACCAGGACCAGCGCCTGCTCGACGGCACCGTCGGCCAGGCCGCCGCCAGCGCCGACGGCACCACCACCGTCTTCATCGCCGAGCTCGTCGCCCGCCCCGGCACCCGCTTCAACCTCGCCCGCGTCGGCCAGACCCAGGCCATCGCCACCCTGCGCGACAACCTCGAGGTGCGCGAGCGCGCGCGCCAGTCCAACGTGATCGAAGCCGCCTACAGCGGCGCCGACCGCGCCGAGGTCGAGGCCGTCCTCAACGAGATCCTCAACGCCTACCTGCGCCAGAACGTCGAATACCGCTCGGCCGAAGCCGAGGCCACCCTCGGCTTCCTCGCCGCCCAGCTCCCCGAGCTCAAGGGCCAGCTCGACACCGCCGAGGTCGCCTACAACGAATACCGCCAGAACCGCGGCTCGGTTGACCTCACCCTCGAGACCCAGTCGGTGCTCGGCTCCATCGTCAAGGTCGACAACGACATCGTCGTGCTCCAGCAAAAGCGCGACGAGCTGCGCCAGCGCTTTACCGCCGAGCACCCCCAGGTCAAGGCCCTCGACTCCCAGCTCGGCCGCCTGCGCGCCGTGCGCGGCACCCTCGACAAGGACGTCAACCGCCTCCCCGACACCCAGCAGACCGCGCTGCGCCTGCGCCGCGATGTCGAAGTCGCCACCGCGCTGTACACCAACCTGCTCAACAGCGCCCAGCAGCTGCGCGTGGCCCGTGCCGGCACCGTGGGCGACGTACGCATCATCGACGCCGCCGCCACCGCGCCGCTGCCGGTGGCGCCGCGCAAGGCGCTCATCCTGCTGCTCTCGGGCGTGCTCGGCGTGCTCGGCGCGCTCGGCCTGGTGTGGGCCATCCGCAGCCTGCGCGTGGTCGTCGAAGACCCGCAGACCATCGAGCGCGAGCTCTCGCTGCCGGTGTACGCCACAGTGCCCGCCAGCCAGAAGGAGACCCTGCTGTCGCGCGCCATCTCGCGCGGCAAGGGCGACAAGGGCCAGGTGCTCGCCATCGCCCAGCCCGACGACGACGCCATGGAGAGCCTGCGCAGCCTGCGCACCACGCTGCACTTTGCGCTCCTCGGCGCCGAGAAGGGCTCGGTGCTCATCACCGGCCCCGCCCCCGGCGTGGGCAAGAGCTTCATCAGCAAGAACCTCGCCGCCGTGCTCGCCCAGGCCGGCAAGCGCGTCATCGTGGTCGACGCCGACCTGCGCAAGGGCCACATCAACAAGGCCTTCGGCATGCCGCGCGGCATGGGCGTGTCCGACTACATCATGGGCATCATCGAGCTGCGCGACATCATCAGGCCCACCGGCATCGACAACTTCTCGCTCATCACCACCGGCCAGATCCCGCCCAACCCGTCCGAGCTGCTCATGCACCCGCGGTTTGCGCAGATGCTCGTCGAGCTCGAGAAGCAGTGCGACGTGCTGCTGATCGACGCCCCCCCGGTGCTCGCCGTGTCCGACGCCGCCATCATCGGCCGCCTGGTCGGCGCCACCCTGCTCGTGGCCCGTGCCGGCCGCCACCCGATCCGCGAACTCGAACAAGCCGTCCGCCGCTTCGACCAGGCCGGCGTGGAGGTCAAAGGCTTCGTCTTCAACGGCTTCGACCTCAAGCGCCAGCGCCACAGATTCGGCTACGAGGGCTACCACTACCAGTACAAGTACAAAGCCTGAAAAAATGCCCCCCTGTAGGAGCGGCGGCAGCCGCGAACAGCGCGCCCAATGCACCGCCGCGCACATCGCAACCGCCCAATTCGCGGCTTCCGCCGCTCCTACAGTGAGCCAACAGACGTCATCGATCCCGTAGGAGCGGCGGAAGCCGCGAACCCCGCACCGACAACGCCCATCACCCCCCTGTAGGAGCGGCGGCAGCCGCGAATCCACCCCCCAAACACCCACCGCGCCCAACGCACGCAACCGCCGCCCAACGCAACCAAACATCCATTCGCGGCTTCCGCCGCTCCTACATCAACCTTCTCTCATCTGCCTGCCATGCACACCCTCGACACCCTCAAGCTCGCCATCATCGGCCTCGGCTACGTCGGCCTGCCGCTCGCCGTCGAATTCGCCAAGAAGCGTTCCGTCGTCGGCTTCGACATCAACCAGGCGCGCATCGACGCCCTCAAGACCGGCCACGACGCCACCCTCGAGGTCTCCGACGAAGAACTGCGCGAAGCCACCGGCCTCAGCTACTCGGCCAACC
>Ga0209573_1004483_pt1 | contig 13687 bp, 10 predicted proteins | sample TNRBio252014_DNA_FD_185870 | JGI IMG/M metagenome (GOLD analysis project Ga0209573, IMG submission 185870) | Wastewater treatment Type I Accumulibacter community from EBPR Bioreactor in Madison, WI, USA - TNR Reactor_6/25/2014_ DNA (SPAdes)... | ecosystem: Engineered > Bioreactor > EBPR >...
TCTTCTCCAGCCGGAACCGCGGCACCAGCACGACCTTGTTCTGCGCCAGTCCGCTGTCGGTCTCGAATTGCGTGAACTCGACCGGGAAGAAGCCGATGCGAGGGTCGCCGCGGCGCATCGCCATGGGCTTGTCGGGCAGGAACACGATCGAGTGGCCGAGCACCAGCGACACCGGCTGCGGGCCGACCACCGGCAGCGCTGGAATCTGGCCGATGAAGGTCAGGTGGCTGCGCACGGCCTGCACCTCGCCACGGGCGCGCACGCGCTCGATGTACGACCTGGCGGGGTCGACCGCCAGGGGCACCACACCGGCGCCGGCGGCGAACAGGCGGCCGGTGGCCGCCGGGATGTCGCTGGAGAAGGTGGCCGTGATGTCGATCGCCAGGCGGCCGTCTGCATCCTCGGCCAGCACAGGGAAACTCGCGATCAGTGCCCCGGTCTGCGTGCGCGCGACCGCCAGCTCGACCGGGCGCCGCTTGGGGTCGCCCGGCGCGGCACCCGGCAAGGCCTCGGGGCCACGCTCGCCCGGCGCCGCGCCGGCGCGGCGCCTTTGCACCGTGCTCAGGTCACGCACGTGGACCAGCGGGCCCACGCGCTCGAAGCGGGCCAGCGCATTCATCACTTCGATGCCGTTGCTGGACACGCTGCCCGCCGGCAGGGCGACCGCCTCCGTGTACCACAGCAGCGGCTTGCCCAGCGCGCCCGGTGGCAGCACCACGATGGTGGAAACACCCTTGCGATAGGCCGCCACGCGCCCCTGGCCGATGCGCTCGGCGCCTTGCAGCAGCGCCGCCATGGGGCTCGCTGCGGGGGTCTGTGCGGCGGGGGTCTGCGCAGCGGGGGCCTGCGCGGCCGCGGGCGCAGGCGCCAGGGCCGCCATCCCGCACGTCAACGAGGCGAGCGCGGCAAGGCGACATAGACGGCGGAAACAGCGGCTCATCGTGGTCCTTCAAGGGCGGATGTCGGGGCGCAGCGGGGCAGCGTCCCTCGCGCCCCTATGGCTCGCACCAGGTCCGCACCAGGCCCGCACCCGGCCCGCCCCTCCCCGCCGCGGGGACCTTAGCGGCCGGCCAGTCCGGCGGCTATCCACTTCCCGAACAGGTGCGGCTGCCGCCACCCTGCCGCGGCGGCAGGGTGGCTCAGCGGCGCTGGCTGGCGGCGGCCAGGGTCTGCGACGGCGACTCGCCGATCAGCTCGCGATAGGACACCGAAAACCGGCCGAGGTGCGACATGCCGAAGCGCAAGCCGGCCTCGGTCACTGTCCCCGCGTTCGAGGCATCGGCCAGCCATTGATGGGCTGCCAGCAGCCGGCGCTCGGCCACGAACCGCATCGGCGGAATGCCGCGCCGGCACAGGAACGACTTCTGCAGACAGCGCTCGCCGACGCCGGCGATGCGGCACAGGGTGCCCATGGTGATCGGCTCGTCCAGGTGCGCGTCTATCCAGGCCTCCAGGCTGTGCACGCGCGCCAGCGCAAGCTCTCCCGGGGGCCGGGCCACGGCGTCGCGCAGCACCAGGTCGACCACTCGCTCGATGAATCGCCCCTCCGCCAGGGCCTGCTGCCGGACATCGAGGCCGGGTTCCGTGGCCAGCACCAGATCCGTCGCGGCGGACTGCAGTCGCCTGCGCTCGCCCGCGGCCACCCGCGGCATGGCCAGGCGGGCCAGTGTGCGATGGACCTCGCCGGGGTGCCGGGCCTGCAACTCCGACAACAGCGCCTGCGGTTCGATCTCCGCCGCGAAAAGGCTGCCCGGCGGGCTGTAGCGCGTGAACGCCCATCCGGGCGGGACGAGCACCGCCGTCTCGGGCTGTGCGGGCGCCGAGGTCCGCAGGCCACTGCGCAGCACCGTGCCCGGCGGCACCTGCAGCTGCAGGACCCAGCCGTTCACATGCCCGCGAACGACCTGCGACACCGCGGACTCGGATCCGCCCAGGTGGCTGTGGCGGGCACTCACCTGGAACATCGCATAGCCCAGGGGCCGGTCGCCGAGCGCGACGCGCGCGTGCGGCCCGTCCTTGTTGCCGATGTAGGCCCGGACGTCCCCCAGGTCGTCGGAGCGGAACTGGCGCGCCCAGCAAGGCGCCGCGCTGGCTCGAAAGAGGGTCATGGGGCCTTGCACCGAAGCAGCAGGGTCTGACCGGCGCAGATGCGCAGGCACCGGGGCGCCAATGTGCCACAGGGCTGCGCCGGGCGGGCGTCGCACCCCTGGAAGGTTGCGCCGGCAGCGTCCCCGGCCTGCAGTTGCGGGGCCGGGGGAAGGCGACGGCGCCCACGCCAGCGCCACGGCTGGCCAGCGTCTGACTGCCCCCGGGGACCCCGGGGTTCGTGCCTCAGCCGGCCTGCAGCTCGGCCGCCTGCGCGCGGCCTTGCAGGGCACCCAGCAGCTCGGCGGCGTCGGCCGCCTGCCGGCGCAGGGCCAGCTCGAGTTGCCGGTCGCTGACCGCCACGATGCGGGTCGGCCCGAGCGCGCTGGCCTGCACCTCGTGCGCCGCGCGGCGCTGCAGGGCGTCGAGGCCGAAGGTGTCGCCCGGCATCGCGATGCGCACTTCGCCGCCCGGCAGCTCGAGCCGCACGCGGCCGCACTCGACGACGAACAGCTCGCGACCCGGCGTGCCGCGCGGCGCCACCACCAGGCCATGCGCGGCCGCCAGCAGCGGCGCCGACTGCAGCCAGTCGACCAGCAAGGCGACGGCCGAGTCGCCCAGGGCACGGCCGGCGCGGACCTGCATGCAGCGCGCCAGGGCGCGCGCGCGCACACCGTCCAGCTGGCTGTCGGGGATCAGCATGGCCTGCACCACCGGGTCGGGCGGGCGGGCGGCGGCCGGGTCGATCATCGCGGCAAACGGCGAGCCGCAGGCCTGCAGGTGGGCCCGGTCGCAACCGTCCAGGACCATTGGCGACTGCCAGCCGAGCTCGGCATCGGCATAACTGCGGTGGTAGCGGCGGTAGCCCAGCGCCTCGTACTGCGTGATCAGGTGCGGGTTGCAGAAGATGAAGTCGAAGCGGACGCCATCGGCCAGCGCGGTGCGGTAGTTGAGCGCAAGCAGGCACATCAGTGCGCGACCGCCGCGCAGTTCGGGCTCGATGCACAGCCGGCCCGAGAAGCCGAACGCCTGGTCGGCCAGGTGGTCCAGCCAGGCCAGGCCCAGGCGCTCGACCATCGCCGCGCTGGCGTGCCGGCGCCCGCGCAGCTGCCGCAGTCCGCCCACGATGCGCCCGCCCTGCGCCACGGCCAGATGGGTGGCGACGGCGTCGAAGTCGTCGACCAGGCGCTGGCCGGCATGGTCGGCGATGCGCTGGTACTTGGACTGCTCCGCGGTGAACACGCGATAGCGCAGCCGGAACAGGGCTTCCAGGTCTTCGGCCCGGGTGGCGACGAAGGCTTCGAGGGTCATGGCGTGGCTCCCGCGCTCAGGCTGGCTGCGGTTCCAGCCGCGCCGCCTCGGCCGGCGCGCAGCCCCAGGCGCGTTCGCGGTCGGCCTGCTCGAAGGCACCTTCGATCATCGCGGTGTACAGCTGGGCGGTGGTCGCCAGCGCATAGCGCACCGACTCGAGGTCGGCTTCGGTGGTCACCAGATCGGCCACGTAGCGCTGCATCAGGCGGTTGTGTGCCACGTCCACCGTCTGGTGCTCGCGGATGAAGCCGAACGCCGAGTCGGGCACACCGGCGCGGCGGAACAGCTCGACATAGGCGCCGCCGCTGGAGGTGGGCATGAACTCGAGGAAGAACAGGTAGCCCAGGTAGCCGACCGGGTTCAGGTGCTGGATCTGGTAGTAGGCGAAGGCGGTGACCGCGGTCGTCGTCGGCAGCGGCTGGCGCCGCGGCAGCTCGGCCGTGTCCAAGCCCATCGCCTGCAGGTCGGCCAGCGCCAGCTGGTCATGCCCGATCTCCTGCGCCGCATGCTTGAGGAAGGGCGCCACGGCGGCGCGCTGGTGGCCACGGAACCAGGCGGTCGCGCAGGCCTGGATCTGCGGGTTCTCGCGGGTCTGGTAGTAGATCTGGCGCAGCACCTCGGCGTAATGCTGCGGCGTGATGCGTCCGGCCAGCATTCGCTGCATGGGGCGGCTGGCCTGCACGATCGCCATGGCGGCGCGAAAGTCCTGCAGCAGGGTGTCGAAAGCGTGTTTCATGGGGGTAGGCGTTGAGTGATGACAGCGCCCGCATGGTCGGCCGCCGGACGCAGGCGCGCATCCGCCATTTGGTGAAGCCATCCGGGTGGGCCGGACGGCGGGCCGCGGGCGCCGGCGGGCGGGCCACAATCCCGCCAGCGGCATGCAGGCCGATCCGCCGGGCAAGCCCGCGCGGCCGGCCACCGGGGCCGGGCCGCCGACGGCCAAGCCCCACCCCTGGAGGAGCGATGAACACAACCCGGACCTTTGCCAACGCAGCCGCCATGGCGGCGACCGCGTTGGCCGCGGCTTTGGCGTCCACCGCGCTGGCACAGACCGCCTGGCCCGGCTGGGACCCGCCGCTGCAGCCCGGCCGCAGCCGCAGCCCGGTGCCCGCGGCGCTGCCGGCGGACGTGCAGGTCGTGGCCCCCGCGCCCGGCCTGGCGGCCGACCGCGCCCGCTGGTCCGGCAGCTGGACCGGCTGGGCCTGCGCCGACGCGGCCTGCGCCACCAGCCTGGCCGTCGAGCGCGTGTCGGCCGAGGGCGCCAGCTTCGTCTACGTGTTCGGCTCCGCGAGCATCAAGCCCAACCCGCAGCGCGTCGAAGGGCGCTTCGTGGGCGACGAGCTGCACGGCACGCTGGCCAGCGGCTCGCGAGTCGCCTACCGCTTCCGGCCCGACGGCGCGATCGAGTTCCTGTTCCAGCCGCGCAGCGGCGGCCAGGTCGGCGGCGTGCTCGCCAGGCCCTGAGGGCGCCTTGCGCCGGGCGGCCGGCGACGCTCAACCCCAAGCCGGTAAGGCGGCCAGCGCGCCGGCCACCTCGGCCTGGCGGTTGACCCCCATCTTGCCGAACACCGCATTGAGCTGGGCGCGCACCGTCGATGGCGCGACGCCATGGTCGGCCGCCAGTTCGGCGAGCGTGCGCCCGCGCGCCACGCCGACCGCCACCGCGGCCTCGGCGGGCGTGAAGTCGAAGATCGCGGCGGCGACGAAGGCGTCGACCTCGGCCGGTCGGCCGACGTCGTGTACCACCACCATGGCCAGCGGCCGCGCGCCGAAGGCGCCCATGGTCTGCGCCGGCCGCAAGGGCGTCACGAACAAGGCCAGCGGCGCGCGCGAGCTGCCGTCGTCGACCCGCACCGTGGCGCGCGAGCGTTCCGGGCTGTCGTGGCGGTAGGCGTCGGCGCCGCCTATCCTCAGCGTGCGCAGCGCCGACACCAGTTCCTGCTGCGCCGCCGGGCGGCCGAACGCCAGCCGCCCCCCGTCGATGCGCAGCCGCGGGTCGTCCTGCAGTCGGGACCGCGCCGCCGGGTTGGCATGCTGCAGCTGCAGCTGCTCGTCCAGCAGCAGCACCGGGTGCGGCAGGTGTTCGAGCACGGCGGCGCCGAGCAGATGCCGGGCCTGCTGCCGGCCCTGGCGCCGCCACAGGCCGAGCGCCTGGCTCAGATGGCGGCCCAGGCGCTGGCCGAGGGCCAGCTCGGCGTCGTCCAGCGGCTGCATGCCGCGGCCGCGATGGATGCCGAAGAAGGCGATGACCTCCGCGTCCTGGTAGATCTTGCTGCCGCTGACCCAGCGCCCGCCATAGGGCAGCAGGAACTCCTGATAGAACGGGTCGCGAGCCACGAATTCGTCGTCGAACAGCTGGTGACAGCTCTTCCACTGGCCGGGCGCCAGTTGCGCGACCATCGCCGAGCGCGGGTCGATGCGGTGGTAGTGCCGGATGTAGGCCAGCGCGCCCTCGGGCGGGAAACCGCCGACTTCGTAGCTGAAGCTCACGTTGCCCTGGCCGGCGTCGATGCCGTGCAGGTGCACGCCCCAGGCGCCAAACAGCGCCTGGAAGGCCGCCAGGGGCTGGCTCCAGGCTTGTTCGCCGGCGGCGGCGCTGTAGAGCCCGGCCACCAGGGCGTCGAAGGCCGCGTGCGGTTCGGCAACAGGTTCGGCAACAGGATGGGCAACAGGTTCGGCATCAGGCATGGCATCAGGCATGGCATCGGGCACAGGGCAAGGCGCCCCGCTGGGGTGGACGCTCGGCCGCAGATCAAAGCACGGGCCCGCGCTCGCCCGCAAGGGGCAATGCCGCGGCATGCCGGCCCGGCCACGCCAAGGTTTCACAGGCTTGTGGAGGGCGCGCGGCCCTGCCCGCGCCAGGCATCGGCCTGCTCCGCCGCGGCGCGCCGACGCCTTCGCCGAAAGCTCGCCCGGCGGCGGCGGTACAGTCGCCGGCATGAGCCCCTCGGCCGCCGCCGCGCCCCGCCAGGCAAGCGCGCGCGCGCTGCCGGCGAGCTGGTCGTTGCGCCGTCGGGTGCTGCTGGTCATCACGTCGGCCTCGGTGCTGGCTTGGGTGGCCGGGGCCTGGGCGACCTGGTCGGCAGCCGCGGATGCCGACGCGCGGGTGCGCGATGCGCGGCTGGCGCAGCTGGCGACCACCATCGTGTCTTTCGCAGAGCACGAGCTGGCGGAGATCGCGCGCGATCGAGCCGACGGCGTGCACGACAGCACGGTGCACATCGAGGGTCTGGCCGAGCAGGATCGCTACCTCTATCAGCTCTTTTCGCTGCCCGGCCGTGAACTGCTGCTGAGGAGCGCCAACGCACCGGCCGCGGAAGCGCTCGTGCCCTCGCACAGCGCCGGCTTCGGCGAGCAGCTCGACGCTCGCGGGCAGCGGCTGCGCACCTACGTGCTGCGCTCGACACTCAACCCGGTCGAGATCCAGGTCGCCGAGCCCATCGACACGCCGCTCGGCATGCTGCGCCCGACCGCCGCGCGGTTCGGCGCGGTGGCCGCGCTGTCGCTGCTGGCGGTGACCGCCCTGGCAGCCTGGTGGGTGATGCGGGCCATGAGGCCTCTGACCCGCATGGCCGACGACGTCGCGCGGCGCCAGCCCATGGACGACCGCGCCCTGGCGGCGGCCGAGGCGCCACTGGAGCTGCAACCCCTTGTCGGCGCCATCGAGGGCCTGATGCAGCGTGCCACCGAACAGCTGTCGCATGAACGCGGCTTCACGGCGCTGGCGGCGCACGAGCTGCGCACGCCGCTGGCCGCGCTGCGCCTGCAGGCGCAGCTGGCCGCGCGCGAGGTCGACGACGCCCGGCGCCGCGACGCCTTGGCCAGCTTGGTGGCGTCGGTGGACCGCTGCAGCCACCTGGCCGGCCAGCTGGTGGCGTTGGCCCGGGTGGAGTCGGCGCAGCGCTTCCATGCAGCACCGCTGGCGCTGCCGGCCCTGGTCGACGAGGTTGTCGCCGAGTTGCAGCCACTGGCCCGCGGACGCGGCGCCACCTTGGAGATCGGCCCGCTGCCCTCCTTGCTGCACGCCGACGCCTTCGGACTGCATGTGCTGTTGCGCAACCTGCTGGCCAATGCCGTGCAGCACGGCGGGCCACGCGTGCGGCTGACGACCTCCACGGTGGCGCCGGGGCCGGCCGCGAAGGGCAGTGCCGATGACCTGGTGGTCGACGTCGACGACGACGGCACGGGCGTTGCGCCTGCCCTGCGCGAGCGCGTGCTCGAACGCTTCGTCAGGGGGCGGACCCTGACCGCGACCGACGCGCCCGACCTGCAGGCGGGCGACGGCCCGCACCATGGCGCCGGCCTCGGCCTGGCCATCGTGCTCGGCGTGGCGCGCGCCCATGGCGCCACTTTGCAGTTGAGCGACAGCCCGCTCGGCGGGCTGCGCGCGCGGGTCAGCTTTCCGGCGGCGGTGGTCCCAGCCGGTAGCCCAGGCCGCGCACCGTGACGATGATGTCGGAGGCGATCTTGCGCCGCAGATGGTGCACGTAGACCTCGACCGCATTGCTGTCCGGCGCACGCCCGGCGCCCGGCATCACCGCTTCGAGTTGCGCCCGGGTGAACACATGGTCGGGCTGGCGCAGGAAGCACATGAGCAGCCAGCGCTCGCGCTCGCGAAGAGCCAGTGCGCGGCCGCGCAGGCTCACGGTGCCGCTGGCCGGGTCGGCACGCAGCGCGCCGTGGCGCAGCGCCGCGCCGCCGACGAGCTCGCGATGGCTGCGGCGGGTGATCGCGCGCAGCCGCGCCGACAGTTCATCCAGGTCGACCGGCTTGGTCAGGTAGTCGTCGGCCCCTTCGTCGAGCAGGCCGATGCGGTCGCTGCGGTCGCCGCGCGCCGAAACCACGATCACCGGCGTGGCGTCGCGGCGGCTGCGCATCGCGCGCAGCAGCTCGATCCCGTCGCCATCGGGCAGCGTCAGGTCCAGCACCACCGCATCCCAGCGGTCGGCGCGCAGCATGGCCTCGAAACCGCGCGCGCCAGGCAGCACGACCACGCTGTGACCCAGCAGTTCCAGGCCGCGCTGCAGCGCTTGCGCAAGCGGTGCGTCGTCCTCGACCAGCAGCAGTTTCATGCGGTCCCGTACTTGGTCTGGAAGCGGATGCCGACTTTTTGCAGCAGTGCGATCGGCAATTGCCCGCCGGCACAGACGATGACCTCGTCGTTGTCCAGGGCGAGTTCGCGGTCTTCCTGCCGCAGCCGCACCTGGCCGGGCTCGATCGCCGTCACTTCCGAGCCCATCAGCAACCGCACCCGGCCCGATTGTGCGGCGGCCTCCAGTCGCAGCCGGTTCTTCGCCTTGACGCGGTCGAAGGCGCGCCCGCGGTAGGACAGCGTGGTCGCCGTGCCGGCTTCGCCGGCCAGGGCCAGCGCGGCCTCGAGCGCGCTGTCGCCGCCGCCCACCACCAGCACCCGGTGGCCACGGTACTGTGCCGGGTCGACCAGACGGTAGACGACCTTGGCGCTGTCCTCCCCCGGCACGCCCAGCCGGCGCGGCGACCCGCGCCGGCCCATGGCCAGCAGCACGCTGCGCGTCGCCAGCCTTGTCCGGGCGGAGGTGGTCACGACGAAGCCTTCGCCGTCGGGCTCGATCGCCTCCAGGCGCTCGCCGAAGCCGACTTCGAGTCCGGCGAGGTCCACCGCCTGCTGCCAGAACTCGAGAAGCCGCTCCTTGCTGACCTCGCCCAACCTCATCTCGCCGATGAGGTCGAGCCTGACCGCGGCGGTCATCGCGATCTTGTGCCGCGGGTAGTGGAAGATGGCCCCACCCAGCGAGTGCTCCTGCTCGATCAGCCGGTAGCGCAGGCCATGGCGGATCGCCGACAGCCCGGCCGACAGGCCCGCCGGGCCGCAGCCGACGATCACCAGGTCATGCTCGAAGTGCAGGCGCGGGCGCCTGCGCATGCTGTCCACCGCCTGCCGGCCCTGTTCGGCCGCCTTGCGGATCAGGCCCATGCCGCCGAGCTCGCCGGCGATGAACAGGCCCGGCACGTTGGTCTCGAACGATGGCGTCAGCTCGGGAATGTCGATGCCGCGGCGCTCGCTGCCGAACACCAGCGTGATGGCGTCCAGCGGGCAGGCGGCCGCGCAGGCCCCGTGGCCGATGCAGGCGCTCGCGTCGGTCAGCACGGCCTTGCCACCGACCACACCCAGGGTGCCTTCGGGGCAGGCCTGCACGCAGGACTGCGAGCCGATGCAGCGCGACGGGTCGATCAGCGGGTGCAGCGACGGCGGTTCGACCAGGCCGGCCTCGATGGCCTGCTGCAGCGCCGCCGCGTGCGCGCGCAGCACACGCCGCCGGCGCCGCAGGTACCAGGCCAGCACCGCGGCGGCGACCAGCAGGTACAGGGGCAGCCAGGCCATCATCCGGCGCAGGACCGATCGCAGAGGGTCATGCCGGGGTCCGGACGCACGGGAACACTCAGGATCGCCCGCAATCGCTCAGGGGCGTCGAGCCGGCGACGAGGCCGCTGCCGCGGCGCCCTGGCCGGAGAGCGCGCGCGCCTCCTCCATGCCTGCCTGGACCTGCTTCAGGAACACGCTGTCCGCTGGCGCCACCTCGCGCAGCCGCTCCCAGTGCAGCAGGGCCTGGCGGTAGTCCTTGCGGTTGAAGGCTTCGGTGCCGGCCAGCGACAAGGCCTTGAGGTTGCTCGGGTCGGCCTTCAGCGCCTGGTCGACGATCTTCCTGGGCTCGCCCGCCAGGCTGCGCCCCTGCGTCATGGCCAGCGCGTCGGCAAAGTCGGCCAGCAGCACCGCGTCGGCGGGTCGCAGCGCAACCGCCTTGCGAAAGGCCGGTACCGCCTTTTCATGCTGGCCGCCGACCGCGTACGAGCGGGCCAGCATCATCCAGCCGTCGGCATCGCCGGGCTGCTTCTGCAGCCGCTGCGCCAGCTGCTCGATCATGCCGGCAATCTGCGCCGGCCCGACGTCATGGCCAGCCGCGGACGAGGCTGCGCCCGCCGTGCCCCTGGCGGCGGCAGGCGAGCTCATCGAGGCCTTGCCGGCCCCGGGGTTCGACGGCTTGCCGACCCAGACCCAGGCGCCGGCGGCGCCCAGCACCGCGAGACCCGCCGCGGCCAGCAGCAGTCGACCGCGGTCGCGGCCACCCCCCAGGCCGGCGGCCGCTGCGCTGGCACCCGGCTCGACGACGGCCGCCACCAGCCGCGCCTCCAGCGCCGAACGCGTCTTCGCGTGGGCGTCGGCCTGCAGTGCGCCGGCTGCGGCCAGGTCGTCGACCAGCGCGATCTGCTGCGCCAGCGCCTCCTGCCGCGCGTTGGTGGTCGGGGGCAGCGGCGGACGCCGCCACAGCGGCCGCAGGAGCAGCGCCAGGACCAGTGCGACCAGGCCGCCGCCGGCGAAGATCATCAGCTCAGAACTCATGGCGTGCACCCAGCGAGTAGTTCACCCTGCGGGTCGACTCCTCGGTCGTGATCGTCGCCCCCGGCTGCAAGGGGTCTGCACCGACCCGGCGCGTGCGACCGATCTCGACGTTGATGCTGCTCTCCAGCGCCCAGCGCCGGACGCCGCGGTAGCTCACCCGCAGGCCGGGCGACCAGCGCCGGCTGTGGGTGCCGCCCTCGAGCCGGTCGGCATAGAACTGGACCGAAGGCTCGACCTGCCAGGCCTGCCACAGCAGCGAAGACTGGTGGTAGCCGAGCAACGTGCCGCGCATCGTCGGGCTGCGGATCAGGGTGGTCGACAGCACATGGGTGTCGCGCGCCGAATAGAGGTTCAGGCCGATCAGCTGCGCACTGGTGGTCACGATGGCCCCGGTGGCCGGCCGCCCGTTCTCGAAGCCCGCGACCTCGGGCACCGGCGGAATGGCACCGGTCTCGGTCAATTGCAGGCTCGAGGCGACCTGCCAGTTCTTGTTCAGCGGCACGGTGACACCCACCTGCGCCTGCGTGATCATCGGCGTGATGCGGCGGACCTGGTCACGCAGGGCGCGCAGCGTGCTGCGCGCCAGGCGGTCGGCGATGCGGCGCGAAGGCAGGCCGGGGTTCGCCGGGTCCTCGAAGGTCATCGCATTGCCCAGCGCCAGCGTGGTCAGCGCACGGCGGTCGAACAAGGCATTGAACACCGTGTTGCCGGCTGTGATGTAGGTTCCCTGCAGGGTGGCGATGTTCAGCGCACCGATGGCGACGTCGTAGTCGACCTGCGAGAACACGGTGGCACCGCCGCCGAACCAGCGCAGGTCGACACCGACGGCGCGTCGGTCGACGACGCCGTCGAGCAGCTGCTCGATCGCGTACAGCCCCGCGCCGACGCCGCCGGGCAGGCGGTCGGCGTCGATGGACACGCCGTGGAAGCGGCGCTTCGAGTCGAAGACCTTGTCCACCGGCATGCCGGCGACCGCACCCAGCTTGACCCGGGGCCAGGCGCTCCAGTAGCCCGTCAGGCCGTCGAAACGCCCCATCACGCCGGCGCCGGTCGGCGACTGGCGGCCTGCTCGCACACCCCAGCGGCCGCTGAGCGACTTGTGGTCGAAGTACAGCGCCGACAGGCGGTTGCGGCTCTTGTCGGGGCGCAGCAGGTCGCTGGTGTACGAGTCGCGGAAGACGAAGCGCTGGTCGACCTCGGCATTGCGGCGGCGCCAGTTCAGGTCGACGTCCGAATACAGCTGCCGGCTGCGGTCGCTGCTGAGCTGGGGCTCCCCGGCCACCGCGGGCAGGCCGCCGATCGGGGAGTCCTGGAAGTCCCGGCTGCGCAGCTGTCCGTTGCCGCCATGGAAGGTCGACGAGGCCGACCCTGCGATCGTGACTTCGGGTTCCGGCACGGGCCGGCTGGCGTCGGTCGGTGCCGCCGGCGCGACCGGCGCCCTGGCGATCGAGGCCAGCGCGGAGCGCGCCTGGTCGCTGTCAGGTCCGGTCGGGAACAGCTTCAGGAAGGTCTCGAACTCGGCGATCGCACGCGCCAGGTCCTGCTGCCGAAGGTGGGCCATGCCGACCTTGAACTGAGCCTCTCGCGTGCCCCCGTGCGGCGGCAGCTCGAGCGCCTGGCCGAAGTGCTCGGCCGCCTGTTCCCAGCGGCCAGCCTCATAGGCCTGCCGGCCTAGCTGCATCAGCGCCTGGGCGCGCGCTTCGACTTCGGGGCTGGCCGGCGAGACGCCCGCAGGCCAGCCGGCATCGGGTGCGGTCGCCACAGCCGGAGCCGATGCCGGGGCTGCCGGTGGTGTCGGCGCCACGACCGCCGGTCGCAGCGCCGGCAGGGCCGGACGCGATGGCGCCGGCACGGCGGCGCCCAGGCCGGTCAGCACGACCTCCAGGCTGCGGTTGTCCCGCCCGCCCCGTGCCTTGGTCGGCACGGCGCGGGAAAGGCGCAGCACCAGTCGCCGGGTCTGTTCGCTGCGCTCGCCGCGCTCGGCCTCGTCGGCCACCTCGACTTCGGGCAGCGCTCCGACGGCGGCGACCCGCCGTACCTGGGTGGGGGTGCCCAGCCTCGCATTGGTCGTGCTCAGCAGCGTATAGGCCACCTGGGTCAGGTCGCCCGAGCGTGTGGCCACCGCACGCTGGAAGCGCACTTCGGTGGCGAAGCGCACGACCAGCACCGCGTCCGCGCCGTCTCGCCGCCACTCGACGTCGTCGACGATCTGGGCCCGCACAGCGCCTGTCCCGCAGAGGCAGGCCAGCAGCGCGGCGATCGGCAGCCGCCCCCGCATCACTCGCATGATCGATCGTCCCTCAGTTCCACTTGGTGTAAGGCGAACCCTTGTTGCCCAGTGGCCTGTGGCACCCGGACTGCGAGCAGTCGGTGACGCCTGTGGACTTTTCGTGGGTCAATGACTTCTTCTCCATGCCGCCGGCGTAGTTGGTGCTCTTGTCATGGCAGGCCTTGCACCAGCCGGCGCCGTTGCCCTGGCTGTTGTTGTGGTTCATGCGCATCGAGCCGAAGCTGCTGGTGCTGGTGTGGCAGGCGTTGCAGTCCATCGCCGCCCCGTTGAGCAGCTGCAGCTCGGGAATGTGGTTCGTCGGCTTGGCGGTTGCGCCCTGCGCCGTGTACCCGCCGCCGTGGCAGGACTTGCAGGTCCCGCCGGTGACCACGCTGTGGTTCATCGTCAGCGAGTTCTTCCAGCCGGTCTGCGACTTGTGGCAGGCATCGCAGCGTGCCGGTCCGGTCGGGATCGGAATATGGTTGCCCGGCTTGCCGGTGGCCGTGCTGCCGTTGTGGCAGGTGTCACAGGTGCCTGAGCCGACCTGGTTGCCCGGTGCATGCGTGAAGTTGGCCGCCCAGCTGCTCGTGCTCTTGTGACAGCTCTCGCAGTTGCCCGTGACGCTGGCGTGCGTCTGGTTGTTC
>Ga0209573_1004484_pt1 | contig 13686 bp, 11 predicted proteins | sample TNRBio252014_DNA_FD_185870 | JGI IMG/M metagenome (GOLD analysis project Ga0209573, IMG submission 185870) | Wastewater treatment Type I Accumulibacter community from EBPR Bioreactor in Madison, WI, USA - TNR Reactor_6/25/2014_ DNA (SPAdes)... | ecosystem: Engineered > Bioreactor > EBPR >...
GACGGCCTTGAGCGCGTGCTGGATGGTCATGCACATCGCCTGCGTCGCCACCATCTGCTTGCGATCGGCGCCCACGGCTTTCAGCATGGCGTTGATCAGCGGCCCGGTGGCGCCCACGAACATCGTGGCGATCGAGGACAGCGCGCCGCCCAGCACGATGCCGGCCTTGTCGAAGCCCGGGATGGACGGCTTGGGCACCCAGGCCATGACCAGGATGAACAGCCCGAGGATGGCGAGGAACACGCGCTCGGGAATGGCGACGAAGGCATAGGCCCCCAGCGCGACACCGACGACGCTGCCAAGCGTGAAGCGCTGCACGATCGGCCACATCACATGCGCCCGCTGCACGATGGCGCGGCCGGTGTTGGAGCCGAGCTGCACGATGGCATGCACCGCCACCACCACGGCCGGCTGCACCGTGCTGGCCAGCGCGCCGAGCATGGCAACACCGCCGCCCAGCCCGAACGCCGCCGTCAGCGCCGAGGTGAAGAACGACACCACGATGAGCGCGATGGCGATCAGCGGCGAAACGCCGGCAGGAAGGAGAAGATCGAGCATGGGCATCCCGTGAGCATCGGCGCATCCGCCGGGCTGGCCCCGGCGCGCGGTGCACCCTTACTCTTGCAGAGCGCGATCAGGCAAGCACGGCGAGGCGTTTTGTCGGCTTGACCGCGGGCAAGGCCTGCCCTCACCCTGCCACCCCGGATTCTCGGGAGGGTGGTGATGACGGACGATCGGCCTGGCCCCGGCCTGAGCCGGCGGGAGATGCTGAAAAGCACGGCGCTGGCCCCGGTTGTCCCGTCGCTGGCTTCGGCGGTCGCCGCGACGCTTCGGCCCATGGCGCTGATCCTGCCGGATGCCCAGGTCGCCGGCATCGGCTATCACGCCAGCCGCGAAACCCTGCTCTCGCTGGCGCACGGCATGCGCGTGGTGCTGCGCCGCGATCCGCTCAACGGTCACGATCCAGAAGCGGTGGCGATCCATCTCGTCGGCGGCGAGAGGATCGGCTATGTGCCGCGCGGCGAGAACACCGCCATCGCCGCCCTGCTCGACGCCGGCCACACGGTCGTCGGCGAGATCACCGACCCCGAGCGGCGGGATTTCGAAACGCGACTGTCGGGAGACCAGAAGCCCTTTCCCGGCCGGGCCATTGTTGCCGAGGCGGGGCTGGACGGGGAGGGCAGGCGGCTGGTGCACATGGCCGATGTCCGCCCCCGGTTCCGCGCCTGGCTGGCGACCGGCCATGCCGAGGATGCGCCGCTGCCCGATCCCGACGATGTGCCCGGTGCGCCGGGCTGGAAGCGGATCGTGCCGGAGTTCGAATCCGAGCGTTGCTTCGATCTGGTGCGGGTGGGACAGTCGCCGCCCTATCACGCCGGCATGCTTCTGGAGGTGCGGATCGTCGCGCCGGCGGCCTATGAGTCCAGTCCCGGTGTCGCCCTCTACCTGCCGGATGGCAGTTGGGCCGGCCGCCTGGCAACCGGCGATGCCGAGCCGGTGGTGCGCGCCCATGCGGCGGGGCTGAGCCTGCGCGGCGTGGTGACGCGCATCCTGACCCTGACCCACGAGCAGGACGAGGGGCGCATTCACTGCCGGCCATGGCTGGAGGTGCATGCCAGCGGCCCGCTGCCGCCGCCGTCGCCCGAGGAGGACCAGCGCCGCATCGATGCGCTGCGCGAGGCCCGCAGCCGCGAGCGCCATGCCCTTGAGGATGCGGCGTTTCGCGCCAGCCGCGCCGAGGAGCAGCGTCGTCATGCCGCGCTGCTCCAGGACATCGCCGACGAGCGCCAGCGCCTGACCCGGGTTCCGCAATCGGTCGAGCAACTGGCCACGCCGGGCGGAGCCTCCTATTGAAAAAGGCCGGGAGTGCTCCCGGCCTTCTCAAAAGCGTTATGAGGTGCCGGCAGCCCGGCGGGCGATCACTCGCCCTTGTCGCCTTCGCCCTTCTGGGCGTCGCGCTCGGCCTTCAGCTTGGCCTCGATGTCCTCGCCGGTCGCCTGATCGACGACCTTCATCGACAGGCGCACCTTGCCGCGCTCGTCAAAGCCCATCAGCTTCACCTTCACCTTGTCACCTTCCTTGATGACATCGGTGGTCTTGGCGACCTTCTTGTTGGCCAGCTGCGAGATGTGAACGAGGCCGTCCTTGGCGCCGAAGAAGTTGACGAAGGCGCCGAAGTCGGTGGTCTTGACCACGGTGCCCTCGTAGATCGCGCCCACTTCCGGGTCGGAAGCGATCGACTTGATCCAGTTCAGCGCCGCCTTGATCGCCTTGCCGTCGGCCGAGGCGACCTTGATGGTGCCGTCGTCCGAGATGTCGATCTTGGTGCCGGTCTTCTCGGTGATCTCGCGGATCACCTTGCCGCCCGAACCGATCACTTCGCGGATCTTGTCGACGTTGATCTTGATCGTCTCGATGCGCGGGGCATGTTCGCCCAGCTCCGAACGGGCGCTGGTCAGCGCCTTGGCCATCTCGCCGAGGATGTGCATGCGCCCGCCCTTGGCCTGGTTGAGGGCGACCTTCATGATCTCCTCGGTGATGCCGGCGATCTTGATGTCCATCTGCAGCGAGGTGACGCCGTTGGCGGTGCCGGCCACCTTGAAGTCCATGTCGCCGAGGTGATCCTCGTCGCCCAGGATGTCGGAGAGCACCGCATAGCGCTCGCCTTCCAGGATCAGGCCCATGGCGATGCCGGCGATCGGCGACTTCAGCGGCACGCCCGCATCCATCAGCGCCAGCGACGAGCCGCAGACCGTGGCCATCGAGGACGAACCGTTCGACTCGGTGATCTCCGAGACGACGCGCAGGGTGTAGGGGAACTCGTGATGCGCCGGCAGGACCGGATGCACCGCGCGCCAGGCCAGCTTGCCGTGGCCGATCTCGCGGCGGCCGGGCGAGCCCATGCGGCCGGTCTCGCCGACCGAGTAGGGCGGGAAGTTGTAGTGCAGCAGGAAGGTTTCCTTGCGGGTGCCCTCCAGCTCGTCGATGAACTGCTCGTCATCGCCGGTGCCCAGCGTGGCGACAACCAGCGCCTGCGTCTCGCCACGGGTGAACAGGGCCGAACCGTGGGTGCGCGGCAGCACGCCGACTTCCGCCACGATCTGGCGCACGTCCTCAAGGCCGCGACCGTCGATGCGCTTCTTGGTGTCGAGGATGTTCCAGCGCACGATCTTGCCCTGAAGCTCCTTGAACACCGCGGCGACCTGCTCCTTGGGGAACTTGGCTTCGCCATCGGCCGGCAGCAGCGCGGCCATCACCTTGGCCTTGGCCGCATCGACCGCCTTGTAGCGCTCCTGCTTGACGGTGATCTGGTAGGCGGCGCGCAGGTCAGCCTCGGCGATCGCCAGCACGGCGGTCTCGATCTCGGAGACATCGGCCGGGTTGAAGTCGCGCGGCTCCTTGGCGGCCTTCTCGGCCAGCTTGATGATCGCGTCGATCACCGGCTGGAAGCCCGAATGGCCGAGCATCACCGCCTTGAGCATGGTCTCTTCGTCCAGCTCCTTGGCTTCCGATTCGACCATCAGCACCGCGTCCTGCGTACCGGCGACGACGAGGTCGAGGGTCGACTCCTTCATCTGGTCAATGGTCGGGTTGAGCACCAGCTCGTGGTTGATGTAGCCGACGCGGGCGCCGCCGATCGGGCCCATGAACGGCGCGCCCGACAGCGTCAGCGCCGCCGAGCAGGCGACCATGGCCAGGATGTCCGGGTCGTTCTCAAGATCGTGGCTGAGCACGGTGACGATGATCTGGGTGTCGCAGCGATAGCCGTCCGCCATCAGCGGGCGGATCGGGCGGTCGATCAGGCGGGAGACCAGCGTCTCCTTCTCGGTCGGACGGCCCTCGCGCTTGAAATAGCCGCCGGGAATGCGGCCGGCCGCGAAGGCCTTTTCCTGATAGTTGACGGTGAGCGGCAGGAAGTCGATGCCGGGCTTGGGCTCCTTGGCGGAGACGACGGTGGCGAGCACGGTGGTCTCGCCGTAGGTGGCGAGCACGGCGCCGTCGGCCTGACGGGCGACGCGGCCGGTTTCGAGGGTGAGCGTGCGACCCGCCCAGTTCACGCGCTGGCGAACGATATCAAACATGGGATGTGCCTTCTGGCTGTGGTGTCTTCGGATGAGCCATGAGCAAGACGACGGGCGGTTGCATCCGGTCCGGGAGGGTCTTCTCCCGGTGCAGCCGCCGGCAATCCTGCCATGGCGCGGTCTCTACGCAAAAGCGGCGGGAGGCGATACGCCACCCGCCGGAACTCCGCCCGGGTTGACCGGACGCGGCAATCAGCGGCGGATGCCGAGCTTTTCGATGATCGCCTTGTAGCGCGCCTCGTCCTTGCCCTTCACATAGTCGAGCAGGCGGCGGCGCTGGGAGACCATCTTGAGAAGGCCACGACGCGAGTGGTTGTCCTTCTTGTGGGTCTTGAAGTGTTCGGTGAGGTTGACGATCCGCTCGGTCAGAACCGCGACCTGGACTTCCGGCGACCCGGTGTCGCCCGACTTGGTGGCGTGTTCGGCGATCAGCGCGGATTTGCGCTCGGCTGTGATCGACATCGATTGTCTCCTGAGGTTTGAGAATGGCCGGGCCGGGATGTCGTCCAGCACGGTCGGGAAAAGCGAACCGTTGTCCGCTGGCGCGCCTTATGCACGAAACCGGCGGAAAAGCAAAGCAAAAGCCGTGAGCCGGGAAAAACGCCCGGCGCGGCAACACGTTAGCCGGGCAGGTGAAACGCCCGCTTCGGCACCAGCTGGCCCTTCTCGGCCTCGCACAAGGCAATCAGCTTGCCGCCGGCCGTGACATAGACCGGGCCGAGGTTGGCCGGGGCGTCGCGCCCGCGCAGGATCACCGCCTGGCCGTTCATCAGCCGGGCCGCATCGCGGTCGGCCACGCGCACTTCCGGCAGTTCGCTCAGCGCCGTTTCCACCGGGTGCAGGCACTCGGCCAGCGCAGCGCTGTCCGGCCCGTCCTCGCCCGCCTCGCGCAGGTCCTCGATGCGGATCGCCATCTCCTCGGAGAACGGCCCGACACGCGTGCGCCGCAGCGCGGTGACATGGCCCAGACAGCCGAGCTTGCGCCCCATGTCGCGGGCGATGGCGCGGACATAGGTGCCCTTGCCGCATTCGGCGGCGAAGGTGGCGCTGGCCTCGTCGGATTCGACCAGCTTGAGCGCCTTGATGATCACGGTGCGCGCCTCAAGGTTCACGTCCTCGCCGTCGCGGGCAAGATCATAGGCCCGCTCGCCGTCGATCTTGAGGGCCGAGAACTTCGGCGGCACCTGCAATACCTCGCCAAGGAAGCTGGGCAGGATGTCCTCGATGGCGTCCTGCGTCGGCCGGTTCGGCGAGGTGCGCACCACCTTGCCGTCGGAATCGTCGCTGTCGGTCTCCTCGCCCCACTTGACGGTGAACAGATAGGCCTTTTCGCCGTCCATGACGAAGGGCACGGTTTTGGTCGCCTCGCCGAAAGCGAGCGGCAGCAGGCCCGAGGCGAGCGGATCGAGCGTGCCGGCATGGCCCGCCTTCTTGGCGTTGTAGAGCCGCTTGAGAATCGACACCGCATGGGTCGAGGTCATGCCCACCGGCTTGTCGAGCACGATCCAGCCCGAAACTTCGCGGCGGATCTTCTTCACCTGCTGCGGGCGCGGGGTTTTGGGCGGGCGGGGGGCGGGAGCGTCGGTCATCTTATCTCTTCGAAGGAATGTAAACATAAAGCGCAGCAGTCTTGGCGATGCAGTGCTCGGGCAGGTTTGCGCGATGCCTGCGATCAACCTCCCAAAGGTTCTGTTCCATCATTTTACGCACAAGATAGCCGGCCTGAACGGTCGCGCCATTGTCAGGCCTGTACTCCGCGCCGATGCCATTCTGGAGCATGGGGTCAATCACCGCCATCGGGGACTTCCCTTCGCGCGCGGCTGCAAGCGCGGCGGCCTTGCCTTCGGCAGAAAATATGATGCGTTCCATCGTCCTCCCCACCGGGGAATCGAGCGTGATTTCGCGCTCTGGAACGTGCAGGCCAAGTCGATCGATTTGTGCCAAGGCTTCCGTAGCCTGCCTGTGGAACGAGCTTGATGGGTTTTCTGCGTGCCGGCGGCAGTTTTCCTGGATGCGGCGTAACTCAGCCACCGTGGAGGTCAGCAGGTCCTCATCGCTGTATGACATGCGCAATCTCCCAGAGAAGCCCGGCCAGCGGCTTACGCGTCGGTATCGTCTTTTTTCTGTAAGTCGCGCCTGACGCGCGGATCGTTCAGCAGCGCATCGATGTGGCTGGCCGTGTCGAAGCGGGTGTCGATGCGGAAGCGCACCTCCGGCATCGAGCGCATCTCGCGCAGGCGTTTCGACAGCGCGCCGCGAAACGGCTTGGCCAGCTTGTTCAGCGCCTTGATCACCATGTCCTCGTCGCGGCCGGCCAGCGGCATGACATAGGCGGTGGCCAGTTTCAGGTCCGGGCTCATCCGCACTTCAGGCACGGTGATGATATGGCCTTCGAGGACGGGATCGTAGATCTCGCCGCGTTGCAGGATGTCGGCAAGCGCATGGCGCACCTGCTCGCCAACGCGCAACTGGCGCTGCGACGGCGCGCCGGGGGTGGTTTCAAATCGTCGGGTCATGGCACCAGTCTCCCGGGTTCGGACCGGGCAGGAAGGTTGGCTGGATGCCCGCTTCTAGCCCCGGCAGCGCGCCGGGGCAAGCCTGAATGACAGGCCGGCGTCACGCCTGGCGGGCCACGGCCAGATGCCGTTCCACCCCGGCGCGCTGGGCGGCGTCGACAAAGGCGCGGTCGGGAAGAATCACCACGGCATCGGGCGGAAATTGCAGGAACAGGTGGTCCGGCGTGCTCAGCGCCGGCCGGGGCGTATCGAGGAAATGCATCTGCTCCTCGCCCCCGGCGCTCACCACCAGATGCTCATCGAACAGGCTCACCGTCACCTCCTGTGTCGCCTGCGGCAGGGCGGCGATGCGGGATCTGAGGTCGCGCCGCATGATGATCAGCACGGGCCCCAGCCCGACCAGCAGCATCAGCGGCGCCAGCCCGTAAAACACGAGCTTCGGCAGGGCCGGAAACAGCGTGTCGGCCACCATCCCCCAGAGGAAGCCCGGCGCAAGGACCAGCCCGGTGAACAGCCGCTCCCGCCGCCGCGACCGATCCGGCACGCGCTGCGCCGCGGCGATGCGGTCGGCGCGGGTCAGGGAGTAGTGCAGCACAAGAAAAGGGGCGGACGCGTCTTCCGACATGTCCGCCCCCCGCATGATGACCGCGCCGGCTTACAGCGAGCGCTGGATTTCCTCGACCCGGAAGCACTCGATGACATCGCCCTTGCGCATGTCCTCGTAGTTCTCGAAGGCCATGCCGCATTCCTGGCCGACCTGCACTTCCTTGACCTCGTCCTTGAAGCGCTTGAGCGTCTTGAGCGTGCCTTCGTGGATGACGACGTTGTCGCGGATGAGGCGCACCTTGGCGCCGCGCTCCACCTTGCCGTCGGTAACCTGACAGCCGGCGACGTTGCCCACCTTGGTGATGTTGAACACCTCCAGGATGGTGGCGTTGCCCAGCATCGTCTCGCGCAGGGTCGGCGCCAGCAGGCCGGACATGGCCTTCTTCACGTCGTCCACCAGATCGTAGATGATGTTGTAGTAGCGGATTTCGACGCCGTTGCGCTCCGAAGCCTCGCGCGCCTCCTTGTGGGCGCGGACGTTGAAGCCGATCACCACCGCGCCGACGGCCTGCGCCAGCGTGATGTCCGATTCGGTGATGCCGCCGACGCCCGAATGCAGGACGCGGCAGGCCACCTCGTCGGTGGAGAGCTTGTCGAGCGAGGCGACGATCGCCTCGACCGAGCCCTGCACGTCGCCCTTGACCACCACCGGCACTTCCTTGCGCCCGGCAGCCTTGATCTGGCTCATCATGTCGGCCAGCGAGCGGGCCGGGCCGGCACTGCGGACGGCGGCCTTCTCGCGCTTCTCGCGGATGCGATAGGCGGTGATCTCGCGGGCGCGGGCCTCGTTCTCGACCACGGCCATGCGGTCGCCCGCTTCCGGCGCACCGGTGAAGCCGAGAATCTCGACCGGGACCGACGGGCCGGCATCCGGCACCTGCTCGCCCTTGTCGTTGACCAGCGCGCGCACGCGGCCCCATTCCGAGCCGGCGACGACGATGTCGCCCTGCTTCAGCGTGCCGCGCTGCACCAGCACGGTGGCGACCGGGCCGCGGCCGCGATCGAGCTTGGCTTCCACCACCGAGCCTTCGGCGGCGCGCTTGGGATTGGCCTTGAGATCGAGCACCTCGGCTTGCAGCTGGATGACTTCCAGCAGCTTGTCGAGATTGAGCTTCTGCTTGGCCGACACCTCGACGTCGATGGTCTCGCCGCCGAATTCCTCGACCTGCACCTCGTACTGCAGCAGTTCGGTGCGCACGCGCTCGGGCTTGGCTTCCGGCTTGTCGATCTTGTTGATCGCCACGATCATCGGCACCTTGGCCGCCTTGGCGTGGTTGATCGCCTCGATCGTCTGCGGCATCACGCCGTCATCGGCCGCCACCACCAGGATGACGATGTCGGTGACGCGGGCGCCGCGGGCGCGCATCGCGGTGAAGGCGGCGTGGCCCGGCGTATCGATGAAGGTGATCTTGCCGCCGAGCGGCGAGGTCACCTGATAGGCGCCGATGTGCTGGGTGATGCCGCCGGCCTCGCCCGAAACCACGTTGGTCTGGCGGATGGCGTCGAGCAGCGAGGTCTTGCCGTGGTCGACGTGGCCCATGATGGTGACAACCGGCGGCCGCGTCTCCAGCGTGTCGTCGGCGTCGGGCGCGTCGAACAGACCCTCCACCACGTCCGATTCGGCAACGCGCTTGACGGTGTGGCCCAGTTCCTCGGCCACCAGCTGCGCGGTGTCGGCGTCGATCACGTCGGTGATCTTGTGCATCTGGCCCTGCTTCATCAGCAGGCGGATGACATCGACGCCGCGCTCGGCCATGCGGTTGGCCAGTTCCTGAATCGAGATCGTCTCGGGGATCGTCACCTCGCGGGCGATCTTTTCCTTGGCGTCGTTGCCGCCGCCCTTCAGGCGCTGCACGCGCCGGCGGAACGAGGCGACCGAGCGTGTCCGCTCATCGTCGTCGCCGGTGGCGCTCTGCACGGTCAGGCGGCCGCGCTGCTTTTCCGTGCCGGCCTTGGTGCGCTCGGGCTTGGCCGGCACCGGGGCCTTGCCCGGAGTCGGCGTGCGGCGGACGCTGCGGCCTTCCTCGTCGTCGGCCAGGAAGTTCTGGCGCGTCGGCACGTTGCGGGTGGGCGGCGGCGGCACGGCCGGATCGTCGAACCCGGGCGTTGCCGGACGCGGACCGCCGGGACGCGGACCACGGGCGCCGGGACCATCGCCGCTGCGCGGCGGGCCGCCGGCACCGGCCGGACGCGGGGCAGGGGCAGCGCCGGGCTTGGGCGCAAAACCGAAGCGGGCGGTGGTGACGGGGCGCGGCGAATCGCCGCGCGGCTCGCCTGTGCGCGGCGGGCGCGGCCCGTCGCGGAAGGGCGGACGGCCACCCTCGCGGCTCTCGCGGAACGGCGGGCGTCCCTCTCCCGAGGGGGCGGCCGCCGAGGGACGGGCGCCGACTTCGAACCGCGGTCCGCGCGGGGGCTGCGGCGCGGGGGCTGCGGAGGCGCCCGGTGCGGGGCTGGCCGGCGCCTGCGGGCGCGGCTGGCTTTCCTCGCCGAGGCGGCGCTTGGCCTCGTCCTCGGCGCGGCGCTTGGCCTCGATCTCGGCGCGGCGGCGCTCTTCTTCCTCGCGCTTGCGCGCCTCGGCCGCCTCGCGCTCCTTGCGCTCGCGGTCCTCACGTTCGCGGCGGGCCCGTTCCTCGGCCTCCATCCGCTTGCGCTCTTCTTCCTCGCGCTGGCGCGATTCAAGCAGCGCCTGGGTGCGGGCGTTGCGCTCGTCGTCGGTCAGGGTGCGCAGCACCACGCCGGTCTTGGCCGGCGGCGGGGCAGCCGGGCGCGGCGGCGTCGGTGCCGGAGTGACGGCGGGTTTGGGCGCCGCGGCGGGGGGCGGCGTCTGCGGGCGCGCCGGTGCGTGCCCTCCTGTCGGAAAGCGACTGTGCTTGACCTCGACCACCACCTGCTTGGTGCGGCCGTGGGAGAAGCTCTGGCGAACGGTCCCCTGCTCCACGGGACGCTTGAGATGCAGCGTCTTGGTCGGAGGGGCGCCGGGGGTCTTGTCGCCGGGCTTGTTGGTGTCACTCATCCGGATCAGAATCCTTGGTCGAAATACGTATGCCGGCGTTGCCCTGCCCGTCGGGGACGGAGGGCTGCGCCGGAGCGGCTGATGTGTGCCTGTATCGCTCTGCTGCGCGCACCCTGGCGAGGACATTCCCGGCCGGGGCACCCGTAACGAGCGCAGCATGTATCACATGTTCGCGCCCGAGCGACAGACTTAATTCGTCGCCTGTGAAGAGTCGAATCGCGGGTATGGCAACCCCGTCACGACTCCGGCCGCGAACCGCCCGTTCGAGCTTTTCGATGCCGTTCGGCGATGCTTCGGCGGCGTGCAGGAGGGCGGCGAACCCCCGCCCCGCGCCGCCTTCGATCTTGGCCGCGCCACAGACCACCGCGCCGGCCTTGTTGGCCAGCGCCAGCGCCTGCAGCGCCTGCGTCCTGAGAAGCTGACCGACCAGGCCGGGCAGATCCTCGGGTGTTGTCACCGGGGCCTTCAGGGCCCGGGCAAAGGCTTTCTTTTTCACCGCATCGGCTACCGCCGCCTCGCTGGCGGTGACCCAGACCCCGCGTCCCGGCAGCTTGCGCCTGAGGTCCGGGGTGACGGTGCCGTCGGGGGCGGCCACGAACCGGATCATCTCCGAGGCGCGGCGTTCAGCGCGCGTCGCGATGCAGGTTCGGGTCGGGCCATCCCCGTCGGGGTCGCGCATGAGCGGTTCCTCAGGCCTGCGGCTCGGCGCCGTCGTCCTCGGCGGTGTCCTCGGCGCTCTCCTCCTCGGCCACGGGGGCCGGCGGCTCCTCGATCCAGCCCGCCTTCACGCGGGCCGCGACGATGATCGCCTCGGCATCCTCGCGCGAGATCTGCATGCCGGCGAAGACGCCGGGCACCTGGGTGGTCTCGCCGCCCTTGCGCTCGGAATAGCCGCAGAGGTCGTCGGTGGCGCAGCTTGCCACGTCCTCGACCGTCTTGATCTCGTTCTCGCCAAAGGCCACCAGCATGGCCGAGGTGACGCCGGCGATTTCGCCCACCGCATCCTCGACGCCGAGCGCCTTGCGCTTGTCCTGGTTCTCGGTCTCGATCCGGTCGAGATAATCGCGGGCGCGGGACTGGATTTCCTCGGCGGTTTCCAGATCGAAGCCCTCGATCGAGGCCAGATCGTTGACCTCGACATAGGCCACTTCGTCAACCGTGCGGAAGCCCTCGGAGGCGAGCAGCTGGCCCACCACCTCGTCGACATTGAGCGCGGCGACGAAAGCCGTGGTGCGTTCGGCGAATTCCTTCTGCCGGCGTTCGGATTCCTCGGCCTCGGTCAGGATGTCGATGTCCCAGCCGGTCAGCTGCGAGGCGAGGCGGACGTTCTGTCCGCGCCGGCCGATGGCGAGCGAAAGCTGGTCGTCCGGCACCACCACCTCGATGCGGCCGGTGTCCTCGTCCAGCACCACCTTGGAGACTTCGGCCGGCTGGAGCGCGTTGACGATGAAGCTGGCGGCGTTCTGCGACCACGGGATGATGTCGACGCGCTCGCCCTGAAGCTCCTGCACCACCGCCTGCACGCGGCTGCCGCGCATGCCGACGCAGGCGCCGACCGGGTCGATCGAGGAATCGCGGGAAATGACCGCGATCTTGGCGCGCGAACCCGGATCGCGGGCGACCGCCTTCACCTCGATGATGCCGTCATAGATTTCCGGCACTTCCTGGCGGAACAGCTTGGCCATGAATTGCGGATGGGTGCGGGAGAGGAAGATCTGCGGCCCGCGCGCCTCGCGGCGCACGTCGTAGAGATAGGAGCGGATGCGGTCGCCGGGGCGGAACATTTCGCGCGGGATCAGTTCGTCGCGCCGCACGATCGCCTCGCCCCGGCCCAGGTCGACGATGACGTTGCCGTATTCGACGCGCTTGACCACGCCGTTGACCACTTCGCCGATGCGGTCCTTGAACTCGTCATACTGGCGGTCGCGCTCGGCCTCGCGCACCTTCTGCACGATCACCTGCTTGGCCGACTGGGCCGAGATGCGGCCGAATTCGACCGGCGGCAGCGGTTCGGAGATATAGTCGCCCACTTCCGCCGCCGGGTTCTTCTTGCGCGCGTCCGTCACCGACATCTGGTTGGCGTCGTTCTCCACCAGATCGACCACCAGCATCAGCCGGGCCAGCTTGATCTCGCCGGTGCGCGGGTTGATCTCGGCCTTCACCTCGGTCTCGCTGCCGTAGCGCGCCTTGGCGACCTTGGCATAGGCGTCTTCCATGGAATGAAGCACGACTTCCCGTTCGATGCCCTTTTCACGGGCCACCGCATCGGCGATTTGCAGAAGTTCCAGCCTGTTGGCGGAAACAGCCATGGTCACGTCCTCCGTTTGAATCTGTTCGGTCCGCGCCTCGGGCGCGTCGGTTCGGGCGCGCCATCGGCGTCCTCGCCCTCCTGAGCCGGCTCTTCACTTTCTCCGCGCGCCTTGCGGGCGGCCTTGTCGCGGCTGAGCGCCTCGCGAATCAGCGCATCCGTCATCATCAGCCGCGCTTCGCCGATGTCGGCCAGCGGCAGGGCGACGACGGGATCGTCCTCGGGCTTGCCGTCGATCAGCCGCACCGCCACGCTGTCGGCATCCACGCGCTCGATCCAGCCGCGAAAGCGCTTGCGGCCCGCCGCCGGGGTGGCCATCTCCACCTTCATCTCGTGCCCGACCCAGCGGGCGAAATCGCGCTGGCGCACCAGCGGCCGGTCGATGCCGGGCGAGGACACCTCAAGGTGATATTCGCCGCTGATCGGATCCTCGACATCCAGAAGCGGCGAGATCGTCTTGGAAACGCGCTCGCAGTCGTCGACGCCCATCGTCCCGTCGGGGCGCTCGGCCATGATCTGCACGGTGCAGCCGTTCTGGCCGGAAATCTTGATGCGCACCAGGTCAAAGCCCAGCCCTTCAAGCGCCGGCTCGACGATGGCCGCGACGCGCGCCGCCAGTCCCGTTTCTCGAATGAGCCGTGTCTCGGCTGCCGTCATGCCCGTGTTCCAAACAAAAAAGAGCGGGTCCGCCGGGGGCCCACTCTCAACTTCGGTCACTAACCGATCTGAGATTGTGATGATTGAGCCGGGCTTATACGCCGATTTGACGGAGGAAACAAGGGGCAGGGAAACCCGGCCCGGGGCAGGGCGGAAATTCGACCTTTGGCGGCTTGACCGGCTTTGGCGCTGTCGCGTATGATTGAATAGTCATTCAATATCGAGAGCGAACCCACCCGTGACCAGCTACACCGACATCCTCTATGAAGTCCGCCCCGCCGGCGTTGCCCGCATCACCATCAACCGCCCGGACAAGTACAACGCCTTCCGCGGCCACACGGTGGATGAGCTGATCCACGCCATCTCGCGGGCCGGCTGGGACAAGTCGATCGGCGTCATCGTGCTCACCGGCGCCGGCGAGAAGGCCTTCTGCACCGGCGGCGACCAGAGCGCGCATGACGGCCAGTATGACGGGCGCGGCACCATCGGCCTGCCGATGGAGGA
>Ga0209573_1004485_pt1 | contig 13685 bp, 10 predicted proteins | sample TNRBio252014_DNA_FD_185870 | JGI IMG/M metagenome (GOLD analysis project Ga0209573, IMG submission 185870) | Wastewater treatment Type I Accumulibacter community from EBPR Bioreactor in Madison, WI, USA - TNR Reactor_6/25/2014_ DNA (SPAdes)... | ecosystem: Engineered > Bioreactor > EBPR >...
CGTTCACTCCGGCCTTGCCGAGCTCGATCGCCGCGGCGAGGCCCGCCGGGCCTCCGCCCAGGATCAGGCACTCCGTCTCGATCGTCTCCACGTCGTGGAAACGCAGGTCGCCGTCCGCGTCGAGGAGCATCGCCTTGCCGTCGAGCGGCTCGACAGTCATCCCCTCGCGGACCGGCACCATGCACGACTTGACCGAGAGGCCGTTCGCCACGACCGAGCACTGCGCGCACTGGCCGTTCGCGCAGAAGATTCCCTGCGGCGACCCGTCCTTGTGGTGGTGCCCGAAGATCCGGACGCCGTTGGCGAAGAGGGCCGACGCGATGGTCTCCCCCGGACGGGCGCCGTAGCTCTCGCCCCGCCACGTGAACGGCACCACGGCCTCACCGGGCACCGGAAGGATCGGGTGTTCTCGGATTCGATAGTCCGACATGCGGCTCCTCGTCCCCGGCTCCGCGGGCCCGCGGAACCGCGGTCGCCGGGAGAGGGGTCGGGCGCGTCCCTTCGGGGGCGGCCCAACAGGCGAGGATAAGGAGGATGGGGCTCGGCGTCCAGCGAGGAAACCCGGCCGGCCCGGCGGGCGTACGATCCGCATCCCGCCCCGAGGAGGAACCGATGAAGACACCCGCCGTCCTGGCCTGCCGCATGCTCGTCGCCGCCCTCCTCGCCGCGTCCCCGGCGCTTCCCGGCGCCGAGGAGACGAAGAAGCCCGACCCGCTCCCGACGCCTGCGCCGGCCCCGCCCGGGTCGGGCGCCGCGGCCCTCGAGAAGCTGAAGGCCCTCGCGGGCGACTGGGTCGAGGTGGAGCCGAAGATGGGACCGGCGGGTAGCGTCGTCGAGAGCTACCGGGTGACCGGCGCCGGGTCGGCCGTCGTCTCGACGCTCGGCCCCGGCACGCCGCACGAGATGGTCTCCGTCTACCACCGGGACGGCAGCGACCTCGTCATGACGCACTACTGCGCGGCGCAGAACCAGCCCCGGCTGAGGACGAAAACCGTGACGGGGAACGTCATCGCGATGGAGTTCGATGGCGGCACGAACGTCGACCCCGCGAAGGACGTCCACATCCACGCCGTGAAGATCGAGCTCCTCGGCCCGGACGAGATGCGCGAGACCTGGATCGGCTGGAAGGGCGGGAAGCCGGAAGAGGAGTCGCTCGTCTTCCACCTGAAGCGGAAGAAGGGCTGAGGCCGCCCCCTCCCGCAATGGGGCCCCGGCGGAAATGCCGGGGCCCGCTCCCCGGGCTCAGGCCTCCGCGAGCATCCTCTTGCGGTCGCGCCACGCGACCCCGGCGACGACGAGGAAGACGATCTCGGCGAGCGCCGCGAGGACCATCCACTTCACGATCGGCGAGTCGCCCATGCCGTAGGAGTGCATGCCGACGTTCAGGACGTAGTTCACGCCGAGGTAGGTCATCAGGATCGTCTGGAACGCCAGGATGCTGATGACCGCGGCGCCGAAGATCCCGATCACCTTGTCGACCTTCAGGTGCAGGATCGCCATGTAGGCCAGGAACGCCACCAGCGACCAGACCTCCTTCGGGTCCCAGCCCCAGTAGCGCCCCCACGACGAGGCCGCCCAGACGGAGCCGGTCAGGATCCCCGCGAGAAGGAAGATCGACCCGACGTGCATGTACCAGTAGAGGAGCTCGTAGAGCTTCTCCACGAGCTTTCCGCGGCCAGTCCCGAAGGCCGTGAAGCCGATCTGCATGTGCGCGACGACGAGGCCGAGCGCGAGGACGGCGTAGCCGACCATGATGATCGGGACGTGGATCGCGAGCCACGGCGTCCCGGCGAGGACCGGGGCGATCGGGTGGATGAACCGGTCCATCGGGAGGAGGTCGGTGAGGGCCATCGTGAGGGCCGACATCGCCGCGGCGTTCAGGACGACGGTCCTGTTCCTCATCAGCGCGTACGCGATGACGGCGAAGAGCCCGACGCCCCACGCCAGGAAAAGGAGCGACTCGTACATGTTCGCGGCGGGGATCCTCTCCCCTGCGGCCCACCTCATCCCGATACCCCACGTCATCGCCCCGAAGCCGAGGACGAGGAGGGCGAAGGACGCCCCATCGAGGAGGCGGCTGGACCGCGCCCACCCGGCGATCGACACGACGAGCGAGGCGAGGAGGATGATCCACGAGAGCTTCGCCGGGTTGACGCGGTTGTAGAGGATCTCGCCGTCGATCTTCTTCGCCGACGGCCAGCCCTGCAGGCGCGGCCCGTTCGCCAGCGCGCTGAGCGCCTCGGACGACATCGCCGTCGGCAGGCTCCAGCGGGCCTTCGCGTCGCCCGCGACGGGGATCGGGCGGACGACCTGGCGCTGGAGGACTCCGTAGAGCGAGTTCAGGCGGGCCTCGAGCTTCTCGGCGTCCTTGAGAACCCCGGTCCGAGGCCTCTCCTGCTGGGCCGCCTGGCCGGCCGCCCGGATCAGCTGCATGATCCGCGGATTCCCGACGAGCTGCTCGAAGGAGGCGTGTTTCGTCCCGGGAGGCAGGCCGGCCGCGGCGGCGAGCGCCTTGCTCCCCAGCTTCACGACGGGCGCAGCCGCGGTGGCCCGCGGGTCGAAGAGCCACCCCGTGAACGTGGCGGCCGGGTCCTCGCCGTTCCAGGAATGGGACCCCGTCACGTTCCAGACCGTCTCGCGCGCGAGCGTGTCGAGCGGCATGACCCTCCCGTCGTGCTGCACCGGGAGGCGCTTCAGCGATTCGACGGGTGCGGGCCCTTCGGCCCTTGCGGGCGTGGCCACCGGCAGGAGAAGGAGCGCGAGGAGGAGAGAGCGCCCCATCGTCGGAAGCGACATCCCGCCCGCGGAGAGCTTCGCCTCGAGCGCTTCCCGCTCGCGCGCCTGCGAGATGCGCGTCAGGAGGACGAGGATCATGCCGAGGACGAGCGTGGTGTACCCGGCGAAGACGACGAGCTGCCCGGGGTCCTTCGACACCGAGAGGACCGTCGCCTCGCGTCCGCCGTCCTGCTGGTAGCTCGACTGGAAGAGCGACCATCCCCGGTGGTGGAGCGGAGTGTTCATCCAGATCCTCGCGTCGAAGCTCTTCCCGGTGTCGATGTCGGTCACGACGACCTGGCTCGCGAAGCCGGAGGGGCGCATCGTCCCCTGGTAGGTCTCGAGGACGAAGTCCTCGAGCTTCACCGAGAACGGGAGCTGGACGCGCGACGTCACCTTTCCGTTTGCGTCCTGGTTGATCAGGAGCGAGCCGCTCTCCCCTTCCCAGAGGCCGAGCTGCCCTTCGACCTTGCCGAAGTAGGTCAGCGCCGCCCCGGCGAGGATCAGGAGGAGCGAGGCGTGCGTCATGAGGAAGCCGATGCGCTTCCTGCCCCACGGGAAGAGGCTCGCGATCGACAGGGCCACGTTGGTCGCGAAGAGCCCCTGCAGGCCGAGGAACCACCAGGAGTAGTAGACGAGGCGCCCCGCCGTCGCGGCGTCGGAGCGCGACTCGAGAATCGTCCCGGCCGACAGGCCGACGAGGAGGACGACCAGGAGGATGACGGCGAGCTTGAGCGAAGCGAGAAAGTCGAGGAGCTTTTTCAAGGGATCCGTCCTTGGGCGAGATGTCGGGGCCCAAAGGCCCGAAAACCGCAGATGTTCCCATCCCGAGAGGGGGTGTGTCGAGGACGGTACCGGCCCGCCGGGAACGGGCGCCGCCCGAAGGTGCGCCCGACCGTCCGTCCGGGTCGACCGGCGACCCGAAGTTTCTACGGACCTGGTGACGAGGCGTCCTTCGGGGCCTGGCGCCGTTCCCAGACTCTCAGGGTCGCGTAGTCCTCGTACTCCCAGTGGAGCCGGAAGCCTTCGAGCCGAGCCTGCGGCAGGACGGGAGCCTTCTTCGGCTGCCAGCGCTCCTCGAGACGGCCGTCCACCTGCTCCCAGATCTGGCCCGGTCCAAGCCGCGCCACCACCGCTCCCACCGACGCGACCTCCTCGTCCGTGATCTGCGGGTTGTACGAGGTGAGGATGACCCTCGACGCGCGGAGCCGGGCCGCGTACCAGGCCGCGGGATCGCAGTACACGACGACGCCGGGCGGTACCTGGGAAGCGACCATCTCGTCCACGAGCCGGGCGCTCCGGGCGGAGTGGTTGAGGAAACCGAGCGCGAGCTGAAGCGGCAGCCCGACGAGGGCCGCGGCCACGAGTGCGGTGCGTCGTGCAGCGGGAGGGACCGCGGATCCGTCGCCGCGCTCGTGATACCGGAGCGCGGCGAGGCAGAGTGGAATCCAGACCATCCAGGCGTAGTAAAGGGCGTAACGACCCGCGGAGCACATCAGCGTCGGAATCCAGGCAGCGCAGATGGCCCCGAACGCCTGCGCGCTCAGGACCCGGGACCGGAAGCCCTCGCCCAGGGGAAGGAGGCCCGCCAGGCAGAGGAGTGCGAGAAGGACCGCACTGTGGTCCTCGATGGCGACCTTCGGGAAGCTGGCGAGCCGGTCCAGCGCGTTCGTCAGGACACTGCCGCCCAGTCCCCTCCCCGCGACGATGACCCGGCTGAAGGTCTCCCAGAGGTCCATCGCCCGCAGGGCGAGTGAGAACGCCACCAGGCCCAGGACGCCTCCGGCCCCGAGGGAAACGACCGGTTCGAGCACCTTTCTTCCCGCGAACGCGAGCAGGACGGCTCCGAAAATGCCGACGAAGGCCATCCCCTGAAGGCCCGAGATGGGGACGGCCGCGCCGAGCGCGAGAAGAACCAGTCGGCGCCGCAGGGGCGATCTGTCGGAGGCCGCGAGGAACGCGAACGCGAGGAGAGCGCAAGTGACGGTGTCTCCCCTTCCGCAACGGTACGAGAACGACATGCCCGCGCCGCAACCGGCCAGGGCCACGAGGGCGATCCGCGAGCTCCGGGATTCCAGTATCCCGTGGCGGCGGGCTGCGAGCCAGACCGCCCCTATCGAGAACGCCGCCAGTACGATTCCGAAGGAGCGCACGGACAGGAGTGAGACACCGAACAGCCAGAGCCATCCGGAGAGGACCAGTGGGTAGAGCGGCATGTACGACAGCCAGGTCTCGCTCCGGGGCTGCCACGCCCAGGCGCTCGAGTGGAGGCCGCTCCCGGTCGCGAGGTTGGCCGCGGGCTCGACGAGCTGCACCTCGTCGAGCCAGACCACCGGGAAGAGCTCGGCCGTGGCGAGGTTGATCCCGACGAGCAGGACCAGGAGCGCCAGCACGACCAGCCCTTCGCGAGGGCCACACCCCGCCTCACGAAGGCGGCTCCACGTCGAGATCGACCTCCGCATCCGTGTCCGGCCGCCTCCCCCTTTCGATCATACGTGGCACGGGCCCTCTGACCCCTCGAGGCGCGCCTCGTCGCGGGACGATGGGCACGCTCGATCCGGACGGCCTCCGGCTCCTGTGGGTGCCTGTCCTTAGTACGCAGTCGATGCCGCGCGACCGACGCCAGCTGCCCCGGCTCTTCTCCCCTCGTGACGCCCCTCACCCCCGCGTCGCCCGCCGTCAACCTCGCCCTGCCCGCCGCCGTCCCTTCCGACGGAACCCGAAAGACCAGGAGGACGACGATGAGCACGAAGTACTTCCGCACGGTTCTCGCAGGGGCCTTTCTCTCCCTCGCTCTCTTCGCTCCGCCCGCGTCCGCGGCGCGGGTCGTCGTGAAGGTCGGCCCGCCGGCGGCGCGCGTCGAGGTGCGCGGGCACGCGCCTTCGACGGCGCACGCCTGGGTGGGCGGCTACTGGCGGTGGAACGGCACGGCACACGTCTGGGTCGCGGGCGGCTGGCAGCTCCCCCCGCGGCACCGGGCGGTCTGGGTCGACGGTCACTGGAAGAAGGGGAACGCCGGCTGGACCTGGGTCCCGGGCCACTGGCGGTGAGGCTCGCGTTCCACCACTCTCTCCGAGAGGCGCCCTGACGCCGCCATCCTTGCGGCTGGCGGGCGTCAGGGCGTCCGGACCTACAGGAGGAAGCCCAGGTCCGCCGGCGCGAACCGGCCGAGATTCGGGAAGATCGTCGGGAGCGCGGTCGGCTCGACCCCGAACCACTTCGCGAGCGTCGCCCCGTACTGGTCGACGGAGGTCGTCGGAATCCAGCGCCCCTCGTTTGCCGCGTCGTCGGGACCGCCGAGGGCGAGCGTCGGGTACGTCCCGTAGAAGTTCCCGCCCCGCACGGCGCCGCCGAGGACGAGCTGGTGGCTTCCCCAGGCGTGGTCGGCGCCGCCCCCGGAGTTCGGCTGGAAGGTCCGGCCGAAGTCGGAGAGGGTGAAGGACGTCACGGCGTCTTCCACGCCGAGCTCGACGGTCGCGGCGTGGAACGCGGCGAGGGCCTGGCTCGCCTGGGACAGGAGGTTCTGCTGGGTGGTCAGCTGGTTCGAGTGGGTGTCGAAGCCGCCGAGGGAGGCGAAGAAGACCTGCCGGCTGCGCTTCAGCGTCTCTCTCACGGAGACGATGGAGGCGATCTGCTGGAGCTGCCGCCCGAGCGTGGTGTTCGGGAAGGCGGTCGTCATCGCCGGCGCCTTCGCGAGGGCTGCCGTCAGCGTATCGAGGTTGTCGATGCCGTTCGAGGTGATCGCGCTCGCCTCGTCGGCGAGGAGGTTGCCGGTCTCGGCCGCAAGGAGGTTGCGCAGGGCGGCGTAGCGGGCCCTGGAGATGGCGTCCGTACCGAAGCCCGCGAGGGTGGTGCCGGGAACGAGGGGCTTCGAGGCCGCGCCGGTGCCGAAGAGCGTCGGCCCGCTCGTCGACACGACGGCCGGGAAGCTCGCGGTGTCGAGCCCCGCGAGAGCGTCGGCGGTCCGTCCGCCCCAGCCCGTACGGGCGAAGGCGTCCGCCTTCGACGTCGTGGACGACTGCCAGAGCCCCTGCTGGTCGTTGTGCGAGAAGAGGTTCTCCGGGCGGAGCCCGCCGCTGGCGTACGCGGCCCGGGTGAGCGGCGCCGCGAGCGGGCCGACGTTCGCGAGAACGGCGAGCCGCCCCCTGTCGTAAAGAGGGTGGATCTCGGCCAGCGCCGGGTGAAGGCCGAACGCGGCCTTCTGGCTCGCCGCCGCGACCTTCAGGAGGGAGTCCTTAGGGATGTTGAGGGCCGTTCCGCGGGTCTTCTGGTACGTGGCGTAGTCGTCGTACGGAACGACCATGTTGTTGCCGTCGTTCCCCCCGAAGAGGAAGACGCAGACGAGGGCCTTGTAGCCGGACGGCCCCGCCGCGGCCTCGAGGCGCGAGAAACGGTCGAACGTCGAGAGGAAGGCGGCGGTTCCGAGGCCGCAGCCGAGGTCCGAAAGGAACTGACGGCGTGTCTTCATGGCTGCGTCCTTCCTCACTGCGCCACCTGGTAGGCGGACGAGCTCGCGACGAGGGCGAACGCCGTCCTCACTCTCCCGGGCGCATTCGCCGGCGGGACCGCCGCGACGGCGGCCGTGATCTCCCGCGCCGCCTCTCCCGTCATCGTCCCGTGGAGGAGGAGGCGGTCGACCGCGGAGACGAGGGCCGCAGGGTCGGCCGCGAGCGGGGACCACTTCGAGAGGTCGAGAGACGTCCCCCCGGTGGGTGTTCCCCTCCCGATCCCGTTGAAGACGAGCGCCGAAACGAAGTTGATGCGGGCGATCGCCGTCGTCGACGACTGGATCCCGAACTCCGGCCCGAGGACGCCGTCCTTGATCGCGTATTCGGGCGGGAAGTAGCTGAAGACCGACGGCGGGTTGAAGAGGGTCTGCCCCATCGCGGTCGCCTGCCCGGCGAGGACGCCGTCGCTCGTCGCGCCCAGGGACCGGCAGAGGTTCGTGACGAAGAGGACCGGCTCGCGAAGGCGCCCGTAGGCCGGGTCGCTCTTCTCTCCGCCGCGGGCCTCCGGGTCGAGGAGGATCGCCCTGACGACCGCCGCGAGGTTGCCGCGGACGCCGCGACCGTCGTCGGCGAAGACGCGGGCGACGCGCGCGACGCAGGCAGGGCTCGGATTCGAGGCGACGAGGTGCTGGATGAGCTGCTTCGAGACGAACGGACCGACACTCGGGTGGAAGAAGACGTTGTCGAGCGCCTGGTCGAGGTCGACGGCTCCGTCCTGGTTCGCCGGGAGGACGGAGTGCGGCGCGCCCGGGTACTGGAGGATCGTCTTCGACCCCTTGTCGTGCGTGGTGTCGCGACCCTGTCCGTCCCGGTAGAGCCACATGGAAGCCTTGTAGTTCGGAGGGTTGCTCTTCCTGGGGCCGGAGCCCGGGAGCGTGGCGTAGGTCCAGCCGGTGAAGACGCGCGCGAGCTCCTCGATGGCCTCCTGCTCGTAGGCCGGGACGGGACGGCCCGTCACGTCCAGCTGAGGCGACCCGTCCTCGTTCAGCATGTCGACGCCGACCGAGAAGAGCTGCAGGAGCTCCCGGGCGTAGTTCTCGTTGGGCGGGATGTTCTCCGGCGGGACAGCCGCCGGGTTGTTGACCATGTCGAGGTAGTTGCCCATCGCCGGGCTGAGCGTCAGCTCCGCGAGAAGCGTCCGGTAGTTCCCGAGCGCATTCCGGTGGAGCATGTTCAGGTAGGGGCCCATCGCGCTCGGCTGGCGAATGTCGACTCCGGAGACGACGAGGATCTCGTGGAGGGCGAAGGCGACCCGCTGGCGCAGCTGATCCTCTTCCTTCAGCGCGTTCTGGAAGAAACGGACCTGGAGCGGGTACATCGTGTAGTTGTCCCGCACGCAGGTCGTCGGGCTCCCCTCCGGGCAGCCGACCTGCTGGTTGCCCGGCATCGCCGGGAGGTCGGGATAGCCGGAAGCCGGGGCCGCGAGCTGCTCCTCGAGGAACCGCTCGAAGCCGACCGCCGAGACGTGGGCGATCAGCGCGTCCGTCGACCCCATCGTTGCCTGGTCGAGGAAGCGGGCGACGTCGGCCCTCGACGGACCCCGGGACGCCGCAGCCGTCGCTGATACGCGTGCGACCGGAGCGTCGGCAGCCCGCGATGGACCGGCCGCACCCAGTGCGACGAGCGCGAGGGCGGCGGCCCCGACCCGCCGGAGTGGCGACCCCGCTCGCGCCTGAGGGACCTCACCAGGTTTGGCGGCGTCTTCCATGGCGGTTCCTCCCCGATTCCTTGCGGATACCGATCCGGACGCAAAGGGTCCTGTTTGGTTTACCAGATCGACCGGAAGGTGACGACCGTCACACGTCAGGCCTTCGGGAACGTCGCCACGGCGCGGGTCGGCTCGCCCTTCTTCGAGGCGAGCGTCAGCTCGCCTCCGTGGGCCTTCACGATCCGTTCGGCGATGGGGAGGCCCATGCCGGTTCCGGCGGGCTTCGTAGAGACGAAGACGCGGAAGATGTCGGCGTCCTTCCCGTGGAGGCCGGGGCCGCGATCGGAGACGGTCAGGAGCCAGAAGCGGCCGCCGTCCTCGATGGCGACGTCCACCTCCCGCGCCGTCGCCCCGGCGGCCTCGACGGCGTCGAGCGCGTTGCCGACGAGGTTCAGGACGACCTGCTTGACGCGGGCCGCGTCGAGGAGCGCTGGCGCGCCCCCCTCGTACGGCTGGAACTCGAGGGCGATCCGGCGGCTCCTCGCCTCGGGCCTGAGGAACGCGACGGCCTCGGAGGCCGGCTCGTTGAGGTCGGAAGGGACGGTGACGAGCGGCGAGGGGCGCGCGTAGGAGAGGAAGTCGGCGAGGAGCCTGGCGAGCCGGCCCGTCTCGACGCGGGTCGCCTGGGCCAGCTCGGCGGCCGAGACGGCCGAGTTCCCCCTGGCCAGCTGCTCCTCGAGCAGCTCGAGGTTGAGGCTCATCGCGTTGAGCGGGTTGCGGATCTCGTGCGCCAGGCCGGTCGCCACCTCGCCCAGCTCGGCGCGCCGCTCGGCCTCGACGCGCGCCGCCTCCACCTTCCTCGTCCGGCGCACGAGGAGCATGACGGCCCAGGACGCCGCGAGGATGCCGAGGAACGAGACGACGGCCGCGGCGAAGATCCGCTTGTAGAGCTTCCCGCGCAGGACCTCGACGCGGGCCTCGAGCTCCCTCTGGGACACGCCGACCTTGAGCGTCCCGAAGTCCCCGATGGGGACCTCGATGCCGTAGGGGTCGGTGATCTGCGCGGTCGTCTCGCTCGAGCGCGACGAGGGCTCGAGCGGGTCGGTCGAGAGGCCCTGCTCGCCCTCGTGGCGGATGCGGGCACGCTCCGGGCGCGAGAGGAGCCCCGTATACGCGTAGACGAGCTGCCCCTTCGAATCGTAGACGCGCACCTCCGAGAGGACCTGGCGGTCGGAGAGCGCCGAGCCGACGAAGACGTCGACGTCCTTCTGCTGCACCTTCAGCGTGTAGACGTCCCCGGCGGCCCGCTCGGCGAGGCCACGCGCGATGCGCTGGGCGTCCTGCCGCGAGTAGAGGATCGCCTCGTCGACGACGTCCTTCGAGAGGGTCTTGAAGAGGAGGTGGCCGAACAGGAACACGGATCCCGCCGTCAGCAGGCCGACGAGCGAGAGGACGGCGGTGAGGTTGCGGCGGAAGCGCCGCGCCTCGAGATCGGACACGGGACGGAGTTTAGGGGACGTAGGCTATCCTCCCCGCCTCGCCGTGATGAACGCCAGCAACGAGCCCGACGCCCCGCCCAGGAAGCGACTCCGCCCGGAGATCGCTTTCCTCCTGAAGTTCGCCTTCTTCCTGGTGGTCTTCTTCGCGGCCACCGCCCCGAGACCGATGAACGACGCCTTCGTCGAGCCCTTCACCACGGCCGTGGCGAAGGTCGGGGGCTTCACCGCAGGCCTCTTCGGCGAAGACGTGAAGATGATCGGAACGGCGATCATCTCGCCCCGTTTCGCCGTGAACGTGAGGACCGGCTGCAACGGCCTCGAGACGATCTACATCTTCTTCGCGGGCGTCCTCGCCTTCCCGGCTCCGTGGAGCCGGAAGCTCTGGGGCCTCGTCCTCGGCTTCCTCGCCATCCAGCTCCTGAACAACGTGCGGATCGTCAGCCTCTTCTACATCGGGGTCTACTTCCCCCAGCACTTCGAGGACTCGCACATCGTCATCTGGCAGGCGATCGTCATCCTCTTCGGCGTGGCCCTCTTCCTCCTCTGGGCCGACCGTTATGCAAGACCGACTCGACCCGCGGATCAAGAAGCTCCTCGTTAGGCTGCCGCTCTCGGCGGTCCTCGCGATCCTCCTCTGGTTCGCGGTCGTGGACCACCCGTGGGGCAGTCTCGTGACCGACGTGTCCGAGTGGTGGATCCGCGCCGCCGAGAGGACGAAGGTGACGCAGCTCTCCTTCGACGACGGACTCGTCGTCGTGGAGCGGTCCGACCTCTCGACCCGGTCGGAGATCCCGGCCTTCTCGGCGGCTCCGATCACCGCGAACCTCGTCCTCCTCCTCGCCCTCCTCTTCGCCACCCCGCCGGCGCTCAGGGCGTCCGCCTTCCCGGCCCGGGCCGTGGCGGCGCTCGGCGCGCTCCTGCTGACGCAGGTCCTCCACCTCTCCTTCACCGTCCAGACCCTCTACGCCCTTCAGCTCGGCGCCTGGAGCGCCGTCTCCTGGCCCCGTTGGCAGCGGGAGGTCGTGGCGACGGGGCGCTACTTCTTCGACATCATCGGCAAGTACGCCGTCCCGTTCGTCTTCTGGGCGATCACGCTCCGGCTCGGGGAAGAGGACGAGGCCCGAACGCAGAACGCCGCCCCCGCGAAGGGGCGGCGCCGGAAAAAGAAGGGCTGACCCCCGCGCCGGAAACGTCGCGGCGACCGGCTAGTCCTGTCTCTTGAGGTATCGGAAGTCCTTGATGTCGTACTCCTTCATCTTCGCGATGAGGGAGCCGCGCGAGATGTTGAGGAGGCGGGCGCCGAGCGACTGGTTCCCGCGCACCTTGCGCATGACCCGCTCGATGACCTGCCGCTCGACCTTCTCGACGATCTCCTTGAGGTCGTCGCTCTCGGCGAGCGTCAGCTCGACGTGCTCGTCGCCGAACTTGGCGTCGAGGTCGGACAGGCGCACCGGGCCCTTCCCGAGCTGCGCCGCGAGGCGCCGGACCTCGTTCTCCAGCTCGCGCACGTTCCCGGCGTAGTTGAAGTCGAGGAGGGCGTTCATCGCCTCCACGTCGAAGCTGGAAGCCATCGGACCGCCGTGCCGGACGGCAAAGGCGTCGAGGAGCGCGGGGACGTCCTCCTTGCGGTCGCGCAGCGTCGGGAGGCGCAGCGTGAGGGCGGAGAGCCGGTAGTAGAGGTCGTCGCGGAACGTCCCCTCCTCGACGGCGCGCGTGAGCGACCGGGAGGAGGTGCCGATGACGCGGACGTCGAGAGGGACGGAGCGTCCGCCGGGGGCCACGACCTCGCGCGCCTCGAGAAGGCGGTAAAGGAGCGCCTGGGTCGGCGCCGGAAGGTCGATGACCTCTTCGATGAGGAGCGTCCCGCCGTCGGCCTCGAAGAGGCGGCCGGCGCGCCGCCGGCGATCGGCCGGGCCCGGGCTGCCGAGCAGGTCCTCCTCGAGGGCCGCGGCCGTCGAGGCGGTCGCGGAGATCCTCACCAGCGGGCGGGGCCGGCGCGGTGAGAGGGCGTGAAGCGTCTCGGCCGCGAGCGTCTTGCCGGTGCCGACGTCGCCGATGATGAGGACGGGCGCGCGGGCCGAGGCGATCCGCTGAAGCGAGACGCGCAGGTTCTGGATGGTGAGCGAGGAGCCGACGACGGCGGTGGCCGGGTCGTCGAGCGGGGCCGTGACGATGGCCGCAGGGGCGTGCGAGGAGCCCCTCTCGCCGAAGGGGGCGTCGGCCCTCTCGGCGTGGACGAAGCCGGTGGCGGACGCCAGGGCCACGGCGAGGTCGTTCAGAAGCGGGTCGGCGGCCAGCTCCATCGGCAGGACCAGGAGGCCGACCGCCTCGGCGCCCGGCCTCACGACCGGGTAGACCCTCAGGCGCATGCCGGACTCGAACAGGTCGGTCGGGCCCCCCGCGGCGAAGACCTCGTCGACCGAGCGGCGGGTCAGGCGCGGGAGGGTTCCCTTCCAGATGGCCGCCACCGCCTCTCCGACAGACGAGTCGGCCACCGAGAGGAATGCCACGCTGTGGACGGGAGTCGAGGAGGAGAGGTACGACGCGACCTCCTGGAGCCTCTCGTCCAGCGAGGCGGAAGCGCGGAGGCGGCCGAAGAGCTCGCCCCACACGTCGGCGAGCCGGAAGCCCTGTGCGGCCGAGAGCGACGTCGGGCGGTTCTCTACCGGCCGGGCGGCGTGCGCAGGCTCGTACGTCCGGGACTTCGGCTCCGGCGTCCGCGGGACGACCGGCGGCGGCGGAGCCGGTGGCGGCGGCGCGAGGGCCGCGGCGGCGACCGAGAGGGCGTCGCGTCCGCGAGGCGGGGGAGCGGAGATCCTGTTCGGATTCGGAGCGGGGCCGTTCAGGAGGGTGATCGTCGCCTCGCCAATCTGGATCCGATCGCCCGAGGCGAGTGCAGCGGTCCTGACGATCGCGCCGTTCAGGTACACGTCCGACCCGGGCGCCGTCCCGAGCACGTCGAGCCGTAGCTCTTCGCCGACGACGGAGATCCGGGCGTGCCGGCCGAGAACACCTCGGGCCCGGACGACCAGGTCGTTTCCAGAAGATGCGCCGAGATGGATCACGTCGCGGTGGACCTTCCGGACCTCCGACTCGCCACCCGGCTTGCGGACCTCGAAGCTGAGCATGTTTCAGAGCCTCCAGCTCGTGAGGGAGTGCCTCTCGAACGTACGGAAGGCTACCACGTCCGAAGGCCGAGTGTCCTCTCCCCGTCGACAAATTCTGTACGGCCCGGAGCCTCTAGAATGCCGTCCC
>Ga0209573_1004486_pt1 | contig 13683 bp, 13 predicted proteins | sample TNRBio252014_DNA_FD_185870 | JGI IMG/M metagenome (GOLD analysis project Ga0209573, IMG submission 185870) | Wastewater treatment Type I Accumulibacter community from EBPR Bioreactor in Madison, WI, USA - TNR Reactor_6/25/2014_ DNA (SPAdes)... | ecosystem: Engineered > Bioreactor > EBPR >...
GCCGCAACTACTGCTCAGCAGAAGTAGGGTCAGGATGATAACCACAACAAATCCGGGTGCGAGAATTTTCATAGCTGTTTTTTAATTGTTATGACAAAAATAAAAAGTATTACCGGTTTTTTAAAGCAGCTTCAGATTTTAACAAACGAAAACTAATCACTCAAAATTTTCAAAAAACATCTGCCCTGAAATCAGGGCAGACGCTCTCTATTCAAAATTTAATAAAATGAACCTACAAATCCTTCACTCTGATACACATCATATTGTAACCGTCAGGCAGGTAGAAGAGGCCGGTGGAATGGTCGATAGCGACTCCGGTGTTGAAGTTGCCTTTTTTGTGAGTAGTATTGAGAAAAATTTTCTGTTCCCCGGTGTTGATGTCGTAGATTTCAAGTTGTTGATCAACATTGAGTAACCAGTTATTGTATCTATTTAATCTCCAGAAACTACTCGCGTACGAATTGATATTGTAAACTACTTTACCATCGTTTTTCCGAACTCCGATTCTTTCGCCATTGTCAGAACCAATGACGATCTTATCCTCTGTCATCAGGTAATTTGTAGCCAGAAAGTTTGTTTTTGGGAAATGAGTACTCCAGATCCTTGCTCCTGTAGACTTATCAAAACAATGGACAGTTTTTGCGCTACAAAAATATATTCTATCTTCATCCACGTAGGGTGTGTTATTGATATTTGAGACTAATGAATCCACAATAGTGTTCCAAACTATCATTTTTTTTGACAAATTGTAACAATAAAGTTCTGAACCTTCCAAATATGGTTCATTTCGATAAAACCTTTTCTGAAAATAAAGCAATGTGTCTCCATCTGACCTAATTTCAACTGTTGGAGGATATGCTTGAATTCGCAAATTACCTGTTTCCACGATTCTGATCGCTTTTTTCCATTGACTTTTGACTTTGTCAAAGTAAAAAATATCAGTTCCTTTTTCATCAAAGTCAAGATCACAATGAAAAAGTATATCTTGAGAAACAGAGATCCTTTTCTCACCTTTATTTGAAATTCTTCGGATTAAGGTTTCGCCAGTTAATGCATCAATGCCGACAACTTCTTTTCCGGTTGTCACAAAAACGATATTGTCACCTATTACATTTTGAGATACATACTTTTGTGAAGATTGAAAATCAGACCATTTCCATATGATTTCACCTGTATGAATATTATAGGCGGTGATAGTATCAATATCTTTATCGTTTAAAAAATCAGCATACACATTATTCGCACTGAAAACCAAATCTCCAATGATGGCCGGCGTAAAATGTGGGGAATAACTTCCAGAAGAATCAGTGATATTCTGTGGCGTTTGCCAGATGATGTCGTAGGGCAGGGATTCCACAGCAGTGGTGTCTTCGGTTATAGGATCATCCGGTAATTTGCCGCAACTACTGCTCAGCAGAAGTAGGGTCAGGATGATAACCACAACAAATCCGGGTGCGAGAATTTTCATAGCTGTTTTTTAATTTTTATGTCAAAAATAAAAAGTATTACCGGTTTTTTAAAGCAGCTTCAGATTTTAACAAACGAAAACTGATCACTCAAAATTTTCAAAAAACATCTGCCCTGAAATCAGGGCAGACGCTCTCTAATCAAAATTTAATAAAATGAACCTACAAATCCTTCACTCTGATACACATCATATTGTATCCGTCAGGCAGGTAGAAGAGGCCGGTGCTTTCGTCTACGGCCACGCCGGTGTTGAAATAGCCTTTTTTGTGGCGGGTGTTGATAAAAAATTTCTTTTCGCCCGAGTTAATATCATATACTTCAAGCTGTTTATTCACATTGAGTAACCAATTCTTATATCTGGCTAATCTCCAAAAGCTGGTTGCATACGATTTGATATTGTAAACGACTTTACCATCGCTTTTTCGAACGCCGATTCTTTCACCATTGTCTGATCCGATCACGATCTTATCCTCCGTCATCAGATAATTGGTTGCCAGAAAATTAGTATTAGGGAAATGAGTCCTCCAGATCCTTTCTCCGGTAAATTTATCAAAGCAATGAACAGTTTTTGCACTGCAGAAGTAAACTCTTGAATCATCTACATAAGGTGGATGATTCACATTTGATACCAAAGAATCCACCATGGAATTCCAGACCATTTCCTTTTTAGTCATATTATAACAATACAATTCAGATCCTTGCAGGTTTTTATCCGGATGTGAAAAACGGTTCTGAAAATATAATAATGTATCCCCATTATTGTGAATGTCAGCACGAGGTGGAAATAAATACATAGTAAAAGGTTCTTTTCTGTGTACCGTTACAACTTTATCCCAATTTTTCTTCTGAGTATTATAGATTATCAGATCTCCGGAAAGCTTTTGCTGATTCATGTCAACATGAAAGAGCATTTGATGGGAAACTGAAAAATAGATTGGGCCAAAGTTGGAAACCCTCCTGAAAATCGTTTTTCCGGTCAAAGCATCAATGGCAACTAATTCGAAACCATTGGTGACATATAAAGTATTTTGATCAACGGCATTTCCTGACACATTCTTTTTTGAAGAAACAAAATCAGACCATTTCCAAATAACTTCACCGGTTTCTAATTTGTAAGCGGTAATGGTATCTACATCATCTTCCCGCCCATACACATCATTAGCATTCATCACCAAATCCCCAATGATCACCGGCGTGAAATGTGGAGAAAAGCTACCTGAAGAATCTGTGATGTTCTGGGGTGTTTGCCAGATGATATCATAGAGTAGGGAATCCACTTTAATTGTGTCCGATTTTGTTGTATCTACTGGAATATCAGGAGGATCAATAGTACAGCTATAATGCAATTGAAGTAGCATTTGAGCTGAAAACAAAATTGATAAAAATATTATGCTTTTCATTGATCTGATAATTTAATATTTATTAATTTATTACCTTTTATTTAAATAAAAACTCTCCCCATAACTTACCCCGTCAAACAACTTTTCAAGTTCATTTTTAGCTTCCTTACTATTCCTCATTTGCTGGTGATTATTGTCCTGCAATAATATAGTATGCTTAACCCCTGGAAAATTACTTGCAGAGGTTTGAACCACCACACAATCGCCGGGGTGTAAATATTCAACATAGTCAAATACAGGTTCGAATTCATCTTCGCAGTGTATGTTCGTATTATACATGAAATTATGATAAGATTCAGATTCATTACATGGTACATCATCCATGTCTACCAAATCACCATTCACATGATAACACTTACAAACAGGTCTTTGCCCTACGGGTTCGTAATTAATTTCCAAATGTCCGAATAATATTCTGTATTCCTTGTCAAAATCACTGGCATATTGATATGCTTTGTTAAAAGCTGAAAATGCATTCGCATCACCTGGAAGATCACAGGTCATAAAATAAGTTGGTGGAAGTAAAAAGTTATTTACAGGTATTCCTCCAACTTTTATACACTCAGCATTTTTTTCATGATCTGGATCCAAAGGGTCTGACCATGGCCATAATACCAATGTATAGTTATATGTGGATGGCCCGGAATAATAACTAGACTGTGAAAACAGAAAACTCTTTAAATTGATATAATCTGTGATATAGGAATCATCCTCATTTTCACCTCCAAACTCAGTCGCAGTTGACATCTTGTTTAGCGAATGTAATTGCCTCAATGCAGCATAGCCATCCACTCCTTCACCCTCCACTTCTTCATAAGTACCTTTTTCGATCCCATAAAATGCTATATTTTCCATTTCAATTTTATGGGTTTCCAAGGTTGAGATCAATTCAGAATTCGGATTCAATGCAGCACCTATTGGTGGTGCAATACTGGATGCAAGTGATTGAAAACCCAAACTAACTAAGTTGTCACAAACATAATTTTTAACGAATTTATCCAGATATCCGAACATAGTTTTCTCAAGGTTCATGATCCTTTCATTGAAGAGCAATCCAAAAGTTTCTTTAAGTTGAAGATCTAAGTCTGCTTCTAATTTGGAGATCCAGGTTTCACTCAAAACTTCACAACCGCGATTTAAATATTCTTCCACATCACCATTCTGTAAACTCTCTATGATTTTAGCTCCCTGGTGAGGTGATCCAAAAGTTGCCATTGCATTAAACCTTTTCTTAAAATTATAATTTACCACGTCATAATCCATTTGGCGACCTACGACCCCGCCCATGCTGTGGCCAATAAAAATACTTTCTTCTCCTTTTGAATCGGGATAATCTTCTTCAAGTGAATTGTTCGCTTTTCCAAAATCTAGATTCAACCAGGTTGCAGCTTGAGGGATTGTCACTTCCTGACTATAATTGATTTCAGGTGTTAATGCTTTATATGTTGTAATAATATGTCTTGTAGCTGGGGCCCATGAAGCAGAATGTCCTCCTAATCCATGAACTAAGAATACATTTTTAAATATTTTGGGATCCATATCCAATATAGGTGTATAATTTCCTCTAATTTCCTTAACTGGAGGATCAGAGATGAGGATAGTTTCGTCTATATTTAAAATAGTCAAATCAGTTTCATCAATACATGAACCACTTTCATTTTGAGCAGAGCCAATTGTGTTTTGAGAAAATAATTGTCCACAAAAGACTATCATTATGATCGTTAATGCTAAATTAATATTTTTCATTGTTTTAAAATTTATAAGGTGATTAATTTTTGATTAATTTAAAAGAAACAGACTCTTTGCCAGAGACCAGATTCACTACATGCATTCCGGTATTTAATTTCCCGGCATTTAGTATTAATAAATCACTGCTGTTGGAGAATGATTCCTTTACCACAACCTTTCCATAAATATCATAAATATAGACTTCAACATCCTGAGATTTGTAAGGGTTGTTGATAGTGAATTCATCCATCACGGGGTTAGGGTAGAACAAAGATTGAGCATCCGGATTGGAAATACTTCTTGGTAATGCGTATTCCGGTTCACTGATGCATAAACTGGTTTTATCTTCGGGATAGCTAAGTTCAGTAACTTTTTCCACACAATCGCCATTAAAAAGATTTTGAGATTCAGTCATTTTAATAAACCTGGGTAAAATGTTATTTTCAAGTTTGTAGTATTTCATAAACCTGGTATACTTGATGCCCTGATCATAATACTCCCGATAATAAATCAGATTAGCTTCATCATAAATGATTTTGTCATTTTCGTTTTGAGCAGTAATCACCTGGTTTTCTGTTGTGATCAAATAACCCCGTTTTTCTAAAATCTGGAAATAATCTTCATCAAGATTTAACCAACCAAAATGGCCATTCAAATAGTTCAACTTTCTGATGTAGAATTCATTTTGGTAATCATTATCCCTTTCTTTGGTGACCACATATTGATTGGTTTCCTTTTGGGTGTTTTTTGAAACATCAACTAAACCAGAAATGATTTTAATCTCCTTTTCGGTATAGACACTATTCAGCAATCTGACTTCCTGTTTTTCAAAGTGATTTTTTGTTTCCAAAACCACGATGTTATCCGTCAATTTATAGTTTTTATCAATCTTTATTGATCTTTTAACCTTTTTTGACTTTTCACGTAATTTCAATAAATCCAATTGAATCTGAGACTTATAGTCAAAGCCTTCCGGTACCTTGTAATAAATTCTTTCATGTTCTTCAAATTCATAAACCATGACATTGCCCTCCAGGTCACACTGGGTTTTTCCGCTAAATGTCATGAGCATAGAGAATAATAGTAAAAATAATTTGTAAATTGTTAAATTAATAGACTTGTGATTTTTAGTTTTCATAATAATTAAAATTAAATGTGAACAAATTTTCTTTTGGAGTTTGTTGGCTGGATTTGTAAAGTATTTTCCAGGCAATAGATTATAATAATATTGATATACAATATAAGTCATTTTTGGTTGCCGAAGAAAATCAATGTATAGAACTGGTTGATCTTCATGGAGCGAGCCAATTTATTTCCAAAAGTTGATTGATAAACTGCTTCCAAATTAGAAGCTATAGATGCAACTGATATCAGGGCAGATACTGTGCAATTTGGTTTTGTATTTCTTCGTCCCCAAAGGGACTAAGTTTCGGTAATCAGGTGATACATTTTTTTTATTTTAGGTTAAACAATAGTTTTATTAAGGTTCGCTAAATTTGTTTTTATAGTACAAATATGATACCGGAAATTTATTGAAAAGTGTCCAATTTGGACAAAATCATATATAATTTTGTATAATATGGACATAATCATAAAATATTAGAATATTGTAAATATATATAGGTACTAAAAAATAAAGGGTTTTAACACAACCAGCCTGCGAACAAAAAAATGTGTTTTTTTTGAAAAAAACTGTAATTTCTTTAAAAATTTGATTTGACTTAGCATTATATTTTGAAATTTCGCCAAATTGAACCTTTTATTTCCACCTCCAAAAACCTTCTCTCCCTTCCTCCATTCCCATTCTCCATTCCATATAGCCAAATAATAGATCGCTTTTTTGTGCCGGAAATAATCCAACGCTATAGCATGAGATAAAAACATATAGCTGCCCAGCAGGTTTTTGGGTAAGAATATCTCAACAATCATAATGAAGGATGCTTAACAGTTTGCAGGTCTGCAAAAGAAATATATTGAAATTATTTTGTTCCTTCCTTTGGCTGAGCCTGATGTTTGTCAGCTGACTGCACCAGCCTCCCGGGGTGAAAGGCTTCATGTAACTGAAGTGAGGCGTGCTTTCTTTTTTTTCAATCCCACTGATGCTCCTGCTTTCCCCCTTTTTCACCAAAAACAGAAAAAAGTAGTCGACCTATGGAGCATATATTACAAATTTTCCTCAAATTTGCAGCCATTCGGGTTGTAGCGCAGTCCGGTAGCGCACTACGTTCGGGACGTAGGGGTCGCAGGTTCAAATCCTGTCAACCCGACATTTTTATCCCCTTTCCCCGGTTCACGGCTTATCCTGCTGCTTTTTTCTGGTGATGGTATACGGTAATCATCCGCTTGGGGTGCAGGCGACGGGTCTGTGGTTCATGGTATGCCGTTGTGCTACCGGCCTGTCCGGGCAGGCTGCGCTGAGGGCTGATTTTACCTGAGGAGCTTTTTGTGCGGCTGTAAGATCCGGCGGATGTTGGGTACATGGATGTGCATGTGCCGGGCATGGGATGACGGCGGGTCGGTATGGTTCTGAGACCGGAGTTCATGGGCTACGGCGTGAGCTGCTGCTGCCGGATGGGTGCAGGGATGCAGAAGCCTTGTCAGTGGCAGATGACCACGGGGATCAGCGGGACATGCGGAGGTGTCTCCGGCGGAATGCCAGGCCGCCGATGATGAAGTACACGATGGTCAGGACGCCCAGCGAGATCAGTTCCGGTACGATGTCGCCGATCTCCAGGCCGAGGATCAGGGTTTTGTTCAGCGCGGAGATGGCGTGGGTAGGGGACATCAGGCTCTGCAGGCTGAGGGGATACCCGCCTATGTCGAAAAGGGCATCGCTCTGCAGGGGGAAGGCCGCGCCGGTAAAAAACATGAACAGGAACATCGGGAAGTTGCCCACTACCAAGACTTCATTGGCTGATCTGGTGACGGCTGCGATGATCAGGCTGAAACCGATGATGGACAGGGAGGTCAGCCCGGCTACCAGCAACAGTATCAGTACGTTCATGGCGCCGCTGAACTGAAAACCCAGGGCCACGGCGGTCAGCAGGGTCAGGAATACGGACAGGATGCCGATGATGCCCTCTACCAGGCTGATGCCGGTGAGGAACTCCCAGGCTTTGAGACCGGATAATTTCAGCCTGAGCATGGTTTTATGCTCCACCTCGGACACAAAGGCGATGCTCGCAGTGAACATCAGCATGATGAGCGAAATGATCAGCAAACCGGGTACCATCAGGTCAAATTCATTGGCAGAACCGGTCACGCCCAACGGGCTTTCCGTTATTTTGAGGGTACGCGGGGTGTTCGTGACCTGCCGGGTAAATTCGTACATGATCTCGTTGGCCCAGACAGCGCTGATCAGATAACTCGTATTGGTCAGATCTCCGAAGAATTCGACTTCGGGCATTTCGGCATTCGCCGGATTGGCGGCGTTGGCCAATGCCGCAGTAAAGCCCTGTCGGATCACCACGAGGGCATCGGCTTTTTTCTGCTTTACCCGATCGATCCCGGTGGCGCGGTCGGCTGCTTCAACGATGGTCAGGGGTATGCCCATGGTGTCTGCGTGGTAGGCTTTGGCAAAATCTATCAATGTGCTGCCCAGATTTACACTGTTTTCCCGAAGGGGAACTTCTGTGTCTTCATTGACGATCAGCACCGTATAATCGAGCTTGTACGATTCTGTGATGAGGTAATAGACCATGATGAAGAAGGGACCCATGGCCAGGGTGAGTAGCAGTACCCAAAAGTTTCTCAACTGCTCTTTAACGGATTTGATGACGATGCTGAATATTCTCATGTTGATCTGTTATTTTGATGATCCGGGCACGGAAGCTGTCGCAATGTCGCTATCAGCCGGTGCATAACGGAAGGGAGGCACGGGACGCGATGGCCTCGCTGAATGATGTATGTTGCTGTTATTTTTTCTGTTCATTTAAACCATGTTTTGTTTGGTCTAAGTTAAAGCCTGCTGCCGGACCCGGAGAACGGACAGGCTGTGGTTTTTTATTTTTTTATGTTCTCCTTTTCGCTGATCGCTCATCGCCGAAAGTGTTTTTTCATGACCTGTCATTGCAGGCGCAGATGTTTGCCCGTCAGATGGATGAATACATCTTCGAGGGTGTTTTTTCTCAGTTTGAATTCCACGATCTTTACATGGTGGGTTGAAGCGCACTGAGAGATGTAATGCAGTTTGTCCAGGATGTTGGATTGTTTGACCCAGGCTACATCGTCCTGCCAGCAGAGTTCCAGTCCTTCGGCATGCATGGCCTGTTTCAATGCCTGCAGGGCGCTTTCTTCCGTATGTTCGAAAACCAGTTCGAGGGTATCTCCGTCACCGACGGTGCTTTTTAATTGTTCGGGCGTATCGACCAGCAAAAGTTTGCCCTGATCGATGATGGCGATCCTGTCGGAAAGGCGGTCGGCTTCATCCATGTTGTGGGTGGTGAGCACCACTGTGCGTTCCCTGCCGAAGTCTTTAATGAAATCACGCACGAGCAACCTGCTTTGCGGGTCCAGGCCTGCTTCGGGTTCATCCAGAACCAGGATCTCGGGGTCGTGGATGAGTGCCAGGCAGATGTTGAGCCTGCGCTTCATCCCGCCGGACAGTTTTGCGGCGAGGACATTTGATTTTTCGGTGAGGCCCAGTTTGTCGAGCAGTTCAGCGGCTTTTGGTCGGAGGATGGAGCTGGGGATGCCATACATGTTGCCGGTGAATATGAGCTGTTCCATGCAGGTCAGCTTGGGGTAGAAGATGTTTTCCTGCGGGCAATAGCCGATGAGGGATCTGGCTTCTTTGTTGCCTTTTTGTTCGAACACGATGCTTCCTTCTGTCAGGGGCAAAAGTCCGCAGATCATATTGATGGTGGTTGTTTTGCCGGCGCCGTTGGGTCCGAGGATGCCAAATATTTCATTTTTGTGGATCCGGAAACTCAAACCATCTACGGCTGTAAAATCGCCATACATTTTTTTGATCCCTTGAATACTGATCATCGGTTGCATGTGTATGTTTTTTAGTTTTTCTCTGTCAATGTGGGATCTTTGGCTGATATTGCCTGCGGAATGGACCTTGTCCGCATGATAAAATGTATTTCAGGCCCGTGGCCGGACATTCGTCTGAAAGCTTTTTATCCATGGCTGTTCATCTGAATGTTTCTTTTGCGGTGTGTCCATGTCTGATGGTCAGCACATGAATGAACTCTTTTAACGTGGAGCTCTCCCGCATCGTTTATCGATCTGCAACGCCGGAATGCGACTGTCTGCACCATGATCCCACTCTTTTTGCCTTCGTTTCATTTTCGGGTCTCAAATGTAAATGTCTATTTTATATTGACACAGTTTTTTGAAAAGTCTTTAGCGGTAGCTTTGAAAATAGAGGGCAAAAGGATGATTTGAATCACGACGATGAATGTCGTGATCTGCGAAATTCGAAGATTTACGCAGGTTGAAAAAGATTATTCATGTGATCATTGTTGATCTTTTTTCATGATATTCAATTAAATCTGCGCTGATCTGCGAGATCTGCGGGAACGAAAAAAAGACAATTTGATGATTTGAATCACGACGATGAATGTCGTGATCTGCGAAATTTGAATCACGACGATGAATGTCGTGATCTGCGAAATTTGAAAATTCGAAGATTTACGCAGGTTGAAAATGATTATTCATGTGATCATTGTTGATCTTTTTTCAGATCATCAAGTTAAATTCTGCGCTGATCTGCGAGATCTGCGGGAAAACCTGCGGATATTGAGGTTTGTGATCAGGCAAAAGCTGATCTTGTCATTGGGCACAACTCTTTTTTTTATTTATGAGATGTTAATGTTTGCAACATCAGAATGAAATCGATTGTTATTGTTAAGAAGGCGGGTTGCAGGCTTCAGACGGCGAAGAGAGTATCTTGAATACCGGCGTTGTCTCGTTTTTACAAGTCCGGGCATCACGGTGTGTATATTTCAACAAATCATTTAACTAAAAAAAACTAGGAAAAAATGTTTACAGCTGATCAAATTAACTTGGCTCACAGCAAAGTAAAGTCAGGTGCGGACTTTCCGGCTTACATCAGAGAGATCAAATCAATGGGCGTTACACATTACGAAACTTTTGTGACAGACGGCCATATTGACTATCACGGAGTAAACGACTATACCACAACTGTGCCTGCAAAATATAAGGCGATGACAATAGCAGACTGTCCCGAAACGGATGCATTTAAAGCCTCATTATTGGCTCATCAAAAAGGAGAAACGGACTACCTTACATTCATCAAAATGTGTGCAGAGACGGGCATTAAAAGGTGGGAAATCAATATGGACAAAATGACCTGTACGTACTATGACAAAGCAGATAATGAAGTTTTAACGGAACAGATACCGCAATAATATGGGATGCAAATACCCGGCTTACATCGTAGTTGTCAGTCAGGTAATGTATACACTTTTCAATGCACAAGGTATGATTCAACATCAGGTATAACTTTAGCCAATGACGAAAATATCAATGTCAATTTGGGTGCTTCAGACAATAGAGGATCAGGCATTCAGGGATTTTGCCAATGCCCTTACATACGATCATATATAAACACCGGTAAGCGTTTCAGAATGAAGGCAATGATCCTCCAGCGTCTGGTTACATACATAATTTTCTTTTTTCTGATAATTGCCCGGTAAATCTGTTTTACTGCTTTTTCAACTGGCATGACCCAAAATAAACCTTCACCTTTTGCCATCTCCGTGTCAATCAGTCCGGGCCTGATATCCGTAATATACACGGGTACTTTCAACCGATGTGTTTTCTGTCGTAAACCCTCCAGGTAGTTTATCTGAAAAGCTTTTGATGCATTATAAGCAGGCGCCTGACCGCTTCCCCGAAGGCCTCCGATAGAACTGATGGCCACCAGTTGTCCCTTTCTTTGCTTTTCAAAATAATTGAATGCCCAATCTGCTATTCTTGTAAATCCCAGCACATTGGTATCAATGGTATTTTTTTCAACAGCAAAATCCAGCTGTTGATTGATATCGCCTGTGCCTGCGCTGATGATCAATAAATCAAGACCGCCGAGTTCAGCCACCAGTTCATCGAGCATGATGACAGTGTTTTCATAGTCTGAGATGTCAAAAGTTTTGGTCAGGAATTGACCCGGTATTTGGTTTTTCAATTCGTGCAGCAATTCCGTTCTTCGTCCGGTGATCCCGATTTGATACTTGTTCTCTGCCAAAAGTAAAGCAAGTCCTTTTCCGATCCCTGAACTGGCTCCTATAATGATAGCTTTCCGCATACGATGAGTTTTTATGAATTATTCCTGGCAAAATTATCCAATATTTTGAAGTTGTATGAAAATACCAGGCATTGGGTTTTTTTCATTTGTCTGATGGTTAAGTTATGCCAGATATTTTTGGATCACAAGCAGATTTATTTCCAAAAACTCAACGGGTAAGAGCAAATGGTTCTGTTTCTCTGCCATTCTGTATTCCTTTTGCGAAAGGCAACTGATTTTTCCGGGTTCCTTTTTAGAACAGTTTTATCCTTTTAAAATGGCTTTTGACTCAGAAAGGCTTTGCTTATGAATCAAAAATATGATTGTGGTTAAACGACTATCAAAAATATATGGAAATCCATCCCAACCGGCATTCCAAGTTACATCACCCCGGATTTTCACGGTACTTTATACAGGAAAAACACTGTTTTTCAATAATTTTATACTCATTCCTGCATTTTCAACATTTTGTATTATATTTTTGTAAGGATAAAAACTAAACCTTTCGAATGCATAAACATCGTAAAAAACTACCTGCTAAAGTATCATAAGATCTAGTAAATTCTGAAATATAAAAACGAATATCCGGATAAAACTCATTTGCAATAAGCGTACAGACAAAACTCCACCACCATGACCCAGGAAGCATTGATCGAAGTAATGATCTACCACCTAAAAAACTTCAATGATGAAGGCGTTGAACCCATCGATGAAAACACCATCCATAAGTCCATCCTGAGCGATTCGGATGGCGTTGGCAATGCAAATTCAAAATACATCTACCGGGCTGTCATCCGCTGGACCATGAAAAGAAACGGACACGAAGACAAAACCTGGCCCGCAGATTGGTTTGAACAATCAGTTTTTTACCTCTCTTCAAAAATACTCTGATATGAAAATAATCCGCATCGCCGCAGTCGGGCTTATTTTTTTGCTGGCAACCATGAGTATGTCCTTATTTGCCCAGAACAAGCCCATACAGATTTCCATCAATTCAATCCGCACGGATCTCAACCAGGCTGCATTAAAACTTGGTATTCAATACATTCAGTCATTGGATACCTTATGGAATAAAGATCATTTCCGGGATTGGGACAAAAGCCTGCTGAGCTTTACGCCCGAGTTCAATGTCGAAACCGGGAACAACGATGCCTTTTCATCTATTTCAGGCAAGGTGTCAGGCTTTTTTATGTTCTTCGATACCATCCGGATAGCAGGTCAGATCACGCCCAGAACAGACAGGATATTCCACACGATTCCGGCTTCCGCAGGCTTTGAAACGAGCAATGCCTTTCAGACGGTCAACGGCATCATAGAACTCGGTTATGTTCCCTGGTACCAAATGCCTACCGCCAAAGTACCGAAGTTCCTGAAACATACTACTTTCGGATTATTCCTGCAGGGCGGTTACAAATTTGCTACGGATACAACAGGTATCACAATCGGGACAGGCGGCAATACCGACGAAAGCGCGGAAGAAGTGAGCCAACCGATATTGCGTGCAAAAGCAAGATTCAGCATTGACACCAAAAAACTGTTTGTCGATGAAAAGAAATCACAGGGTTTTGCCATCATCGGCAACTCCGATACCTGGTATGACCTGTTGAATGACAAGATATATTACCGGATCGAAGGAATATTCCGTGTGTTCCTCACCGGCGAACATTTTTTTGATTTTACCTATGAACGGGGTTCCGGGGCTCCCAACTTCAACCAGGGAGATCAGTTCGGCGTAGGATTGACATTTTCATTTTAGATCATTAAACAATACCACAACATGGCAAGACAAATTAACGACAAACAACAATTTGCAGACAAGGTTTTAAAGTTTATCCC
>Ga0209573_1004487_pt1 | contig 13682 bp, 7 predicted proteins | sample TNRBio252014_DNA_FD_185870 | JGI IMG/M metagenome (GOLD analysis project Ga0209573, IMG submission 185870) | Wastewater treatment Type I Accumulibacter community from EBPR Bioreactor in Madison, WI, USA - TNR Reactor_6/25/2014_ DNA (SPAdes)... | ecosystem: Engineered > Bioreactor > EBPR >...
CGACGCGCTCGACGAGGACCCGGCCGTACCAGGAGCGGTCGTAGATCGTGAAGCTCCCGCCGGGCGGGATGTGCCTCCAGAAGCGCCAGAGATAGTGGTGCGCGCGCTCCTCGTCGGTCGGTGCGGCGATCGGGATCACGCGATAGAGCCGCGCATCGAGCGCCCACGTCACGCGGCGGATCGCGCCTCCCTTGCCGGCCGCATCCGACCCCTCGAAGACGGCGACGCTCGAGACCCCGTTCTTCTTCCCCTCCCAGGCGAGCCTGGCGAGACGCTCCTGCAGGCGGGGAAGCTCCTTCTTGTACTCGTCCTCGGAGACCGTCCGCTCGAGGTCGATGGTGGAGAGGATCCCCGCGCCCTTCGCCGCGTTCGCCAGGGCGGCCTTCGTCGCGCGCTTCGGCGGCGCCGGCGCCTTCTCCGCGGCCGCCTTCTTCAGCGTCGCCTTCTTCTCTTCGGCCTCCCGCACGGCGGCGAGACGCGTCTCGAGGGCCTCCGCGAGCGCCCGCCCGACGGCGAGGTCGCGCCAGCGGTCGTCGGCGGCCTCGACGATCGTCCAGGGCGCCTCCGCCGGGTCGGTCAATCGGAGCGCGCGCTCGGCGACACCGACGAACCGGTCGTAGTGGCCGAAGTGCTTCCAGTCGAGCCGGGTCACCTTGAAGCGGGTCTCGGGGTCTCTCTCGAACTTCTTGAGCCGTTTCTTCTGCGCGTCCTTCGCGAGGTGGAACCAGCACTTGACGAAGAGGGCGCCGTCCTTCGCGAGCTCCTTCTCGAAGAAGGCCACCCGCGCCAGGTCGGCCTCGAAGCGGGCGTTGCCGATCTTCCCGGTCGTGCGCCTCAGGATCGGCTCGGTGTACCAGGAGCCGAAGAAGATGCCGATGCGCCCGCGCGCGGGAAGCGTCCGCCAGAATCGCCACGCCGCGGGACGGTCGCGCTCCTCGTCGGTCCGCGGGCCGAAGACGTTCGTCTCGACGCCGCGCGGGTCGAGCCACTCGAGGAGACGGTTGACGGTGTCCCCCTTGCCGGAGCCATCGGCCCCGGCGATGACGACGATGACGGGGACCTTCGTCTTCAGGAGCGCGAACTGCGCAGCGAGGAGCCGTGCGCGGATCAGAGGGAGCTCCGCCGCGTACTCTTCCTTCGAGAGCTTCCGTCCCAGCTCAGCCGTCTCGAACACGTTCCCCTCCCGGCACGGGGCCCCACGGGAGGGATGGGCGAGGGAAGAGGGGAGGTGCGGCGTCGCTAAAAAGATGGCGTCGCGAAAAAGCGTCCCGGGGGCGTCAGGCCTTTGAGAGCTCCATTTTGAGCTTTTCGGCCTGGAAATGGGCGACGAGGGGATCGATCAGCTCGTCCAGCCTGCCGTCGAGGACCTCGCCGAGGCGGTGGGAGGTGAACCCGATCCGGTGGTCCGTGACGCGGGACTGCGGGAAGTTGTAGGTGCGGATCTTCTCGGAACGGTCGCCCGAGCCGACCATCTTCTTGCGGTCGGCGGCATAGGCCGCCTCCTGGCGTTCCCGTTCGACCTCGAAGAGGCGGGCCCTGAGGACGCGCATCGCCTTCGCCTTGTTCTTGACCTGCGAGCGCTCGTCCTGGCACTGGACGACGGTGTTCGTCGGGAGGTGGGTGATCCGGACGGCGGAGTAGGTCGTGTTGACGCCCTGGCCGCCGGGCCCGGAGGCGCAGAAGAGGTCGAGGCGCAGGTCCTTTTCGGCGATATCGAGCTCGACCTCCTCGGCCTCGGGGAGGATCGCGACCGTCGCGGCCGAGGTGTGGATGCGGCCCTGGGACTCCGTCTCGGGGACTCGCTGGACCCGGTGGACGCCCCCCTCGTACTTGAGGCGCGAGAAGGCGCCCTCTCCCTCGAGGATGGCCTGGACTTCCTTGAGGCCGCCGCGGCCTCCCGATTCGGAGCGGTCGATGATCTCGACGCGCCAGCCGCGCGACTCGGCATAGCGAACGTACATCCGGAAGAGCTCCTCGGCGAAGAGGGCGGCCTCGTCGCCGCCGGTGCCGGCGCGGATCTCGAGGACGACGTTCTTGCCGTCGTTCGGGTCCTTCGGAAGGAGAAGGACCCGGATCTCTTCCTCGAGCGCCTCGACCCGGCCCTTGAGGCCTTCGGCCTCGGCCTGGGCCATGTCGCGCAGCTCGTCGCCTCCGGGAAGCGTGTCGAGCATCTCGCGGGCGCCGGAAAGCTCGTCCTGCACCTTGCGCAGCTCGCGGACCTTCTCGACGACCTGGGAGATCTCCCGCATCGCGCGGTGGATCTTCGTCGACTCCTGGTGGTCGGAGACGACGTCCGGGCTCCCCAGACGCTCCTCGAGCGACGCATAGCGCCTCTCGATTTCGGCGAGCTTCTCGAGCATCCGTCGGTTCCCGGGTCAGTCGGGGAAGGGGAGGACCAGCCTCCTCAGCTGTTCGGCGTGGCGGTCGCGGCGGCGGCGACGGCCTTGTCCGACTTGGCGTAGCGCTTCTGGAAGCGCTCCACGCGGCCGGCGGTGTCGATCAGCTTGGCCTTGCCGGTGAAGAAGGGGTGGCAGCTCGAGCAGATCTCGAGGCGCAGCTCCTTCATGACGCTGCCGGTCTTCCAGGTCGCTCCGCAGGAGCAGTGGACACTGACCTCCTGGTACTGGGGATGGATCTTCTCCTTCACGGGTCGACTCCTTCTTCGCCTGGCCGCATGTGAGCCGGGCCGGAACCGAGGAAGATAGCACAACCCCGGGGCGGGGGTCCCAGGCCGGGGTCTAAACTCCGGAATCGTGCTGGTGCTCACGATCCACACGCCCGGAGAGCCGGTCAGCCGTTTCGTCGTCGACCGCCCGTCGCTGACGCTCGGCCGCTCCTCCACGAACGACGTCTTCCTGCCCGATCGGACCCTCTCCCGCGTCCACGCCCGCCTCGACCAGAAGCCCGGGGGGCTCGTCCTGACGGACCTCGGCTCGAGAAACGGAACCCAGCTGAACGGTTCGAGGCTCGTCGAGCCGATCGTGGTCCGTCCGGGGGACCGGATCGTCCTCGGAGAGACCTCGATCGAGGTCTCCGAGGAAGCCCACTCCACGGCGCGGGTCGTCATCGACGGCGCCGACAAGCTCGACCGGACGATGATCTCGACCGCGAACGCCGCCCTGAGCCTGCGGCGCCCGGCGGCCCGCGAGCTGACCGACGCCGCCGAGCTGAAGCGACTCGCGACGTCGCTCCAGATCCTGAACGAGGTCTCCCTCGCGCTCCTCACCGACATTCCGCCGGCGGACCTGTCGAACCTGATCCTGGAGAAGCTCTTCGCCTACCTCGAGCCCGACCGTGGCCTCCTGATGCTGCGCGAGGGGGCGGGGGAGCTGCGCCCGGAGGCCGTGAGGTTCGCCGAGGGGATCGACCCCGCCGACATCCGCCTCTCCCGGACGCTCGTGGAGGCGGTCACCGGGCAGAAACAGGGCGTCCTGATGATCGACACGGCGACCGACGCGAAGATCGGGACGGCCGACTCGATCCGCCTGCAGGGAATCACCTCCTGCATCGCCGCGCCTCTCCTGGTCGACGAGGAGGTCATCGGTCTCGTCTACCTCGAGGCCCGGCTCGGCCGGAAGAGCTTCACGGAGGAGGACCTCAAGCTCCTGACGTCGCTTGCGAACACGGCGGCAATCAAGATCCAGAACCTGAGGCTGCACGAGGCCTCGGCCGCCCGGCAGAGGATCGAGCGGGAGATGGCGCTCGCCTGGGACGTTCAGCGGCGGCTCTTCCCCGAGGTGGCGCCCGCGCTTCCTTCCACGGAGCTCTTCGGCCGCACACTCCCCTCGCGAACCGTCTCGGGTGACTACTACGACTTCTTCGTGAGGAGCGACGGCACGGTCGACATCGTCGTCGCCGACGTCTGCGGCAAGGGCATGGCGGCGTCGATCCTGGCCGCGTCGGTCCAGTCGGCGTTCCAGGCGTGGGCGGCGGAGCACTTCGCGCCCGACCGGGTCTGCGCCCGACTGAACGACCTCGTCCACCGCCGGACGAGCCCGGAGAAGTTCGTCACCTTCATTGCGACGCTCTACGACCCCGAGACGGGGTCCGTCGTCTATTCGAATGCGGGACACAACCCGGGCGTCGTTCTCCGGGCCGCGGGGGGGCACGAGCTCCTCTCCGCGCAGGGACCTCCCCTCGGGCTCTTCCCGGGGCAGGCCTACGGCTCCGGCGCGCTGACTCTCGAGCGGGGGGATCTCCTCGTCCTCTACACGGACGGCATCACCGAGGCCGCGAATCCCGACGACGACGAGTTCGGGCTGGACCGGCTCGTCGAGCTGGTCCGCGGCGTCTCGTCGCGACCCCTCGTCGAGATCGAGGAGTCTCTGGGTAAGGGTCTCGCGACGTTTGCCGCCGGCGTGCCGTTCCACGACGACCGGACCGTCGTTCTCCTGCGGAGGCTCTAGAACCAGGAGCGAGGCGGTCTAGGGGCCCTTCGAGTCGAGAGACGGGCCGATCAGGACCGCATTCAGGAAGACGATCTCGGAGCCGCGCCACACGCCTCTGAAGACCGGGTCGGCGGCGAAGCTGACGACACGCCCCTGGCCCGACTCCTCGAGCTGTACGACGGGGGCACCCTTCCACCTCTCGAGCGCCTCCTTCCAGCCGAAGCCGGAGAGGAGCGGGTCGTCGGGCGCGACGGTGACGACGTTCGCCCTCGCCTCGGGGAGGCGCAGCGGCGGCTCGCCGTCGACGACGAGGAAGGCGGGCGATGCGGTGAGTCCGAAGAGGAGCGGGTGGCCGGGCAGCGCCTGCGTCCGGAGGGCTGCGCCGGGAATCGGAAGCGGCCGGCGCTCGAGGTCGCGCTCGAGGGCGGCCTCCGGGCTCGCGGGTGGGGGCTCGGGTGTGGACCGGGGCGTGTGCGAGGTGGGGGGCTCGGACGCGGCGTGGTCGGGGTCTTCGGACTCGCGCGGGGCGGGCGGGGGCTCCCATGCAGTGACCTTCGAAAGGTCGAGCGGTTTCTCCCGAAGGGCTTCGGCGCCTCCCCGTATGGCGACCAGGACCCCGCCGCCATCCACGAAGCGGCGGAGCGATGCCGCGGCCTTCTCTCCGAGGAGCGCCCTCTGGAAGCGGGCGTTCCCGTGAGGGACGACGAGGGCCGTGACGCCTTCGAAGCGGCCGGCCGCAAGCGAGTCGGCCCGCCGCAGGGTGGGGCGGATGCCGAGGCCGTCCTCGAGAGCGAGGCGCAGGAACGCGACGCTCGCGGGGTCGGCGCCGTCGCCGGACAGCAGGACGACCCGCGGCCGCTTCAACGACAGGAGCGATGAGGAACCGAACGCGGGCCCTTCGTCGGTGGCGGCGCTGTCGAGAGGAAACGACCGTCCGCTCGCGCCCGAGACGGTGCGGAGGACGAGCCCGGAAAGATCCTGGACCTCCTCGTTCCCCTCGCGTCTCACGACGTACGAGCCGGCGGGAGCGGCGAGGGCGCCCGCGCGGGCGTCCCGAGTCGTGACCGAGACCCGCACGCCGGACGCGGCGAGGGTGGCGGCGACGCGCCGGCTCGCGGAATCGCTTCCCGAGAGCAGCCAGCCGTAGCGGCCGCCCGCGGAAGAACCGGTCTCCTCGGGCTTCCAGGGGGCCACGGCGCCCGCGAGCGGCGCGCCTCCTGGCAGTGTGTGCGCCGTCAGGCCGAAGGCGACAGGGAGGCTCCAGGCCGTGACGTCGTAGAAGCGCTCGTCCTCCTCGGCGAGAAACCTCCGGCGTTCCTCTTCGAGGAACCGTGGCGCGAGGAAGGCCTGCGACTCGAGGACGACCTCGGCGAAGCGGCCGTGCGCCTGGGCGGTGTCGACGACGAGCGACCCGGGCGGGAGCGTCGTGCCCTTCGACGGGACGTTCGGGAGCGGACGGGTCGTGACCCCGGCCTGGACGTCCTGGAGAGCGAGAAGGGAGGCGAGAGAGGCGAGGCGGGTGCGATCCTGGCCGCCGGGAAGGACGAAGACGCGACGCCCCTCGCCGGTTTCCGACCGGAAGAAGCCCTCGTAGTCCGCGAGAATGCGCGCCCGGTTCGCTGCGGCCGTCCGGAGGGTGGTCCTCAGGGCCGTCCAGTGCCTGAGGGAGCGATCCTTGAGCGTGACGATGCGGCCGTCCTTGCGGCGGTGGGCCAGCGCCCCCTTGCCACCGACCTCGTACGTCATCCCCACCATGCCGCGGAAGGAAGGCCAGGAGTCGCCGTAGGCGGGGTAGAAGAGGTCGAAGGTCTCCCGGTTGAAGAAGCTCCAGCCCCGGGCGTCGAAGGCCTCCGCGTTCGCCTTCCCGAAGGTCTCGATCCACGTGCGGGTCGTCTCGGGGACCCGCGGGTGGACCGGCTCGGCCGGCGGGGGAAAGAAATAGCTCTGGTCGGGGCCCATCTCGTGGATGTCCACGTAGACCTGGGGCGGAAGCGCGCGAAGCGCGGCGAGGCGCGCGCGGGTCTCGGGCTGCGTCGCCCAGGCCCAGTCCCGGTTGAGGTCGACGCCGAAGTGGTTCGTCCGTCCGGAGGGCCAGGGCGGGTCGTTCTCGAGGGCGTACGGGTCGGGGTCGGGCTCGCCTCCGGCGACGGAGCGCCAGTAGGCGACGTGCCGCTCGTGCCCGTCGGGGTTGGCGCACGGGTCGATGACGACGACGAGGGAGGAGAGGAGCTCCTCGATCCCCGGCTCGCGCGAAGCGGCGAGCGTGTAGAGGAGGGCTGCGCAGGCCTCGGGGCCCGCGGTCTCGTTGCCGTGGATGCCGCACGCGATCCAGACGACGGCGGGGGACTGCTCGACCACGGCGCGAGCCGCCTCGCGCGAGGTCCCGCGCGGGTCTCCCAGGCTCTTCAACCCGGCTGCGATGGCGTCGAGGCGGGCGAGGTTTTCCGGGCTCGAGACGGCAACACGCAGCAGCGGCCGCCCCTCTGGCGTCGTACCGTAGCTGACGGCCGAGACGCGCGGCGTTGCGGCCTGGAGGGCGTTCACGTAGCGCACGAGAGCGTCGTGCGCCGTCAGGGCGTCGCCGATCCGGTGGCCGAGGACGGCGGCCGGAGGCGGGACCTTCGGGTCGCGCTCGGTTTCCGAGAGGACGGGCCCCGAGGGGCCGCCGCGCGTCGAGAAGACCGGGTCGTCCGGAGCGGCAGCGAGCGCCCCCGGGGAGAGGACGAGGAACGCGGCGAGGAGGAGCTTCATGCGGGCTCTGGTTCGGTGGTGCGCGGCGCCCGCCGCGCGATCATGCCGTGGCGCTTGAGCATTTCGTTGAGCGTCGTGGGAGAGAGGCCGAGGAGGTGCGCGGCGTCCTTCTGAACGCCGCCCGCACGGTGCATCGCCGCGGCGATGAGGTTCCTCTCGTACTTGGCCACCGCGTCGTAGAAGACGAGGCCGTCGGCCGGGAGGGCGTCGGGGCGCGGGACCGAGCGGCGGACTCCGTCGGGGAGCTGGTCGAGGCCGATGAGGCCCGGGCCGAGGACCACCGCGCGTTCGAGGACGTTCTCCAGCTCGCGGACGTTGCCGGGCCAGTCGTGGTCCAGGAGCGCCTTCATCGCGTCGGAGGTGACGGGGGGGACGGGGCGGTCGTTCTCCCGCGCGGCGCGCGAGACGAGCGCCTCGACGAGGAGCGGGATGTCCTCCTTGCGTGCGCGCAGGGGCGGCAGGTCGATGGTGATGACGCAGAGCCGGTAGAACAGGTCCTCGCGAAACTTCCCTTCCTCGACGAGTCGGCCGAGGTCGGCGTTCGTCGCGGCGACGACGCGGACGTCCGAGTGAATCGGCTCCACGGCGCCGACGGGAAGGAACTCGCGCTCCTGCAGGACCCGGAGGAGCTTGGCCTGCGTCTCGATCGGCACGGTGCCGATCTCGTCGAAGAAGATCGTCCCGCCGTCAGCGACCTTGAAGAGGCCCTTCTTCTCGGCGACCGCTCCCGTGAAGGCCCCCTTGGTGTGACCGAAGAGGTTCGACTCGAGGAGGTCGGGCGGCATCGCGCCCGAGTGGACGGTGACGAACGGGCCCGAAGCGCGCAGCGAGAGGCGGTGGAGAGCGCGCGCGACGAGCTCCTTGCCGGTGCCGCTCTCGCCCGTGACGAGGATCGTGGAGCGCGCGGGGGCGGCCTGGCGGATCGTCTGGAGGACCTTCTCCATGGGGGCCGAGCGGCCGACCATCTCGGGGAAGTCGGTCCCCGAGTCGAGGCGGGCCTTCAACGCTCGGTTCTCCGCGACGAGGCGCCTTCTCTCGAGCGCCTGCGCGACGAGGTGGACGACCTCCTCGTTGCGGAACGGCTTGGGGACGTAGTGGAACGCCCCCTCCTTCATCGCCGTGATCGCGCTCTCGACCGAGGAGTAGGCCGTGACCACGACGACCGGAACGTCTGGCCGCCGCTGGCGCATCTCGCTCAGGAGGGTGAGGCCGGGCCGGTCGGGGAGCATCAGGTCGAGCAGCACGAGATCGACCGACGGATCGGCGAAGAGCGCAAGACCCTCGCCGGCCGTGGCCGATTCGCAAGTTTCGTAGCCGGCCCGCGAAAGCACCGTCCGGAGGACCTCGCGGACGACCGGCTCGTCGTCGACGATCAGGATTTTCATGTCGCTGCGGGGAGACTCACCGTGAACCGGGCGCCCTGCCCCGGGGAGGAATCGACCGAGAACGAGCCTCCGTGCGCGCGAATGATATCCCCTGCGATCGCCAGGCCCAGGCCCACGCCCCCCTGACGCCCCTTCGTCGTGTGGAACGGGTCGAAGATCTTCTCCTGCTCTCCTCGGGAGAGGCCGGGGCCGTCGTCGTCGACGGTGAAGAGGACGTTTCCGCCCTCGGCGGCTGCGGCGATCCTCACGAGGCCCGGGCCGCCCCTCCCGTCCTTCGGGAGGGACACGGCGTCGAGCGCGTTCTTCAGGAGGTTCACGAGGACCTGCACGAGGGCGTCGCCGTGTCCGAGGACGCGGGGCAGCGACGCCGGGAGATCGACGTCGAGCGTCACGCGCCGGCCCTTCACCTCGTCCTCGAGGGCCTGGCAGCATTCCCGCACGAGGTCGGCCGGATCCAGCGAAGCCATCTCGCGGGGGCGGCCCCGGGCCAGGTCGAGCAGGCTCCCGACGAGACGCGCGGCACGGAAGGCCTGACGTTCGATCTTCTCGACGATGGGCCGCCGGGGGTCGTCGGCCGGGGTCTCGTCGAGGAGGAGCCGCGCGAAGCTCGCGACCCCCGTGAGCGGCGTGTTGACCTCGTGTGCGACGCCGGCAGAGAGGTTCGAGAGCGCCGAGAGGCGGTCCCTCTCCGCGAGGCTCTTCTCGAGGCGGGCCAGCTCGGTGGAGTCGGAGAGGACCCAGACCCGCGCGGGCGAGCCCTCGCGCGCACCGGGGAACGGGGAGACCGCGACGTCGAGAACGCGCGCCTGGTGGCCGAGCGTGACCTCGACGCGCGCCGGGGCGCGAACGGAGCGAACCGCCTCCGGGAGGACGTCCTCGGCCCGGCGGCCGGCGAGGCTCCCCAGGCCGTCGGCGAAGAGCCTCTCGAACGCGGGGTTTACGGACGAGATCCGGCCCTGCTCGTCGGTGACCACGATCGCAGCAGGCGAGCCCGTGACGACGTCCTCGTGGAACTCCTTCAGACGGCGGTACTGCTCGGCCTGCGTCTCCAGCTCGCCGTAGAGGCGCGCGTGGTCGACGGCGAGCGCGGCGGAGGCCAGGACGGTCTCGAGAAGCTCGATGTCCTCTCCCGAGAGCGGGTCGCGCCCCCCCCGGTCCGCGACGGCGAAGAGGCCGAGGAGCCGGCCCGAGAGGGCGAGCGGAGCGATGGTCCGGAAGCCGGCCCGGCGCATCCTGGCGACGGCGGCCGTGGGGCGCTCGTTGAAGGTGAGGCGCGAGAGGCGGGTCGCTTTCGTCGTCGCCTCGGAGGGGAGGTCCGCCGGTGGCAGGGGGTCGCCGCCGTCGAGCGAGGTGGCGTCGAGTCGGCCGTCGGGCAGCGCGAGGAGGAGCGTCGCCCGTGGCACGCCGAGCCCACTCATGACGCGCTCCGAAAGGAGCGGCCCGAGCTCGGCGAGGCGGCGCGGGCGCGAGAGGTCGCGGACGAGCGAGAGGAGGCCTTCGCGGTCCCCGAAGCGCTCGCCGTACTGGACGCGCGCGAGGGCCGTGGAGAAGCCCCTGCGGACCGGGAAGAACGTGAGGGCGATCAGGAGCCCCGCGCCCACCTCGACGAGACCGCGGCCATAGGGGATTCCCGGCAGGACGTCGCCGAGATCGACGACCTGGGCGAGCGAGAAGAGGCCCGCGCCGAGGAACGCCGCGCCGAGAAGCGCCACGGTCTCCCGCGTCAGGATCTCGACGTCCCAGAGACGGTAGCGGGTGAGGGCGGCGAGGAAAGCGGCCGGCACGAGGACGAGCGGAACGATGGAGAAGCTGGAGACGACGGGGATCGGCCCTCCGAGGAGGCGAGGCAGGAGGTCGAGCAGCACCACGGGGAGAAGGCCACCCGCGGTCCCGGCGAGGAGGAACCGGACCTGCTTCTCGGCGAGGAGGTCGAGCCGGCGCGTCGCGAGATATCCGAGGCGGGCCACCGCGAGGGAAACGCCCAGGAGGAGGGCGGCGTGCTGGAGCCGGTCGAGGCGGAGGACGAGGGGCGTGGCGTCGACGTCGGGGGCGGGCGGGTTCAGGTACGTCGCGAGGGTGAGGAGCGTGAGGGCGAAGGAGGGCACGAAGAAGAGCGCGCCGGGAACTCGCATGGCCCGGCGGGGGAACCGGAAGACGAACGCCAGCAGGAACGCCGGCAGGAAGGCGCGGGCGGCGTCTTCCAGCAGCGTCGTCGCCCTGAAGATGGCGTCGTACGGCGCGGCTGGCGTGATGACGAGGACGGCCGCCGCCGTGAACGCGAAGCCCGCGAACAGGAAGTGGCTGGCCGGGTCGGCCTCGCGCGGGGCCGTCCTCAGGACGACGCCCGTCGTGACGAGGAAGGCGACGCCGACGAGGAGGAGGAGGAGGTACCGCGTATCCCAGGGAGAAGGCCCGATGCGCCCCTTCAGCCGTAGCGGCTGCCCGTCGCGCAGGACCGTCAGCTCACGTTCCCCCCTCTCCATGGCGCCCACCGGATCGGGAAGGGCCCGGGCCTCCTCGCCGTCGACGAGAAGGAGGAGGTCACCCGGCCTGAGGCCTGCGGATTCGGCCATTCCCGCAACCCGGACCCTGAACCCGCTTTCTTCAGGTGTCAGGAGGATGCCCGACTGTCCCGTGGTGGCGACCTTTCTCGCCGCGGAGAGGCCCATGGGAACCAGGAGGGCGAGGAAGACCCCGAGCAACCCCCATCGGAGGAGCACGCCGGCCCGCCTTCGCGATTCCCTCATTCCGAATTGGCACAGGCAAATCGAATGCCAGCAATCCGGTTCGTTGGAGTGATGAAAGTAGCCCTTTTTGAACGGGTTATCGACATTCGAAGACCGAATGCGTTCCGTTGCCCCGGGGAAATTGAATCGAAATCCAAAAAAACCCGGACGGGTCAGAACGAGAGCGAAAGGCCTCCGGCCATCTGCCGGTTCAGTCTCGGGTCTCCGTCTCCCTCCTGCCGGCTCCCCGTCGCGACCGAGAAGAGCGCCTGCCAGCGGGAGCCGGCGGCGCGGAGGATCGGAACCGGGATCACCTGGGCGAGGGTCACGTCGACCGACCTGCGGCCATTGCGGTACACGTCTGCCGTGCGCCCCAGCTCCTGTTCGAGGAGGCGGTAACGGATGGAGACCGACGTGCCACTCGGGAGGACGTCGATACGGGCGCTCGAGACCCAGTAGCGGGCGTCGTTCGAGGTCGCTCCACCGACGACCGTCCCCTCTCCCCTGACCTGGCCGCCGAGGAGTGCGAGGCGCGCGGAGACGTTCTCCCGGAGCGCGAACGTCAGGGAGCCGGAGATCTCGTCGGCCACGTCGCCCGGGAAGAGGTAGAGGGCGTCGACGCGGTCGATGAGGTCGGTGTCGAGCAGGAGCTGGAATGTCTCCGAAATTTCACGGCGGCTCGCTTCGACCTCGAGCCGGCCACTGCCGTGGCTCTCGAGCCGCGCACCGGCCCTGTAGAGCGCCCGGGTGGCCCGGACGAGGTCGGCTTCGTCGATCCCGACGATCCCGGAGACGAACACGCCGGGCTCCCTCTGCTCGAAGCGCCGCGAGGCGAACCCGTAGACGGTCAGGCCCGCGAGCGCATCGACGGAGAGCGTGAGCTCGGGAGTCAAGCCGCGAGAGCCGGTTGAATAGTCTCCGGTGCCTCCGGCCTCGATGAGGAGGGCGTCGAGGATCCGAAGCCCGGCGACGCCGCCCAGCCGTGCCTCGCGTTCGGGACGCGGGGCGGCGGAAGATGCGCCAGGGATTCCCTCAGCGACGTCCGACCTGTAGCCGGCGTGAACCCTCACGAAGCGTCCCTCGCCCAGCTCGCTTCGATACCTCGCGTCGACCTCCAGTGCGCTTCCCTCCGAGCGGAACAGAGCTTTCGGAAGGGACGCTGGCTCGAGGTTCCGGTGAGTCAGGAGGCGGGCGGAGACGGAGGCGCGGGAGCCGTTGGTCCGGCTGGCGGCCCAGTCCACCGAGTGGGCGTCGAGCCGGGCGTCGGCGTTCTCGAGGCCCGGGATCTCGCTCCTTCGGCTGGAGACGCGAATGGACTGGCCCTCGACCGGAAGGATGTCGATGGAAACGCTGGACGCGCCGCCGACCCGCTCACCCTCTTCGGAAATCACGCGGTCGTACCCGCCCGAGAGTCCCCACTTGACGCCTCCTCCGAGGCTGCCGCGGACGTCGAGCGAGGTCTGGGAGTGCGCCCCGGCCCCGTCCCCGGCGAAGCCCTGCAGTGACGCGACGGAGCCCCGGAACGGGAAGGGCACGACGTTCGAGACGGAGTTCGACGCGCCGACGGCTGGCACCGCGGGCGGAGCGGCGGTGGCAGATCCCTCCGCAAAGGCCTCGTCCCTGAGGACATCCCCGCCGACGACGGCCCGGGCGGCCCACGGGTCCAGGGCTCCACCAGGTCCGGCCGGGAGGACACCCTGTCGATCGCGGTCGAGTTCGAGGCGGACGAACGACAGGCTGTCGGACGACGATCGATGGAGGACCTGCGCGGATGCGGACTTGAACCCCGGCACGGCCGCGAGGACCGAGTAGACCCCCGGCGCCGCATCCGAAAGGCAGAAAGTCCCCTCGGCGTCGGTCTTCAGGATACGCACCACCGAGGCCGCCGCTCCCGTGAGCCCCCGGACGACGAGCGAGACTCCGGCGAGCGGGACACCGTTGGCGCTCAGGACACCCGACAGGGGAGCGGTGGGTCCTGGAACGTCGCGGGGCGCGCCCAGCGCCGGTGTGGCGAGGAGTGCCACAACACATCCGGCGAGCACGGCCGGGCGAAGGGCCTTGGCGGAGCGCCTCAAATCCAGGACTCTGACCCTCGAAAGGGCGTCCTCTCTCATGATGGGCCGCCAGTCGGCCCCACGTCAACCGGAACTTCGAACGGGGGCCGAGTGGCCTCAGGACTGGGCCGGACCCATCCCCAGGATCATGCGGACCGTGTGCCGGGCGATCGAAGGGTTCTCTTTCAGGCGGCGGAGGGAGTAGGCGTACCAGTCCCGCCCGTAGGGCACGTAGACGCGGAGGCGGTGGCCGGCCTTCAGGATCGTCCGCCTGAGAAGCGGGTCGACGCCGAGGAGCATCTGGAACTCGTACTGCTCGGGCTTCAGCTTCAGCCGGTCGATCGTGGCGAGTGCCTTCTGCATGCAGGCTTCGTCGTG